>Ga0209715_1000736_pt1 | contig 27789 bp, 29 predicted proteins | sample COGITO_mtgs_1205_2_FD_184809 | JGI IMG/M metagenome (GOLD analysis project Ga0209715, IMG submission 184809) | Pelagic marine microbial communities from North Sea - COGITO_mtgs_120503 (SPAdes) (version 2) | ecosystem: Environmental > Aquatic > Marine > Epipelagic ... | reverse complement strand
GAGTAGTTATAAAACCGCGTAGTTGAATCCTGAAATTTATCACTAAAAATCTTTTCGCCATTAAATCCTTTAATCACTTTTAGACCCGATAGCGTTTCATCTACTATAGATAAAAAATAACCTTGTTCTTTTTGAACTTTATTTGAATTACGTTTCAAGGACTTTCCAATTAAAGAAATTACAAATCCAGAAACAGGGATGAAAATTAATACGAACAACGATAATTGGACACTAATTATAAACATGGATACAATGGTGAATATAATAGTAAGGGGTTCTCTAACAATGAGTTCTAAAATAGATAAAAATGAATGTTGTATTTCTAACACATCGGTTGAGATTCTAGACATGGTGTCTCCTTTTCGTTTTTCAGAGTAAAACGCCAATGGAAGACTGGTTATTTTGTTGTATAAGTCGTCTCTTAAATCTTTCAATACACCATTCCTTAAAAAGGTAATGAAAAACATGGCCAGATAATTGAATATGTTTTTTAGTAAAAAAGAACCGATTACAAATCCAACCATAAAAATGAGCACATCGTCGTTGCCTTCTGACTTTTTGAGTGTGACAAAATAATTTAAATAATTTTCACCGTACGCAGTGATTTCTCCCAGTCCTTTCCATTCAGGTTTTAAATAAACTGGCTTAGAGTCTCCAAAAAGAACTTTAAGCATTGGGAATAATGATAACATGGAAAGTGTGGCAAAAAACGCATAAAACACGTTGCTGATAATATTTAATATCGCATAGGTTTTATAAGGAATCGCATAGCGAAAAATTTGTTTTAAATAATTCATTAGCTCAACTTCATTTCTGTGATTATGGCGTCTATTTTAGTGTTTAGCAATGTTTCAGTCGCTGAAAACTGATCTGGGCTATTTAGTGGGGAATTTACGCTAAGATAGAACTTTATTTTGGGTTCTGTACCGCTAGGGCGCAAGGCCACTCTACTGCCGTCTTCAGTTGTGTAAATTAATACATCTGATTTTGGAATTGAAATAGTCTCTGATGTTCCTAGTTGTAGATTTTTACATACAGATAGTTTGTAGTCATGCACCGTGACTACTTTAGATCCTTGGATAGATGTTACAGGGTTATTCCTGGCAGCTTCCATGATATTTGTGATTTCTTGACTTCCTTCAATTCCTTTTTTTGTTAATGAAACTAAACGTTCATTATAAAAGTCATACTCTACATAGGTGTTGATTAGTTCTTTGAAAAATGAACTATTATTTGCTTTGGTGTAGGCTGCAATTTCACAGGCCAATAGCGTGGCTGTCACTGCATCTTTATCTCTTACAAAATCGCCTACCATAAACCCAAAACTTTCTTCGCCTCCTCCAATAAAATCAAGCGTCGGAAAATCTTTAATCATTTTAGCAATCCATTTGAATCCAGTTAACCCTATTTTGCACTCAACGCCGTAAGCTTCTGTAAGTTTAGACAGCATTGGGGTAGATACAATTGTTGATCCTACAAATTGATTTCCATTTAGAGCGCCTTTTTGTTTCCATAAATCCAAAAGAAATTTGGTCATCATGATCATGGTTTGATTGCCATTAAGCAGTACCATCTTATTGTCAAAATTACGAACAGCAATTCCCAACCGATCACAGTCAGGGTCGGTACCAATTACAATGTCTGCTTGTACTTCATTTGCAAGATCTAAAGCCATTTTTAAAGCTTCTGGCTCTTCAGGATTGGGAGATTTTACTGTAGGAAAATCTCCATCCGGCTTTGATTGTGCTTCTACCAAGTTAACATTTGTATACCCTGCGCGTTTGAGCGTTTCAGGAACAGCGGTGATGGAAGTTCCGTGTAGGGCTGTAAATACAACTGAAAGATTTTCTCTGTTTTTTGCAGTATTAACTTCAAGGCTTCCGCTTTTTACGGAAGCATCTATAAACACATCATCAACATCTTTCCCTATTGTATGAATTAGATTCGTATTGGCAGCGAAATTAATGTCGCTGTATTCTAATACGTTAATAACATCAATAATTTCGCCGTCAAAGGGAGGGACAAGCTGTCCGCCATCTTCCCAGTATACCTTATATCCGTTGTATTCTGGAGGATTGTGAGAGGCCGTTAAAACAATACCACATTGACACCCTAAATGCTTTAAAGCAAATGACAGCTCTGGAGTTGCTCTTAAGTCTTCAAACAAAAAGACTTCTATGTTATTTGCCGAAAACACATCTGCTACAATTTGTGCAAATTCTTTACTGTGATGTCTGCAGTCAAAAGCAATCACTGTTTTGATAGTTTGATTGGGGTATGTTTTATGCAAGTAGTTACTAAGGCCTTGTGTGTTTTTCCCTAGAGTATAGTTGTTAATTCTGTTGGTGCCAACTCCCATAACGCCTCGCATGCCCCCTGTTCCGAACTCTAAGTTTTTATAAAAACTATCTTTAAGTTCATCTGGATTGTTAGCTTTTAGATCTTGAATTCTAGCTTTAGTTTCTTCGTCAAAAAATGAAGACAACCATGTGTTTATTGTGTTTTGTATTTCGGATTCTGTTCTGAGCATGTCATTAATTAATTTAGTAAAATGCAAATATAAATTATTTACATATTCTCACATAGTATATGGTTGAGTTTTAAGAAGTAGTTGCGGTTACTTAGTCTCTTTTGTAATATAATAGCGTTCTTTATTTTTTTGGTTTTGAAGAATGATTTCACCCAAAAACCCAGCGACAAAAAATTGAGACCCTATGACCATGGTTGTAAGGGCTATAAAAAACTCCGTTCTTTCTGCAATAAGGCGACCAGTAGGGTTTACAAATAGCTTATCAATTCCAAGATAAAAAGCAAACCCAAGTCCAATAACAAACATAATAATTCCTAAAAACCCAAAAAAGTGCATTGGACGTCGCCCAAACTTTGAGATAAACCATATTGTTATTAAATCTAAAAACCCATTTACAAATCGTTCCATACCAAATTTTGTTTTTCCATATTTTCTTGCTTGATGAATAACTACTTTTTCTACAATATTTGTAAAGCCAGCGTTGACAGCTAGTACAGGGATGTATCGGTGCATTTCTCCATATACTTCAATGGTTTTTACGACTTCGCTTCTGTAGGCTTTTAAACCACAGTTAAAGTCATTCAGAGATAGTCCAGATATTTTTCTTGCAGCCCAATTAAATAACTTGGAAGGCAGGTTTTTGCCAAAAAAGGAATCGTATCTTTTTTTCTTCCAACCTGATACAATGTCGTGCCCTTGGTCAGTAACCATCCTGTAAAGTTCAGGTATTTCATCCGGGCTGTCTTGCAAGTCGGCATCCATTGTAATAACAACACTGCCCTTGGTACGAGCAAACCCCGCATGTAATGCTTGAGATTTACCAAAATTTTTAGAAAATTTAAGCCCTCTTACAGTACTGTTTTTAGCGCAGAGTTTTTGAATGACCTCCCAGGAATTATCCGTACTGCCGTCATCAATAAATAGAATTTCATAAGACAACTGATTGGATTGCATCACAGACACAATCCAATCATGAAGTTCTTCTATAGAATCTTGTTCGTTAAGTAGCGGTATAACTACTGAAATATCCATCCATCTTGCTTTTGAACTTCAAAAGTAAAGAAATTAAGCGTCTTTTGACTCAGTTTTCTTAACGATTAATCCTACAATAAGCCCAATAACAGCATAAAAGACAAGTCTAAATACAAACGCTTGTGTTTGAGCTCCCAAAGAAAAGTTGTCTTTTTTACTGGCTTCCTCAATGGCTGCTATAATAGCTTCTTGAGGTAATCCAATGCGCTCCATCGTTTCTTTTGTCAAGATTAAAACTTGTTCATTAAGGTAAGTTGCAGCTTCAGGATCAATATATGTGAAAATAATAACCCCTACAACTGAGGAGATCAGTGTTCCTACTGTTATTGTAATAAAATAAGAAGAAAATGATTGCTTAAAGCTAATAAGTCCTCCTAATAGTTTTCTAGAATTTAGAGCAGAAACAGCTCCAAATGCAACCACTATTATAAAAAGAAGTATTCCCAGCCATGCTGAAATGAATAAGTCAATATTTATTCCGTATACAACAATAGTGATTAGTGAGGTAATCGCTCCCAAGTAAACGCCATAGTTAATGGCAGCTGTTTTTGATGTTTGTTCCATAATTTAAATGATTTAAATTTGATTGTATCTATTAGACACAGGCAACAAATATAAGTTACATTTAAAAAGAAAAAAAATAATATTAATAAACTGTTGTAGGTTTATAAAAAATATATAAATTTGCAACTCGAAAAATCGAATCAAACAGTTAAGTGATGAAAAAAAACATACACCCAGATAATTATAGAGTAGTAGCATTTAAAGATATGTCTAACGAGGACGTGTTCTTAACAAAATCTACTGCAGATACAAGTGAAACATTAGAAGTAGACGGTGTTGAGTATCCATTAATAAAAATGGAAATCTCTAGAACATCTCACCCTTACTACACTGGTAAATCTAAATTAGTAGATACTGCTGGACGTATTGATAAGTTCAAAACTAAATACGCTAAATTCAAGAAATAAACATATTTCTTTCAAATTATATTTTAAAAGCCTTTCAACTATTGAAAGGCTTTTCTTATTTTTACACAAAGCTTTTGTATGAATTATATACTTTTTGACGGTCCAAATAGAGAGGCATTACTGCCATTTACTTTCACACGTCCCGTAGCAGATATTCGTATAGGAATTTTAACTATTCGAGAAAAATGGGAGTTATTTTTAGGTGCCACCACCACTACAATTACAGAAGATTACCTTTCTGATAAGTATCCTATGGTAGAAATGGAAGAGAATATTATGATTAATTCATCTTATTTACCATCTAGTGCATTGGTAAGCCAAATTAAAAATTTATCAAATAATCAAGCTATTTATGATGGAGATACAATCGTTGCTTTTTATAGTCTAGAAGATCAAGAGGTTGATTTTGATGCCTTTGAAACCATACAGTGTGACGATTCTATTTTAAAAGTTGAAACAACCTGGGATATTTTCTCTAAAAATGCTGCTGCAATTACAGCTGATTTTGAGTTGATTACAGCTGGCAGAACTTCTGCACCAATCCCAGAAAGAACGGAAGCATTTAATCCCGATCAAATATTTATTGAAGAAGGAGCTCAATTGCCACTGTGTGTACTAAATGCGAACCACGGTCCAATTTATATTGGAAAAAACTCTGAGATCATGGAAGGTAGTTTGGTCAGAGGGCCTTTTGCGCTTTGTGAAGGATCAGTCCTTAAAATGGGCGCTACAATATACGGACCGACTACTATTGGACCTTATTCTAAAGTAGGGGGTGAAGTTAATAATTCTGTGATTTTTGGTAATTCCAATAAGGCTCATGCTGGGTATCTAGGGAACTCTGTAGTCGGAGAATGGTGTAACTTAGGCGCAGACACAAATAATTCAAACCTTAAAAACAATTACGCTGAAGTTCGTTTATGGAGTTATGAGACTGAAAACTTTGCAAATACTGGTTTACAGTTCTGCGGCCTTTTGATGGGAGATCATAGCAAGTGTGGTATTAATACGATGTTTAATACCGGAACCGTAATAGGAGTTAGTGCTAATATATTTGGCAGTGGGTTTCCTCGAAATTTTATTCCAAGTTTTAGTTGGGGTGGTGCGAGCGGTTTTTCTACCTATTTAACATCAAAAGCTTTCGAAGTTGCCAGTGAGGTAATGAGTCGTCGTGGCTTGGAGTTTTCATCGCAAGACATAGCTATTTTAGAACAGGTGTTTGAGCAAACTTCGGTTTATCGAAAGGATTAGTTTTTACGAACGTTTTTCACTTCTAACAGGTTGGTAGGATTTATCCCTAATCCGTTTACATTTACTAATGTAAATCGGACAACTTCATCATAAAACAAGGCCACAACTGGTGCCTGTTCTACAACTAACGCATCCATTTTTTCATACAGTTCCACACGTGTTGTATTATCTATTTCTTGCATAGCTTCTTCATACCACGAATCAAATTGTGTGTTTTTAAAGTGAGTATAGTTAGGGCCGTTTGGAGCAAAATTTTTGCTATAAAATAATGACAAGTAGTTTTGTGCGTCTGGATAGTCAGCAACCCAACTCGCTCTAAATAAATCTAATTTTCCATTTGATTTTGCAGATTTTAATGAAGATGGAGGCATGACTTCAATGCTAACTTTTAAACCAATTTTTTGTAGTTCACGTTGAATAAACTCGCAAAAACTCAAATAGTTAGAAGTAGTAGTTATTGTGATGGATGGTTGTTGGTTTCCAGATTTGATACGATAGGTTTCAAGTAGCTGTTTTGCTTTTTCAGGTTGGTAGCTATAGCCAATTTTTTCTTGATGTCCAGGGAGTCCTTTTGGAATAAACCCACCGAGTGCGGGACTCCCAATCCCATTCCTTAAATACATCATCATTTTGGTGCGATCAAAACCATAATTTAAGGCTTGTCGAATTAATTGACTCTGGTATTCCGGAACGGCCGAATCCATATAAAACCCTAAGTATTCTGTATTAAGATAGGGCGCTCGTAGCATTTTAACAGATGCAGTATAGCTAGCTTTGAGGTTTCCATTTGCACTTAAGATCTCATCCTTATAGGATGCATCTAAACCCGAAATAAAATCGATGTTACCTTGTATAAATTGGAGAAACTCACTTTGTTTGTCTGCTAAAAATGTAATGGATATGGCTTCCAAGAAGGGGAGGCGTTGCCCTTTAGAATTGAATTCAAAATAGCGATTATTTTTCCTAAAAATTAATTTAATATTTTCCTCCCAACGCTTAAATTTATAAGGCCCAGTTCCAATGGGGTTTGACCTAAAATCAGCTCCATAATGAGATGTAATTTCTTTTGGAACCACGCTACAGTACTTCATGGTCAGTAGGCCTAGAAATGCAGGAAATGGTTTTTTTAATGTCATCTGAAACAGGTTGCCATTAATTGCTTTGTACGACTTCACATTTTTTAGTACCCAGCTTCCTGGAGAGGCTAATTGAGGCGATTTTAATCGATCAAAACTATACACGAAATCACTGGCGTTTACAGTTCGAGTATTGCTTTTTCCAAATAATTTGTGGGGATGAAAGTAAACGCCTTCTCTTAATGTAAACGTGTATACCATCCCATCACTAGAGATGTTCCAGGAACTTGCTATAGCAGGAGAAATAGCCATTGTTGAATCCATTTGTACCAAGCCGTTAAATAGTTGGTTAACCGCCCATATATCTGCATTATCTTTGGAAAATGCAGGGTCTAGCGAGCTGATATTTTTGTGTTCATTGTATCTAAACACCTGTTCAGAACGAGAGTCATTAGCCGTTGTGGTACAGCTTAATGTCAAGTTGCATAAAACAAGAATGCTAGCGATGTAAACTAGTAAGTATTTATAGGCTTGCTTTGTCATTATATATGATAGTTGTAAATTTGTCCACTTGGTAAAAGTACAAGAATGATTGATAGAAAAAAAGTCGCTTTTTATACTTTAGGGTGTAAACTTAATTTTTCGGAAACGGCAACGATTGCAAGAAATATTCAAGATGAGGGTTTTGATCGTGTTGAGTTTTCTGAGTTTGCAAATATTTATGTGATTAATACCTGCTCAGTTACTGAGAATGCAGATAAACGATTTAAAACAATTGTTAAGCAAGCACAACGAATTAATGAAGCTGCTTTTATAGTGGCCGTAGGTTGTTACGCTCAGCTGCAACCAGAAGAGTTGGCGGCTGTGAATGGAGTTGATTTAGTTTTGGGAGCTACAGAAAAGTTTAAAATCACAGATTATTTAAACCAATTGACCAAAAATGATACCGCTGCCATTCATTCTTGTGAAATTGCGGACGCTGACTTTTATGTTAGTAGTTATTCAATTGGAGATCGTACTCGTGCTTTTTTGAAAGTTCAAGATGGATGTGATTACAAGTGTACTTATTGTACTATTCCTTTAGCACGTGGAATTTCTAGATCTGATACACTTCAAAATGTATTAGACAATGCTAAAAAGATCGCAGATCAGGGTATTAAGGAAATTGTACTAACTGGGGTAAATATTGGTGATTATGGAAAAGGAGAAAACGGTAACAAAAAACATGAGCATACGTTTTTTGAGCTAGTTCAGGCTTTAGATACAATTTCTGGCATTCACAGACTACGAATTTCTTCCATAGAGCCAAATTTATTAAAAGACGAAACTATTGATTTTGTAGCCAACAGTAATTCTTTTGTGCCTCATTTTCATATTCCTCTTCAAAGTGGGAGTAATGTCATGCTTAAGGCGATGCGTAGACGCTATAAGAAAGAGCTGTATGTTGATAGAGTAGAACATATAAAAAGAGTTTTACCTGACGCCTGTATCGGAGTTGATGTAATCGTAGGGTTTCCTGGCGAAACTGACGAAATATTTTTAGAAACGTATAATTTTTTAAACGATTTGGATATTTCTTATTTACACGTTTTTTCATATTCTGAACGCCCAAATACACATGCTGCCACGCTTCCTGATGAAGTTTCTAAATCCGTTCGCTCCAAAAGAAGTAAAATGTTAAGAGGTCTTTCGGCCAAAAAACGCCGTGCTTTTTATGAGTCTCAAATCACTACTGAACATACCGTTTTGTTTGAAGGAGAAAACAAACAGGGGTATATTCATGGGTTTACAGAAAATTACATCAAAGTAAAGTCTCCATGGAATCCAAGCTTAGTAAACACACTTCACAAGGTAAGTCTTAAAGAAATTGATTCAGACGGAGTTGTAAGGGTTGAATTTGAAACTTAATAAATCTAAACTTAGATACGAATTCCTACAGGAAGCATTTTTCTGTAGCGACGATTTCGACGAATAAATTTTGCAACGGGTGGACTTGTAGGAACAACACTTATGTCCTTTTCAATAATATTCTCTAAAACTATTTTCAAGAAGTTTTCTAAAAAGGCTTCAGACATTAAAACTTCAGGAATATTTAGTTTTGTTAAGAAAATTTTTCGTTCTTGTTGTGAATACTCAAGAGTTGCAAGCTCAGCACCAACTTTAAGCTCGTACTGGCGTAAAAAAGCATTGTCTATTAAATTAGAAGCGTCAACCATAATAAAAATTTTTGGTAGTATTAAGATTACTCTTGATTGCAAATTTACGAAAAATATATCTAATTAATTAATTAATAGTTTAGTGCCTTTAAAAAACACAAAGATTCCCGTTTATTTTTTACCAGGTTTAGCAGCAAATCCGAGTATTTTTAAGAATATCAAACTCGATCCAGATACTTTTGAAACCTTTTACTTAGAATGGATGATCCCCTATGATAACGAGTCTATAGTAGACTATGCCTTGCGTTTTTGTGATAAAGTCAAGCACGAAAATGCTGTTTTGATCGGTGTTTCTTTTGGAGGTATCATTGCACAAGAAATGAATTTAGTTCGTCAATTCAAGAAAATTATTATTGTGTCAAGTGTTAAAACTCGTGATGAATTACCACTCCACCTTCAATTGGCAGGAAAAACAAAGGCCTACAAATTAGTCCCTACAAGTCTGTTTGCTCAAAACATTGATTTACTGTCTAAATTTGCGTTTACTAAAACTATTGTGAAACGATTAGATTTATATAAACTCTATTTATCGATTACAGATAAACGCTATTTAGATTGGGCTATAAAGCAAGTAGTATTGTGGGATCAAATAACTTACGACCCTAATTTAATTCACATTCATGGCGACTTAGATACCATTTTTCCAATTGAAAAAATCAAAGATTGTATTGTTGTTAAAGGAGGCACACATGTAATGATTTTAAATAAATATAAATGGCTAAATGAAAACTTACCCAAATTAATAAATAACTAATATTCAAGCTATTTTTCTATAGTTTGTTTTTAAATAATTTCTGATCATGCAACATTTTAAAACTATTTTTTTGTCTCTTTTTGTTCTAATATTATCTGGTTTTGTTTTACTGGCTTTTTCAAGTAAGCCAAATCCTAATAGTCAAATATCTAGCCCTGAAAACGGCTATAATATTTATGCGATTGAGATCCCATCTGAGTTAGATTTTTCTGGAGAATTTATGCCAATTCAAATTCCAGATATTCGTGAGCGCATAGATCGTGAGCTCTTAGTTAATACCTATTGGCAGTCAAATGGGTTGTTAATGTTTAAGCGTTCACAGCGCTACTTTCCAATCATTGAACCTATCTTAGAATTGTATGGTGTTCCAAACGACTTTAAATACCTAGCGGTTATTGAAAGCGGATTGCAAAATGTAACATCTCCTGCAGGAGCGAAAGGTTTTTGGCAAATTATGAACCGCACTGGCAAAGAGTATGGATTAGAAATTAATTCAAATGTTGATGAGCGTAATAATTTAGAACTTGCGACTATATTTGCCTGTAAATACCTGTTAAAGGCTAAAGCCAAATTTGGTAATTGGACTTTAGCAGCTGCCTCTTATAATGCGGGAATGAGTGGTGTATCTAAACAACTAAATAGACAAGGGGTTTCCAGCTATTATGATTTACTCTTGGGAGAGGAAACAGGTCGTTATATGTTTCGGATTGTAGCCTTGAAAGAAATTATGACTCACCCAAAAAAATATGGGTTTAACTTTTCTGACCACGATCTATACGCTGCTGTACCAACTTACAAAGTTAAAGTAGATACGGCTGTTACTGATTTCGTGAAATTTGCAGCAAATTTCGGATTAAATTATAAGCAACTTAAAATTCATAATCCGTGGTTGAGAGAAACATTTTTAAATAACAAATCAAGAAAAGTGTATTCACTTGAGATCCCTAAAAAAGGGTATTACAGGGATCTAAATTAGCGTCTTTTACCTCCACGTTGCTGTCCGCCTCCGAAGTGCTGGTTTGGCATAGATGCTTTCTTCATTTGTTGCTTCATCATTTTAATTTGTTCAGACAACATATCTCTTTTATCAAGTTTTTGAGCTTCTTGAAGTAATTTTTGAGCTTCTTGCTTTCGTCGTTTAGTAAATGCAATCCCTGCAAGATTTAGTTTTGCCATTGCTAAATCATGATCCATTGAAAGACCTAGACTAATAGCGTCCTTGAAGTATTTTTCGGCAGCATTCATGTTAGTTTGAGACACCATAATCCCTTTAAGGAAATTATAATACCCTTGTTGTTTTTTAGTCAGCGCCGATTTCGGATTTTTAATTCTGTTTAATAAACGATCTGTTCCTGGGAAATCTTGTTTTCTTAGTTTTAGAAAGGCTAATAAAATAACTTCATTTTTAAAATACAGGAATACAAAAATGAGCGCTAAGAATATGAGCATTATGCCATTACCGACGTAAGTTTCTGTGATTTGATAAATAGCATAAGCAAGTATTGCAGTAGCTAGAACTAGTTTTATATTTTTGTTGAACATATCTATGGTTTTATTTAGCGAGTACAAAGGTAGTAAAAACAAATCAAAATTATTTTAAAATTAGGTTTGTCAAAGTAAAAACTCTTTGTATATTTGCCCAGCGTTTTAAGTAAGATAATAAAGCGCCTATTTCAAAGATAACAACACTCGTAAAGTTTTAAAAATATACTAAAATGAAAAGAACGTTTCAACCATCGAAAAGAAAAAGAAAAAACAAACATGGTTTTAGAGAAAGAATGGCTTCTGCCAATGGAAGAAAAGTTCTAGCTAGAAGACGTGCAAAAGGAAGAAAGAAAATTAGTGTTTCTTCAGAACTTCGTCACAAAAAATAATGATTAACAATTGTTAACATTTTAAAGGTATTGCTTGTAGCAATGCCTTTTTTTATATCCAAACGTTAACTAATTTTGAAACTAATTATAATTCAATCAATTACATTAAAAAATGCCAAAAAGTAAAGATCTAAAATCAATTTTAATTATAGGCTCAGGACCCATCGTCATAGGGCAAGCTTGTGAATTTGATTATTCTGGAACGCAAGCACTTCGCTCATTAAGGGAAGACGGAATCGAAACTATCTTAATCAATTCTAATCCTGCAACTATTATGACGGATCCAGCAATGGCCGACCATGTTTACCTGTTGCCTTTGACGACCAAGTCTATTATAAAGATCTTAAAAGAACACCCACAAATTGATGCAGTACTACCTACAATGGGAGGTCAAACGGCCCTAAATCTCTGTATTGAGGCAGATGAAAAAGGCATATGGACTGACTTTGATGTTGATATTATTGGAGTAGATATAGATGCGATAAACATCACTGAAGATAGAGAGAAGTTTCGTGAATTAATGCTTAAGATTGGAATTCCAATGGCTCCACAAGCGACGGCAACGTCTTTTTTGAAAGGAAAAGAAATTGCTCAAGAATTTGGATTTCCATTAGTCATTAGAGCTTCTTTTACTTTAGGGGGTGATGGTGCTGCGATTGTACATAAGGAAGAAGATTTTGATGAGCTGTTAACACGTGGACTTGAAATTTCTCCAATCCATGAAGTGATGATTGATAAGGCTTTATTAGGTTGGAAGGAATATGAATTAGAATTGCTAAGAGATTCAAATAATAACGTTGTTATTATTTGTTCTATTGAAAATATGGATCCTATGGGAATCCATACAGGGGACTCTATCACAGTTGCTCCTGCCATGACACTTAGTGATCGTACCTATCAAAGAATGCGTGATATGGCCATTCATATGATGCGTAGTATTGGTGATTTTGCAGGAGGTTGTAATGTTCAATTTGCAGTATCTCCAGATGAAAAAGAGGATATCATTGCAATTGAAATTAATCCACGAGTTTCTAGATCTTCAGCATTAGCAAGTAAGGCTACTGGATATCCAATTGCTAAAATTGCGGCTAAGCTAGCCTTAGGGTATCACTTAGACGAATTAAATAATCAAATCACGAAATCAACTTCCGCTTTGTTTGAGCCGACCTTAGATTATGTCATTGTTAAAATACCACGCTGGAACTTTGATAAATTTGAAGGGTCTGACCGAACTTTAGGATTGCAGATGAAATCTGTTGGGGAAGTGATGGGTATTGGACGTTCGTTTCAAGAAGCGCTTCACAAAGCAACCCAATCCTTAGAAATTAAGCGTAATGGCTTGGGTGCTGACGGAAAAGAAAATAAAGATTACAATCAGATTATTGAAAAACTGACCCATGCTTCTTGGGATCGTGTGTTTATAATTTATGATGCCATTCAAATGGGGATTCCATTGAGTCGTATACATGAAATCACTAAAATTGACATGTGGTTTTTGAAACAATACGAAGAATTACATTTATTAAAAAATGAGATTTCTACGTTTAAAATAGATACAATAGAAAAACCGTTATTGCTTGAAGCAAAGCAAAAAGGATATGGTGACCGACAGATAGCACACATGCTAGGATGCTTAGAAAGTCAAGTTTATAAAAAACGTGAAGAATTAGGGGTCAATAGAGTTTACAAGTTGGTTGACACCTGTGCCGCTGAATTTGAAGCAAAAACGCCGTATTACTATTCAACGTTTGAAAGTGATATGGAAACAGCTGATGGCCGCCGTTTTTCTGATAATGAAAGTGTTGTTACGGATAAGAAAAAAGTCATTGTATTAGGGTCTGGTCCCAATAGAATTGGTCAAGGAATTGAATTTGATTACTGTTGTGTACACGGGGTATTGGCTGCTGCCGAGTGTGGTTATGAAACCATAATGATTAACTGTAATCCTGAGACCGTATCAACGGACTTTGATACCGCGGATAAGTTATATTTTGAGCCTGTATTTTGGGAACATATTTATGACATTATAAAGCACGAAAAGCCGGAAGGCGTTATTGTGCAACTTGGAGGTCAAACGGCTTTAAAGCTAGCTGAAAAGCTAACTAAATATGGCGTAAAAATATTAGGTACTAGTTTTGAATCTTTAGATTTGGCAGAAGATAGAGGCTTATTTTCTAACCTCCTTAAAGATAACAATATTCCGTATCCAGAATTTGACATCGCTACTACAGCCGATGAAGCGGCTGCGATTGCAGATGTCTTAGATTTTCCAATTTTAGTACGTCCATCTTATGTACTTGGAGGTCAGGGAATGAAAATCGTGATTAATAAAGAAGAGTTAGAAAAACACGTTGTTGAACTACAAAGTAGAATGCCTGGTAATCAACTCCTTCTAGATCATTATCTTGATGGGGCTATAGAAGCAGAAGCCGATGCTATATGTGATGGTGAAAACGTTTATATCATTGGAATCATGGAGCATATTGAACCTTGTGGAATTCACTCTGGTGATAGTAATGCGACCTTACCACCATTTAACCTTGGTAATTTAGTCATGCAGCAAATTAAAGACCATACGAAGAAAATTGCATTAGCTCTTAACACAGTCGGCCTTATAAACATACAGTTTGCCGTAAAAGATGATATGGTATACATCATTGAAGCAAACCCAAGAGCTTCCAGAACCGTTCCTTTCATCGCTAAAGCCTATGGCGAACCTTATGTGAATTATGCGACTAAAGTAATGTTAGGTGAAAAGAAAGTTACTGACTTTGACTTTAATCCACAGCTAGAGGGTTATGCGATCAAACAACCGGTATTTTCTTTTAACAAGTTTCCAAATGTAAATAAACAACTTGGACCTGAAATGAAGAGTACAGGTGAAAGCATTTTATTTATAGACAGCCTTAAGGATGATGAATTTTATGATTTATATTCCAGACGTAAAATGTATTTAAGTAAATAGTATGTTTAACAAACCCCTTATAAAGCTGACTATTGTATTTTTTGGAGTCCTATTAATTTCGAGTTGTAAAAATGATAGTATTTCAGATCTAACGCCTTCTACAACTGAACAGGAAGGCATCACATTGTATGACTTGGTTTGGCAAAACTCTAGTATTAGTGCTAACCAACAATTAAATATAAAAGTAGGGGATACCGTTAGGTGGACTTGGGGAAGTGGCACTCATAATTTAAGATCCACTTCAGGAGTTGAATCCTTTGATTCTGGATACCACAGCAGTTCAGGATATCAGTTTATGTATGAATTTACGGAGATTGGCTCCACTGAATATGTGTGCGATCCTCATCCCAATTCTATGTTTGGTAGTATCACAGTATCAGAATAACACTTTTTAATTTAATATTATTTAAACTCTAGTTCAGTTAGAAAAATAGAGTTGAGAAAGTAAATGTAAAGCGGGCTTTTAGTCGCTTTTTATTTTCATATCAAATTCAAAAAGAACCGCTACGGTCTCTGCTATTTTTGAACTCACAATTTTTGGTATTTCTACATCAAAGTCTTTCGGAGTTAATTTAAAAACCCCTTTAAAATTCAGAGAATTTTTAGAAGCTTTAACATCAACATTAACGTTTTCTAGTGTTTTTGTAACGCCATGAAAATTAAGCGTTCCTTCAATGCGATAAGAGTTAAGAGTATTATTTTTAGTATACCCCTTAAGTGTGCCCTTAAATATGGCTTTAGGGTAGCTGTCAGATTCTGCATAGCTTTCATTAAAATGCTCTTCCATTAGGGCATTTTTAAAACGAAACCCTTTGACCAAGGCAAGCGCTGCAAATTGCCCGTTTGAAGCATTAAAAATAGACGTCACATTTGTATTGGTTGCTTTTATTTCTTCAAACGAAGCGACACTGGCTTCAAAGCTAAGCAGCCCTGTTTTTGTAAGGTATTTCTCTTGGGCAAACCCAAGAAATGAAATGAACGTAAACAATAAATAGACCCTTTTCATATAATTATTTTTAGTTATTCAACAAACCCTTCTGACTGCCATTGAATAATTAAGTCAATTAAGTTCTGAGGTAATCTTGACCCGGCAAGTGGCATAAACCCGTCTTCTCCTGGTTGCCAGTTAATTCTATCAATAAGATTCGTATTTTCAATTGAACTCTTAACATTGCTATAGGTAGTTAATGATACCCCTGATCCGTTAATAGCAGGACTAGAGTGGCAAGAAATACAATTGGAATCAAATACAGGCTTTATGTGTTCTGAATAGGAGATTGGTTCAGTAAGATCAATTTGTTCAATTAAGTCTTTTTCACTTGTGTTAGTACAAGAGAAAGTTGCCACACACAAAGTAGTTATTAAAAAAAAAAGATTGGTCCTCATTTACACGAATAATTAGTATATTCAAATTTAATTCTTTTTTTTATAACTTTCACTAAAATCTGTTTTTACTATATTCTAAAATTTAAATCACTCATGAAAAAAAAAATTGTTTTATTTATAATGGTACTGGCAGGCTTTTTGATAATTTATAATTACGTATTTCCTGAACACAGGTCAATCGAAAAGGAAAAACCTTTGTATAGTGCTGAGGCTACTCTTGTTTTTAAGGAGTTTATGGACAACTTAACGCTTGCAGAAGTAAAATATTTAGATCAAACAATTGTGGTTACTGGAGTCATTACATCGTTGAGCTCTGATAATTTAACAATCAACAATAAAATTTCTTGTAAGTTTGATGGTCCTATAAGTGGTTTTTCGATCCATGATTCGATAGTAATTAAAGGGAGATGTATAGGGTTTGATGATTTACTTGAAGAAATTAAACTTGATCAATGTAGTTCGATTAAATTTTAAATATGAAATGTATACTCTTTTTGTTAGCTATTAATTTTTCATCTGCACAGATAAATATATTTGATTGTGCGCGATCTGGAACAGTTGAAGAAATTGAACTCTTGTATCATTCTAATCCAAAAGTTATTGACTCACTCGACTCCAGAGGAAGTTCGCCTCTAACACTTGCCGCTTATCATAACAATATTGGTGTTGTAAACTTTTTGATAGAGAAGGTTGAAACGATAAATGGCAATAGTAGTGAAGGCTCTCCACTTATGGGAGCTGTTGTCAAAGGACATACAGAGGTGGTTAGTATATTAATTAATGCAGGGGCAAATCCAAATTTAACAGACGCTAATGGAACCACTGCCTTACATTATGCCGTTATGTTCAAAAATCATATAATTACAGCACTATTAATTGAAGCAGATGCTGATATCAATATTAAAAACAACGTAGATCAATCGCCGTTGGATTTCGCAAAAATGCATAACGACGAAAAGTTAAATCAAATTTTATATAACCTCAAATAAACCTTACTATGAAAAAAACTACTTTAATCTTATCCCTACTAATGAGTTGCTTCGCGTTTGCTCAAAACACCTCAACTGGAGTTGTGACCCTTACTTCAGGTTTTACCGTTCAGTTTGATGTTAATGCATCAACGGATATAGTTACAATGACCATGGTTGGACCTAGTGATGTATGGCTAGGAGTTGCCTTGGGTGTTAACACTATGTCGAGTAATGGAGACGTAATTATATCACATGGTTCCAATGGTACATTGTCTGACCGAAGTTTTAGTGGCTATCAAATTCAGCCCCCCGCTGATCCTATACAAAATTGGACTGAATCAAGCAATGAAATTAGTAGTGGCGTACGGACAATTGTTGCGACTCGAGCCATATCAACAGGCGATTCTAACGACTTCACGTTCCTAACAACAAACGGAGCAAGTCTTCCAATGGCATGGGCAAAGGGAGCGAGTCTCGACTTAACACAAACAAGACATCAATCAAGAGGCGTTGCTATGGGCACACTTGGAACGTCTGATATTGCATCATTACCAGAATTTAAGGTGCATCCAAACCCAGTAACTAATGAGCTTACAGTAGACTTCCCCGCTGCTGTTAAACAAGCAACTATTTCGGTTTACAGTGTCTTAGGGACTCTTGTGTATAGCTCTACAATGGATCAATGGAACTCAAAAATAAATACATCTGAGTGGAATACCGGTATTTACTTAATGAATGTCAATACAGCTAATTTCTCTCAAACAAAACGTATTATCAAACAGTAAGAACGCTTTTTATTATAATTTAAAAAACCATTAGATCTATTTCTAATGGTTTTTTTTTTAACTTTATCCGATGAAAAAATCTCTTACTACGCTGTTTTTACTTTTTACGGTGCTTCTTTTTTCTCAAGAAGATTTATTGAGTGAAATTGATACAGCTACCGAAAAACCGCTCTATGCTTCGGCCGTATTTAAAGGCTTAAAAGTGATTAATTTTGAATCCACGAAGTTAGTGGCTAAAGGAGGATTTAATTTTATTGTATCGCACCGGTTTGGGACTGTGAAAAATGGATTTCAAAATCTTTTTGGTTTAGATGAAGCTGTAACCCACTTGAATTTTGTTTACGGTCTTTCTGAGCATATTAATATAAGCGCCTCTAGAAGCTCTAATCAGAAAATATATGAAGTCGCTACTAAGTTTAGATTAGTGAATCAGCAAGCCGGTAAAATGCCGTTTACAGTTGTTGGTTATACTTCTATATTAGCAAATACGGCTCTTGATTCAGATAACTTGCCTAAACTTGAGTTTAAACACCGATTGAGTTATGTAGCGCAACTGTTAGTGTCTCGAAAAATGAACAAGAATTTATCATTTATTCTATCACCCACATTTTTTCATGATAATTATTTAACTGATGATTTTCAGGATAACTCCCAATATGGTGTTGGTTTTGGAGGCCGTTACAAACTTGGTAAACGCTGGTCTTTAAATACGGAGTACGGAGTGCATTTGAATAGAAGTGAGAATTCGTTGTATAAAAATCCTTTTTCTGTAGGAGTTGACTTAGAAACAGGAGGACATGTTTTTCAGTTACTCTTTACTAATTCTCAGTCTATGAATACCAACGGGGTGTTTGGAACAAGTACCGGAGATTGGGGTGAAAGCGATGTGTATTTTGGATTTAATTTAGCGCGTTCTTTCTAAAGCATACTAAACAGTTTATTTTTCAAAGTCTATTTTAGTAACAATTTTTGGTATTTCTCGTAATAGCATTTCACTTTCTAATTTATCTACTTTGTCTTTTAAATCTTTGGTTAGGATCTGTTTATTTCGCTTTTCCATTGGAGGGTTTAGCTTTTCAGCATTCTCAAATTTAATAACATTTTCTAGTATCTCTCTAGGAAGCTGCGTGCCAGCCTTTGTTAAGGTATCTAAAAACTCACGTGCAAAAAACTCATCTATTTGAATTCGTCTTTTTGTGGTGTGTGCAAATTTCCCAATGATTCTACAAACGTTATCTCGATCTTCAGGGCTTAACTTATCCGCAAATTCATAGTCTTCAATTTTCTTAAGGCTTAAAATAATCGGTTCTAAGGCATCTTTGGTAATAATATACACATTGTAATCTCCAATATTGTAATGAAACTGATTGATTACTTCTAATGTGTTGGAAGGAATGACTAGAAATAAGTCGTTTTTGACATCCTCATGTTTAGCGTACTTTTTTAAACTTTCAGTTTGAAGCTTAATGTATTTAGGAAAATTAGTTAAATCATCATTAGCGGGGCTTTTAGCATCAAACACGATTAATTGTTCCATGATTTCAATGGAATTATCAGGCTTGTTTCGAGGATGTGGAAAATCTTCTTGACTGATATATTTGATGACATTATTTCTACAGATGAGTTGCAGGTGATTTTGAACCTCTTTTTCGTGATCAGACCACTTTTGTTTCATTTTGTTTAATAAGTCCTCTTTTTCTTTTACACGGTCGTCGTTTAAACGTTCCTTTTCTTTTTCTAATGATTGTTGTAAAGTAACGGCTGTTGCAAAGTTTTTATTGGCTTCTTTTTGACGTCCTTCTTCTGCTTTTTGAAATGAGATAGTTTCATTTTTAAGTACATTTCTCTCTGTTTCTACAAGTTTTAATCGTTCTTCGGATCTAGCTTTTTCAATTTTAATTTGCTCAAAACCTTCTGCTTTCGCAGCTGCAATTTCTAATTGTTTATTTAAGTTTGAAATATTTGTGTCTTTTTCAACTACTTCTTTTTCTAACATTGATATTCTAGAATCTTTTAGTTCAATTTGATCCTCGTTGTTTGATGTTGGCTGTTTTAAATACAACGCCAAGCCTACAAAGCCTAAAAAAATAACCACTAAAATTATAAATTCCATATGAGATAAGATAAAGTCCTTTAATGGACATGTGTTAACAGAAAAATTAGGCTGTAATTTTTCTTAAGCTAAATTAAGATATTTTTTTTCAACAAATTTAAAGCCATAAATCATCAACCCTGAATAGAAAAAATCACCTAAAAGAGAATTTCTAAAAAAGGGGAGGGCAAGGGTGTAGCATTCAAATAAACCAATCCATGTTTTAGGATACCCAATAAGCCAAACGCCAAAATTAGTCACAATAAAAAAACTGAGGCTTCCTAGAAGGATTGTAAATACACTAGCTTTTTTTGTTTGAGTTCCAATGAAACTAATTAATAAAAAAGCAGCATAAACAAACAACGAAATAGCATGAAATCCTAAAAACACATCAGAGAGAGCCATGATAAATAGAGGGACTAAATAGGCCATTTTTTTATTTGAAAAATAAAGCCCTCCAAAAAGAGCAATGGCGCAAACTGGCGTAAAATTTGGGAGGTGAGGAACAAGCCTAAACAGAACTGCTATGAGCATAAACACGATCAAAACAAGTTGCTTTTTTGTAAAATAGGGATTCGACATGGTCATTAGTTTCAACAAAAATAATATTATTTCAATTATCAGTGCCATTTATATCAAAAATTTTTAAACTTGCATTGAATTTTGGTTTGAATATTTTAGTTAGTATTCAATTAAAAGGGAATCTGGTTAAACACCAGAGCTGTTCCCGCAACTGTAAGCTAAGTTTTGCTTTGCAAAACGATTTAGATTTAAAAAAGTCACTGGGATAACTGGGAAGACGAATCTAAAGACGCAAGCCAGGATACCTGCCTTATTCAAAAATAATGTTAAACTTTCGGGATAGAAGTTTTCATACACTTTTGTATGCTCAACAGTCTCGATCAATTCTATTTGAATGATCAATAACTTTTATGTATGTATCGCACTGTGTTTAGGTGCTCAAACAACAAGCAATTCTCAAACCATTTCTCAACAAGCAATAGACGAAGTCGTTGTGTCCGACTCCCGCTTTGAGTTGAAACGTGAAAATTCGGGTAAAACCGTTATTAAAATTTCTCGGCAAGAGATTGAAAATAATCAAGGACGTTCTGTTTCTGCCCTTATCAACTCCAAAAGTGGAATTCAGATTAACGGAAGTAGGAGCAACTCGGGTCAAAATTTAGGGGTCTACGTTAGAGGTGGAAGAAATCGTCAGGTTTTAGTTTTAATAGATGGCATTCAAGTAAATGATCCGTCTCAGCTTTCTGGAGACTATGACTTTAGATTACTGAACCTAAATCAAATTGAATCCATAGAAATCACCAAAGGTGCCGCAAGTACTTTGTACGGAAGTGGCGCCGCAGCAGCGGTTATTAGCATAACCACCAAAACCGCTAATGCTAAAAAAATAAGTGCAGTCATTTCTTCAAGCACAGGAACGAATCAAACAGAATCTGATCAAAACTATGATTTAGCAGATTTCAGTAATAGTGTGGCTTTTAGCGGTACCTTAAATAAATTTACATACCGTACGGCTTTTAATCAGCACGTATCGGACGGATTGTCGGCTGCAATTAGTGAGGTTAACGAAAAAGACACGTTTTCAAAACAGGGTGTTGATGTTAATTTTGGTTACAGTTTTAATACGGCCTTTTCATTAAATGTATTTGGAAATCTTACAGAAACGAATTCAGAAATTGACGGTTTTGATTCTAATTTTAACTTGGTTGATACAGCTGATGAATTTAACAGCAACCAATCTCGTATAGGATTATTGTCAACCTTTAAATATTTGAAGGGTAGTGTTCGTTTGAATGCCGCTTACAGTGAATATGATAGAGAATTTATATCTAGTTTTCCATCGACTTATGCTGCCAAAAATTTTATATTAGACATTCATAATAAGTATGTGTTGGATGATGCATTTTATACGGTCGTAGGCCTTAATTTTATTGAAAATAAAGCTGTTTTTTCAAGTGAACAAACATTTAGTATTGTTGACCCCTATGCAAATTTAGTTTATGTTTCAGATTTTGGTTTAAACATTAACTCAGGGGTGCGATTAAATATCCATAGTGACTATGGATCCCATTTCATCTATAATCTAAATCCATCTTACTCTATCAAATTAAAAAACAATGGATATGTAAAGTTCTTCGGATCTTATAGTACTTCTTATATTACGCCATCCTTATCCCATTTGTTTGGAGATTTTGGTGCCAACCCAACCTTAAACCCAGAAGAGAATCTAACCATAGAAACAGGCGCAGAATTTAAATTTAATACCAATCTTAGGTTTTCAGGGTTGTTCTTCAACAGAGAAGAAAAAAACACAGTAGTGTGGGTTGATGGTGGGTATCAAAATGCAGCGAACCTCTTACGTGCTCGAGGGGTTGAGTTTGAGTTAAATGCAAGTTTTCTAGAAACTTTGTCTATTCAAACGAACTATACATTTGTTGAATATAAAGAAGAGGTAGCTAAAAGAATTCCTAAGCATAAAGTCAATTTTAAAGCGGGTTATGAAATTTCAGACTCCTATTTTGCATCTTTGTCGTATCAATACACGCATGAGATATTTGAAAATAGTTTCTCCCCTCATTTAGACAGTTTTAGTCTTTTTAATTTTTATTTAAGCCATCAGCCAAAAACTAATAAGATTAAATTCTTTGGAGGAATTGACAATATCTTAAACCAAAAATTTCAAGAAGTTCCCGGTTACACAACAAAAGGAAGAAATATTAGGTTAGGTGTTACATTGACTATTTAATTAATCAAGGTACATGCTTTGTGCATGTGGCACAAAAGTATCAGTATCCATAATTGGGATGATTCCTTGTACATTAAGTCCAAATCTTCCAGAGTTTTGAATTGCTAAAAGTGCCGTTGCAAGCATGGGTTCTTCAATAGTGCCTAATACGCCGTAATTGCTGACAGATTCTTTGACTTCAATATCAGGAACTAATCCGGTAGATGGAACCACTTGGTCATCTTTGTTTACCGTAATAGCCACTAGGGGTTGAAGCGCATATAAATGACCTGGGTTAGCGCCTTGTCTTTGGAAATTACGAGAGTCGTAAATGGTTATGGAGGCTTGTGATTTACCAACAGTTTTAGTTCCTATTTGAATAACTTCTATGTAGGACTTTAAGCTGTTTATAATCATTTCACTTGCAGACGCTGAGCTGCCAGAAGTTATTACATAGACTGTATTTAAGTTGAGCGCATTTATAGTTCCTCCTTCAGATAAGGAGTTTGAAAAATTAAAATTTCTATCGTTAGTTTGTAAATCACTATTGTATTGAAGTTTTGCAAATATGCCATCTGAAAACCCCGTAATCATGCTACCTAAAGCCGCTGAGGAATTTACACTTCCGCCAGGGTTGTATCTAAGGTCTAGAACTAAATGTTGAATATTTTGAGATTGAAAATCACCAAAAGCGGCATTTAGTTGACTGTCAAATTCTGATATAAAACCGTTGTACATTAGGTACCCTACGTTTTCATCATTCAAATTAAATATTTCTGATTTGAAAATAGGATTCTCCGAATAAATAGTTTTTGTTAGTGTGATGGTTTCTGACGTATCAGTAAGGATGTCGTCTTCTGGTTCGTCAGTTCCATTATCATCATAAGTCGCTAACCCAAGGCTATAGCTGTCAGGGCTTTGAAGCGTTCTAATATTGTTTTTAGATAGGGCCTGTCCATCTATTTTATTAAAAACAGTACCTCTAATAAGGGAGGTGCTACTTGCATTGCTATTAGGTAATACCAAACGAACAACTCCAAATACGTTAGTTGTGCTTCCAGGTACATAATAAAAATTAAATTCTGCTCCGTTTCTTTTTGTGACTCCGCTAAATTGTTGTTCTAAAGCTATGTAATCATTGGTAATCCAACTAAATCGATCTACGGTTTGGGGATCATAAATAACACTTTCGAATAAAGATTCTGGGCTTTCAAAGCCATTTAAATAGGTTTGATATTCACTGTCTAATCCAAATCGATCGTTGGCAAGGTTAGGACTGTTTTCTTTATATAGATAAGCGAAATTCATTCCTTTCCATACAAAGTCTTTAATTTCAATGCTACTAGGTAGAGAATCGTCATTATCTTCAAAACAACTAGAAAATAAACTTATAGAAATGATAATGACAGAGTATTTAAAAAATGATTTCATAAGTGTAGTTTGTATGCTATTTTTTTTAGCTTTGATATTTAGACTTCTAATTTAAACTAATTATTACGAAACAAAAATTAATTTTGAATTTGTAACAATTTATTAACTGAGTCGTCTTTAAAACATAACATAACCCCAATGTCTATTTTGAGTGAATCAGAATTTTTATTAATCATCAGCCCATTTAAGGACAAGATGTTTAGAATTGCAAGACGAATATTAGTTTCAGTTGAGGAAGCTGAGGATGCTACCCAGGAGGTTGTTTTAAAATTATGGAGCAACAGACATAAATTATCGGATTATAAAAACCCAGAAGCTTATGCGGTAACAATGATCAAAAACTGGTGTTATGATAAATTAAAATCTAAACACACACAGAACATAAAAATAGTACACAACAACTATGAAGATCATAGCCAATCATTACAGAAGTCTATCGAAGTTAATGATAGCCTTCGTTGGGTCGGTTTTCATATGGACAGCTTGCCAGCAACCCAAAAACTTGTTTTACAACTTAGAGACATAGAACATTTTGAATTTAGTGAAATAGCCTCTATGTTAGACATGAACGAAACAGCAATTAGAGTGGCGCTTTCAAGAGCAAGAAAAATAATTAGAGAAAAATTAACCCACACACATAATTATGGAATTAAATAAAATTGAAGATCTTTTAGAGAAATATAATGAGGGTGTTACTTCGCTTACTGAGGAAGCGCAGCTTAGGAGTTATTTTTCTCAAGAAACTGTCCCACCACATTTAGAGTCTTATAAACAACTATTCTCTTACTTTGATTTGGACGCAAAACAGTTTTTACCAACCACCATCAAAGTAGGAGCTAAAAACCCAAAAAAAATTCGTTGGTATGCTTCTGCTGCTGCAGCTCTTGTAATTTTATTTACGGCCTTTATGAGTATAACGACACAAAAGGATAATTTGACCCTTTCTGAAGACGAATTATATGCTTATAATGAAACATTGAAAGCATTTCAATTAATTTCTAATAACATGAACAAGAGCCATGAGGCTTTTAATAGTTTTAATATGATGTCATCATCTTTTGAAAAAGGTAAAAAAAACATAGCCATGTTAAGAGAATTTAATAATTCAACAAATAAAATATTTAATTTAAAATAAATCTAAAATGAAAAAAGTAGCAATAATTATAAGTTTAATTTCAGTCCCTTTTCTGGCAACAGCTCAAAGTATCTTTGATAAATATGAAGATATGGATCAAGTTGGATCTGTGGTTGTAAATCAAAAAATGTTTGAAATGTTGGCAGATATTGAAACAAACGATCAAGATTCAGCGTCGATTATTAATCAAGCCAAAATGTTAAATAACTTAACTGTTTACACGACTTCGAGTTTGGAAGTCACGAAGACTATGGGACAGGATGTCGCTAAATATATTATGAGTTCTAATTTAGAAGAACTCATGCGTATCAAAGAAGGCAACAGTAGTATAAAGTTTTATATTCTTGAAGGAAGTGATGACAATCATGTTAAAGAGCTTTTGATGTTTGTAAAAGGGTTAACAAATATGACTAAAAATCAAAATATTACTATAAATGGGAAACAGCCCGTTGTTGAAACTGTTCTTTTGTCACTCAAGGGCGACATTGACCTACGTGAAGTTTCAAAACTAACTGCTAAACTAAATGTCCCTGGTGGTGAGTTATTAAAAAAAGCAACTAAAGAATAGAGATGAATAACATAATTAAATACCTACTTATTTTTACACCTTTCTTTTGTCTGTTAAGCTGTAATACAAAAACAACCTTACAATCTTATTTTGTAGACCATCAGGAAGCTCCTGCTTTCATGTCATTTGATATTCCAACCTCTCTACTAAATGCTGAGAAAATAACGCTTTCTGAAGACCAAAGTGACGCTATTGGTTCAATAGACAAACTTAATACGATAGCCTATAGCCTTGCTGAAGGTAGCCCAGAAGAATTTGAATCTGAACTAATTAATGTTAAAAACATTTTTAAGACAGCGCATTATAAGGACTTAATGAGAATGGGTAACAGCTCAGGGGGTAAAGTTAAAATCATGTATATTGAAAAGGGAGCCGAAATTAATGAGATCATTGTTTTCGGATATTCTGCTGAAATGGGTTTTGCAATTGTGAGAGTTTTAGGAGATAATATGGAACTGTCTAAGATTTTAAAACTAGGCGACGTCATTGATCAGTTTGACACAGAAAATGCCAATATCGACAACGTTATGAAGTATTTACTGTAACATTAAAAATGGAATTAAATAAAAAAAGCTACCCTAAAAGGTGGCTTTTTTTATTTTAAATTTAATCTGATTAAATACCTGTGTAATTCGAAGGCGTTATCGTCTTTAATTCTGACTTAATCGTGTTACTTACGTCCAAGGTGTCTATAAAGTTAGAAATGGATCTTTGAGTAATCGCTTCGTTTGTTCGTGTCAAGCCTTTGAGCGCTTCATAGGGGTTAGAATATCCTTCACGTCGCAATATGGTTTGAATAGCCTCGGCAACAACCGCCCAATTTTTGTCTAAATCTTCACTTATTTTAGCAGGGTTTAAAAGCAGTTTATGCAACCCTTTTAAGGTAGACTTAAAAGCGATTACAGTATGTGCAAATGGGACACCAACGTTTCTTAAAACGGTACTATCTGTCAAATCCCGTTGCAATCTTGAAATAGGTAGTTTTGCGGAAAGGTGTTCAAATAATGCATTAGCAATTCCTAAATTACCTTCACTGTTTTCAAAATCAATTGGATTGACTTTATGAGGCATAGCTGAACTTCCTACTTCTCCCTTTTTAATTTTTTGCTTAAAATAGTCCATCGATACATACGTCCAGAAATCACGATCTAAATCTATGACTATGGTGTTAATTCGTTTTAAAGCATCAAACAATCCAGCCATATGATCATAATGTTCAATCTGTGTAGTTGGGAACGAATGGTGCAGGCCTAGTTTGTCTTTTAAAAAGTTGTTTGCAAATGATTGCCAGTCTATTTCTGGATAAGCGACTTTGTGAGCATTAAAATTTCCAGTAGCACCACCAAACTTAGCAGCGTTTGGAATTGTAGCTATGGTTGCAAACTGTGTTTCTAATCGTGTTACAAAGACTTCAATTTCTTTCCCTAAACGAGTAGGGGAGGCAGGCTGTCCATGGGTTCTTGCTAACAATGGAATTTCAGACCATTCATTTACTAAATCTTTTAAGCAGTTGATCAGAGTGTTGTACTCAGGGATGTATACTTCTGAAATAGCTTCTTTAATGCTTAATGGGATGGCCGTATTATTAATGTCTTGAGATGTTAATCCGAAATGTATAAATTCTTTATATTCAGAAATTTTAAGTGCATCAAATTTATCTTTAATAAAATACTCAACCGCTTTCACATCATGGTTGGTAATGCTTTCGATGTCTTTAATGGCTTGTGCATCTTTGGTTGAGAAATTTTTGTAAATAGCTCTTAGGTCTTCAAAAAGGGTCCTGTCAAATTGTTTTAATTGTGGTAAAGGGATTTCACAGAGTGCTATGAAATACTCAATTTCAACAAGTACTCGATATTTGATAAGTGCTTCTTCCGAGAAAAACCCTGCAAGAGCATCTACTTTTGATCTGTATCTCCCATCAATAGGTGAGATTGCATTAAGCATAAATAAAGCCATAATCTGTAAATTTTGAAAGCTTCAAAGATAGGTATTTTCAATAGAAG
>Ga0209715_1000716_pt1 | contig 28140 bp, 26 predicted proteins | sample COGITO_mtgs_1205_2_FD_184809 | JGI IMG/M metagenome (GOLD analysis project Ga0209715, IMG submission 184809) | Pelagic marine microbial communities from North Sea - COGITO_mtgs_120503 (SPAdes) (version 2) | ecosystem: Environmental > Aquatic > Marine > Epipelagic ... | reverse complement strand
CCCGGAGAATTTACAACACCTCCCTCAGATGCCGATACTGCAACAGTGTAGTTAACAGTTGCTGGTTCTTCTGGAACAGCAGCGTCCTTTGAACAGGCTAAAAGTAGAAAAAGAATGAATATGGAAGCTTTTCTCATTTTGAATGTATATTTATGATACCATATTATAATTAATAATTTTAATAAACAACTAAAAATAGTGATAATACAATCTTAATACTCTTCAAAAAAGCTTTTAATCAACAAACAAAGGTACATCTTCAACCTCGTCTACCTCTTGTTTTAATTTAGGCAAAGTGTATTGTAACGTTATCTGAAGCATCTTTATTCTTTGGTTATTGTCCAACTCATTTAGGTCTAAAGAGTCTATTAAATCGTCTAGTAGGTCTTGTAGTTTACTTCTTACTTCACTTGTTATTTTGTTGGGACTTCCTTTGGGTCTTGGCATATTTAGAGGTATTTTATTAATAAAAAAAATGTTGAGGTATTACCATAATTTCAAATAAACACCCTGTTTACAAACTAATATTATTAGTATAACAATAGAGTTTTACTTAAATTATAGTATTAAATTATAGAGTGCCAAATAAGTGCCAAAAAATTGACTAACTTTATACTTAACTTAATTGTAAGAAAAAACCCTCACTTTTGGCGAGGGCTTATGTTTGAATGTGTAGTGTAGCGGTTACGCTTGCTCCTCCTCTTGGGCTCGAACCAAGGACCCTCTGATTAACAGTCAGATGCTCTAACCAACACAAACTACTGTTAACTCCATTAAGTCAACTACTTACAGAAGATTTAGTAAACATTGTTTAACTAAATTGGAACATTCATGGAAAATAATCTCTCCTATCCGACGGTATACAAAAATGCCAAAGACAAGTACTACATTCATTTCATCTTAAATGGTAAACGTTGCCGATTATCTAATGGCAAAAAGATTAACTCAGTTTTATACCCTAATAAATTTCCCAAGAACTTAAGAAGAAAGAAAGCTGCTGAGCTAGCAAATCTCACTTACAATTATCTTATTGACAATAATTATTAGTTTGAACAGAACAGCTTATCTAGTGAAGTTGAACTCTTTGATGAGATAATAGCAAATAAGCTATCAGAACCTCTATCTAGAAGCTACAAATACACTTTAAAGTCAATTGCAGAAGTACTTCGAATTGAGTTAGTCAAAGAAGGAAAACTGGGTATTAAATTCATAGAGGACTTCATGAAGTCTTACTCAAACCCAACTAGTTTTAATACTGTCAGAAGGCATCTAAACGTCGTTTTAAATTATTTAAAAGATAATGGTTTTGATGCCAAAATAAGCCGTCTAAGACCCCTTAAACAGTCCGAGATATTGCACAAGCCTATTCCCTAATGTGCCTGAATTATTAGATGAGGTAAAAGCCTTTAATCACAACCTGTATCTATGCTGTTTATTTACCTATTGCTGTCTTTTACGACCACATAGAGAGATACGACTGCTCAAGTGGAAGGACTTTAGCGAAGACCTAAGGTATGTTTCTATAGATGGTTCAAGAGTAAAGTCAAAACGTAATAGAATAGTACCAGTGCCAAAGATTATTAGAGAAAATCTTGAGGTATCTGAACTAGAAAACTACATCTTTACAAATGACCCTATTGAATTTAACAGAGACTATTTTAAGACGCTTTGGAGTCGTTTTAAGAGAAGCAATAAAGCACTTGATAAGAACATAACCCTATACTCATTTAGGCATTCTGGGGCAATTGATTTGTTTAAAAGAACAGGTTCTATATCGAAGCTGCAGTCCGCTATGGGGCATTCATCCATAAATGTTAGTTTAACTTATTTAAGAGGATTAGAAGTGCCTGAATTAAAAGAAGAAGATATGCCAGTTATTGAATAAATAAAGGTCAAGTGGTAATGATGCTTTTTAGCCCTCACTTTAGCAGTTGCTTTCGGTGGGGGTTTTTTATTTCTTTTTGGAAAAGACTTGTGTTCCAGAAAGGATTAGAAGCAACCCTAAAATACCGTTGATGGTATCAGGATTATTAGAGTCACCCCAAAAATCAGTGAATAATCCAATCAGGAGGTTTGCTACAATTAGAGTAGCAGTTGTGTACATCAAAATTTTGTAATTCATAATATGTTGTTGTTTGCAACTAATATACAAAACTGTTTTCAAAGTATGTTTTCATTATCTGACGTCTTTTGATGATATGCCTGTGATTTAATTACTAAAAGAATGTGCTTGATGTCCCAATGTCCCAAACCCAGGGAGTGGGTCGATGGGACAACACTATATTTCTTTTATTATTTTATCGTACAGTTTTGGTGTTTTTCCCCAGGAATAAGAACCATCTTGAGGAGCCCAAGATTTTGAGGTTAAAATGTTTTCAGGCAATATCAAAATAGCATCATCGTGCTTATATATTTTGATTACTTCATTTTCAATAAATGCCACATAAATATCTTTTCCTAAATACTTCTTGTCTAAGGTAAACCTTCCTTTGAGTTGAACTTTTATCATATTATCACCATTGACTGCAATAAAGTCGGCACCCTGCTTTGGTTTTTCTTTAATCTCAACAAGTGGAGTTATGTTTTGAGCGTATTCATCAATTACAACATTATTAAATATGGTTTGAGCCATTGAAGTTGATTGCATCGTTAATAATTTGATTATAGCGTGATTCTGATGTATAATTATTTTTTGATAATCATCTGAACGACTGTTGGTTTAAAAGAAAACGCCACTAAAGTTAATGAGTAGTTTTGTGTCATTACTTGATATCTATAAGTCCAAATTCAACAAAATTATCTATTAAAAAATCCGCATATCTTATGAATCCCAAATCTGTAAAATGTACGCCATCAACCGTGCCTTCATTGTCGTTACCTATTGCATTTTCAGTTTTAATGTAAAAAATATTATGATAACCATCTGAAATCATTTTTTGATATTCAGTTTTTAAAGCTAAATTCATTCCTTTTATATCATTCGCTCTCTTTTTATCCAAAATTGGAGAAGTTGGGATAAAGTTTTCAACAAAAACAATAGGTGCTTCTGGATTATTTTCTCGTATGGTATCTACCAAAGGAATTGTATTATTGGCTATGTTTTCTTGATTAATCATATTGGGCATACATTCTATGACATAGAATAGCGGTTTTGATTCCGATATTAATTTTGCTATTGGCTGTTCCATTCTTCCATTTCCGCTAAATCCAAAATTAATACAATCAAGGTCTAATTTTCTTGATATAATGTTGGTATGAACCATTCCTGGACGAGAGGCACATCCACCCTGAGTTATACTGGTTCCGTAAAAAATGATTGGCTTATTTTTATTCTTTAAGGGTTTTTTAATTACACTATTTGAGTCAATACCAACTTCAATATTCACAATCCCATCATAAAGAGGGAGAAATATTTTATACTCTCGCATCTCTTCCGACATATTGTTTTTTAGAGTTGCCTCATTTTCAATTCCGTCTGGACGGCCCGTATTAAGATATTGCCAATTGCCTTTATTCTTGAAATATAAATCAACGCCTTTAATTCCAGTTTCAGCCATATGACTCATTTTAAGATTATTTAAAATGGTCCATTTAACATTTATACTCTTTGAATTAGAAAGAAAACGAATGGACATTCCAGCTGATGATTTTGACAAATCCCAGACGGGTTCTCGAACAATCGCTTTATATGAAAGAGGTAATCTGTCGTAAGGATTCTCTTTGAGAGAGTCAGGGATTAGAGTGCCTTCAAGTCTAAAAAAATCCTTTCCATGGTAGCTTATATCTTTTGTTATTAGGGGATAATTTTGTCCAAAAGAAATCATTGGAACTAATAATAAAGCAAAAAGGAAATTTTTCATAGCAATGGTTCTAAGATTTTCAAATATAGAATAAGCTAAGCTTTTAAATCACACAAACAACGGTAAGTTTTCAAATACTTCATTAGTAGCTTGTTTCATTCTTGGTAAAGTGTATTGTAGAACTTAATGAAGATATGCCTAGGGGGATAAATAGATTAATTGATGACAGATTTGATTTAACTCTAGAATGTATTAAACGGTTTTATAGTAAACTTCCCAGCCCTTTATACAAGACTCTGATTAAGTATAAAAATTTCTTTGATTTATTTGAAAGCTTTGAAAATTATGTTCATTACTTTTTGCTTCAAGATTTAGTTGACTACAAAAATAATTCTATTAAATTTTACTTGCCCTTTAATGATTTTAAAAGTCCCCCTGTATTTGATTCAGTTGACGATTATTTAACTTACAAATCAAACGTATTAGAGTTTAATACACTCAGAAAATCAAGGATTAACTTAAGGAAAGACTAAAAATCTATAAGTACTGTAACACATTCCAATCTCATCTATCCAGAGACTCAGTTAATAAACAGATATAGTAATATACTTAGTAGTTTACATCCCGTTCTGCAAGAAGGGGTGTGATGGAAGAAAATGGAATATTTGTGGAAAGAATTGCTTAGGATTCCGTAAATTTAGAGTATAAATCTATCTGTAAGAAAGTTCCATTTTATGGAAGAACAGTTGGGGAGAGTAATAATAAATAATCAAACTAGAGCCCAAGATATCAATAAAAATTGGGGTAAGAAAAAACCCTCACTTTTGGCGAGGGCTTATGTTTGAATGTGTAGTGTAGCGGTTACGCTTGCTCCTCCTCTTGGGCTCGAACCAAGGACCCTCTGATTAACAGTCAGATGCTCTAACCAACTGAGCTAAGGAGGAATGTTTCAATTGGTGGGCAAATATATATTAATTTAAAAATATGCCCAAGCTGAAATGATACTTTTTTAGGAATTAATTGCCTCTACTTCTTTATCTACTTCATTTTTAACAAACTCAGCTTCCTCATCGTTCCATTCAAAATCACTACTGACTTTAAGCGTTTTAGGATTGTATGCAATTTCAAGATATTTTAAGCGGTCAATTCCGTTTACTTTTACCTGGACGATGAACCTGTGAGAATGGTAAATATCGTATGGGCTTAGGAATGTTTCATAAGAATCCCAGATGATGTTTCGGGTAAATTGAACGTTAAGGTATTTTTCCTCAATAAAGAACCTAATTTTTTTATTGATTTCACGGTTGTTGATGGGTTTAATCTCACCATCTGCATTTACTTCAAATCCATTGTGTTCCGTAATAAAATCTTCGATAGTTACTTTGGTTTCTTGGGCTGAAGTTTGTGCAAATTGAACTGCAAAAAGGCTTACAATTAAGAGGGAATAAAACTTTTTCATCGGTTTGAATTTTAAATATAAAATCAAATATAAAAAGAAGTTTGACTTTCAGGGTTGCTTTTTTGAGAAAACCCAATTAAACGACTGAATCATTTTGTAATTATCCAAAGATTGCTCTGTATAGATCGTTTCCGTTTGCAAAGATGAGAATTGCAAGTAAAAACAGGAATCCAAACATTTGTGCGTACTCCATAAATTTGTCGTTTGGTTTTCTTCCACTAACCATTTCATAAACCAAAAACATAACGTGACCTCCGTCCAAAGCAGGAATTGGTAAAATATTCATGAACGCTAAAATAATTGAAATTAGAGCAGTGCTACTCCAAAAGCCTCTCCAGTCCCATTGAGCAGGGAAAAGACTTCCTATTGCCGCGAAACCACCTACTTGTGTAGCGCCTTTTTTGGTAAATACATATTTGAATTGAGCAACATAGTCATGTAAAGTCCAATAACCGTATGAAAAACCCTGAACGATACTTTCTTTGAGACTTAAATCTACATGAGTAAACTCAATGGTGTTATAAAATTTAATTCCAATGGTCCCATCTTCTCTAGGGTAAATTATTTTTGATACAATTTGATCGTTATCTCTTTTAACTTTGAGTTTAAGCGTATCATACTTTTTTGTTCGAAGTTCATCAACCAAAAAAGAATAACTTTTTATGTCAACTCCATTAGCATTAATGATTTCATCACCCGTTAACAAACCAGATACTACTGCTGGGCTATCGGGCTGCACTTCAATAAAAGGAGGGCCGGCAATTCCGATGGGTCTAAGATCTCCAGATTCAAACATTTGAGCGCCAAAATCTTCAGGAATTTGAAGGGTTTCTTTAGTACCGTCGGCACGGAGAACACCAACTTCTTGGACAGATCTCAAAAATAAATCTTTGTTAATCAACAGAACATTATCTAGGGTTCTTCCATCAACATTCAAAATTTTATCTCCATCGCGAAAACCTATTTTTTCAGCCAATTCAGAAACTTCAATTCCGTTGGGAACAGCTTCTGTAGTGAGGGTGTTTTTTCCCCAAACAAAAAGAATCATCATATAAATCATAAAACCAAGGATGAGGTTTACAACAACTCCTCCCAACATAATAATCAGACGTTTCCAAGCTGGTTTTGATCGAAATTCCCATGGTTGCGGAGGTAATTTCATTTGCTCAGTATCCATACTTTCGTCGATCATTCCAGATATTTTGACATAACCTCCCAGCGGAAGCCAACCTATCCCATATTCTGTATCGCCAAATTTCTTTTTGAATAAGGCAAATTTGACATCAAAAAACAGGTAAAATCTCTCTACTCGAGTTTTGAATAATTTTGCGGGAATAAAATGTCCTAATTCATGGAGGACAACCAATAGGGATAAGCTGAGTAGTAGCTGAATTCCTTTAATAATAATTGGGCTCATGGTCAATTTTAAAATTAAGGTTCAAAAATACTAATTTCCTTGTCCTAACCTTGCGTTTATCAGGATTTTAATTTCTTTTAACATAAAAAAACTCAGTATCTTTATCTGAATTTTAAACCAGTGAATTTTTTTTTCAAAACTTACAGAACCTTTTTAATCGTATTTGGTCTGCTTTCGGTAGGTATATTAATCTTGTTTTATGACGCCTTAAAACCGAAACGTGTTTTGCCAATTTATCAGCCTGCAAAGCTCAATTTTGAATTGGTCGACAGCACCCTTCAACACATAAAAAGAAGACATCGTGTTTCTGATTTCACACTGACCAATCAAAATGGTAAGACCATCACTCAAAAAGATTATGACCAAAAAATTGTTGTGGTAGATTTTTTCTTTACAACCTGCCCTTCGATTTGTCCGATAATGACAAATAATATGGCAATCCTTCAAGAAAAAATTAAAAATCAATCCCAAATAAAGTTACTTTCTTTCAGTGTGACTCCCCAAATTGATTCAGTTGCTCAATTAAAAAAATACGCCAAAAAAAACGGTGTCTTAGATGCTCACTGGAATTTACTTACTGGAGATAAAAAGGAAATCTATGCTCTAGCCCGCAAGTCTTATTTTGTAGCAAAGAACGATGGAGATGGCGGACCATTTGATATGATTCATACCGAAAATTTTGTTTTGGTAGATCCTGACCGAAGAATCCGAGGCTATTATGACGGAACTGATGAAGAGGATATGGAAACCCTTTGGGAAGATTTGCAAATCTTAAAAAAAGAGTATCCAACTCCTTCAAATTAACACCACTCTTTTTGGCTTCCCTCCCTTTTTTATTTACTTTTACTTCTTTAAAATCATTCTAAATAATGACTACTCTAGATCTTATTGAAAAAAATCAGCTTGGTAAAATAGTTGCAATAGAGACCAATCTTTTGCCACTTAAATTAATTGAAATGGGCTGTTTACCTGGAAATGAAGTGTATTTAGAACAACATGCTCCCTTAAAAGATCCAATGTATCTTGTGATTGATGGCTGCCATCTAGCTATTCGAACAGAAACAGCCAAAAACATAAAGATAGAATTGATCTAGATGAGTAAAACCATTAATGTAGCGTTGATTGGAAATCCGAATACCGGAAAAACTTCCGTATTTAATGCTTTAACAGGTCTAAATCAAAAAGTAGGTAACTATCCAGGGATTACTGTAGAGAAGAAACAAGGAAGTTGTCGACTCAATCACACCACAAAAGCACACATAATCGATTTACCAGGAACCTACAGTCTCAATGCGTCTTCTATGGACGAGAGTGTGGTGATAGAATTATTACTCAACAAAAACGATAAAGATTATCCCGATGTAGCCGTTGTTATCTCTGACATCGAAAACCTAAAGCGAAATCTTCTTTTATTTACACAAATAAAAGACTTGGAGATCCCCACGCTTTTGGTAATTAATATGTCCGACCGAATGGTAGGTAAAGGAATTTCTCTAGATATTGCTCAGTTAGAACAAAAATTGAAAACCAAAATAGCTTTAATCAGTACACGCGAAAATAAAGGGATTGAGTTTTTAAAAACATGTTTGTTGGATTATAGGTCTCTGTCTAAAGAAGGTTGTTTGGATATCACAAAAATCGATGAAGCTTATTTTGGAAATTTACAAAAAGTGTTTCCTGATCAATCACTTTATAAATTGTGGCTGGTCATTACACAAGACGTTAATTTTGCCAAAATTCAACGAAAAAAAGTTCAAGATGCAACCGAATACAAAACCCAACCCATTGCTCATTTGAAACGCTTGCAACAAAAAGAAACTATAAAACGTTATCAATTCATCAATCAATCCTTAAAAGAGACCTACACGGTAGATCAATCCAAAGCAACTGATTATCGTTCAAAACTGGATCGAATTTTGATTCATCGTTTTTGGGGGTACATTATTTTCTTTTTGATTCTGTTAACCATTTTTCAAGTAATTTTTGATTGGAGTAGTATTCCAATGGATTTTATTGACGAAAGCTTTAGTGTCTTGAGCGAGTACACCAAAACAAATTTACCGCCGGGACTTTTTACAAATTTATTAGCAGAAGGAATTATTTCGGGATTAGGAGGAATAGTTATTTTTATTCCACAAATTGCCTTTCTCTTTCTTTTTATTTCTGTTTTAGAAGAAACGGGTTACATGAGTCGTGTAGTCTTTTTGATGGATCGAGGTCTGCGTAAATACGGTCTTAGCGGGAAGAGTGTTATCCCATTAATTTCGGGGACTGCATGTGCAATCCCAGCGGTTATGGCAACTCGAAATATTGAAAACTGGAAAGAACGTCTTATAACCATTTTGGTAACCCCTTTTACAACCTGTTCGGCCCGATTACCCGTTTATTTGATTTTAATTTCTTTAGTAATTCCTGAAGGAAAATTTCTAGGAATGGGATATCAAGGCTTAACCTTAATGGGACTTTATTTATTGGGTTTTGTAATGGCTTTATTATCAGCAGGCATATTGAATAAAATGTTGAAGATTCAATCCAAAACCTATTTTGTGATAGAAATGCCTAACTACAAGCTCCCACTTTTAAAGAATGTGTTGATTACGGTTTTTGAAAAAACCAAATCCTTTGTTGTAGAAGCAGGGCGAATAATTCTTTCCATTTCAATTTTGTTGTGGTTAATGGCTTCCTTTGGTCCAGGCAAAGAATTTAATCAGGCAGAAGAAATAATAATGAGCAAAGCAAAAGTCGAATCTTTTAGTGCTGAAGAGCTAGAAAATAAAATTGCTTCTTATAAACTTGAACATTCCTTCATAGGAATTTTGGGAAAAAGTATTGAACCCACAATTGCACCTTTAGGATTTGACTGGAAAATTGGAATTGCATTGATCAGCTCATTTGCAGCGCGGGAGGTTTTTGTTGGGACTTTGGCTACCATATACAGTGTAGGAAGTGATCGAGAAGAAACTATTAAGAATCGAATGAAAGCAGAACGGAAACCCGATGGATCTTTGTTGTTTGATTTGCCTACAGGAATTTCTCTAATGTTATTCTATGCCTTTGCATTACAATGCATGAGTACCCTTGCAATCGTAAAAAAAGAAACCAACGGATGGAAGTGGCCCTTAATTCAACTTTTTAGCATGACACTAATTGCTTATCTTTCAGCTTTAATTGTATATCAAATTTTAACCTAATGGAAATTGTTCAAATTTTATTGGTAGTATTTTCTGGATTTTTTTCGATTCGGTTCTTGTACAAAAAGTTTTTTGTACCAAAAATAGACAAAGACTGTGGGACAGATTGTGGCTGTCATTAAATTACGACCTCATTAAATGTTCAATCTCTTCAATTTCAATAGGAATATTCTCCATTAAATTGACTGGGTCTCCTTCATCCTGAATAACAACATCATCTTCCAAGCGAATACCAAAACCTTCTTTGGGAATATAAATTCCAGGCTCAACGGTCATAACCATATTGGCTTCCATCGGTAAATGGAGTAGTCCATAATCATGCGTATCTAAACCAATATGGTGAGAGGTACCGTGCATAAAGTATTTTTTGTATGCGGGATAATCAGCATCTTCATTTTGAACATCAGCCTTATCAAGAAGCCCCAAGCCCAAAAGTTCTGAAGTCATTAATTTTCCAACTTCTATATGATACTCTTTCCATAGCGTTCCTGGAACCAAAAGCTGAGTAGCTTCATTTTTTACACGAAGAACTGCATTGTAAATTGCTTTTTGTCTTTCGGTAAAAACTCCAGAAACAGGAATAGTTCGAGTTAAGTCACTCGAGTAATTCCCATATTCTGCAGCAACATCCAAAAGAATTAATTCTCCAGCTTTACACTGAACTTTATTTTCGGTGTAATGAAGCACATTGGCATTGTTTCCTGATGCAATTATGGGTGTGTAAGCAAAACCTTTGGAACGATTTCGAATAAATTCATGTGCAAGTTCAGCTTCAATTTCATATTCCCATACCCCTGGTTTTACAAATTTCAATAAACGTCTAAACCCTTTTTCTGTAATATCACACGCCCGCTGCATCTGATCAATTTCTTCGGTTGCTTTAATCGATCTCAATTTTTGTAAAATAGGATTGCTTTTGGCTACCCCATGAGCAGGATATTGATCTTTACATTTTTTAATAAAACGGTCTTCTCTGGTTTCGGTTTCAACAGCTTGGCGATAATGTTCATTGGTGTTAAAATAAAAAGTATTGTTGAAGGTACTAAGCTGATTCAAAACACGATCGAATTCTTCAACCCAATAAACCGTTTCAATTCCAGAACGCTCTCTTGCTTGACTTTTAGTTAGTTTTGATCCTTCCCAGACCGCAATATGATCGTTGGTTTCACGAACAAAAAGAACTTCTCTCATCTTCGGATCGTCTGCATCAGGGAAAAGAAGTAAAACGGTTTCTTCCTGATCCACCCCTGTTAAATAAAAAAGATCTCGATGCTGTTCAAATGGCAAAACTGAATCAGCACTTATAGGATAGATGTCATTTGAGTTAAAAACTGCAATACTTTTGGGCTTCATTGCATCCATAAATGCATTACGATTTTGAATATAGAAAGAAGAAGGTAAAGGTTGATATCGCATAATTCCAATATTATTTGAAGTAAATATATGAATTTGTCTATCAATCACTTTCAGTTATTTTCTTTTCTTCAAACGTATTTTTTTGTACTTTCAACACCCAAGAATAAAACCGCAAAACTTTATGAAAACGTTCCACACCATCTTAATGTTATGTACCCTAATGGTTTTGGGTGCGCAGACCAACCTTAATAAAAACTCAATTGTACAAAATATTCCTTTTGAAAACATTGGACCAAAAGTAATGAGCGGACGGATAGTTGCATTGGAGGTTAATCCAAATGAGCCAACAGAGTTTTACGCTGCCTATGCTTCAGGAGGAATATGGCATACCGTAGATAATGGAATCAGTTTCAAATCGATAACCGACAATGCACCAACACAAAACATTGGTGAGATTGCAGTGCATTGGCCAACCCGAACCCTTTGGGTAGGAACAGGGGAGAACAATTCCTCTCGATCATCATATGCAGGAATAGGAATACTCAAAAGTTCTGATAATGGTAAAACGTGGGAGATAAAAGGATTGGAAGACAGTCATCATATCGGAAAAATTTTAATTAACCCAACCAATCCAGATGAGTTAGTTGTTGGGGTAACAGGACATTTATACACTCCAAATGATGAACGTGGGGTTTATAGAACTGAAAACGGAGGAAATACTTGGGAACAAACTCTATTTGTAAACGATACTGCTGGAATTATTGATATGAGTTCGGTACCTGAAGATTTTAACATTCAATATGCATCTGCTTGGGAAAAAGACAGAAAAGCATGGAACTTCAGAGGCAATGGAGCATCATCGGGGGTTTATAAAAGTATTGATGCTGGAAAAACATGGAATTTAATTTCAACTACAGCAAGTGGTTTTGCAACGGGAGAAGGAGTTGGTAGAATAGGATTGGCAGTTTACGATGAAAACATTATTTATGCCATTCACGATTCTCAATTTAGACGTCCCGAGGAAGCCAAAGAAAAGACAAAAGGACTCTCAAAAAATGATTTTAAGAACATGAGTAAAGAGGTATTTTTAGCTATAGAAGATAAAGCTTTAGACCTTTTTTTAAAAGAAAATAATTTTCAGGAAAAGTATCGCGCTCGAAACATTAAAAATAGTGTTCGAAACGGTTTGGTAATCCCCAAAGATTTAGCAACTTATTTAGAAGATGCAAACGCACTGTTGTTTGATACTCCTGTAGTTGGGGCTGAGGTTTTTAAAAGTTCAGACGGGGGAAAATCTTGGGCCAAAACCCATCAAGGATATATCGATGATCTTTATTATAGCTATGGATATTATTTTGGACATATTCATGTAGCACCAAAAGATCAAAAGAAAATATATATTTACGGTGTACCTATTTTAACCTCAAATGATGGTGGAGAAAATTTTAAAGCAATTGGAAAATCTAATGTTCATTCTGATCACCACGCATTATGGATCAATCCAGATAAGCCCGGTCATTTAATTAATGGGAATGATGGCGGTGTTAACATTACCTATGATGATGGGGAACATTGGATGAAAAATAATTCAACCGCGGTAGGTCAATTTTATGCGATTAATATTGATTACGAAAAACCCTACAATGTATATGGTGGACTTCAAGACAATGGTGTTTGGAAAGGAGCACATAATGCACGAAATGACGAACGCTGGCAATCTAGTGGACATAATCCATGGACTTCTATTATGGGAGGTGATGGGATGCAAATTCAAATTGATAAAAGAAACAGTAATATCGTTTATACAGGATATCAATTTGGAAACTACTTTCGTTTAGACCTTGAAAATGAAAAACGAACTTATATTCAACCCAAACATGAATTGGGCGAATCTCCTTATCGTTTCAATTGGCAAACACCAATTTTATTATCATCTCATAATCAAGATATTCTGTATTTAGGTGGTAACAAACTTCACAGATCCATGAATCAAGGAGATGATTGGGAAGCTATTTCTGAAGACTTAACTCAAGGCGGGAAAAAAGGAAATGTAGCTTTCGGAACTCTAACAACTTTAGCAGAATCCCCATTTAAATTTGGCTTTTTATACACTGGAAGTGATGATGGAATTGTATCCCGTTCAGAAGACGGAGGCGTGAGCTGGAGTCGGATTTCTGATCAATTACCACAAAACTTATGGGTAAGTAGAGTAGTTGCATCTGAGCACGCCAAAAATCGTGTTTATCTAACCTTAAACGGATATCGTAAAGATGACTTTAGACCTTATGTTTACATGAGTGATGATAAAGGTGAAACATGGAAATCAATCAACTCGAACCTTCCAGATAGCCCAATAAATGTTCTTCGGGAAGACCCTACCAACAGCCAAATTCTTTATCTAGGAACCGACAATTCGGTTTATGTATCTTTTGATCAAGGTCAAAAATGGATGCCTTTTAAAAGTGGATTAACCAATGCAGCTGTCCATGATTTAGTTATTCAACCCGAGGCAAATCATCTCTTGGTTGGAACTCATGGAAGATCTATTTATAAGGCAGACTTAGCAGCATTTAAGCAAGTCAACAAAACCTTTTTGAACGAAGAGTTAATTCTATTGGAGCCCAAAGAAATTAAATACTCCAACCAATGGGGGAGTAGCTACTCAACTTGGAGAGATGCTTACGAACCTGAAGTAACTTTTACAGTCTATGCAGGCAAATCAGGTAATTATGAAATGCAAATACAAAACTCAAAAGGACTGGTGCTTTTCTCGAAAAAAGGGATGCTTGACGCTGGGTTTAATTTAATAAACTACACCCTTGAGAAGGATGCAAAAGGGATAATAAGTTATAATAGAAAAAACAAAAAATCTACCTCAAATCTTGCTAAAAATGGAAAACACTATCTTGAAAAAGGCATCTACAGTGTCGAATTTATTAAAGGAACTCATAAGAGCAAAAAAGAACTACACATTCAATAATCCATTCAGGTCTCAAACTCTTTTTTTGGGATTATTGTTTTTAGGTTTTTTAAATAGTGTTTTTGCACAAAATGAAAAATCAAAAGATAGTATTTGGATAAAAGAAGCAAAAATAGGAGTTTTGGTCAATCAAGCGGCTTTTGGTGAATGGCTTGGAGGAGGAACCAATAGTTTTAATGGAATTGTAAATCTTGATTACAAGATAAGTCACACTAGAAATCAATGGGATTGGACAACAACTTTAGATGCTTCCTTAGGGTTTACTAAAACAGAATCTTCTGATTTCTTAAAAAAAACAGTCGATCATTTTGAAATCAATTCCGTATTGGTTCGTGTTGGAGAGAATCCTTGGGGTTTTTCTTCATCCATAAATTTAAAGTCTCAGTGGATTGAGGGATATACCTTCTCTGAAGGAAGTTCGGGTGAGGAAATAAGGACTAAGATAACGGATTTTTTCTCTCCTCTTTACGCACGTTTTGGATTTGGATTTACGTACAAAAAATCAAAATCGTTTAGTCTCCAAGTAGAACCTTTGACCGGACGTTTAATTTATGTTTCGGATCAATTTACTAGAGACTTAGCATCAGGGGAAACATATTTTGGAGTCAAACCCAATCGTCAGACACGATGGGAGGCAGGGATATCTTTCTCGGCTCAAGGAGAATGGCCATTATTTCAAAATGTTAGCCTAATCAACAGGTTAAATGTCATTTCTAACTATTTAGAGGAGTTCAAGAATTTTGATTTTGATTATACTATGATAATCAATATGAAAATAAACAACTACCTATCTACTCGACTAGAAATGCAACTTGTGTATGACGATAATGCAATAGCTAAAATGCAATCCCGGCAAGTTTTTGGAGTCAGTGTTGGGTTTTCATTCTAATTTTGTATTCAGTTTAGGTAAAAAATTGCTGGTTTTGTGTTAAAAAAGCAATACGGTTTATTCGTATTTTATCACAACAAGGCTTCTTACTAAAAAAACGGTTCATATATTTTATTTCGAAATCCTTTTAGCTTAATTTTGCTCTTATCAAAATAAAAATTAATGAGCGGATTAATCAAGTCATCTTTGGCAAGAAAATATGCGATGGCACTTTCAGGATTATTTTTGATTGTGTTTCTGTTACAACATTTCACCATCAATCTAATTTCAGTTTTTAGCGAAGAAGTATTCAATGAGGTTTCTCATTTTATGGGAAACAATCCAATAGTGCAATTTATACTGCAACCCATACTTATTTTTGGAGTTCTCTTCCATTTTACTATGGGATTTGTATTGGAATATCAAAACAGAAGCTCAAGGGCACAGAATTATGCTGAAAATAAAGGCTCTGCGAATTCTACTTGGATGTCTAGAAATATGATCTGGTCAGGTGCTGTAATTCTTTCATTTTTGGGGCTGCATTTCGTTGATTTTTGGTTTCCCGAAATGAATTACAAATACATAGAAGTTTTACCTGAAAACCCCAATCGATATTTTGAAGAAATGGTTCATAAATTTGTAAGCCCAGTTCGGGTAGTACTATATGCGGTTTCATTTGTGTTTTTAATGCTGCATTTATTACACGGGTTTAGTTCTTCATTCCAGTCAGTTGGATTAAACAATAAATACACCAAAGCATTAAAATCATTTACAATTGCTTTTTCTGTTGTGATTCCTGCAGGATTCATTTTCATAGCATTTTTTCACCATTTAAACGCATAAAAGTATGGCGAGTTTAGATTCTAAAATACCCGAGGGTTCTTTATCAGACAAATGGACCAATCATAAGAGTCATATCAATTTGGTGAGCCCAGCAAACAAACGTTTGATAGATGTTATTGTTGTAGGAACAGGATTAGCCGGAGCTTCAGCAGCAGCTACTTTAGCCGAATTAGGATATAATGTAAAAGCATTTTGTTTTCAGGATTCACCGCGAAGGGCGCATTCTATAGCAGCTCAGGGAGGAATTAATGCAGCAAAAAATTATCAAGGAGATGGGGATTCAACCTATCGCTTGTTTTATGATACAATCAAGGGAGGCGATTACCGTTCTCGAGAAGCAAACGTACATCGTTTGGCTGAGGTTTCGACCAACATCATCGATCAATGTGTAGCCCAAGGAGTTCCTTTTGCACGGGATTATGGAGGGTTGTTGGATAATCGGTCTTTTGGAGGAGTTTTGGTATCGCGAACCTTTTATGCCAAAGGTCAAACAGGGCAACAATTATTGTTAGGAGCCTATTCGGCAATGAACCGCCAAATTGGTCGAGGAAAAATCAAGATGTATAACCGTCATGAAATGATGGATTTGGTTATTGTAGATGGTAAAGCTCGCGGAATTATTGCTAGAAATCTTGTAACAGGTCAGATAGAACGCCACGGAGCACATGCAGTAGTAGTAGCTTCTGGAGGATATGGAAATGTATTTTTCCTTTCTACAAATGCGATGGGGAGCAATGTTTCTGCAGGATGGAAAATTCACCAGAAAGGAGCTCATTTTGCCAATCCCTGTTTTACACAAATTCACCCAACCTGTATCCCTGTTTCTGGAGATCATCAATCCAAACTAACCTTGATGTCCGAATCTCTAAGAAATGACGGGCGTATTTGGGTTCCAAAAAACCTTGAAGACGTTAAGGCCATTCGAGAAGGAAGGTTAAAACCCACAGATCTTAAAGAAGAAGATCGCGATTACTACTTAGAGCGTCGTTATCCTGCTTTTGGAAACTTGGTCCCTCGGGATGTTGCATCTCGTGCTGCTAAAGAACGATGTGATGCTGGTTTTGGAGTGAATAAAACAGGTGAGGCAGTGTATTTAGATTTTGCATCTGCAATTGTTCGTTATGGAAAAGAACAAGCACATGTGAAAGGCTTAGATGAAAAAGATTCCGTTTTAGTAAAAAAATTAGGACAGGATGTGGTTCGATCCAAATATGGAAACTTATTCCAAATGTATGAGAAAATCGTAGATCAAAATCCTTATGAAATGCCCATGATGATTTATCCAGCGGTACATTATACTATGGGAGGTGTATGGGTAGATTACAACCTGATGACTTCCATTCCCGGTTGCTATGCCATTGGAGAAGCAAACTTTTCGGACCATGGAGCAAACAGACTTGGCGCATCTGCCTTGATGCAAGGACTGGCTGATGGATATTTTGTTTTACCTTATACAATTGGGGATTATCTCTCAAATGATATTCGTACTGGTCCAATACCTACGAACACCCCAGAATTTGATGCTGCTGAAAATACAGTAAAAGATAAAATCAATTTGTTTTTAACCAATAAAGGGAAAAATTCGGTGGACCACTACCATAAGAAATTAGGTAAAATTATGTGGGACAAGTGTGGAATGTCCAGAAACGCAAAAGGGTTGAAAGAAGCAATGTCAGAAATCAAAGCGCTCAGAGAAGACTTTTACGAGAATGTAAATGTTCCGGGAACAGATTCTGAATTTAATGAACAGTTAGCAAAAGCTGGACGAGTAGCAGACTTCCTTGAATTAGGGGAATTGTTTGCAAAGGATGCTTTGGAGCGAACAGAATCTTGTGGAGGTCACTTCCGCGAAGAATCCCAAACTCCCGAGGGAGAGGCCATGAGAGATGATGAAAACTTTACCTTTGTTTCTGCATGGGAATATAAAGGAGAGCCTGCGGATGCAGTCTTACACAAAGAAGAATTGAATTACAAAGAAATTGAAGTAAAAACGCGTTCATACAAATAGAACTATGAATTTGACTCTAAAAATCTGGCGACAAGCCAATACAAGCGCCCAAGGAAAAATGCAAACCTATCCGATTGAAAATGTTTCACCGGACATGTCTTTCTTGGAAATGATGGATGTTCTCAATGAACAGCTTATAAATAAAGGAATTGATCCAGTTGCATTCGATCATGATTGTCGGGAAGGAATTTGTGGGATGTGCTCTATGTACATCAACGGAGAAGCTCATGGTCCTGACCGATTGGTAACTACCTGTCAGTTACATATGCGAAAGTTCAAAGATGGAGAAACCATAACAATTGAACCCTTTAGAGCGAATGCATTTCCAGTGGTAAAAGACCTAGCGGTTGACCGATCAGCTTTTGATCGTATTCAACATGCTGGTGGTTTTGTAAGTGTCAATACCTCTGGAAATACTCAAGATGCTAACGCCATCCCAATCAACAAGCATGACGCTGATAACGCTTTTGACGCAGCAACCTGTATTGGTTGTGGTGCCTGTGTAGCCAGCTGTAAAAATGCCTCTGCAATGTTATTCGTTTCTGCCAAAGTTTCACAATATGCCTTACTTCCACAAGGAAAGGTAGAAGCCGCCGATCGAGTTTTGAACATGGTAAAACAAATGGATGAAGAAGGCTTTGGGAATTGTACCAATACCGGTGCTTGTGAAGTAGAATGCCCTAAGGGAATTTCCTTAGAAAACATTGCTCGTATGAATAGAGAATATTTGGTTGCTTCGGCAAAAGGGTAGAAGTATTGACTTGAAAAAAACTACTAATCAGATCAGATTGGTGGCTTTTATATTTTAAATCGCCTACATTAGGGTTGTCACAAAATAACAGAGTAATAATTTTTATAACTTTGAATTATTGGTCACTTTAATAAAGATTTATGGAGCTTACAATCACTGAATTTGTTATTGGAATCCTTCATAAATTTAGTTCGTTATTTTACGATTGCGGGATTTTTCTTTTTATTTTTCTTTGTCTTTTTTAAGAAGAAGTGGGTTCCAAAAAAAATTCAAAATCGGTTTCCAAAAAATCAAGACTATTACAGAGAAATAGGCTACTCTTCGTTGAGCCTATTTATTTTTATGTTGGTAGCACTAGTGGCCATACGTTCTCCGTTAGGCGAATTTGATCTCCGTTATCAAAGTATAGAATCACATGGGATAGGCTATTGGTTTTTGAGTGTTTTTTTAATGATTTTGATGCACGACACCTATTTTTATTGGACACATCGCACCATGCATCATCCAAAAATATACAGGCTGTTTCACGAAGTTCATCACAAATCGACCAATCCTTCTCCATGGGCAGCTTTTGCTTTTCACCCCCTAGAAGGGATTGTTGAAGCAGGAATTATTTTTCCAGTCATTTATATAATTCCATACCATATGTCCGCATTATTTGTATTTCTGGTTTTTATGACAGTGTACAATGTTTACGGACATTTAGGATATGAATTGTACCCCAAAAGTTTCAATAAAAATTTTTTTGGAAAATGGCTTAATACGTCGGTTTCTCATAATGCACACCATTCAAAATTTAATGGAAATTACGGATTGTATTTTTTGTTTTGGGATCGTTGGATGGGTACACTTCGACCAGATCCGAAGAAATGCTAAATTAATAGAAAAGTAAAATACAAGAATTAAAACTTTTTAGTTCGACTTGGTTCGTTCAACAGCTTTTTGCCAACCTTTGTATTTTTGGATTCGTTTCTGATTCTCCATTTTTGGGGTAAAAAAGGCTTCACGCTCCCTTACTTTTTCAATAGTATCATATGTCCAAAAACTGGCTTTAATTCCTGCTAAGAATGCAGCACCTAAAGCAGTAACCTCTATTATTTTTGGGCGATCTACATCTACATCAAGAATGTCGGATTGAAACTGCATAAGGTAATTATTAGCAGAGGCTCCACCATCAACCTTTAATGCTACCATTGTAGAGCCACTGTCTTCTAACATTACGTTGATTACATCTTTGGTTTGATAAGCAAGGGCTTCCACAGTAGCCTTGATGATTTCATTTTTACCGATGTCCAATGTAATTCCCGTAATAGATCCTTTGGCATTGGCATCCCAATAGGGAGCACCAAGTCCAGCAAAAGCAGGGACAACATATAAATCCTCTAAAGGGGGGATGGATTGGCAAATTGCTTCGGTTTCTGCGGCTTGTTGGATTAAGTTTAATTGGTCTCGTAGCCATTGAATCGAAGCTCCTCCAATAAATATACTTCCTTCAAGAGCATAATTTGGAAGCTCATTTTCTAAGCTGCAGGTTAAGGTTGTGAGTAGTCCTTTGTTCGAAATCAAATGCTTTGAGCCAATATTGAGTAGGATAAAACAACCTGTTCCGTATGTATTTTTTGCAACTCCTGCACGATGCCCTCCTTGTCCAAATAAAGCAGCCTGTTGATCTCCTGCTACTCCATAAATAGGAATTGAAACACCGTTGTAATCTAATGCTCCAAAATCAGAAGAGGATGCTTGAACCTCAGGGAGCATGGATCGAGGAATATCCATCGCTTTTAGAATTTTATCATCCCAAGCTAAGTTTTTAATGTTGTAAATCATGGTTCGAGATGCATTACTGTGATCTGTAAGATGTTTTTCTCCTTTTGTGAGTTTGTAAATCAACCAAGAATCAATGGTTCCAAAAAGTAAATTACCAGCCTCTGCCTCAGCTCTTGCTTGAGGAACTTCATTCAGTATCCATTTCAATTTTGTTCCTGAAAAATATGAATCGATAATCAAACCTGTATTTTCATGTATATAAGATTCCAATCCTTTGGCTTTTAAATCATCACAAATTGAAGTTGTTCTTTTATCCAACCAAACAATGGCTTTATGAATGGGTTCTCCTGTGTTTTTATTCCAAACTACAGTAGTTTCTCTTTGATTGGTAATCCCAATAGAAGCAATTTCTGAAGGATCAATTCCTGTTTCTTTCAACACATTTTCAAAGGCCTGAAGTTGATCGGTGTAGATTGCATTCGCATCGTGTTCCACCCAACCCGACTTTGGATAATACTGCTTTAACTCTTTTTGAGAAATTGATACGATTTCCCCTTTTTTATTAAATATAATCGCTCGAGTGCTTGTGGTTCCCTGATCAAAAGCGACAACATATTTTTTTTCCATAAAGCAAATAAATTAATTCTGTTTCCCTAAAGATATAAGAAATAAAGAGAAATTCTTTTCGGATAGTTCAATAAAAATAATTCTATTTTATGTATTTTTATTTAAAAGAGTTCCAATGAAAGACGAAATCAAAGTTGCCTTAATTCAAATGGACTTAGCTTGGGAACGCCCTCAAGATAATCTGAAACTTTTTGACAAGCATTTGGAACAACTTCAATCAGAGACAGATCTAGTTTTACTCCCAGAAATGTTTACCTCTGGTTTTACAATGTGTCCTGAAAACGTAGCGGAGAAGATGAATGGAAATACGATTCAATGGATGCTATTATGGGCAAAAAAACACAACACTGCTGTTGCAGGAAGCCTGATAATTGAAGAAGAAGGGTTGTATTACAATCGCTTTGTTTGGATAAATTCAGATGAGAGCATATACTTTTATGACAAGCGGCATACCTTTACCTTAGCTGGAGAAGATCGAGCTTATCAGGCGGGTAAAAACGATGGAATACTTCAATTTAAAGGATGGAAGGTTTGTCTCCGAATATGTTATGATTTACGATTTCCTGTTTGGTCAAGAAACACCATGGACTATGATCTGTTGGTTTATGTTGCTAATTGGCCGAGCCCAAGAGCCCATGCGTGGGATACGCTTTTGCAAGCTCGTGCAATCGAAAACATGAGTTATACTCTTGGAGTAAATAGAATAGGAAAAGATGCCAAACAGAATACCTATTCTGGAAGATCTGCTGTCTATGATACACTTGGAGCAACCGTTGTTTGTGCAACTGACAAAGAAGGAATCTTTTATGCTACTTTAAATAAGAGTAAACAAGCTACAAAACGATCTCAATTAAACTTCCTCAACGACAGAGACTCTTTTACTTTACAATAAAAATTTCATTTTGATCCCAATTTGCTCTCAGAACAATTTCTCCATCCATATAAAAAACTTCCTCCGGTTGAATTTTTTTGAGATAATTCCCAGTATCCCATTTTTGATTGTTGTTTAGGTCTTTTACTAAACGAAAACCATAGGTTCCTGGATTCAAATAATCAAACTGGTAACGGCTGCTATCGTTTTTTAATGCTTTTCTAACAGTCTCTCCATTTATATCAAGAAGTTCTATGAAATAATTATAGTCCTCATCTGTTTTTACAGAAAGGATGATTACACCATAAGCTTCTATTTTTTTGGTGTTCAAACTCGTCTGAATGGTATCGTTTGTATCCCCCCAAAAATCAATAGCTGCATTGGGTAATATTTTTATGGAGTAAATATTATTTGGAGTTTTTTCAAAATCTAAAAAAATCTGATTTTTATTTTTATTGATAAAAGATTTAAAAGGAATTACTAGAGAATCTGAATCCCGAATTTCTACAAACTCTTCATTAATGGATATAATTGGAAGCGTAGATTTCACAGAAAGTGTATCCAAAAAATCAATGGTTCCTGAATGAGAAAATTCAATATCCAAGGAATCGAGAATTGGGCGAACAGGTTTCACGATTTTTTGTATCATCGAGTCTTTTCCACTTAATTTAAAAACCAAAGAATCAATTTCTTTGATACCAGTGAACCAAAAATCCAAGCTGTCTTTTTCTGTGTGTTTGGTGATTAGGTATTTAAAATCTTTTGGAACCTCACTCACAAGTTTTATTTCTTTACCCGTAGGATCGCCGTAATATCCAAAAACAATATGATGATCGTTTATAAATTTTGGTCGTGTCCAGTCAAAATTTTGAATCTCCTTAAAAAGTAAAGGGAAGCGAAGTGTATCCCCAGGAAGTTTTACAGGATCTTCAAAAAAACCGATTTTATCTATATTTTGATCAAAAAGATAATTTTTACTTACGTCCTGAATGGCGATCATTTCATAAGTTCCTTTACTAATATTTTGTAATTTGAAATATACACTGTCTAAGGTATTGGCAATATAAAAAGGTTTCTTCTTGAAAATTGTAGAGTCTGTAAACGTAGAATCTATAGGATATAAATGAACAGAAATAAAAGGCTCAGTTTCTAATTCATAAGCATCCTTTACAAGCCCTTCCAAATATAAGGAGTCGATTATTGAACCCGTAGAAAAGGTATAACTGAAAAAAGTCAAAGGATTAGCTTCATTAAAGTCCTCAATTGCAGAACCGAAATTAAGAGTATAAGTAATGTTTGATTTTAAAGAATCTAAAAACTCGACCTCAACTTTTTTGCTAACTGTAGATTCAGGAGAAATTTTATATTGGTTCGGATCTAATGGAGGAGAGGTAATAAATTGACTATTGATGTCTTTTAATTTGATATATTCATCAAAGAATAAAGTTATTTTCTCTTCATTAAAAAAGGTGGTATTTAATGGAGGAACTGCTCGAATTAATACGGGAGGCAAACTGTCTTTGGCTCCACCCGTAGGGGTACCTCTTTTAGCGCAACGGGAAATAGATAAAATTAAAATTACACTAATAATGTAGAGGAAGTTTTTTCGCATAAATCTTCTTTTAGTGCAAATTAAAGGATAAATCATTTAAATCCTATATCCTATTGTTGCAATGCTTAATTCATTTTTTGGATTTTCAAGAATTAATCTTCCACAGAAATCCAAAGTTGCTCCAGTTGTGATAATATCATCAACCAAAAGCCAGTGCTTGGGCATAGAATCTTTTAAATCTAAATAAAAAGCATTTTCAAGTATTTTTTCTCGGTCTTTATAAAAATTTTTTGTAAGTTTTTTTGTGTTCCGTGTTCGATAAAGTGCATTTTCAATGAAGGGTACCTCAAGATGATGAGCAATCGCTTTACCAAAAAGTGAAACTTGATTATACCCCCTTTTTCGATGAAGTGGAACAGGAATAATTGCATCGATGGCTTGATAATTAATTGAAGATTTTAGCTCCTGACCCAGCAAGGTTACAAAATAAGTTCCCAATTGTTTTTGACCCTTATATTTCAATTGATAAAGGAGTTTTTCTAAAATGCTGTTTTTTGAAAATAGCATAGAGCAGTCGCTTGTCTAATATTCAGCTTAGTATTGAGTTTCTGTTTTATGGGATTGTTTTCTTGCAAATGAAAATAAGTGAAAGGAAGTTGAAGTTGACAATGTACACAGATATTTTTTTCAGTTGGAATCAAAACGTTCATACAACCCAAGCACAATTTTAGAAAAAAGAGGTTTATAAAATCGCTTCCAAGCTCTTTATATTAAGTTTTTCATGTAAAATAAGATTTGACTAACGTAAAATACGAAAAAGGATTATTTTTGTACCATGACAGATTTCAAAAAAATCATTTCACATGCAAAAGAATACGGATTTGTATTCCCTTCAAGTGAAATATACGACGGTCTAAGTGCTGTTTACGATTATGCTCAAAATGGAGTTGCTCTCAAAAAAAATATTCGCGATTACTGGTGGAAGTCAATGATTCAACTGCATCATAATATTGTAGGAATAGATGCATCTATTTTTATGCATCCAACAACTTGGAAGGCTTCAGGTCACGTTGATGCGTTTAACGATCCTTTGATTGATAATAAAGATTCCAAAAAGCGATATCGAGCTGATGTTTTGGTTGAGGACTATTGTGCCAAAATCGAGAATAAAATTGATAAAGAAATTGCTAAAGCTGCAAAACGTTTTGGTGATGACTTTAATCAAGAAGAATTTACCAAAACAAATCCAAGGGTAGTTGGATATCAAGAAAAAATCAATCAAACATTAAAACGCTTAGGGCAGTCTCTAGAAAAAGAAGAACTGGCAGATGTAAAGAATTTGATCGAAGAACTTGAAATTGCATGTCCAGAGTCAGGATCTAGAAATTGGACTGAGGTGAAGCAGTTTAATCTTATGTTTGGAACAAAATTAGGAGCCTCAGCTGATTCTGCAGTGGATTTATACTTACGTCCAGAAACTGCACAGGGTATTTTTGTAAACTTTTTGAACGTACAGAAAACAGGACGAATGAAAATCCCTTTTGGAATTGCACAAACGGGAAAAGCATTTAGAAATGAAATTGTAGCACGTCAATTTATTTTTCGAATGCGAGAATTTGAACAAATGGAAATGCAGTTTTTCATCCCCCCTGGAACTCAAAAAGAATGGTATGAGAAATGGAAAGAAACACGACTTAAATGGCATCTTTCCTTAGGAATGGGAGAAGAAAATTATCGATTTCACGATCATGAAAAATTAGCTCATTATGCTGATGCCGCAGCGGATATAGAGTTTAAATTTCCTTTTGGGTTTAAAGAACTCGAAGGGATTCATTCCCGTACGGATTTTGATTTAAGTAGTCATGAAGAATTTTCTGGGAAAAAGTTACAGTATTTTGATCACGAGCGAAATGAAAATTATGTCCCTTATGTGGTTGAAACATCAGTGGGATTAGACCGTATGTTTTTGGCCGTTTTTTCATGGGCTTTACGTGAAGAAACTTTAGAGGATGGCAGCTCAAGAACAGTCTTGAAACTACCCGCAATATTAGCGCCAACTAAAATCGCAATCTTGCCCTTAGTAAAGAAAGATGGTCTTCCCGAGGTTAGCAAAAAATTGATAGAAGATTTAAAATGGGATTATGAAGTAAGTTACGATGAAAAAGATGCTGTTGGGAGACGCTATCGACGTCAAGATGCATTGGGAACACCTTACTGTATTACTATTGATCATCAAACACTTGAAGATCAAACTGTGACTATTCGTGACCGTAACACCATGAAACAAGAACGGATATCCATTAACGAATTGGGAGGCTTTTTGCATGAAAAGTTAAATTTTAAAAACTGGTTAAAAAAAATTCAATAACCTTTTAATAGGTTGATTTAAAAAAACACTTTTCATATCCCGTTTTATAAAAGCTAGAGATTGCTTACTTTAGCTATGATGAAAATCATTTCTTATAATGTTAACGGAATACGAGCGGCTTTTAAAAAAGACTTCCTCGGTTGGCTTAAGGCTGCACAACCCGATGTTTTATGTCTTCAAGAAATTAAGGCTCAAGAAGAACAGGTAGATACAGAAGCTATCGAAAAACTTGGATATTATCATTATTGGTTTTCTGCACAAAAAAAAGGGTACAGCGGGGTTTCAATTATTTGTAAAGAGAAACCCAATCACATAGAATACGGAACAGGAATTGAGCAAATGGATTTTGAGGGACGTGTTATCCGAGCAGATTTTGATAATTGTTCTGTTGTAAGTATGTATTTACCCTCTGGGACCAATTCAGAACGTTTAGATTACAAGTTTAAGTTTATGGATGAAATCAGGGATTATTATGTAGGACTTCAAAAGAAAATTCCTAATCTAATAGTATGTGGAGATTATAACATTTGTCATAAAGCTATTGATATTCATGATCCTGTTCGGAATAAAAATGTTTCAGGGTTTTTACCTGAAGAACGCGCATGGATGGATCGTTTTGTGAATCAAGGATTCGTTGATTCTTTCAGAAAGTTCAATACTGAGCCGAACCAATACAGTTGGTGGAGTTATCGTGCGAATTCTCGTGCAAACAATAAAGGCTGGAGATTAGATTATGCCATGGTAAGTGAACCCTTAAGCCCTAAAATTTCAAGAGCCTATATTTTATCTGAAGCCCATCATTCCGATCATTGTCCAGTTGCTGTCGAATTAGATTTAAAAAAAAATAATTGCATAACATGAAAAAATTTATATTTCTATCGCTTTACTCCCTTAGTTTAGTAAGTTGTGTTTCTTCAAAAATGTTCAACGAAATAGAAGGAAACTACGCTCAATTAAAAATCGACCACTCAACTTTAGAAAAAGATAACAGCGAGCTCGTTGTTCGTTATGATTCTTTGCGTTATCATTATGGAGATCTCATGTCTCAATTTGAAAAAATTGAAATGGAGCTGGAGAGTTCAAAAAAGAATTTTGAAACGCTTCAAGACTCATACACTGCTTTGGAGAAAAACAGTAATGCAGAACTACAGGAAAGTATTGAACAAAACAGGACTTTATTGGATCAAATACAATTGAAAGAATCGGAATTGTTGGAGGAACGTTCAGACCTAGATTCACTTAAAAATGAACTTGCTTCTAAAATAACAAGAGTTGATGAATTAGAACAGGTTATTGCAAATAAAGAAGCACTACTTTCTAATTTAAAATCCTCTTTAACCAAAGCGCTTATGAGTTTTGACGGAAAAGGATTGACCGTTGAACAACGAGATGGAAAGGTTTATGTTTCTATGGAAAATAAGCTGTTGTTTAAATCCGGAAGTTGGGCAGTTGGTTTTGAAGGTAAACAAGCAATCAGACAACTCGCGATGGTTTTGGAAGAAAATAAAGATATTGCGGTGTTAATTGAAGGTCATACAGACGATGACCCGTATATCGGAGATTCAAAATTATCTGGGAATTGGGATCTTTCAGTAAAAAGAGCTACATCTATAGTAACATTATTGCTAAAAAATAATGGTGTAATTCCAGAAAATATAACTGCAGCAGGGAAAGGGCAATATGCTCCGCTTGTTCCAAACACTTCATCAAGTAATCGATCTAAAAATAGACGAATTGAAGTAATCTTAGCTCCTAAATTGGATGAGATAGGGAAGCTTCTTCAAGACTTAGACTAAATTTATGAAATACACAACATTACCCGGTACCGACATTAAGGTTAGTAAAATATGTTTAGGGACCATGACCATCGGAAATCAAAATACAGAAGCAGAAGGATTTGATCAGATGGATTTAGCTCTTGATCGTGGAGTTAATTTTTTTGACACAGCAGAATTATATCCTGTCCCAGCAGAGGCCACAACCCAAGGCGAAACAGAACGTATTATGGGGAATTGGTTCAAAAAAACAGGCAATAGATCCAAGGTTATTTTAGCGTCAAAGGCAGCTGGTCCGGGGCCATATACTGCACATATTAGGGATAAGGTTAGCTTCAACAAAGCAAATCTTGTTGAAGCGGTTGAAAAGTCGTTGAACCGTCTACAGACCGATTACATTGATTTATATCAACTACACTGGCCAGAGCGTATTACCAACTATTTTGGGAAACGTGGTTACACTCAAGATCCTAACGATCCTTGGGTAGAAAATTTTGAAGAAATTTT
>Ga0209715_1000715_pt1 | contig 28169 bp, 26 predicted proteins | sample COGITO_mtgs_1205_2_FD_184809 | JGI IMG/M metagenome (GOLD analysis project Ga0209715, IMG submission 184809) | Pelagic marine microbial communities from North Sea - COGITO_mtgs_120503 (SPAdes) (version 2) | ecosystem: Environmental > Aquatic > Marine > Epipelagic ... | reverse complement strand
TGGGCAGGTGTTATATCTGGGGAAGCGGATGGCGGTGCTGTCGGACAGATGAGAGCTCGCATCAGACTGCTGGCAGAGGTACCGTCAGACTGATTGAAACTCGCATCATATTGCAAGTCAGATGACTTCAGGGCTGGTTTTAAAGTAGAGAAATGAGGAGTGTTTGGTCAATAGACAAGGCTAAAAAGTCGACTTGCCGGTCTCAACTAGTTTAGTCTGATAGTGCCCAAGTTTAGTAAACGGCCATACTAGTTTTAATGGTTAGTTCCTAAAGTCCATCTGGGGTCACACGAAAAGCATCATCAGGGGGATAGTTGGTCGCCATCCAACCACCTCCGTCCTGGGCCATCCAGGTTGCGGCAGCTAAAGGAGCAGCCGCCCGCATAATGGAAAAATCAGCTAAGCTTAGCGTACCGCGCGCTCTTCCAGCCAGCACGATCTGCCCTACGAATTGCCCCTGCCAGATCATAGGTGCATAGATGGCGGAGCCCATCCGAGCAGTCTTAAGATATTGCTTGAAACTCCCCGGTTCTGCCTCAGTATCGGGCAAATGCAATGGTAATCCACTGGAGCGGACCCGACCCGGATGCCCGCCATCAATAGGGATCATCAGGCGATGTTGCTCAGGAGGGAACCCGATGTTACCGACTAACATGTGCCATCCCGCTTTTGGTGTGACGATAAAAGCTCCAGCGACAAAAAATTGCGAAACGCCATTGGGCAGATCGAATGCGCCGTCCCGTCGACCGAGTTCAGTGTGAAGTGGGGTCAGAAGCGCCCGCAACGCGCACTCTGGATCAGTGGCTTCAGCTGCTGCTAACCCTGCTCGCTCAATAATATCTATTGCCGTCATCTTTCACCACCAAAATCTGGGGCGCGCTTTTCAAGGAAAGCACGAAAGCCTTCCCGAAACTCCGCACCAGAAAAAGTGCCTTCAAAGGCGGCTTGCAAATCAGGCCGATTTGAGAGCTCGCTCAACCCGTTAGTGATCGCCTTAATAGCTTTCAGCGCCGCGGGGGCAAGGCCAGCGAAATGGTCACCCAGCGCAGTAGAAGCCACAGCAACATCCTCCTCCAGCCGGTCGATCAAGCCGATGGTCAGCGCCTCCTCTGCGTTGACCGAGCGCCCTGTCATCAGGAGGTCTTTAGCGCGAGAAATTCCTACTTTTTCAATTAGTTGCCAAGTGTCAGCTGGACTATAGGCAAGGCCAAGCCGTGCTGGCGTGATCGCAAATGACGCACCAAGATCAGCAATGCGGAAATCACATGCCAGCGCCAACCCACAGCCTCCACCATAGCAGACTCCGCTTATTTCAGCGATTGTGGGTAAGGGTATATCCCGTAGTCTAGCCTGTGCGGCACGAACGTTTCTGTTGTAAGCCGCAGTCGCCTCCGGCGTTCCATAAACCGCCTCAAATTCTGAGATGTCAGCGCCCGCGCTAAACGCCTCATCACCGGTGCCATTGACAATCAATGCCTTTGTACCGTCCGATGTCAGAATATCGCAGATTTCTGGAACGGCCGCCCACATTGCAGCAGTCATTGCGTTGCGCCGCGCCGGTCGATTTAAAGTAAGCTGAGCAACTGAGCCACATTCCAAGCGAAGGCCACTTTCAGCAAATTCAATAGTCATTGGACTGCTCCTTCCTTTATTGCGGTTCCGTGCATCATATAGCGGCGGCTTTCTTGAGCGCCGCGCGACCGAGGATCATATCAGCTGCCTTTTCGGCGATCATCATAGTAGGCGCGCTGGTATTGCCACCGACTATGCTCGGCATGATGGAGGCGTCCACGACACGCAGCGCCTTGATCCCACGCACCTTCAATTCAGCGTCGACGACCGATAATATATCTGCACCCATGCGACAAGTCCCAACAGGGTGAAAGATTGTGTTGGCCCCCGCCTGAACCCAGGCGTCAATACTGGAGTCATTGGCGAGATCATCAAGATTAGGAGATATGTCTTTTGCCTTACGCTGGACGAGTGGAACGGTTTCTCCAATCTGACGTGCCAGCCGCGTTCCGTCACGCATACAGCGCCTATCTGCTTCCGCAGAAAGGTAGTTCGGGTCAATAAGAGGTGCAGCGTCAGGATCACTAGATGCGAGCGTAATGCTCCCTCGACTTTCTGGCCGCAGAGGATAAAAATTGATCAAATAACCATGTTGGCCCTGCCCTTGGCGGGAGGTTTCGAGGTTCAAACCCGGAACGAATGTAATATGGATATCAGGAATATCTAAATCCTTTCGTGTCTTGAGAAATCCGCCCGCCTCTAGAGGCACTGCACTTGCTGGACCTGTTCCAAATAAATAGGCGCGAGCGAAGGCGATAGCAGCGCGATCAGGTCGAAAAAGACGATAGAGCGACACCGGGTCCCTGCATGAATAGGTCAAGTAAACACCCAAATGGTCTTGGAGGTTTCGCCCAACATTCGGTATGTCTTTGATCACCTCAATCCCGTGTTTAGTAAGCTCAGCGCCAGCACCGATGCCTGATAGCATCAAAAGCTGCGGCGAATTGATCACACCTGCCGACAGGATAACTTCGCGCCGCGCCCCTACCTCGATATTTTGACCTGCCCGTCGTAAGCTAAGGCCTGTAGCGCGATCATCTTTTATGCGTACAAGGTTAACCTTGGTCTTCGTCATGACCCTCAAGTTTCTTCTCGTTAATGCGGGGCGCAAAAAGGCGGTGGCGCTACTCTCGCGCCGCCCTTCCCGGGTGTTGAAATCGTAGAACCCTAGGCCCTCTTGAACGGCACCATTGAAATCATCATTAGGCTGAGCCCCCCACGCTGCGCCAGATGCAAGAAAATCGGCGTAGAGCGGGTTTTTGCCGCTTGCTTTTTTGACCCGAAGTGGGCCATCGTTGCCATGAAAAAAGTCATCGACGCGTTCAGGGGCGCACTCTGACCTGCGAAAATATGGTAACACGTCATCGTACGCCCAACCAGTCAAACCAGTTTGGCACCATTTGTCATAATCGGCTGCATTGCCGCGCATATACATCATGCCGTTGATGGTCGAAGATCCGCCAAGGATTTTTCCACGTGGCCATTTGATTTGCCGTCCATCTAAATGGACTTGTGGAGTAGTCATGTAATTCCAATTCGAACGTTTGTTCCAATATGCAACACCCGCCAAAAGCGGAATAGAGAAGAGTGGGTTGCGGTCTTTGCCGCCAGCCTCAACCAATAGAACCGTGTTGTTAGGGTCTTCAGTCAGCCTGTTGGCAAGCACACAGCCCGCAGACCCAGCACCAACGATTATATAATCGAATTGATCCACACGACCTCCTTTAAAAAGGGAATTCTGCACCGTTCATAGCGATGGCCTGCCCACTGACATATTCTGCATCAGATGAGGCAAGCCAAGACACAGCAGCAGCCACATCACCAGCCGTACCAAAACGGCCCCAAGGAACAGTCTGCTGAAAACCTGCGATTACGGCTTCTGGCGTCTGGCCGGTAATCTTGGCAAATCCTTCAGCGATGCCGCCCCAGAATGGGGTTTCAATATGGCCAGGGACATAACAGTTGGCACGGATTTTATGAGGTGCTAGCTCAATTGCAAGCGACTGTGTCAGCATGAGGATCGCCGCCTTAGACGCACAGTAGTGCGACAGGTTCGGTACACCACGCCGTCCTGCACCGCTCGACGCGTTGACAATCACCCCACCACGGCCTTGAGAAATCATAACACGCGCCGCAGCGCGGCTGCCAAGAAAGACTGAGTTTACATTTATGTCCACCACCCGCCTCCACTCGGTAAAGTCCATATCGACGACTGGCTGCACCGCGATAACGCCTGCATTGCAAACCATCACATCTAGGCCACCCTGCTCTCTAACGACTTTGTCCACCACCGCTTGCACCTCAGCCTCATCTGTTGCGTCACCGGTGATAGAGAGCGCGCCATCAGTTTTTGTTGCATTTAAGTCAAATCCCGCAACCTGTGCGCCTTCAGCAAGAAACCGCTGAACAATCCCCTGACCGATTCCACTGGCCGAGCCTGTGACAAGAACGGATTTGCCACGATGGCGGTTGAGTTCAGGCATTGTCAGTCTCCGGTGTTGAACGATAGAGCTGGGAACGAGCTGCAGGGATAGAGAGAAATTTAGGGTCAAAAGGCGCTACTTGGTGGCCTGCGGGTTGTGGTGGATGAGCAGTATGGCCTGTTAATCTTTGGATAATGATAGCGACCTTTGGATTCGTATAATAAAGGCTATAAACCCCAACAATTAATCTGTTAAAAATCGATGGATGCTTTTGTTCGATTTGAATAAGCACCTTGGATCTTTCTTCTTGCGACAGCAACGCAAAACCTTTTGGAAGTAGCGATGTGACTTGTGAATATGGCTCTGCAAAGCGAACATGCATAACAAGTGCATCATGTAGCCCAACTGCTCCAGGCGTTGGGAAATCCGCATCTCCCGGGATCAGAGTATTAAGGAGGGCGCTCATGATGCCACCTGCATGTTGGAGCGATCGCGGGTCAGCGCATCCGCTGCCCGAAGAGCCAGTGCTTGAATCGTCGAGGTCGGGTTTAAAGCCGCCGCCGTTGTAAATACCGAACCATCAAGAATTAATAGGTTGGGAACACTATGTGTACGGCTGTTCAAATCGGTTACGCTGGTAGCTTGATCAGACCCCATACAGGCCGTTCCGAGTAGATGAAAACCCGCATCAGCGACCAGTGATTGCGTGGCGATATCAGCCGCTCCAGCAACGTTGAACGCCTCTGTCGCGCGGTCAATGCCATGGGCAATCATCTTTTTGGTATTATCGTCCAAGCTATAGATCGTCTTTGGCGCAGGTATACCGTCCCCGTCTGTCAGGTGTGTCGACAAAATAACACGGTTTTCCATCCGCGGCAGGTCCTCTGTGGTTACAGTAAGGCTTGCTGTATGTCCGAACACGTCACGGAACCGGGCGTGATGGCCTTGACCCCATGGAACACGCGGCAAATAGCCGCCGACTGCCGTACCCACTGGCCCATCGGATCGGAGCAGTTGCATCTGATAACCGCGCACAAAGTCACGTGTGATATCAGTCTCATAAAACTGCTGCGATAAGATCGATACCGCAAAGGGTCCAGCCCAACCATCCAATTCGTCTAAAAACCGACCAGTTACCATGCCTGTCGGATGATGCATGAGGCGACGCCCCACAAGATCAGTGTCATTGGCTAGCCCGTTTGGAAACCGCTTCGAGGTAGAGAGCAGCATTAGTCGCGCGGTGCCAAGCCCATTCGAAGCAAGCGCGACAACGCCCGCCCGCGTGCGCTGTACCTGCCCCTGCCGGTCATACCAGACCACGCCGGAGGCCTTGCCTTGTGCATCGATCTCAACCTCGAAAACCCGCGCACCGGTTATGAGTTGAACCCCGGCCGCGATTGCCTGCGGCCAATAGCTCACATCAGTGGCGCTACGGGCACCATGCGGACACCCCAGATCGCAAGGACCACAATTGTTACATGCGCCACGCCCTTCACCATAGGGCTCAGTGTTGATAGCAACGTCGGCCGGCCACCAATGCCAACCCAACTGGTCAAAGGCCCCTGCCATTCGCTCACCAGCACGGCCCATTGGAACAGGTGGCATCTGACGTTTATCACGAGGTGGGTTTCCCGGATCACCTGCCAATCCAGAAACGCCCATCATCCGATCGTTCTCTTCGTAGTAAGGTGCGAGGTCTTCGTATGATATTGGCCAATCGTCGCCCACGCCATCAAGTGTTTTCGTTCGGAAATCAGATGGTCGAAAGCGTGGAAAATGCGCGCCCCACAGAATTGTTGACCCGCCGACTGCGTTATATAGGAAAGGCTTGATTGCAGCTTCAGTGTCATCGACCGGATAGTCCTGCGGCGCTGCGCGTACATTTGGATTAGGGTGATGTGTAGTCTGGCGCGCAATCTCCCAGTCGGGGCGCAGCGAGGGGGTCGCGTCAGGATCGATCCAACCACCCTGCTCAAGACACGTGACCTTAAAACCCGCCCGGGCCAGTCGCCATGCCGCAGCTCCGCCACTTGCACCCGCGCCAACGATGACAACATCAGTCATGCGCAACCTCATTTTCATTTGTTATTTCTTTGTTCACAACTCGTTCACAGCGCACCGCGCGATCATCACCAAGGTCCGTCAATATCTGCGAATTTGTGCGACACTTATCGACCACATGTGGACAGCGGCTGGCAAGATAACAGCCCTTAGGCACGTCAATGGGCGACGGTATCTCACCCTGGAGCGCAGCAAGTGCGGGGTTGTCCACACGTCGGCGCGTCGGATCCGGCATCAGATGCGCTGATAAAAGCGCCTTCGAATAGGGATGCTGGGGCGCGGTAAAGACCTGTTCCACACTACCTTCCTCCACGATTTGGCCAAGGTACATCACCGCTACCCGCTGGCACAAGTAGCGCACAGTCGTCAGGTCATGACTGATAAACAAATAGCTGATTCCTAACTCTTTTTGGAGCCGTGCCAATAGCGCAATTAAGCTATTTCGCGCACGCGGGGCAAGGACACTTGTTGGCTCGTCCAGAACGACGAAATCTGGATTACAGATTAGCGCACGCGCAATGTTGATCCTTTGCAGGGTCGAGGCACCAAGATCACGCGGCTTGGCCATCATCATTGAGGGATCAAGGTCAACTTGTTTTAACGCATCAACTGCGCGCTGCTTCCGCGCCGCTTTGTTTCCGCCTTCATGAACGCGCAGCGGTTCGTCCAGAATATTAGCAATAGTCCAACGCGGATTGACGCTGTCAAATGGGTCTTGAAATACAATTTGCATCCTCGACCGCATCCGTCGCATCTCAGTAGCACTTAATTCAGTGACATCTTGACCATCCAGTGTAACTGCGCCGGCCGTAGGATGCTCTAAACGCATCAGGCACCGGCCAACCGTGGTTTTGCCCGAACCGCTTTCTCCAACAAGGCCCACTGCTTCACCCTTTACCACGCTGATCGTGACTTTATCGACCGCCTGCACTACCTTATCAGAACCGCGCAGCGGGAAATGCTTGGTCAGCTGTTTGGTTTGCAAAAAACCGGGCTTGCCTGAAACTTGTGGTGGAAAGCCCGAGGCACGCTCGTGGTAAAAGCGTAAAATCTCTTTGCTGTAAGGATGCTGCGGTTCTGCAAAAAACTTGTGGACCGGAGCGTCCTCCACAATTCGTCCCTTGTGCAATACAAGCACTCTATCACAGAAATTCGCAATCACTCCAAGATCCTGGCTAACAAGCAACATAGCCGAACCAGTTTTCTGGACAGTCTGCCACATCTCATCAAGAAACTGCGCCTGAATCGTCACATCAAGTCCAGACGTTGGTTCATCTGCAATCAACAGGCGTGGCGTCGATGAAAGCGCTATCGCTATCAGCGCGCGCTGCGCCATGCCACCAGACAATTCGTGGGCGTAAGCTTCAACACGACGCTCTGGGTCATTGATGCCAACAAAGCGCAGCATCTCAACCGCCTGCATCCGTGCCTCAGCCGCCGTCACATCATTATGGGCTCGGTAGGCGTGGCCAATCTGCCGGCCAACCCGCAGCATCGGGTTCAATGCGGCGCGCGGGTTTTGAACGATGATTCCTATATCTCGGCCCCTTATCGCGCGTATCTCCGCATCTGGTAGGGTTAGCAAATCGCAACCATCGAATTCAACCTTGCCGCCCAATATCTTGCCTGGTGGACGCGCCATCCCCATCAATGCCAACGCAGTTGTTGATTTGCCAGACCCTGCATCACCAACCAGACCGACTACCTCACGCGTGTTTAAATCAAAGCTTACACCGTCAACCGGCACTATTAGATCGCCAGACACTTCATAGCCAACCTTCAGATCACGGACACGCAACAGAGGATCATCCCTTTTCATATCTGCGCTCCAGTGCATTTCCAAGAACAGCAAATCCAAAAACGGTCAAAGAAATTGCAAGGCCAGGAAAGACGGACGGCCACCATTCACCCAGTACAATCTGGTTTGCGCCTGTCGAAATCATCAGCCCCCATTCAGGCGTCGGTGGACGCACCCCTGCACCCACAAATGACAGCCCCGCCGTCAAAAGTATTGCGAAACCGATTGTCACAGAAGATTGTATCAAGGCCGGTGTTAGGGAATTTGGCAGAACATGTCGGAGCGCGATCGAAAGCTCTGAGTTGCCCATTGCACGTGCGGCTTCCACAAATCCGCGCGACCTTTGGCTTAATACCTCTGCCCGAGTCAGCCTTAGGTAGATCGGTGTATACACTAATGCCAGGGCAATTATAATGTTGGTGGCAGATCGCCCAGCAAGCGCCACAAGTACCATCGCCATGATAAACACCGGAAACGACTGAAGTACGTCTGACACCCTTATCAAAAATTCGGTCCCCCAGTTTCGCCAATACCCAGCCAACAGCCCAAAAAAAACACCCACGATAAGCGACAGGATGTTCGCTAAAAGTGCTATTTTCAGGTCCGTGCGTGGGGCCGCAATGACGCGAGAATAAATATCATATCCATTTGCATCGGTTCCCATCCAGTGTGGCGGGTAGTCCAGTTTCCCACTGATCCAATCGAACAACAATCCAGGTATCTCGGTTAGACCTGGTGGTGGAAAAGCAATCCTGATGGTCGTTCGCGTTGGGTCGTACGGACCGATATAGGGCCCAAAGATAGCAAGAAACACGACCAGCGCGACGATAAACACGCCAACCCGCAAAAGCCAATCAGCCTTGCGCACTGGCGGGACATATGCGGTCTCTTCGAGCAGATCATCTTTTATTTCTCTGGACATTAGTAGGCAATCCTTGGGTCAATAGTGGCGTGGATCAGGTCAAGAAGCAGGTATACAATGAGACTGATTGCCGTAATTACAAGTACTACACCTTGAATCGCCGGATAGTCGAAAGCAAGAACGGACCGGATGGCATACTGACCGATACCACCAAGCGAGAAGACACTTTCTACGAGCACCGCCCCGGATAGCATAAAGCCGTAAAGAATACCTATCAAAGTCATGGAGGGACCCATCGCGGCACGCAACGCATAGCGTGCAACCCGTTTGCGGGGTAATCCAATAAGGTTGGCATATAAAACGAAATCTGATTGCAGCGCGCGAAGCATGTTTTGGCGAACCATTTTAATTATTGGGCCAGACAAGATAAAAGCTAACGTGATAACAGGCATCATTAAGTGATGTAACGCCTCAAAAAATTTACCAACTTCTCCTGCGATCAAGGTATCGATCAACATGAAACCAGTCACAGATTCTGGCGGAAAGGTCAGGGGTGAAAGCTGCCCAAGCGGTGCAGGTGCCCAGCCCAGTTGAAAATAAAACACATAAACAAAAAGAAGGCCCCACCAGAATTCTGGCTGTGATCCAGCGAAAAGGCTGTACACAAAAACACCCTTGTCTGCCGCTTTGCCCGGGTTCAACGCACCAAGCATACCCACAGGGATAGAGATAAAGAAAGCTAGAATGAAAGCGATGGTTATCAACTGCAAAGTAACTGGAAGGAAAACTTCAATCTCTGACCCTACCGGTGAACCGGTCACCCATGAAACACCTAGGGAGCCTTGGAAAAGTCCTGCCTGGATATCGGGGAAAAGGCCAATATAAATACCAAGTTGTTGTAGTAGGGGTCTGTTAAGACCTAATTGGCGGGCTGCCTGATCATAAGCATCCGCGCTAGAATTAAGCCCCACCAACCTCGACACAGGGTCGGCTGGAAGGAGCCGGATTAAAAAGAAAACCGCAATTACCAAACAAAAGAGTTGAATAAAGCCAATTAGAGTTCTGCGCGTAATGTATCGAATAAGCATATGGGACCTTTCCGGCGCTGGTTCGCAAAGGCCCCAATATGATTATTCAGATATTTTCAGGTCGCTATAACGAATTGAATTGTCTGGATACCATTTGAGTCCACTGACATTCTCGCTAAACGCCCATTGGGTTCGATATTCGACAATCGGCAGCCAAGCAACATCTGCCGCAAGCATAGCCTGAATTGTAGCCAGTGTTGCGTCGCGGCTTGCGCTATCAGGATCGATACGAGCCTTAGCCCACATCGCGTCAAGCTCAGCGTTGCGATAGTTAACCATGTTGTTGAGGCCACCATTTTCAGGCGACACAAAGAATAGCTGGATCGCATAGCCTGAATCAACACCAATTGGCTTTTCCTGATCGTTGACTGCAAATGGCAAGTCTCGCTTAACAAGCTGGCGATCTCCATATTGAGTCTGTGGGATCGGGTCAAGCGTCGCCGGAATTCCCACATCTCGTAGAGCAGTCTGGATCACGTTAACTATGGGCCCGAGTGTTGATTCCTTCTCAGCAACATAAGACAAAGCGAACGCATCTGAAAAAGCCTCCAGCCCCGCTCCATCGGCATAGCCTGCTTCAGCAAGGAGCGTGCGTGCCATATCGGGATCATAACTAAAGCCAGCCGCTGCTGGGGTGTACCCAGGATATGTTGACGGCACTAGACCTTTCCATTTAGTCGCTTCGCCGAAATAGCCCGTAGCTATAATCTGCTCAAAAGGAATAGCGTGGGCAATTGCTTGACGCAATTTGATGTTGTCAAATGGTGCGACATCAAAGTTCATGTGAATGAATAAGTTCTCGTTACCTGTCACACCGGCAACCGTCAGTCCATCGACATCTGCAATCGAGTTAAATTCGCGGGGTGTTAGCCCTGTCACGAGATCAGCTTGGCCAGAGCGCAAAACGACCAACCGATTGGATGACTGTGGTACTCGACGCACACTCACACGGGTAGCATCAGGTGCTCCACGATAATAGTCAGGAAAGGCAGAATAAGTAATTTGTTCACTTTTTGCCCAGCTTTCTAAGCAGTATCCACCAAAGCCAGGAGCGCCAGTATTATTTACATAATCGTGGCTCCACGGATCTGCTTCAGTAGCATTAGCTTCCATGATTTCCTTGTCGAAGATAAGAAGTCCAAAGATCGTAAGCACAGGTAGTAAGAGCGCATTTGGTTCGGCTTGCCGAATCTGGACAGTATAATCGTCTACTTTTACGATGCTGTCGCCTAATTTTTTTGCAGCTGGATCTTCACCAAAGACTTCAGGTCCAAATCCGTGTATACTGGCCACGTTCGACAAAAACCAGCCGATGGGAGCAGCGCCCGAAACTGATTTAGCTCGCTGGAATGTGTAGATGACATCGTCCGCATCAAAAGTCGCGCCACCGCAGCCGGACACGCCCTCGCGAAGGTTGAAAGTCCACGTCAAGCTTGCTTCGTCAAAATCCCAACTTTCTGCCAGCCGCCCCTCAAACGTATTAAAATCTGGCAGAGTCACACCATCTTCTGTCTCTCCATCCGCATAGCCGACCAGCGGTTCCAGCAAGGTCACCATACCCTGCTGACTGGACGGGATAGCCGCTGCCGGTCCATCGTAATTGAGACCCGCAGGCACGTCTTCAGCAAGTATCAGAATATCTTGGGCCATTGCAGGTCCCGCGATTGCCAGCGCGCAAAGCGCGGCGGTTGCCGTTGAAATCATAGTCTTCATTTGTTAATACCCCCCGTAATTGTTTAATTTGTTCGGACAAATAACGCATCATGTCGATTAGCTGTCAAGAGTTTTCTAACTTTAGGCAGTATGGGCTGCCGGTTGGGTTTGACTGGGTTTTCCTTGCCAGATACAACGTAACCAATAAACTGTTTGACAAATCCTGAAAAATATTCACATTTGTTCGAACAAATTTTAATGTGCAATTTCGCATTCAATCCCTACCATAGGATTTATACCATGTACGTATTCGTCCTCTTTAATCTCAAGCCTGGCGTCGAAACAACCGAATATGAGGCATGGGCCAAATCAACCGACATTCCAACGGTTCGTAAGCTTAGCTCTATCAAAAACTTCGATGTTTATCGATCTACCAGCCTTTTAGGCGCCGACGGCACGCCACCCTATGCCTATGTAGAATTGATCAAGATTGGAAACGACACCGAATTTGGTGCGGACGTAAGCACACCCAAAATGCAAGAGATCGCCGCCCAATTTAGGAAATTTGCCGATAATCCACAATTTATGGTGATGGACGACATCACAGAAGAACCATGAACAAGGTAGCACTGATCACAGGTGCAGCTCGGCGCAAGGGTCTGGGCCAAGCCATCGCCACCCGGCTTGCATCCGATGGTTATGACATATTACTGCACGACAGAGGCGCGATAGAAGGCGACATCGCACCCGCACATGGCGTTGGTGTTAATCACGACCTAGATACAACTGCGCAAAAAATCCGGGCTGCTACCGGTCAAAAGGTGGAAACGGTGACCGGGGACCTACTGGATGACACCGAGATAGCCAGTATAGTTGCGGCTGCGGATGCACATTTTGGGCGGCTCGACATCCTCGTGAACAATGCAGGGGTCGGCTATCTTTTTGGCCCTTTGACCGAGACTGACCCAGCCCATCTGGATGCTGTCCTGGGCGTAAACCTTCGTGCGCCGATGTTATTGACCGGACAAGCAGCAAACATGATGATCCGTGGCGGTATTGGCGGACGAGTCGTTAACATCGCCAGTCAAGCCTCAAAGTCTGGATTCGCCTTCGCTTCGGCCTATACGGCATCGAAGCATGGGCTTCTCGGATTTACCAGATCCGCCGCGCTGGAGTTGGGAAAACACGGAATCACGGTCAACGCAGTCTGCCCAAACCACGTCACAACTGGCTTGGGTACTTGGCAGAACGAATACATGAGCAAAGCTCGAGGTGAAACGTTAGAAGAATACATGGCTGGTATGAGGGCGCGTATCCCTCTAGGTCGCACTGGTCTGCCCGAAGACACCGCCAATGCAGTCGCATTTTTGTGTTCAGAACAGGCTTCTTATGTGACTGGCGAGGCAATGAACGTCTCAGGTGGCGAGGAGTACCACTAATGACATTTGAATGGCCAAACAAGGCGAGGCTCGCAATGTCCTTCGTAATAAACATTGAGGAAGGTTCTGAGATGTCAATTCTGCGCGGCGACAAAGGTCCCGAGCCGGTAGACGAGCTCGGCGTTGCCCTCAAGATACCGATCCGAAATTATGCCAATGAAAGCAATTATCAATACGGGATACGAGCAGGCGCAAAGCGTGTCTTTAGAGCTTTTGAAAAAGCGCAAATCAAAACCACCGTCACTGCCGCCGCCCAGTCACTGGAAGCCGCGCCAGAAGTCGTAAGGATGATCGTTGAGGGTGGGCACGAGACTTGTTCGCATGGCTTGCGCTGGGTGCATCAATTCAGTTTCACAGAGGACCGCGAGAGAGCCTTCATTCAAAAGGCTATCGATAGTATTAAAGTAACGACAGGTCTTCGGCCCTTGGGTTGGTTATCGCGCTATCTGCACACAGATATTACCCGCGCGTTGCTAGCTGAGATGGGGTTCGAATACCACATGGACGACTTCTCCGACGACACGCCTCACTGGGATGTAGTGGATACGCCGAAGGGACCCAAACCAATCGTTATTGTTCCTTACGCGCTCGACACGAACGATATGAAATTCTGGTTGGCCCCAGGATATACACCCGAGCAATGGCTGGACTATGCCATAGCAACTTTCGACCAACTTTATGCGGAAGCCGACGATGGCGTGCCACGGCTGATGTCGCTTGGCCTTCATTTGCGAATAATCGGTCGCCCCGGCCGGATTGGCGCGCTCGAAAATTTCATATCACATGTCCAATCAAAGCCAGATGTGTGGTGCGCCAGCCGTCTTGACATCGCACGCGCCTTTTCAAGTTCAGTGCCTGCACCAACGTCAGCAACAGTTATGGAGACAAAATGACAAATCCTCTTGATCAGGTTGCTGCGCATGTCGTCTCAGCCAGGACCGAGAATTTACCCCCAGAGGTCGTAGCAAAGGCAAAAACCTTCCTGCTCGACACTTTTGGCGTAGGGATTGCCGGATCTTCAGGCACTGGCGTTACAGAATTGATCAATGTTGCGCGTGGATGGGGATCAGAACCAGAAGCAAGTATTCTGGCAACCGGTGAGAAGATGTGTGCCCAGTCGGCAGCTCTCGTAAATGCTTATCAAATCCATTGCCTAGAATTTGACTGCGTCCACGAGGGCGCTGTACTTCACCCTATGGCAACAATTCTTGGCGCGGTCATGGCCTGGTCCGAGCGGCAAGCAACCAGAGGACAAAAAGTACATGGCAATGATCTTATCGCGGCGCTGGTTGTAGGCGTAGACGTTTCGACTATGCTCGGTATTGCAACCGATTCAGAACTGCGTTTCTTTCGGCCCGCCACAGCAGGCGGGTTTGGCGCGGCGGCCGCGATAGGACGGCTTGAAGGATTTGACTCACAGCAGATGAAAGATGCTTTTGGCGCGCAGTACTCCCAAACCAGTGGAACGCTGCAAGCCCATGTCGAAGGCTCGCCAATGCTTGGCATGCAGGTAGGTTTTAACGCTCGGGCCGCCATTGTTTCCGCGGATCTCGCATTAGCGGGTTTTCGAGGGCCACACGATATTTTAACTGGCCAATATGGCTATTTTCGGCTGTTTGAGCAGGACAATCACGACATAACTGCATTTTTGCCCTCTTTGGGACGAGACTGGCAAATATTAAAAATGTCGCACAAACCCTATCCGTCTGGCCGTTTGACCCATGGCGCGATCGACGGTCTAGAACAATTGATGCACCAACATAAATTTCTTCCAGACGACATTTCTGCAATTACAGCCCGCGTTCCACCACTAGTTCATCGTCTAGTGGGACGCCCCATGATAGAAAACCCCGAGGCAAACTACGCAAAGCTTTGCCTTGCGTTCGTTGCAGGAACCTTCCTCGAGCGCGGGCATGTAAATGTGCCTGACTTTCGAGGCGAAGCGCTCAACGACCCAGCCGTCAATCGTTATGCGCAATTGGTTACAGTAGAATTGGACAACAACTCCGACCTTAACGCGCTCAATCCGCAACAGATCTCTGTTCAGCTGAATGACGGAACAATCCATGCCTGCGACCTAACACATGTTTACGGCCACCCCGACAATCCGCTCAGCCAGGAAGAGAACCTTGCAAAGTTCAAGCGTTGCGCGAGCTATTCAACCTCTCCACTTAGTTTGGAAGCTCAGGACAAGTTGATCACCGCCATCGCGGGTCTTGAGGCAATAGACGATATAGCACACCTTATGGTTCTGTCCCGTGGAGCTACGCCATGACGCCCCATCGGTCACTTTTATTCGCTCCCGCCAACCGCCCCGATATCCATGATAAAGCCCTCAATTCAGGCGCTGATATCGTATGCCTCGACCTCGAAGACGCAGTGCCGTCAGCCGACAAAGCGTCGGCCCGCAGCACTGCAACCAGTTTCTTGACCGACGACGCATCGGGCCCACAGCGTGTTGTGCGTATTAACGGGCTTCGCAGCGCTGACGGGCTACGCGACATTCTTGCATTGTTAGACGGCAACCCCACGGGCGGTACGATTTTTCTTCCAAAGGTGGCGACCGCAGATGAGGTTCGCATAACTGACGAACTTATTACCGAAGCCACCGCGCCGCTAAAGATTGGTGTTTTGATTGAGAGCCTTGAGGGTTTGCAGAATGTGATTGCCATTCTGCAATCCTCACCGCGCATTTCCTTTGCGATGTTTGGCGCGGTGGATTATGCTGCCGAACTGGGGGTCGAAGTCGCACACGAACCCCTTTTGCATGCCCGCACAACGCTGGTTCATGCTGCGAAACTGGCCGGTGTAAATGTCCTCGACGTGCCTTGCCTTGCCTTCCGCGACGACGATGCGGTGGCATCAGAGGCGCAAGCAGCCCGCAAGCTAGGGTTCACCGGTAAAGCTGCCCTTCATCCTTCAAACCTAACCATTCTCAATAACACTTTCAGCCCGTCCGACGCTGATATCGCCTATGCCGAAAAGGTAATAGCCCTCTACGAAGACAGCCCTAACGGCCTTGCAGTACTCGACGGTAAACTCATCGAAAAACCGGTGATCCGATCTTTACAGCGCATATTAACATTGCGCGACGCCCAAATCTCTTAAGCGAAAGGCAAACCATGTCCCAAAATACAAAATCTATAAGTAAAAACCGATTTCGCGCAACTTACGGCCGCTACTTTGAGGATTTCACAGTGGGTGATGTCTATGAGCATCGACCAAATCGAACGCTCAGTGAAGCGGACAACACTTGGTTCACACTGCTAACAATGAACACGCATCCAATGCATTTTGATGCCGAATACGCCAAACATTCAGAATTCGGAAAATGCATAATCTGCTCACCACTGACAGTCGCTGTGATGGTTGGGATGAGCGTCCAAGACGTTAGTCAGAAGGCTATTGCCAACATGGGCTGGACAGATATCCGCATGACTTATCCACTTTTTGCGGGCGACACGTTAACGTCTGAAACCGAAGTTTTAGGCAAACGCCTGAGCAAGTCGCGCCCCAATGCCGGCCTCGTTACCGTAAAGACAAGTGGCTTCAATCAGGACGCTAAACTGGTGTGCGATTTCCAGCGAACAATTTTAATCCCAACACGCGGGCACGGCGTCGAAGACAAAGCTAATTATTGATAGGGAGATAACAATGACTCCTCAGACACAGGCCAACTGGACTGACGAAGACGAAACAGCCATCCTCAATGCAATTGACAAATGGGTCGAGGGCGAAGTGCGCCCTATCGCCCGAGAACACGACCAAGCCGATAGCTATCCGCACGAACTTGTCGAACAGATGAAAGAGCTTGGACTATTCGGAGCCATCATTTCCCCCAACTACGGGGGGCTCGGACTTCCTGCCTCAACCTATGCCAAAATTGTATTAAAGGTCGCCGCTGCATGGATGGCACCGTCAGGAATTTTTAATTCCCATCTTATTATGGCCTCAGCCATTGAGCGAACCGGCACCGAAGAGCAAAAGGCGGAGTGGCTGCCCAAAATGGCAACCGGCGAATTGCGCGGTGGTATCGCGCTCACAGAACCCAACGCGGGCACCGACTTGCAAGCAATCCGTACCAAGGCCGAGAAAACAAATGAAGGCTACCGCCTGAATGGCACCAAGACATGGATCACCAATTCATTAAATGGCAATTGCCTTATGATTCTGGCTAAGACAGACCCAGAGGCGGAGCCGCGCCATAAGGGGATGAGTGCTTTTCTTGCGAAAAAAGGTGAAGGCTACGAAGTCTCAAGAAAGCTGACCAAGCTTGGCTATCGCTCTATTGATTCATGCGAACTGTTAATTGACAATAAAATTGTGCCCCATGACGCTCTACTGGGCGGAACCGAAGGGCGGGGATTACAGCAAGTGCTTGGTGGGCTGGAACTGGGCCGAATCAATGTGGCCGCTCGTGGCGCTGGTATCGGTGAAGGCGCTTTGATGCTGGCCACGCGCTATGCGCAGGAACGCGAGACCTTTGGCAAACCTATTGCCGAACATCAGGCGATCCAGCTAAAACTTGGCGAAATGGCGGCAAAGGTTGCCGCGGCCAAGTTGCTTATCGAGGATGCCTCAAAGAAATACGACAGCGGCGAACGCTGCGACATGGAGGCCGGGATGGCGAAATACTTCGCCACAGAAATTGGTGTATTCTGTTCACAAGAAGCCATGCGGATTTTTGGTGGTTACAGCTACTCCACTGAATACGAGATCGAGCGGTACTATCGCGATGCGATGCTGATGTGTATTGGCGAAGGCACCAACGAAATGCAGCGTATCATCATTGCCAAACAATTGATTGATAGAAATAAAATCTGATGCCCGGAATCTCCGCCGCCCCCTTAAAAGGTACAAGAATTCTGTCGGTAGAGCAATATGGCGCTGGCCCCTATGCATCGATGTATATGGCAGATATGGGCGCAGAAGTCATAAAAATTGAAAGTCCGGCCACCGGCGGCGACAGCTCCCGTGCCTCCGGGCCACATTTTCTGGGTGATAACGACAGCCACTTTTTTCAAACGTTCAATCTTGGCAAGAAAAGCCTTAGCTTGGACTTACGGCACCCACGTGGAAAAAAAGTACTGCACCGGTTGGTCGGTGATGCAGACGCAGTGCTTAACAATTTGCGCGGCGATCTTCCGGGCAAACTTGGATTAACATACGCCGACCTTTGCACCTTCAACCCCCGTATTGTGTGTACCCACTTGTCCGGCTATGGACGAACCGGCGAGCGCGCCGCATGGCCCGCCTATGATTATCTTATGCAAGCCGAGGCCGGATATCTTGCGTTGACTGGAGAACCAAACACTCCAATGACCCGCATGGGACTATCAATGGTCGATTACCTCGGCGGAATTACCACCGCTTTTGCCTTAACTGCAGCCCTAGTCGGCGCATTACGTACTGGTAAAGGGCGAGACGTGGACGTCACACTTTACGATGTTGCAATGCATCAATTGACATACCCAGCAACATGGTACCTCAACGAGGGTGACGTAGTTACCCGGAGGCCCCGCAGCGGCCACCCCTCTGTCGTGCCTTGCGAAACCTATCCCACCGCAGATGGGCATATTTTTATTATGTGTGTTTTGCCAAAGTTTTGGATTCACCTGTGCAAAGTGATTGGAAAGCCAGACCTAACAAACGATCCACGCTTCATAAATCCACGTGACCGCTACAACAACCGCGCTGTCCTTAGTGACCTTCTCGATGCCATATTATGTAAGCGGACGACGTCGGAGTGGATGGTTATGTTTGCAGGTAGCGTACCAGCAGCCCCAGTGCTCACCTTACCCCAAGCACTAAACAACCCCTATTTCGTGAAAACAGATGGTATACAGTGCATCGAGCATCCCGAACGGCGAGAGTTTCAAGTTCTATCGAATCCAATCAGGTTGGACGGCAACCGACCAAGTGCGACACCTGCGCCAAAACAGGGAGTGGATACCAATAAAATACTACGGGAGGCAGGCTTCCACGACAACGAAATCGCATCTTTGCGTTCTGAGAAGGTGATTTAAAATGAAGATGGATGGATACAGAATTCTTGACCTCAGTTTGTATCTGCCGGGACCAATGTTGACCCAAACGCTAGCTGATCACGGAGCCGATGTCATCAAGATAGAGCCCCCATCGGGAGAGCCAGTGCGCAAAGTGGGCTATGTTGAAGGTGGCGAAACAACGTGGTTTCGTAATACTCACCGAGGCAAGCGATCAATCGTTTTGGACCTCAAATCATTGGAAGATCGCGACATCTTCCTCAATCTTTGCAAAACTGCTGATGTCGTGGTCGAAGCGTTCCGTCCAGGTGTAGTTGATAGACTGGGTATAGGGCCAGAAACCGTAACAACTGTAAACCCACGCATAGTTTACTGCTCAATCGCTGCTTTTGGCCAGACGGGGCCAGAGGCTTCGCGACCTGCTCACGACCTATCAATAGAGGCTTTAGCTGGCGTAGTTTCCCTAAACCTCGGCAACGACGGACATCCAGTTAACCCTCATATGCCAGTAGCCGATCTCACCGGATCCATGACAGCTTTGGCGGCAATCCTGATGGCGCTTCTCCGTCGAGAAAAGACTGGCAAAGGAGATATCATCGATATTTCGATGCAGGATTCGACGATGGCTTGGTTGCCCAATGTGGTAGGACCAGTATTCGCAGAGGATCGAGCACCTATCATATCGAATGAGCGCAGCTTTGGTGGATATGCCTTTTTCTCTATATATAAGACTGCAGACGCGCGGCACGTCACTCTGGGCGGGGTAGAACCAAAATTTGCACGTAACCTATTAACAGACTTTGGACGCCCTGACCTTTTAAAAATAGCAATTAGTCCACCAGGATCAACACAGGATCCACTAAAAGCCTTTCTGCGTGAAACATTTGAACGCCACACCCTAAAATATTGGGTGAAGTGGTTTAAAAATCGCGATATATGTTTCGCTCCTGTACTAAATTTGCATGAGGCTTGGAATTCACCACAAATATCAGCGCGGGAAATGCTGTTGACAGACACTCAGGGCAATCATCATATTGGCACTCCAATCAAATATCGTGCAGAACCAGGGCGACCTAACCTAAGCCTTCCTGGTTTTGACGAAAGCGGTAACCAAATACGGGCTGAGGTTAAGTGCTGATGGATAGGTCTTCAAGATGCCTTGTTAAGGGCCTTCTACTAACGCACTGGCTCGTGCTAACCGCCGCACTCACGAACACAATAGAAAGCGGCGTGGCAAGTTCATGAATATTTTTACGTTGGGATATCACTGATCACAGAGGACGCCATCATCTAATTTTCGCCTTCACGACGTAATTGCATCGTATACGAAAATTCATCAGCTGGGTGCTGGTTCACTGAGACAAGAAAGACCGTGCCGTCGGCGAGTAAATAACGGCGGCGCACTTGCACCGCAACATCCAAAGTAGTTTTATCCAAAAGGAGCGCGGCACGTTGGGGCATTGTTGTTATGGTGATATCCTGGACAACCTGAGAAACTTTAATGTCAAACTTCTCCTCGATTTTTCTATAGATTGCACCAGAACCTGTCTCTAGTTCCTCAGCAATACTGGCATAGTCCCTGTTGACTAAAACAATCGAAAAGCAGATTGGAATATCCTTATCACGTTCTAAGCGCAGACCATGAACTATCAACCATTCTGCCTTACCATCGCTAACGTCAGATAACATAGAGTATTCTGGAACCGCAAATTTAACGTCATTGATAATGAAGCGTGTATCAACTGCATACTGGAACAGTTGATCGAGTGACCACATGTCATGGACGTATCTCTGGCTTGGTACAGCTGTCAAAACATAGCTTCCTGACCCCTGTCGCCGTTCAATAAAGCCAGCATCAGTTAGCATACGAAGTGCCTCGCGTATCGTGTGGCGACTTGTGGTGAATTCCTCACAAAGCATGCCTTCAGTTGGCAATATGGAGCCCACCAAATATTGACCCAACGTAATTCTACGCCGGAGTTCGTTTCCTATCTCCATGTACTGGTGCAACTTGCCCGTCTCGCTTTTACCGGCGCGGACGTTGGTCAACTGGATTCTCGGGACAATAACGCACGAAAAGCAGGATCAGCCACTGCGATCAAACGATCTCGGCGCATTTTCACGTCTGCCTCGCGAAGGTCTGCAACGCCGTGTTCTGTTACTACAATATCTATGTCAGACCGTGCGACCGAAACTGGCGTGCCAGGTGAGAATTGAGCTACTATTCGGCTTACCTGACCTCGGTTTGCCGTTGATGGCATTGCCATTATCGACAATCCCCCCTCCGACGCACGCGCTCCTCTGATGAAATCAACCATTCCACCTTGTCCGCTGTTTTGTACGCCACCCAAGTACTCCGCATTGACCTGTCCCGTCAATTCTATTTCTAGGGCGGAATTGACACAGACAAATTTTGGGATAGCCGAGAGTGTAATAATCCCATGTGTCTGGTCTACAGGAACAAAGCGGATCAATTCTGCTGTACCAAGCCTGTCATAAAAGGACGTAGAGCCAAGCGCTACACCAGTCGTAACGCCACGCCGAAACTCTCCTGATGATAAGGCAACGAGTAAACCGTCCGAGATCATGCCTCCGTGAAAGCCCAAGTCATCTCGCCCACGCAAGGCATCAAGAATTGCAGTTTGCAGGCTACCAAGGCCCAGTTGCAGCGTAGCGCCCTCAGGCACTAGATCTCCAACCCGGCGGGCAATTTTGTGGCTAATTCTATCAGGAGTTCCAAGCTTAAGCTCTGGAAGTTGCAAAGAAGTTTCTGCAAATGCTTCAAACCTATCTATTGGTAACCGTGGAGCGCCCGGCGCATCGGGCATCGCAGGATTGATAAGGCCAATCAAACGCGCTCCAGCTGCGATAGCGGCAGGCGCAAAATCAGCGCAAAGGCCGAGGCCCACGGTTCCATCCTGCGGTGGAGGCACAGTGATTACCACAAGGTCTACGACACCTGGTCGAGCGATTCTATCGCGAAAAGTTGTATAGTGCATAGGCAGATGGTTAACTTTCCCTAAAGCGTTGTCTATGCGTAGTCCCGGGGTCATGAAAATTGTCTCAACATTAACATCAAGCCCAAGCGAAGAGTAATCACGGTTGTTAACCCCCGGAATAAAGGCACCTGTAAGCGTTATATCACGCCAAAGTGCCGGATCAGTCGCAACGGCATCAAGAATTTCCGTGGGGTCAGCAGTGCACCCACCCAGAAAAATACGTTTTGCATTCCGCGCTGCCTCTGCTGCTCCTTGGGGCGTAAGATAGACGATGTTGTTAACTCCTTTTTATGCGACTCCTTCAGGTTAAACGCAATACGGGTGACAAGTCCTTTAAAAACTCTCCCATTGCAATCAAGCTGTGATCGCTCCCTCGTTGCCCCACGATCTGAGCGGCACAAGGTAATTCCCCATCCGGCGCACAAAGTGGTACTGTTATCGCCGGTGCCCCTACCATATTGGCTAGCGAGGTAAAATCAGCCTGATTCACAGGCACAGCCCCATCATGGGCAAAAGCCCGCTGCGGCGCTGTCGGTAGCAAAAGACCATCCAATCCCAAAACTGCATTATCAAAGGATACGGCGAGCGCCTGCATCTTGTGATAAGCTAACGCCAACTGTCCTGCACTAGCGCGACGCCCATAGAGCAACATTGCGCGAAAGTCATCTGACAGACCCAGACCCTCGAGCGTATTACCCAATACCTCAGCGCCTTCGACCTCAGAAATCAACAACCCTGCCCTGCGCACTGTTCCCGGGGACCAGTCCTTGATATTGATCGGCGTCAGGATCACTCCAGCATCCGTCAGAGCCAACTTGAACCGTTCAAATGCGACCAACACTATATCTTCGCACGCCGCCAAATTGGCGACGTCTGGCACACCCAACCGCAAGCCCACGAGTGTCGTTGGGTGGGGCTGACCGGCATTAAGAGGGGTATTCAGCGGATCAGCTAAATCAGGCCCCTCGATGACGCTCAGAATCGCACCAAGCGTACCCGGGTCGCGCGCCAGCGGTCCAATTGTATCCAGCGTCCATGAAAGATGGGTCATACCCGTCGCCGGCACGCGACCTTTGGTTGGCTTTAACCCCCACAGGCCGCAATATGCGGCAGGTATGCGCACTGATCCCATGGTGTCGGTGCCCAACGTTACCGTAACAATGCCACTTGCAATTGCTGCCGCAGACCCGCCACTGGATCCACCCGGCGTGTATCCGTATTTCAGTGGATTCATGCAACGACCCCAAAATGGGTTGTCTGTAGTTCCACCAAGAGCGCCCTCATGCATGTTCAAAGTACCAAGCAGCACACCTCCTGCTGCACGAAGCCGTGCCACGACAGTAGCATCTTTGTGCGCAGGCGCCGAGGGAGCTAAGGTCCCACAGCGTGTCGGCAGGCCTGCGACTGCAATGTTATCCTTTACAGCAAAGGGTATTCCATCAAGTGGCCCAAAAGACTGCCCTGCCACCATTCGAGCTTCACTAGCTTGTGCCTCAACCCGCGCGCTTTCAGGCAGCGTTGTTACAAAGGACCGTATATCATCATCAACAAGGCAGGTACGCTCCAGCGCCGCTTCTGTATGCTCAATTGGCGAAAATGATAATGGCATTCCAGTCATTCGGCATCTTTAATTATCAAGCGGATCGGCTTTTGTCGTATTTCGATCTGAGTAAGTTCGCCCAGTGAGCCAGGCTCAGCAAACACGACGCCGACCTCCACTCCCAAACGCTGTTTCAAAAGTTTTTGATGCGCCGACACATCGCGGCCTACATCTCCCATGGTCTCAATGTAAACCACCATCTCGTCACGCTTATCGCGGCGCGTCACTATGCAAATATATTCGTTGAGTAAATCAGGATCGCTTTCAGTCAGGATCACGCCGAGACCTGTAGGATAGATGTTGATCCCTCGCAGCTTGACCATATTATCGCTACGCCCCTGAAATCCAACGATTCGCCGCATTGTGAAGCCGCTCGGTGATCGATCCGTGCGGAATGCTGAAACATCATGAGTGTTGAAGCGGATGATCGGAAAGACATCATCTTTATAAAGACACGTCACAACCATGTCGCCGCTGTCACCTGCAGCCAGCGGTTCACCAGTATCTACATCAAGGATTTCCAAAAACTGGGCATCCTCTTGCACATACATACCAGCATGATCCGGCCCCTCACCCGCGATGGCACCAGTATCGCCAACCCCATACCAATCATAGACCTCAGCCCCGCCCCAAGCTTTTGAAATCGTTTCTCTTCCCTCGGCGCCCATATGGCCTGAAATAACACGAATATTGAGATCACGGCCCGGCTCAAGTCCTTCTTTGCGAGCAACACTCGCAAGATAGGTAATGTAATCGCCAAATCCAATAATTGCGGTCGCCCCAAAATCTTTCATAAGGCTTACTTGGTTAGCTGAGCGAGTTTCTATTCCTGTTCCTGCAGTCAATAGTTGCGCACCAGTCCAATGTAGAACGGCCTCGCGCACATAATGCCCGCCGTTTACCATCCCGTGCCCATAAACCGAATGCAACACGTCATCACGCCGGATGCCCTGCATCGCGTAGAACCGCGCAAGTAACAAATTTTGGATCTCTCGGCTCTTCGGTCCGAACAAAAGGGGTTGGGGACGTCCAGTCGTACCACTGGTGGTCTGAAAGACCAGTGGCGGACGGTCGTTATCCGCATAGGTGTCAAGGCCATGGAAATCACCTATTGGAGGATAGGCCTCAACCGACGCCATCAGGTCTTCTTTCGAATAAGGTGGCAGCTTGCTGATATCAGCAATCGAGCGGATATCGTCCGGTATCAAATTTGCTGCGCCCCAATGCCGCTGGTAAAAAGGTATTTTCCAGGCGAATGCGACAACCTTTAGGAATCTTTCGTTTTGTAGCTTTTGCAACTTGTCACGCGGCATACGCGCTATTTCGTTCACAAAACTTTCTGGCCGGCCATACTCAGAGATCATCTCTTCATATCCCATGGCGTCAAAATAAGACGGTTGTGACATCACTTTTCCTTGTATTGAGGTGCGGGCAAAGCCGCAAGCAGATCGCGCAATTCAAAAGCGCCTGTATCAATATTAAATGCTGCTTTTTTTAGCGCAACTGGGTCAACCCCCGCCCAACTGGCCAGCATTTTAAATTTGTCAACCACCGCGCCGTTCGACATTGGGTTTTCAGTATCGCCCCAAGCATCCGGCACATGCACTACCGTTTCAGTCCCGGCAACGGTCATGCGTAGGCGCGCGCCAAAATGAGCGGGATACGCTGCTGTCAATGCTTTATCCTCCTCAACCACACAGATTTTTTGGATGGACTTATACTTGAATTTTTCTAGAGCATCTTTCTCAAAAGCCTCCAATGTCGGTGGCCCATCGATCAATGCGACAGCTACGGCATGCTGTAGGCTAAACCGTGCAGCCTCCGGATCGAGGGGATTGGGTCGGTCACAAAATAGGACTGCATCAGCATAGGTCTCAATCACTATGCGTTCAGGTTGCCCCAAACGCATATCCCGCAGGATTAACGCGGCGTCGATTGCGGCATGCGCGTGACGACAGGCAGGCCAAGGTTTGAATGACGTCTCGTTCAGTGCCCACATCGGACCGTCAAGTAATATTTTGCTGGAACCATCGGGAGCAAGCCCGGCATAGAAACCTTGAGCCCCTTCTAGAATCCGTAGGGGACCGGCAATACCCGACTGTGCTGCCAACGCAGCCTGAACCCCTCGCCTCGCCGCCTCTGCAATATGAAGATGCTTAGTAGCCCCAGCCTCATTTCGACATTCCCACAGCCCACCGGAAGTAGACAACGCGTGGGCCATCGCCCACTGTGTCTTTTCTCGGTCCAGCCCAAACATCCAGGCCGCCGCAACGGCTGATCCAAGACCACCACAGGTCGACGTATTGTGAAAATGCGCATAATGGCTTTGCCCAACTGATTTTCCAAGCCGGATCATCGACTCATATCCACGCAGTGCCGCATCAAGCGAACGATCAGAATTCTCAGTGGTTGTACACGCTATAACAGCGGGCCAAATCACTGGACCCGGATGGAGGATAGAATCACGATGTACATCATCCATTTCCAGCAGACTACCAAATCCACCCAAGGCAAATGCAACCTCCCCCAAACTACGGTTTTCGGGTGACAACGGATGTCTAATAGTTCCAGCAGTCAGCGCCATGGCACGACCCGTTTTTGTTACCGAGCCCGCAAGGGCGCATCCCAGCCAATCAAGTAAATGGAGTGACGCCCCTGCCCGGTCAAGATGAGAAGGATTCACGTCAATTAAGTCAAGCAGCTGAGCAGTCAGCGATGTTTGATAAACGCTTGGCATCTTCAGTCCCCTCACAGCACTATATAATTTGTTCGGACATATTTGATTGTTTAAAATCATTTGACAAGGAAAAATAACAATCACAGCAGGCAAAACAACCGTCTGTATTGTGCTGAAACAACGCAGTAATTCAATTAATTATTGGCAGGTGTGCTACTTGGAGAAGCAGATGGTGGTGGAAGAAGCGTTCTGGTCTTATGGCTACTCCACCCGTGATACGCGTGCCACGTTCTTGCGCGCTATTGCCGAAATCGAGAGTATGCGCAGGGTGTTTACTCGTTCGAAGACGTTATCTGTCGGCAGGTCGGTCGTCGAGGTGACATGACAATGTCGTTTCAGTTGGGCAGTCACGTCTGGTCGGCGGGAAACCTGTGTGACAGCAAAACTTTCAGACATCACAGTTGTCGTACAGACAATCATATAGAAGTTGAACGAGGCGATTGGCGCGGGCAGAACAACCGATTTGATTTGACATGTGGCCTGTGAGATACCCAAAAGAAATCCCGAGGTTTGGATCAGCGAAGGCTTGCGCGCCACCTGCCCCCCAATGGCCAATCGCACCGGGATTTGGGCCAAAGTTGAGATGGGGTGGCGCGGACAGTTCCACGCCCTGCCCTAAACGGATAGGAATCCCTAAGATTGGGTCTTTTGGGGTCTGTGCCTGCTGGACCCCAATTGCGCGTTGCCGGTCGGTTGGCAAAATTGACTCATTCCAAATATACTGGCCGTAAAGAGTAGCCACAGCTCGCGCCGTGGCATGACCACTACCTGAGCCTATGACAGCCCGTCGCCACTTGGCGGAATTGAAATCTTCGGCCCGGTCAAAGAATGCCATGGAACGGGCAAAAAGACTTTCTGGAGCTTCGTCCAACGCCGTAAATAAACCGTCAGGATCGGCCTGGGTCAATTGAGCTGTTCGCGCAATTTCAGAATCTGTTAGCCCAATGCAAAAGTCCACACCCAGCGGGTCAATCACGCGATCTTGAAGTAGCTCGCGCAGTGACCCTGCTCCCGCCGCCCTACGTAAGGTTTCACCCAAAAGGTGGCCATAAGTCATGTTATGATAGATTGGCATTGCCCGCGGTCGAAAGACGACTGCTGACCGTTCCAGAGAGCCCACCATGATATCCCAGTCGTAGAGATCGCCTTCCGCGACCGGGCCAGACACTGCAGGCAAACCCGCCCGGTGGGTTAGGACGTCAATCAAGGTAATCGCCCCTTTATCCTCGGCAGCAAATTCTGGCCAGACATCTGCAATTGGAGTATCCAGCCTGATCTCGCTTCGCGAAACCATAATATGGGCCAGAAGGGAAAGCACACCTTTTGAGACCGAAAAACAGCAAGCTAGAGTATCCGATTGCCAGGCTTGGCCCGGTCTTTTTTCGCCCCCCCAAACGTCAAGAAGCACTTCACCATGGCGCATCACGCAAAGCGCGCCCCGCTCCTCACCACTGGCGATGGTGGAGGCGAAGTGCTCAGCCAACGGAACAAATTTGGGTGAATAGATCAAGGACGGAACGCTTTTTTGGCCCACAGAAAAAAAGTGTGTTCTAGCTCAAAATCAAAGGCTATTTTGGCAAAAATCATAGCCTAATTGAGTAGCGCTGAACTTAAATACTGTCAATCACACAGCAAAAGGGAAGCAGATACCGAGTTGGCATGGTTTCATTCAGGAAAGTTTTTTTGGCGGGCCAGACAACTTTCGCGTCACAAAGCCAACCCAAGAAATGCGTCTGCGCGTCCGTTGCGCACAAACTTTAGACAACTTATTGTCGCGGTGCCTCGCGACACCCCCATTTCAGCAACAGCAGCCCAACATCTAATTGATCCCCTATTCGGACTGGACTTCTGTTTTGCCGTAAGCCTGTGTCGACATACGCCCGAAGCTTCTCGGGCTTTGCTCAGTGAGCGAAGCCATAGGGAGTAAGGGCA
>Ga0209715_1000710_pt1 | contig 28314 bp, 41 predicted proteins | sample COGITO_mtgs_1205_2_FD_184809 | JGI IMG/M metagenome (GOLD analysis project Ga0209715, IMG submission 184809) | Pelagic marine microbial communities from North Sea - COGITO_mtgs_120503 (SPAdes) (version 2) | ecosystem: Environmental > Aquatic > Marine > Epipelagic ... | reverse complement strand
CATATTTTAGCAATCATCTCGTCTGTAGCTTCTATTAACTCATCGTTATAAGAAACAGCCCAACTTTTCCACAACTTTAAGTGTCGCCAGCTCTTGTTTAACAAAAGCCAAATACACGCTATCTTAACGGTTTCAGCATCTTCAGGAAGATTGACATCCGAGTTGTCAAAATCAAATTTTAAATATTTTTTTACACTTTCCTTAGTTGGATAACCTACACTTATTATTTGCCCCTGCTCATTTAACTCTTCATCTTCTGAATTACTTGTAAAACGCAGTTCAGGAAGATGTGAAATTACTGCATCGGGGTTTTTAATATCGTGAACCTGATTGAATTTCATATAAAGAGATTTTGTAATTGGGTTCACTCCAAATCCGCTACACAGTATTACAGTATCAGGATGCAGCCCTAGATCGTTCGTGTCTTGGTATTTTGGGGCGTCTTTTTTTCTTACTAGTGTAATCATTTTATTTGTGTTTTGATGAAATGCTGTATTGCAGCTTTGCTAATGATGTCTATATAATTATAGTCTAGGCCTTTCTCGCCCGACTCTGTTGTGCTCACTGCTTGCGGAAGGATTTTTTCTACTTCTTGAGCTATGAGCCCCGCTTGTTTAGTGTTTGTAATTGAAAAGTCATAAAAGGAGAATTTTAATTTTTTATAAACTGATAATGCCCATTCTCCATCTATCAGTTCAATGTTTGTTTTAAATTTTCGATCTGACCTTTGAACAACAGAGTAACACCTTATTTTCCCGATCACATCTAACTTTTCTGATGGTTTATCCGTTCCAATACCTACGTCGCCTGTAAAATAAGAGTCTCCTGTGCCATTAACATATAGTTCTCCTCCAACTGTAATACCTTCATCAGTACCAACGCTTGAATTTTGCAAATCTTCTAGTTGAGCCCCCGTTACAGAATATCCTGTTTTAGTGTTTTCTAATACGGGTGTTACTGCTGTAAAGTCTGAATAATTTGGTATTGTTCCAGGAGCTGTTACAATAACATAATATTTAGAAGTTGCTGTAACTTTTACCTGTAAATATTTTAGCCCATATATAGGATCAGCTGTTTCCTGTAAAACTCTTACTCCTTGAATCCTGTTTTGGTGACCTCCACAATTTAATACTGTAAAATTACTATCGCTATAACTACGCATCCAATCAATACGAACGAATGAATGATCACCACTTTCTCCGTCTGTCACGTAAATCTCTCCGGCTCGTCTTCCAGTTTTGGCTTGAGCTACGGTTATCCAACCAGAAGTTACACTTGCGTTAGCACTATCAACAATATGAGCATCAATCCATTTAAGACTAGATCCTGTAGAACTTAATATCTGCCCATTTTTGCCTGCTACGTTCCCTGCATCTTTAAGCGCACCTGTGATACGCACACTTCCTGCAACATGAAGCTTGTCGGAAGGTTTATTTATTCCGATACCTACTTTGCCGTTGTCTTCAAATGTCATTAATGGGCTAAAAGTTCCACTTTGCAATTTACCAATATTAAATTTCCAACCTGTACCATCTGTATCAAAATAAAGGTTACCTCTTTCAGGAGAAGAGCTAGTACCTGCATTAAAACCTACGCTTCCTGTAGCTTGGTTAACTTGTAATTTACCTAAGGTAGGTCTAGTCGTCCCGATCCCGACGTTGCCGTTAGTTAAAATAGTAACTCTTGTAGTTCCGTTGGTTTTTAAGTCTAACCTGTGATTTGTACGTGTGCCAACTACTCCTGTTGTTGATTGTGCCTGTATTATTACTCCTGCTCCTGAAGTGCGTTGAGTTAAAATCTCAGAATTACCAGCGCTTTCTACATGAAGATTACGACTAGGACTATCCGTCCCTATACCTACTTTGCCTGCATTTGTTACAACTAAATGATCATTACCTGTATTGCTACCTACTCTTAATCCATAGTAAGAATTACTAGTACCATTTACATCAATCAACAAGCCACTAACATGATTGTAAGTTTGACCTGATGAACCGTTAGTTACATCCAGCTTTGCTCTAGGACTATCCGTCCCTATACCGACACTTGTACCGTTGTCAAAGATTTGACTGTCTCCAAGTGTGCCAGAATCAGTGAATTTTGATATGGAGTTTGTCGTTCCTGTTATTTGGACCTTTAATTTTTCTGATAGGTCTTTAATAGAATTATAATCGGGGTCAGTTGACTTAGTTCTATCATCTAATTCCTTTAACCATTCAGCAGCTTCTGTTACCTCGAACGCTTTTCCATTATGCTCACGTATCTCTTTTTGAATCATTTTTTTTAATTTACAAACCCCGTTATGACAAATTCACTATCAACAAAATTGACAGTTATATTTAGTAATAGTTTAAATTTAATTGCGTTCTCACCAATAAACACGACCTTAAAACCTTCTGTTAAAAAGCAGTTGTAACTTTCATTCTCGAAAGTTAATACACGATAACCGCTTAGTGAGAGTACTTTTTTAAATTTATCCGTAGCTTCCTTCAATTCACTTACTCCAGAACATACCATAGCACAATCAAGTTCAAAGACTTTAAAACTCCTGTGGTCTGAAAGTATTTTAGATGAGTTAAAAACGGTTGTGGCTAATTGCTTTGTAATTGGCGCATAATTTAAAGACTTAGTATTACGAATTACTATACCAAAGTCCTTTTTAAAATCATAGCCATCAATCAACAAGCCAGTGCCACCTATTGGGGCTAATAACGTTGCGTTTAGTTGTGGTTTGCGCTCATTAAATAGGATTGAAAGTTTTGTAATATTCTCATATGAATTTACTTTTTGGATAGCTTTCACTTTTACTTGGAAATTCCCATATTTAGATTCTAATAAACATTCAGGTAAATTTGATATTTCATTTACAACCAATTTTAATGTCCTATTGGTTCGTCTTTCGTCAAAAACAACATTCAAGTTAATATTTTTAGACTTCCAAAATATATCTTCATCATCCACTAAAGGCTGCTGCAAATCACCCCAATCATAGTAAGTGTCACCTAATCTTGAAGGCATGTCTAAAATACCCTTATATCCTACTAGAATAAGTCCGTAATAACTTAAAGGTTTCCCATTTAATTTATTCATTTAATTATAATTTATCATCAATATTTTTTAATTTTAAAGCCATATCTTCTAAATGCTTATTGTAAGAAGTGTTTTGTGCTATCTGTGATAAATGAGCTAGGCTATTCCTAGCAACATCTAAACCTTCCTGTACATCAATCCTAATACTGTTTATAGTACCAGCAAGAATATTGGCGGTATCTTCTGTTATGGTAGATATTGCACCTGCTAACCCCTGTTGCTGGTTATCTTTACTTCCTAAGCCACCAATACCACTATCTTCTAATATTTGATTGATAGCATCTAAATCTCCTTGAGCGCCTTGAATCATTCTGTTGTAAAGGCTTCGCAACGAATCTATTTCATCAGCAGTAAAGTTGCTATCTGCGCCTGCTTTCGAAAAAGCATCGTAAAAACTTTGAATTTGTTTCTCTAGGTATTTAGTTTGAAAGGCTTGTAACATAGCATCTTGCATTAAGTCTTTAAAATTGTCTGCAAAATCAGCTACCGATCGTTTGCCTTCTTTAAGACCAGATATGATACTATCTACAATAGTTGTTTCTGTAGTGCCTGTATAAAGTTCATTTAACTGCTCTTTTAATTCTATAGCTTTACGTTTAGCATCTTCAATTTTTTTAGCAAGTTCCTCTAACTTAGCAGGGTCCGTACCACTACCTGAACCTTTATCTCCCAGACGAGCTCCTAAAAATTTCACTTCTTTTCGTGCTTTTAGTTCAGCTTTAGTTGCTAATTCGGCTTGTTTTTCTATTTCTTTAAGCTTCTCAATGGTAGCTTTTCTATTTGAAATCTTATCTGCACCAACACTCTTTGATATAGCATAGTCTAGCTTATCAATGACTTTTTCAAGTTCTTTTATTGAAGCTTCAAATTTAGCTGTGTCCGATACTACTTCAACTGTTAAAGCAGATTTTAAAACCTCAATAGAGCCTCCTATAATATCTCCTGATGCTATTTTTCCAATACCACTAGCTACACCTGCAAATTGGTCTAAAAGACTAGCCGTCTCATCATCTCCAAATTTTGAGAACAAATCTGCTGTTCCTGATAATCCAGAAGATACATCTTCAATTACACCTGCTAAAGCTTCTCCAAAAGATTCAGCGACTCCGATTAAATTATCCTCGAGTTGTTTTATCTCTTTTTGTGTTTTAATTGTAGCCGTTCCTTTTTTAGATAATGCTGCTTCTTTTGCTGCCTTATCTTTTGCTATTTGTAAAAGTTTTTCAGATTCTTTTCTCTTTTGGCTTATTTTTTTAAGACTTAACAATCCTAAAAAGTCATAATTATTCTCCTCAACTTTTTGAATTATGCTAGTAGCCCCTTTTTTTATTTCTATTTCTTCCTGCTTAAACTGAACCAGTATCGCTAATCTATTTCTTTCTAAATCATTTGTAGATGAGTTGAGTTTTTCTTGTAATTGAACTAATTCTTTGTTTAAATAGTCTATTGATAAAGTGAAGTTTGGATCTACTTTTATCTGCTTAATACCAAAAGTTGGAACTTCAAGAGCAGTCACTTTTTCTCTTGGCTTCAATCCTACACCACCGCTTGAAGCAGCATTACTAATAGCTATCTTTTTGTCTTGGTTATCTTGAAATTTAATTAGTTGGCTTCGTAAGTATTCAGTATAGTTAGCACCTTGGGTTAGTAACGTGTCAAATTCCTTATCAGCAGCTTCTTTACCTAATTGGTTAACATAATTATTGTAGCTTTTATATTGTTTTTTTCGTTCATTAAGGAGGTCATTAAATCTTTCAATTTCAGTTCGATCATCTTCTCCATCTCCTCCTGTTGGTCGCTTAAAATCAAAAAATGCTTTTCGCTTTTTAGCAGCTTCAGCTATTTGTTTATTTTCAGAATCTAAAGATTCTTTAAATATATTCTTATTTGCCTTGTATTGGTCTTCTGTTATTTCCTTTATAGAGTTTAACTCAATTATTACTTTTTTTCGTTCTTCTACTGCTTCTTTTATTTTTGGGAAATTGAAGCCTTTAAATTGTTCTAAATTATTTAATGAGTTAATGTTTTTTATCTGATTAACTATTTTTTCATACCCTTTTTCATTATCATAAATTTTCCTGTTTTCTTCGTCAAGATTAAAATTTACTTTTTCTAATTCTTTTCTCGCACTCTCTACACTATTTTCTTGGTTTTTTATGAATTGACCAGCTCCTCTCAATTCATCTAAATCATACATCGTAAAACTTGGCACCTTACTAACAATCTCATTAACTATGCTATCAATATCGTCACCAGCTGCAAAAGACAACTCAAGCTCTACCCCCTTTTTAGTAGCTTCTTCATTTGCTTTTTTAGTTATTTCTGAAAATCGTTTTTTGGCTCTATCTAATGTTCCTTCTTGAGCTTTCAGTTCATCACGAGCGCTTATAACATCATCATTGTATGCCGATAATTCTATTCTATTTTTATGTTCTTGGTTAATATCCTTTAATGATTTTTTTACTTTTTGTAAAACATCATTAAGGTTTTCATTGTTGATTTTATCTGTGTCCAGATTAGTCAAGTACTCAGGATATATTTGCTTAATTTCTTTTAAAATTTCTACTTTTCTGTCAAATGATGTGTTTGCAGAGTTCAATTCATTTCTTAAAAGCTTAAATTCTGATGCCTGTTTTATAGATTCAGATGTTACTCCTTGTAATGCGTCAAGTCCTTTATTTAAACTACTTACTAAACCTCCACTCATTATAAGAACAGCGTCACCAATTCCTTTGGTTGTCGCTTTAATTTTATTACCGAATATTTTCCATTGATTTGCAGTTGTAGATGTAATAGTTTTAAAAGACCTATCAACACTTCCTGCCGACTTAGCCATAGCATCTAAGTCTCCTGTTGCACCTTTCAGGTTTGGTCCTGCTATACCAATGATACCATTTACAGCTTCTATTCTCCCTGCAAGTTCTTTTAGTTTGTTTTGGCTACCATCTGCAGATTCATACATTTTCTGAAAACCCTCTTGTAGTGAAAGTGTTTTAAATGCACCATCTCCTAAAACTTCATTTGTAGAGATAATAGCACTTCTAATTTGGGTCATTGCTACACTGGCAGGAGTTCCTTGTTTGGTAAGTGTAGCTACGGCTGCACCTACTTCTTCAAAAGAAATATTGCTTGCAGCTGCTATTGGAGCAACTACAGCTATTTGACTAGATAATTCTTCAAAGGAAATTTTACCACGGTCTACAGTCGCAAACATAATATCTGCTACCGCTTGTGCATCTTTTGATTCAAGTTTGAAAGCGTTTAAAATTGTGGTAAGTCCATCTGATGCTACTGCTGTTTCTGTAACACCAGCAGTTGCAGCTTTAGACGCTATTTCAAGTATTCCCAGGGCATCTCCTGCTTCAAATCCAGCCCCTATAATTTCATATAAACCTTTTGCGAGTTTATCTGGCGGTTCTGTTCCTAACTGCTTGTATAGACCAAAGACACTCTTTTCAAGTTTATCAAAATCCTTATCAGATACATTGGCAATAGTCCTTACTTCTGCCATCGCAGATTCAAAACTCTTTACCATTTTATAGCCTTCATTTGCAATAATACCAAATGCTGCAACTGCTGCTACAGATAAGGCAATAAAAGGGTTGATTTTAGATAATTTACTACCTAAACCTTTAATTATATTTACTGCTTCGAATTTACCTTGTTTTAATCCTGAATTATCTAGTCCCGTAGAAAAAAATAAAGAGTTATCTCCTTTAACAATACCCATCTATTTACATTTTCATTAAATGTATAAGTAGGGTGTCTTAAAATGAAGTATTATAGGGGTTCATATCCGTAGTTTCCGTCGATTTAATGGGTAGGCTTATAATGGATAAAAGCTAAACAATATTTGTTTTTAATTAAAAACGTTTGTTAAGTATTTCGGTTTTAAGTCTTTCTAACTCTTTACGTACTTTGCATTTTTGCTTATGGTTATTTTGAATATTACCAATACTGTTTTTTGCTTTACCAATAATAAATAAGTCAAAATTATAATCGTTTAATACATTCTCTTTAAAAAACCTAAATCTATCTTTTAGTATCATAAGAGAATCAGCAGTAGTTTCATTCTTAGATTTATTCATCCAATCTAAAAATCTCAATCCATTTTCGATCAAGTCTATGCCTTGAAGTAGCATTAATTTGTCACCAGTTTCTAAATTTGTCTTTTTCATTGCTTTAAATTTTATAATTACATACTAAATTTTAATCCCGTTTAAACTTTTATTTTAAAGCTTGGACGTTTTAGTATTTTTTTTTATTTAGTATTTTAAGATAAATACGCCTTTAGAGTTGGTTATCTTATGAATATACGCTAAATGATATATTTTAAACAACTATTTAAGGTAATTTTATATATTTGTAAAATGAAGAGCTTGTTAAGGATTAAGGAAATATTGAAAGAGAAAAGGATAAGCACTAAGGATTTCGCTTCAAAAGCAGGATTGTCTTATACTTATTGTACAGAGCTAATAAGAGGGGATAAATTCCCGAGACAAAATACTCTTATCAAAATCTCATTAACTTTAGATGTTGATTTAAGAGATTTATTTGTTTCAACAAAACAGAACAACTTAAAACCAATCTACGAAAAAGATGAAAAAGGTCATCACATTGTCATTGGTTACTTAAAAAAAGATAGATTATTACTTAAATGAATGCTATTACAATAACAGTAGTTATTTCAGCTTAAGCCTTAGTTTGGCTCAATTAATGCTGTAGTTTATCAAGATTCGGCAACCTTAAACTCTGTTTGCTACTACTTAACCAAAAAAATTGTACACACTTATAATAGGTAATAGTAAGTCAAAGAATTTCAGCAAAGCTCTTGAATGCGCTTTAACTCTTGGCGGGTCATATAATGGTAAAGAAATTAAGTTAGAGACCAATGAAGAAATGAGCGCCTATACAAAATGGTTTCCTCTTTTTAAGTATAATGTACTGGATTGGAAAGGTACTAGAGCCTATTTTAATGGCAAAGAAGTTGATACATATCGATTTATGTTTCTAGCAGATTTAAAGCGAAAATCAAATGTTAGATCCGTTTTTGATTCTTTAGACTTACAGCCATCTGATATTAAATTCAAATACTATAAACGTGAAGGGAATCGATTCTTTTTAAAGAGTAAAAACGAGTTTATAGACCTTGTATTGGAAGGCAAGGATTTGTACGATTTTGTTGATAAATACAGTATAGATGACTATATAAAACTTTAATGTTAATTTTTATAAAACAACCATCATGAGTAAAATTGATAAAATGGTGCAAGTACCTATTGAAACCCTTAACCGCTTACAGGCGTGTTTGAAAGAAGTCTCGGAATATCTCGAAGCTTCTAATAAATTGGGTGAGGCTTCGACCCCTCGCCCAATTTCTAAACTAGAAGCAAAAAAAAATTATTACAGAAAAAGAATAAGAGCGTTAAATAAATAACACTAAGCCCATCAAATTTTAGTAAAAGAAGTGATAATTGATATTATTTCTAAATAATAATTGTGTGGCTGTTTTCTGAATTTTGTACTTGTGCATTTTCATGAGCCATGACAAATGAATATGTTTCTGCTTTTACTGTTGAATTATCCCAAGCTTCAACTTTAGAAAAATCTCTAGCGACTACTTTACAATTTCCAAATGACTCTCCTGTACAGTTTTTGATTTCAAATGAACTATTTTGAAACCCTGTAATAAAAGTTGAATCAAAACCTTCGGCAAATGCTGTGTCAAATAAGACTATTCGGCTGTGACCAGAGACATGAAATTTAGCTTTCTTAATTCCAGTAGCTTTACCATCTACTATTTTATGAGTTCCCTTGCTATAAATGCCGTGTTTATTTAATTGTTTTTCTGTAAACCACAAGACTATGTCATCTGATGTCATTATTCCTGTATTAAGAAGCCATTCAATATTACCAATCATAAGAGACCAACAATCCTTTTCATTGAAGCTTTCAGACAATGCAATTATCTTTCGCCAAAATTCAGAACATAAGATGTTTTCGCCCAATTTGGCTGCTTTCAACCTCTCTATTACAATCTTAAGTTTACTCTCCATTGTTTTTAAGTATTTCCGTTAACGATTGATCTTTCTTTTTATTCTTTTTTGATTTGTATTTTGGCACACTTGCAGAAAGCAATAATAAATTCTGGAATGATATTTCTTTAAATACAAAGTCGTAACTGTAGTGATAATAATTACAAATACTCCCTATGAATTGGCAGGGATTGAATCGTTTATTTGGTTCATCATCATCGGATTGTTCTGATTTGCTATTTGGAAAGAGTTTAAAAAAAAATCGGTTTGCAACTTTAAGACACTTTCATAAAAAAGCATATACAATTCCTTTGGTGTTAAATTATTCAACACGAAAGGCACATACCAACTAGGGAAATCCGTTGCTTTACCATGAGCCAATACAGCAAATACTTCAGCCATTTCATTTCGGTATTCAATAGCTTCTTCAAATTTTAATTCTTTCGATTCTCGAACACTTTCAGGAACTTTAAGTGCAGGTAATGCACATTTTGCTAGGACCTCTAAAGTAGGGGGCTTGACTGTGAATGATATTGTTTTCCTATTCTTAATATTTTCTGGAAGCATAGAATTATCTGAAACCTTAATCTCGTAAGTTGATGGTTTCTCTATTAAAGCCTGCAGTAAGTCCTGTTTCTGTTTATCCATATGTTAAAAAGGGGCTAAAACGCCCCTTAGTTTTATTGATTAAGCTGAAAATGAAATCTCGTAAGGAGATTTTTCTAAACCGTTGCTCGTTATTGGAGTGTTAGCCGTTATAGTCATGTCTACTGAAAGTAATTCGCCTTTAGTGATATTCCCCTCAAATTTTGCAGAAATCTTTGCGTATGGAAACGTTATCTTGTTTCCTGCTATATCAGTAATTACCACAGATAGGTATATATTAGGAGCTACCTTTGGTGCTTTCCAAGTTTTAGATGGCGCAAGCCAAGTACCACCCATAAGCATTACAGCACTTCCCCCTGAAACCTCATACAATTTAAATGTTGAAGTTGCAGGAGTAGAATCTGTATTTATTGATAAATAACTATCATCTTGCTCTGTTTTAATAGTTTCTTCGTTTGCTTCGCTTCCTGTTAAGGATAGAGAATTTAAAACAACTGCTTTAAATTCCGTTAATGAGCTGCCTACTACCCCGTTTCCAGGTAAACCGATTTCGATTTTTTCAACGCCTCTAATATTGTTTTCTTTTGCCATTTTTTATAATGTTTGAAATTTTAATTTTAAATTATATAAATACATACTGTCTTTATCCTGATCCTTAAACACTCCTTTGTCATCATCTAATTGAAACGAATAACCTTGATGCATTACATTATCTACTAAAGGAATAACAGTATTAATTATTTGTTTGAACTTTGCCAGATCTGCCCTTCCTGAACTTATTTCTTTTACATGGATATTCAAGTTTATAAAACCATTTTGAAGGTATCTATTAGGATTATTCAAAGTCTTTATAGTTATATCGTCCTTTTGGTTTGTATCTGGTGTATCTCCTATGTAAATCTTCCCAGAAAGCTTGTCGTTAACTGTTGGTACATTTAGTATTTGATACAACGCTGATAATATGTCAAAACTAGATTTCACTTAATATTGATTTTAATAATTCTCTTTCAGGAGCCGATCCTGTTATTACATCAAAGTTTTTAGCTTCAACATAAGCTGCATATTCCATTCCTGCAACCCCTATCAATATATACCCATCTGGGTATTGATTAGCTACTTCTTCAGCTACTTGTTTTCCTTGACTTTGCCCTTTAGAACCACCTTCAAAATTTTCATCTATTACATTGCCGTTGTGCAAAATAATATAGCCAATTGAACTTCTTAGGTTTCCTGTTCTATCTGAATAATTGCCATTTACTCTCGCTTTATTTACAAATTGTTCACCAACATACTGAAAGGCTTCTAATGTTTTTTTATCAACTTCTTGTTGAAATTGGTTAAATACATTTATTAATTGACTACCAGTAAATAGAGCTCTTAAACCTTTTATTCCAGCCATATCTCACAATGTGATTGATAATTATGTAGCTGAACAATTTTAAATTGTTTCCCCTTGTATAAGAACTTTTGCCCATCTACTTCAAATTGAATAATATCATTAGTTTTACAATAAAACTTTGCCGAATAATCTAAACCCTTTTTTTGTCCTACTGGCTCATACCTTCCTGTTATTTCGATTTCAGTATCGATTTTTACAGGGATTCCTGTTCCGTTATCAGTTTCTTTACTAATAACAATTTTTCCAGTATGAGGGTATCTTTTAAACATCTTCCACAGAAATACCTACATTAATTATATTCGGTTCTAACTCTATCGCTCTAGGGTCATCATGCTTTTTGTATAGGGACTTTGCCCTTTCTTTCAATAAAGCAGGATTATACTTTAGTGCTAATTGACCTTCTTTAAAGTCAGGTACTAGTGTCAGTGCAAAATATAAATCAGCCGTAACCAATTCAACCTCTTTCAAAGAACTTTCTGAATAGGTAGCTGCCCCATCTATGGAACGGCTAACTAAAACAGATTTAATATGATTTACAGATGTATCTGTAAATACAGGATTAGCTTGTATGGCATCTAAGACCGTCACTAAGGCTTTTTTAATTCAACCTTTAATAAATCTACTTTTTCAGCTTTAGGAGCTTCTGCTGCTGGTGCATCTGCTACTTTCCGAGCTTTAGGAGCTTTAGGAGCTTTAGGAGCTTTAGCAGCTTTAGCAGCTTTAGCAGCTTTAGGAGCTTCATTTGTATCCATAATAAAAATAGAATCTACATTATCAAGAACAGGAATAGCTAACGCCTGAACACTTGTGTTCTCTTTTAATGGATTATTTGTACGGAACAATGAAACTAAAACAAAGTCGTCTACTGTGCTATATTCTACATCTTTAACAGGATGATCTACTTCGGCTAATTCGCCATAGGTTAATGTTCCTAAGTCTGTTGAAGTTGTAAATGTTACGTTTCCTCTTTGCCAAGGGTCTACAGCTACACGTTTACCGCCTTTTTCAATTTGAACTAATTTATCTATAATTATAATTTTTAAGCCAAATTCTTCATACATAAAGTTATGTAACTCTTCTTGTGAAATTCTAAATACGAAACTTGAATCTGTTTTTAAGAACCCTGCATATGCTTTTTTAAGCTGATCGTTGGCCTTAAAAGAATTAAAAGTAACCTTATCGAACCAAATATATTTAAGAACATGACCTGCATTTCTAGCGTTGGTTAAAATGTTATCAATATCACTTATAGGAGATGCAGTAGGTTTATTCCATTCTGCTTTAACTCCAAATTGATTTCCCTTTGGAACACCAAAGTCGATACGAACACCAGTACCAGTGTTATTTTCTTCATCAATTACAGTTACTCCTGTAGATAATGCTTGTAAAAACATTATATCTAAGCGCTCATAAATCCCTTTGATACCATCTGCAGCATCTTGAAACAACTTTTTAACTAATTCTTTTTCTTTCTTACCTCTTGCTTTTAGGTTTTTTAAACCCTGTAGTGAACTCTCGTTAAGAGACTTTATCATCCCTAATTTTGGTACTTCGCCTTCTGCAGAACGAATTGAACCACGTTTTTTAGGTGAGAGTTTAGAGTCTAAAGACACTACATCAGCAGCAACTACATTCGTATTAGTTGAAAGAGATTGCCACTTCATTTCTATTGAAAAATCCTTTTTCAGATACTTTTTATGTTCGTATTGAATTTCCTCAGATTTATCATTTACTGTTTGTGTGATTTTCTTTGCTAAACTTGGAAGAAATTTAGCAATTAACCCTTGAAATATTGAAGCTACCATCTTATTCGTTTATAATTGTTACTCGGTTAATACTCGTTTTTGCTTCTGCAGGTATTTTATACTTACAATAAGCTTCATTTACAGTGCCAGCGTACGTAATAGCTGCCTGTGCATTTTCTACACTCAAAGAAGCTACTAAATACCCTACATACTCATATCCTGCTGGTTTTGTACTATCCACAGGTAAAGGCTTGTATTCACCAGTTGCAGTTTCTTTAATTATTACATGACCTGCCGATATTTCACTATCTGGGAATCCTGTAACATTTAAAGTTCTACCTCCTGGCAAGCCGTCAAGATCTTGTACAATAACTACACTATCATTTGTAGTGTGAACTGTACCGTTGTTTTTACTTAAATCTGCTGTTGCCATTTATTAAATTTTAATGTTAAATTCCTAAGTCTTTTACTAAATCCTCAACTTCTTCGTCTGAAACTTTTTTATCCAAACGTCCTCCTTGAGGTAATCCATATCCAACATTTTCGCCGATAATTTCTTTGTGCAAATCCTGATGCTCTTGCTCTAAAGCCTTAACTTGTTTTTCAATTGAAACATCTCCATCAATAACCCTAGACGCCCATTTAGTTTTCAAACTATCTGGTAGAATAGAATCCTTTAAAGCTTCGATAACATTTTCAGAAAAATCTGATTTCTTGCTACCTGTTTCAATATCATCAAGTCTTTTTATTATAGCTTTAGCCCATTCAGGCGTATCATCATCCTTCTCTGGGTTTAGCTTACCACCCTCGTTTTTTGATTTCCCACCTTTCTTTTTTAGAAAATTATCTAAACCCGTTGCAATGCCTTTAGTTACTTTTCGATCATGTTCACTTTGTAATGTTTTTGAGAAGTCTATAACTTTATCAAACCCACTTTCTTTAACAAAATCCTCAAATGCCTCCGATTTTAATATTTCATTGAAATCCACACTATCTTTCTCTGATGATTGGGACTCTTTTAGTTGACTAATAATATCATCGATTTGACCTTCCGAAGTAACGTTGATTATTTCTGCAAGCTCCTCGTTAAACCCTGATTTTATCAGTGCTTTTTTGAGTTTCTCTTTTAGCATAATACTTAATTTTATTATTGTTAGTGATAAATATAAGTATGCTATTTAAAATGATAAAGGAATTATAAGAGCTTAGTCCGTAGCTTCCTTTAATAAGTCCTTTTGAACTGTTTTTGTAGATGCAAAAATCATTTCTGAAAGGTTTATAAACGCTTCTTTTACTAAGAGATCATCTTGGGTTTTTACAAAATACCAATTAATAAATAATCTTCTTTTTTCTAGTAGTCTTTTATTTCTTTGCATTCGTTCTAGTTTTGTGTTATAACCGTTTTCTTTTAAATAGGTTTCAAATTCTTTGTGTAAATTAAACACCGCTTGAAATTCAATAAACATTTGCTCAGGTGTTTTACTAACACCATGTTTTTTGATGTATTTTTCGGTAGACTTTAATATATTTGTTTTTTTGCCCATTTTTTTGTATATTATACTTATGAAAGAAGAACTCACAACATTAATGCACTCTGAATTTACTGTTAGCCCTGAAACTGAACTATCACATGTAGTTGCATGTATTGTAGATCAACTTGAAGAAGGTTTTGAAACATTAGATCAATTATTAGATGATTATAGTGTTACTTTAGAACAGTATAATAAGTATCGATCTGAATGGGAAAATCTATCTAAATAAATATCCCAAAAATTGTTTTCTTTCCTTCTCATTTGTTAAATCAATAGTACCATCCCAATCAGAACCCAGTAACGCAGCCTTTCCACCCTTAATATTTGCCAATCGTGACATTGGAAAAGGTTTGCTGTCTCCATAACTCTTGTAATGATAAATCAATTTTCTTTTTGCTATTTTCCTGAAGTTTTTATCTTTTGAATTATTAATTATCCTTAAAATTTGAAACTTATTAATTGCTGAAAAACAGTATTTAGCCCATGCATAACCACCAATATCTATATTTGCATTAACATTAATCCGACTCACACCTGCAGCTATATATTGCTTATATAGTTTTTGAAACAATCGTTTACATAACCCTTCCCCTTGCTCGTCTTTTGGTATTTTCAAATATGAATGGTAAACGCTATTAGCTGAATTTTCATAACTAATTTTCCTGCTCATTTTAAAACCACTAGACTGAAGTACAAAAACAAAATTGTCATCATTAAAATAAACCTCCTTTTTGATATTAATAATTCCTGATGTTTTAAGCTCGCTTTCTAACTCACTGAACATAGTTTTTAGATTAAAACCTTTCAAATTTTTATTATACCGATCAACTGCTTCTTTATCAATATAACTAACGTGTATGCTTTCGCTTTTTAAGCTTATTAATAGATCTTCTTCTTTTATTAAATCAATCGTTTTTACTTTTGAAATACTATCTTCTAGGGCAAATCCTTTTTGAGTTTCTTTAAAATTATCTGCAATGAAAAAAGGTTTGTTATTTAAGCTTTTTATCTTTTCAGAATTTTTATTCAAATGCCTTTTTGCTCTGAGAGGAATCAGATTAATATATTTACTTTTACTAATATTTCCTGATCGTAAATACTCTTTAAATTTTTCTTTTGGCATTAAAAGAGCTGTAGTAAAACATAAACAATTTGGATGCCATCCAGTAAAAACAAAATCTTTAGGATATTTTCCTACTAGCTCATCACAAATGTCATACTTTGGATGTGCTTGACTTAAATGTACTTCTATACCTGTTACGAATGGCAACCGTTTTCTGCGTTCAGTATCAGCGCTCCTGTAGGCTATATTGATTTCATTTCTAGCTAAACGTGATGCGTTTTTGAAACTACTCCTATACACCCCCCGCCCAGGATGATAACCTTTTGCAGGGTCACTTAGCTTTAGTTTACCTGTTGTTTTATCTCTTAATCGTCTGAAGCGTTTCTCTGGTCTCTTTAGGTATCGTTGTAAGTCTTTAGCTAAGTCGTTTGCAGACCTCCCTGTAGTTAGACCCTCTGCAATGAAATAATCTATTTGTGAACGTGTTTGATTGGATAAATTCCAAACCCTATCAGATAATGTAAACCCATTGGATTGCCTTTTTAAAAATGCTTTCAAAGCACTATTATTTCTTTGGTAAAAAACAGCGCTATTAGGCAATGTAATGCCCTTAACATAATTAGATACAAAAGAATCATTATGCTTTTCAGACATATTCCAAGCGTCTGTTGATTTTCTTGAGATATAGTTGAGTACTGTTTTTTGATACCTACCTAGAATTACATCAACTTCTTTTTTTACTGCTGCATTTTTAAACCAGAGTTTTGAATTACTGTGAACTTTATATTTTTTAAGCACAAGAGCCAGTTCTCTAGCCATAGCAGAATAGATACGGGTTAACGATCTTTCCTGATTGATAAGTAGTTTCAGTAGTTCCTTATGATCTGGCATTTAGTTAATTATCCTTTTTTAATTTATTTATAAATTCTTCAAAAGAAACTTCACCGTCTATTAGGACAGATTCGCTTGTCTTTGATCCATAATCATGCTTGATTAATTCAGAAAGCTTGTGTTTTCTGTAACCATAGGCTACTAACAATACATCGCCTGTTTGGCTGATTACCTTGTGAGAATCAAAGCCTCTATTTTTTAAAATATCAGCAATGACTTTTTTTGATTTGTTTTCTTTATTAGGGTCCATTATAATTTATTTTATGTTCTTAAATTTTTAAATTACTGCAAGTTCATATTGCAACATCAATTCATTTACTGTTCCACTAGTATTTTAGATTTATCAATATTATTTTAACCCACCTCATAGGGTTTCTGTAGCTCCTAGATCTAAAATAATTTCACTTTCAATATTTAGCAGCTCCTCATCATTATCCTCTACAAGAGGGTTGTTTGCTACTGCTGTTTTTTGGCTCATTATTGGTTTGCCAGCGGTAGCTTCAGAAAGTATCCCAATTACTTCTTTGATGTTTTCAGGCAACACACTCGTAAATGTTACATCTACACGTAACTCTTCAAGCTTCTTATTTAATCCAGTATTATTAATATTACCAATACCAGATTTCAAAATATTTATTATTCTACTTATAACAATTTGATAATCGCCTTCGCCTTCTTTAGCTTTCAAAATAGGACCTAAAAACATCAATTTTAAAGCTATACCCGATATATTTCCTAAATTCTTAACATTGTCAAAAGATAAATCTGGCGTGTCTGTTAAGCCGTAAATAAGACCTTTGTTTGTTTCAAATTCTAATTTCAATGATTCAGGAGCTCTATCCCAACTAATCACTTCAAGGTCCGATTCTATCACATTACCTTTATCCGTTTCAACGATGTCAAGCTTAATTAATTTAGCCGTATCGTCTGGCCTTGGAAAAGACTTTACTGCACCAGTAACTTTATACATTGGAGATGCAAAATATCCGTTGGTATCTACAAATTTTGAAAAGGACATCTCAAACGTATCTATCATTTCTTGCACTTCCCACCACTCAGGATATTTCTGTGATAAATAAACAACTGGAATTTTTTTAAATAGATTAGGCTTCGGGTAGCCTTCTGCCATTTCCCATTCCTCAGATTCAGTTCTGAAAGCATAATTCGTTTCTGCTGTGAAAATGTACAGATACCTAACATCCTTTTCATTTTCCTTTATTACATATTCCCAACCAAAGGCAACCATATCACCAAAGGCATCAAATACAGGGAATACCTTTCCATTATCACTCGTTATTAACTTAGCTTTTATTTTAGTTTCTTCATCCGTGCTAGATTTAACAGCATGGAAAATGATTGATGCTTCTGTTTCTGACTTAACAGCTTTACAAAATTTTAATAGCAAAGGATCTAATCTCAAATCATCCCATAGATTTAACACGGATTTGTAAGCTTCATCATCTGATTCTGATTTTCTTTCTATCAGTTTTACTGGGCTGCCAAATAAAAACGTTGATGCTGTTTTAACAATCTGCCTTTGAAAAGGAATAGGGATTCTTGATACTTTTACGTCCCCATCTTTTGTGGTTTTTATCGGACGTTTACCTACTTGGGTTTCTCTAACATTACGATCATTATCAAACTCTTTAGCATGATCTTTTACACCTTCCTTAGAGGTTAACAATTCGTATGCACTTTCAATGTCTCCTGCTTTAACTAATTTTATAAATTCCATTTTTATTATGTTTAGAACAGACCTAAATCGTCTGCATTTGCTTCTGTTTCGTGTACTACTTCTTTCTTTTCTTCGGTTTCGATTATCCCTGTTAATGTATCTTGGGCGTCATCAAAATCATTTGCACTAAATATTTTTTTATACGTGGTTACGTGTTTATAAAATACTGACCATCTAATATGCCAATCATCTGGAAAGACTATCTCATTATTCACACTTGCACTATTGGAGTATATTCTAGATTCCTTATTTCCTCCTTGATGAAACCAATCTACATTTACGCCCTTGTCTACTATTTTCTTAACATTTCTCGCAAATCCTTTTCCTCCATTGTTACTCTCAATCCAAGCTTTATTTACATTATTTCGGTTTAACATTTTAGCAGTTAAAGACTCTGTTACTTCCATTCCTTTTTGTGTGTACAGAACATCAATCACGTATTTGTGTGGGTCTGTGCTGCTTAAAGGAACTCCATACACGATGCTACATAGATAATCTTTGCCTGAATCTGCTGTATCAGTATAATTTTTCTTGATTTTCAAGTCTGGTAAGTCCTTGTAAACTTTAAAGTCATTGCTATAAAGAATTCCCTCTTTGTTTTGTGGGTTACCTTGATACAAACAATCAAATTTATCAGGGTCTTTCGCTCTGGTGCTTTCGTGTTTCTTCCTAGAGTGTTTATCTGGCCATAACGCATTACCCTCTTCTCTAGGGTCTAATTCCGTTGGTCCCCCTTCTTTTAAGGCTTGAAAATTTATGAGTAAAAACTTATCATCTAAACTCTCAATAACTTCATCTAAAGCTTCACTGCCATCATAAATAACTACCAATCCTAATTCAATTAGTTTTGCTATCACATCCTGTTCACTCCAGCGTGTAAATGTGATAAGTTGTTGGGAATCATTATGCAGTCTTGAGTTGGCTACTGTTATATACCAGTCCCACACAGACCTTTGAGTTATTGGCGAATTAGCATCTTTCCAACCTTTGTAAAGATCATCAAGAACAAGTATATCAATTGTATCACCTGTTAATGGTCCTTCAACTCCTACAAATTTCATAGAACCATCTGAATTAATGGATTCCCTTTCAATGTTGGTGTTAGATTTTGCGCCTGTATACCCTCTTTCGGGGTATTTAACATGAGGGAATATATCTTTATACTCCTTTTCACGCATTATTGTCATTATCTCTCTACCGAACTTCTGTGCCTTTGTTGCTGCATAACTAACTACTGCAATTTTGTCATCTGGTCTGGTTCCGACTAAAAATGAAGATAGCCTTCGAGTACTTCCTTCCGATTTTCCGTGTTGCGGTGGCATTGTTACTATAAGGTTTTTTATTTCCTTATGTGCAAACCGATTTAATATGTCATAGAACGTTTTATGAAACCACTCGGGTTTAAACTTTTTAAATGTTGTTTGAGTGAACTTGAATAAATCATCTCTACTGTTATCTAAATCCTTCTGATATAGTAATTGTTCAAGTTCATATATTTCTTCATTATTCAGGTTCATTTGCTTTGTCTAATAACTCTTTTAATCTTTTAGCCCTTTCCTTTATTGTCATATCAGGAAACTGCGGTAACTCAACTTCTACAGACTGTTTAGGCTTGCCTTCGTTTCTGTCTAAGACAATATTGATTGCTCTTAAATCGCCATTCATAGCTTTTGACAATAATGTGGTGGCTACAACCTCATTCAAAGTGGTTTCACTCTCAATTTTCCCTTTCTTAATTTTCGTTTCACCGCCTTTAGTTACTTTGATTTCATACTCTACACTTTTGGCTTCTCCAAATTCTCTTAAAAATTCAGATATAGATTTCCCCTTTCTACCTCTGTTTTTAGGTTGATTGTTTGAACTAAATTGCGTTGCGGGATTCCCACTTTTACCTTTTTCAAATAACATAACTACTTCCGTTTACCTCCGTTTGTCGGGCTGTATCAGAACACTAAAATGCAGACTGTTTTATTTATCGTCAGATTCGATAATACCTTCAGCAAGATCAATTATGTTTTCAAGCTCATCTTCTTTTGCTTTGAGCTCAACATATTGTTGCTTTTGGTTAGGAGAAGCTGCGCTTTTATTAACTAGGATTTCAATATCCTTACGCTTTTCCTTATGACGGGACAATCTACTTTTCAGTACTTCTAACAAAGCCATGATTTTGTTTTTGTATTTCATCCCTATATTTGTAGATATACCACTAATATAAGGATTCGTTATTAATTATTTTTCTCCCTCGGGTAGCATTAAGCAATCTGGGCGATATATATCTTTCACTTCCATTGACGGCTCAAAGGTTGAAAACCTATTATCTTGAGGCTTCTTAACTATTGTTCCCTTCAGAATATCTTTAAGAGCTTTCTCCATTAGTTCTAATCCTATTGGTAAAAGATTTTTTCTCCATAATATTTTAGCTCCCTCCTTTGAGCCTATTCCAAATAATTTAGGATCTACCAGACGATGCTTTTGGTATGCAATATCTCCCCTATCTATTCCCGCATTCAACCAAAAAACGGTTCCTCCTGTAACAGCATCTTTCATTTTCAAGGTCCATTCTACTGATGACTTACCCCGATGTCTCGGCAATAAGCTAGGATGGTATCCTATCCAGCCTATTTTTGGAACGTATCTTGTCTTCTTCCCTATATAGTCAAAAGAATGTGCTGTTATTCCTAAATCGCACTTTGGCATTGTTTCGTGTTTCAAAGAACCTAAAGGCATCAGTGGAATATCAAAGAGCCTAGCTTGATGACCGATATACTTATCATCAATAGGACAACAAACCCCCACAACTTCAATTCCTAATCTTCTGCATAGCCTTAATACTTCTTGTCCAAAATACTTCTGGCCACTTATAAAAACTTTTAGTTTACTCATTTTTAAATCCAATATATTTAAACCCTTGAACTGCTCTAAAATGACCTCCATAACCTGAATCTGAAGAGACTTTACCTCCCTTTTTTAAATTATTTTTTTTAAATACAGGAATAGATTTCCTTTTATTTCCTCCAAACATCTGCTGTGACTTTAAAACCCATTTTTTACTTCGCTCTAAATACCTAATAAGTTGGGGGTGGCTTGTGTGAAATAAAGTGGGTAATTTATGTCTACACCTTCCGTTTCCTTTTTTATGATATTCTGTTATAAATTCTAAAAACTTTGTTCCTACTCCTGCCCCTTGCCACTCAGGCATTACAACTAATCTCGTAGCCCTATATGCGTGTGCGTTAAACATTGGGCAAACTGCAACGTGACTCACTAACTCCCCATCAATAGTGCCTATAAAGTACTCCGCAGCTGGTGGCATTGGAAGATCTAAATAATAATGCTCCTTAAAATATCTCCAGTAAGAGGCGTTGACCTTCCTAATTTCCAAATGCATTTTTGGTCTTGGTTTGATTTCGCTTTTTTTTTTACTACTCCATCAGAAGTATCCAATACCCAATCTGGCTGTAACCAATCGAGAATATCATAATGACACGATAATAACACGACTCGCTTTCCCTCAGTTCTATTGAAAGCCTTTGAAAAAGCCATCGCACCAATTTTAGCTATTTGTCTATCTACTACCGAAGTAAACTCATCAATAATAATATCTGAATGCCCCTCAGATAGAACTCTAGCCAATCCCGCTCTAAATTGCTGTCCGTTTGATAAGGCGTGGAATGGTCTTAACCAACTAGGCACATCACCCAATCCAACACTAGCAAGGTGTCCCGTAACAGTATTAAAATCACCATCAGGTGCAATATCATCAACAATAGCTTTGTCCTTACTCCAACCCGTATATAGGTCAGCTATTTTTCCGCCTCCAAAAAGCTCCCTTCCAATCGATGTTTTTCCAGAACCCGAAGGGCCAACAATAACTCCTATCTTCCAGCCTTTTTCTTCAATAGGCACATCAATTGTTAAAGAGAAAGTGTCCCCCCTCTCCGCGTTAAACAATGACTTCACCCTCGAAGTCCTATACGTTTTGAAATTCTTAGTTTTATTTAATACTTTAATTTCCATTATGTAACAACAATTTTACATTCATATCCCATCTCCCTTAGTTTATTAAAAATCGACTCTTGATCCTTTTCACTTTCGCATTTAACAATAACTCCATATTGAGATTTATAACCTATACCCTCGTCATCAAAGTTAGGCTCTGGCTTATAAGGCTCATTTTCTATATCCAGTCCAAGCTCAAAATCTTCAAAACCAAAACTTTCTAATTCTGCTATTTCAAAATCTAAATCTAATAACTTGTCAGTGTTCCATGCGCCACGATGTAAGTTATCCTTAAGCATGCGTTCATCTTGAACTTTGCTTGATACATTTTCTTCAACGAAACATTTAATTTTTTTGTAATTAAGACTTTTACAAGCTTTTATTCGTTGAGTTCCTGCATAGCAATAGTATTTACCAGATACTTTATTAATTAAAGGAGGTCTTTGAATCAAGAATGCAGGATCGTTCTTTATATCATCACAAAGCTTCTGAAATTCCTCTTCAGATACAGTTCTTGGATTCTTATCTAAAAGAATTATTTTATCAATAGGAATTTCTATGTGATCTATTTTACTCATGCTACGTTTTGGTTATGTTTTTTGTATTCAAATTCGCAGAAACGTCTTTGATAAATACCTAATTCGAGGTTTATTCTACTTCTTAGTTCTATTCTTTCTGATTTAGAGTAAACCCTATTTGAGTTCTTAATTTCCTTTAGTATGACTCGTGCTTTATTAGTTAATTCTCGGAATTCTTTATTTGAAAAATGGATTGAGGGCGTTTGACGTAGACTAGATATAAATTGCATATAATCGCTTCCATATTCTTTAACCAAACCCTCTCTAAGAAGCCCGTCATCGTTTTGATAACGATTTGAGTGTGCTGATTGTCTATGTATGTTATGAAGATTGTAGCGGATGGTTTGATTTCCACCTCTTGCATACACATGACCTCCATGCATTTGCCCTCTAATATTTCTAGCTAAACATGTAAGTCCTTTATCAAGGTTCCTTACAATAGAGTTTATATCAACTTGAAGATTTTCAGACCAATTAATATCCTGTAGTCTTTCCTCTCTAGTTTTTTTCTTTTTCTCTTTTTGTACTTTTGATTTTCCGTTTATTTCAGCTTTTTTTAAACGTAGTTTACCTGCTTCTGTATTTATTAGAAAATCAGAATAGCACCCACAGGTTTTCCCTAGACCTAAAACCCTGTATTTAGTTGGTTTTCCACAGCCTAGACCTTTGGTGTCTGAATTAACCCCTTTGCAAGGTTTTTCATTAACTTTAAGCATTAAAAAAGTAAGTGTTTGGAATCTGCAATAGCTTGTTAGCTATGCCCTAAAAGGGACTCAAACCTACTGTGCCTAAGAAGAATAGGACTTTAAATCGATATACAAATATAGCTAAAATTTATTGAAGAAAGAAATATATTTACACTACTCTTTACAACTATCAGGAGTCTCATATCTTATTCAGAGGCTTAACCGTGTTTAGGAGGGCTTATTGAGCCTATAACTCTTTTTATGAGTAATTGTATTACTTCGTTGTTTTTAATCCTTTAGATCGCTAATAGACCCACCTGACTATCAACATCAACGGGCAAAATTCAAAACTTACTATAGATTGATTAAATTTATTTTGAAATTTTTGTTTCCAAATCACTGAATTGTCCGTTTTTTTTTTGTGTTTCCAGATCATTTAGTATTTATTTTCGGACAGAAAAAAGTTTTCCTCAAACTGTCCTAGTCAAAACACCTCTTTTTTTCTTAACATTTTGTTTTTGTTTTGAGGAGTACATCATGATTGTAACCTGATAATTGATTCATTTGGACTGTTAATACTCTAATTAATTCGTTTGGGGTTTCAAAGAAAAGCTCTGACTTCTTTATTCAAAAGAGACGGGTTTTGGCTTGCATTTTGCCCCCTCAACAGATAGAGATGCGACTATTTAACATCTGAAAATTTATGTCCTAGTTTGAAGTTTGAATACTACATATGTTTATAGTTAATATTAAATAAATCATATGTATAATTCAAAAAGACTTAAAAAGTTAGTTAGAATAGTTGAATCCGTTATGTACTACATAAATAAATTCTATAGATGGTTTAAAATATGTTGTGACATTAACGACAGATTTTTTCTTTAGATCGCTTGAGGGTTAGGTATAACTATTCCCAACAGCGAATAAATCTTATTTCTTTTATCACTAATTACTTTGCTATTCACAAATTTTTTTGTACCTTGATAATACGTCTTGTAAGTAAATTATTTTAGGGTTATTCTCTAAAATCTCTATTTAGCTCATAGGTTAAAAAGTAATAATAAAAGGCAGCCTTAACAAGTTTATTCATTTTTCTTTTTCCAGAAAGTAAAAGGCTAAGGCTTGATTCGTCAATGGATAGTTGTTTTATAAGATCGCTTCTTTTTACCCCAAATTCATCCATTTTGTTTTCCACCCATTCAAGCGAAACAATATTAACATCTAAAGAATAAACAACGGGAATTACTTTCACTTTTGGGAGACCTGAATTTGAATACAAAAGCTTTGCACGTTCCACTAATTGTTTTTGATTTAGAATATAACCATTATACAAGTGTTTCTGTTTTATTTTAACTTTAGTAACTACGTTGTTTTGGTCAGTCTCCAGCACTTCAATAAAAAGGCCAACACTTTTATATAATGCCATTGTTTTATTGAACAACACTTTTGATGATGAGATTGAGTTAACGGGATTTTTAGTAATATTTGATTCTCCAGACATGATATTTGATTTTAAAAAGCAAGGGCGAGAGCCTTTCGGCTCTCTAAGTAATTTCTATTTGAATAAAATTTGTTAAGTCAAAAATTGCAATTTGTTTGTTTTGTTTAGCAAATTCAATCGCTGGTTTTAACTGTTTAAAAACTTTAACACTATCAAAGTAATAAAGTTTGTTTTCTTCATTTAGCCAACCACCTATTATTTTATGGTGTTTTAATGCGTGGCTAATTGCGAGTTCAAGTCCTGCCGTTCCGAAACAATTTTGAGTTTCTAAGAAGGCGACACAAATACCAAATTTAATTGGTTTGAAAGTTTCAATATTTAAAGTGAAACCGTTTGGATTGTTTTTTGAGTATTCCAAAACTCTGTCAATGATTTGTTTCATTTTTTTAACGTTTTAAGTTTATCAATATTTCAAAGAACCCTTGCTATTATTATAATATAAATATAAGAAAAATATAGCTATTAGCAAAGTTTTTTATGTTAAATTTTTATATTATTTTACACTATAAAACGTATTGACAAGATACAAAAAAATTTGTTATTAGCAAAGTATTTATAGTTTTATTTTATTTCTTTATGTTAAAGGTCTAGCATTATGGGGGTTTGGTATAACTATTGAGGATATTATAGGTATGTATTTATCAGATGGAGAAATTATAGCAATAATACTATCATTGATAGCCGTTACGGTTATGATTGTGATTGCTAACAGGTCTGATAGATAAAAGTATGGCTTTGAGTTAAACAATGCTAAAAAGCACCTAAATGTTTTGATATATGAACTTATTAATGTAAATTATAACCAAGTTATACGTCTAAATGATACACAACAAAACATTAGTATATAAAGTTATATTTTTTTGGTAATTGTGGTTGTATAAAGTATAAATTATATAAATTTGCTATCAATTCAACTTAGACTAAAGTTAAATTATTTCTTAAACATGAGCGAAAAAATTAAAAAAGCATTACTTATTTTAGAAGGAGCCTACTCATCATTTGACTTACTTGGATCAGAACTGAAAAAACAGTATGAGACAGATAAAACAGATGAAAGTTGGGCAAAAGTAGGTGAGTATTTTTCAGTAGGTTTTAAAAAATCAACATCTTCTAATGAATTTAAGTCGCTCGATAATTGCGATAAAAATTTAGAACTTCATTAATGGGCAGAAATAATCCTCAAAAGCAATCTAATAATAAATCACAATTAGTTGAAAAGGTTTTTGAAGCCTATCCACAAATTGGATCTAAAACAAAAGCAAAGAGTTTAATCCATATGGTATCTCAACAGGTATCAATTAAGACTGGCCCCTATCCAAATCCCGAAGATTATGCAAAATATCATGAAGTTGACACGAAACTTACAGACTTAATGAAGTCTATGGTTAAAGCAGAACAAGCGCACCAACATAAAATGGACGTAATCCATTTAGATAAGGAATTTAAACTTAGACAAAGAGGACAATGGTTTGCTTTAATAATTTATGCTTTCGTTATCGTACTTGGAGGGTTTGCCATCTATTCAGGGTTTGAATGGGGAGGAACAATTATAGCATCTTTAGGTGTATCTGGTATAATAACCCAATTTTTAAAAAGAAGGTAACTTATTTTAGGCTTATTCCAAAAAACTAAGTTATTGCCTCTTTAATTTCACTATCGTTTAACTGTGTAAGCATTTTTAACATTACAGCACCTACTTCATTCATTGTTAAGTCAAGGTTTTTATTGCTAAAATCTTCAATCGTATTTATAAACTCTTTTTCAAGTTCATTAATTCTCGTTTTACTATCTATTCTTTGTTGAGATTTGCTCATTTATTTAATTTTTAAGTTATTAATCCGTTTTTTAACTAACAATTCTAACACCTTTTTTTCTAGCCACTCAGTGTATTCACTAGGATAGCTTCTGCACCATTCTTTACCCGTTTCTTCTTCGTACATTAACTCTAAATCTATTTCTTTTTTTTTCATAATCCGTTTTTTAAAAAGACTTACAACAATTTATATACGCCATACAAGTACAGGGCATAGCTTAGAGTTAGCAGTAATTTAGGTTTGTGTTCCAAAATCAAGGCTGTCAACTTTCTTTTTCAATTCTTCATCTTTACCCATCCAAGCAAAAGCAATATCATAATAGGTGTCTAAATCCCAGCCTTTCAGGTTCGGGTTTTTAAGTTTGGCGTGTTCTTCCAATTTATCTATCAGCGAGTAAAAACTACTGCTAATATCACCTATACCAAATTTGGCAGCGTGTGCATTTCTAATCTTTTTTACATTATCCATAATATATACAAAAAGTATTACAATTATTATTTCTTTTATTTAAAAATATTTTGTACATTAAAATGTTCTTACATTTCAAAGGGCATTAGATTTTACGATAGTAGTCTTTTGCCTTTTTTGTTTGATGTAAATTTAAAGTGTTTTACATATTTAACATATTGTTCTGGTATATTATTAATCATCTTATCTAAAATATCAATAGCTTCTTGTTTTTTCATAATTGAAATAAATTGTTTTATTTATTCGTCCGTCTCCACTTTATAAACTTCTGGCTCATCTATGTGTATAATTAATAGCTACTCTTTTTTCTATTTGGAAAATTCTGTTAGCAATCTTTTCTTTTGCAGTATCAGATATATGGCTTTCATTTAAAACCATTGTCTTTAAATTATGTAATTCAGTTTTTATATCCATTTCTATTTTCTTTAGTTATTAATCACGCTACTAATCATACACCCTAGAGTTTTAGAGTGCATACAGCCTATGCCACATTTTACATTCACGCAAATCAATTTCAATGTTTTCATTCAGTTCTTCTTTTAAGTATTGTTTAAGTCCGTCAATAAAAACCCCTGCTTTTCCAATCAATAAACCTGGTCTATGTGTTTCAATCTGTACAATAGTTTTATCTTTTTTCTTAAAGGTTTTTATTTGGGTAATGCTTGTTTCATAACCCCAATCTTTCCAGTTAAAATATTGATAACTTATTTCTCTGTACTTCTTGCTTTCAACTTCGTACTTCCATCCAAGGACGCACGCTAACAATGTAAAAAATGCATTGCTTTTGGTCTCTTTGTAATCTTTATTCATAATATCAAATTTTCATCAGTTTATTAAGTTGTTTTAATAGCACTAAACAACTTCGTGCTCACCATATTTAGTTGTTAATGGTCTGTAATCGTCACCGCTTGTTTTTCCACATTGCTTACATTTCATCTCTGGTATTACATTTGAGTGGTAATAAGCATCATCATATCCACTATTATTAATTTCAGTAGTTCCGCAATGTTCGCATTCCATTGTTGCACGAAAGTCTCTTCTATTTTGACTTGTAATTTTTTGTATTTTCATAATTTGTTTATTTAGGGGTTATTTTTTATTCACGACATTTATTAAATTTCTTTTTAGATTTAGTAAAAACTTACTGTTTGTTTTAAATTGACCTATGTTAG
>Ga0209715_1000702_pt1 | contig 28473 bp, 14 predicted proteins | sample COGITO_mtgs_1205_2_FD_184809 | JGI IMG/M metagenome (GOLD analysis project Ga0209715, IMG submission 184809) | Pelagic marine microbial communities from North Sea - COGITO_mtgs_120503 (SPAdes) (version 2) | ecosystem: Environmental > Aquatic > Marine > Epipelagic ... | reverse complement strand
ACAGAGGAAACGTGTCGAGTATTTTTGGGGAACTCATTACACTACTTGAAGAGGATAAAAGAAAGGGGAATAAAGAAGAACTAGAGGTTACACTCCCCTACTCTAAAGAACCTTTTTCAATTCCTAACAACTTACATATTATTGGCACCATGAATACTGCTGACCGTTCTGTAGAAGCCTTAGATACTGCCCTTAGACGTCGGTTCTCCTTTGTGGAGATGATGCCCGACGTTAGCCTTTTAGAATCAAAAGAGATAAATGGTATTAACTTAAAAGATGTTTTAAGTACCATTAATAATCGTATTGAAATTTTAATAGATAGAGACCACACTATAGGTCACTCCTATTTTATGGATTTGAAAAATAGTGAAGAATTAAAATTAGCCTTTAAGGACAAAATTGTGCCTTTGCTTCAAGAGTACTTTTATGGAGATTATGGTAAAATTGGTTTAGTTCTAGGAGATGGTTTTGTAAAGTCTCACATTAAATCAAATAATCCTTTTGCTAAATTTAAGTATGAAGGCAAGGAAGAACTTAATAGAGATTTTTATGATCTAGTTCCAATTGATGATAATTTTGATATAATCAATGCTATTGAAAATCTACTAAATAAGGACAATCAAGATTGAAATCTAATGCACGCATAACTGTTTATGAACATGATAGGCTAACTACCAATCATGCCCTATTTAATACAAGGCATTTAAATGCTTTGTTAAAGCTAAACGAATATCACAACTTTGACTATTTTGATCCAATCCCCCATGGAATTAAATTCAAACAATATGTAGGCATAATACAAGTTGATGGTCTAAGTATCGAAGTTTTACCCAAAATAGACAGAAACAATAGTTCTGCGGATTGGAAAGGATTGTTGCTACAAATGTTAAAGGCCTGCGGACACTTAAAAGCCACTTCTGCTGGGGCAGCAAAAGTAAAACGCCAACATTTAAATTTATTAGAGGTCTATTTTGATCTGTATTTATCTGAAATTGAAATACTTATTCGGCGAGGTCTTGTAAAAAAATATCGTAAAAATACAGGCAATGTAAAGGCCCTAAAGGGGAAATTAGAATTTGCAGGGAATATACGTTATAACCTAGTACATAAAGAGCGTTTTTACTCCACCCACCAAGTCTATGACTATGATCATATGTTACATCAAACTCTAGCGCATGCCATAGAAATTATTGAACATTTTTGTAAAGGAAGTTATTTGTATGATCGATGTAAAAGAGTACTTCTTAATTTTCCAGAAACAACCCCACTTAAGGTTACAAAAAAACAGATTGAAGGTATAGTCTTAAATCGAAAAACAGCGCCATACAGCCAAGCCCTTGAGCTTGCAAGGCTGATCGTACTAAATTACTCGCCAGATATAACAACAGGAAAGGAAAAAATGATTTCATTACTATTTGATATGAATAAACTTTGGGAAGAATTCATATTAATTCAAATAAGAAATGAATTGGCAGGTACAAGTTATTCTGTAAAAGGTCAAGACAGTCAAGCTTTTATTGGCTCTAACTATCTAAAGCCGGATGTGGTAGTCCAACATAATTCGGATTCAAAAAAGGTATATATAATTGACACCAAATGGAAACGTCCCACAAATCAATCGTCATCTATTTCAGATTTAAGACAGATGTATGCTTATAACCGTTTTTGGAAGGCGAAAAAAGCGATGCTTCTATACCCAGGAGAATCAAGAAATAATATGTTTATACCATTTGAAACGCAAGACTTTTTCATGGACAATGACCAGACAACAGCGATTACACATTTATGCAAATCTGGTTTTGTGAGTATTCTTGATGAAAACAACAAATTAAGTGATACTATAGGTAGACAAGTACTAGATTTGTTAGAAGAAAATTTTAACTAATTCATTCAAATCCTCCCCAAAATAGTTCGATTTTGCTCCCTTTGGCTCCAAATGTTATTTTTAAAAATAATTTATTATTCCCGGAAATAAATTGTAATCGCACTAGGAACTAAACCGATTTCTACTCCCCTTCTTATTTTTTCTATTTTTTAACTTTAAATTGAATGGCAGTGAAGCCCTTGTGAAACAAAGGGTTTTTAGGTCTATCAATTGTAATTGCATAATAATTAAATTTTGTATATTTCTAAATTATATAAGACAAAACAAATCAACCTGTCTAAATAAAAATAGAATAAAAAGTTCAACCACTAGTTACCACTAATTTTAAAAATGAATATTAAAATCCAACTATTAGCATCATTTTTGATATTAATTTCTTGTAATAAAGAAGATCTTATTGTACCAAAGTTAAATAACAAAGGTTCAGAATTTATTTCTGCTGTTGACATTTCAAGTTATCCAGAAATATCAAATTTAAATCCAATATTTTATGATTTGGATGAAAATCAGAAAAACTTCTTACTAATACTAAAAGAAAATGGAATAAATACTGTTAGATTGAGACTTTGGGTAAATCCAACTAATGAACACTCTGGGTTTAACGAAGTAAAGCAGTTTTCCGAAACCCTAAAAGCTAATGGATTTAAAACTTGGTTAACTCTTCATTATTCAGACAGTTGGGCAGATCCAGAGCATCAAGATACACCAACCCAATGGCAAGAGATAAGTTTCACTACTTTAAAGGATAGTGTTTTCAACTACACAAAAAGAGTGGTGACAGAACTAGAACCTAACTATATTCAAATCGGGAATGAAATTAATTCTGGGTTTCTTCATCCTTATGGGCATATTTCAAATAATCATCAGAATTTTATCGAACTAATGAAAATGGGGATTTCAGCAGTAAGAACTAATTCAAATATCACTAAAATAATTTTACATTTTGCTGGAATAGATAATTCGGATTGGTTTTTCAACCAGGTAAGCACTCTAGATTATGACATCATAGGTCTTTCTTATTATCCAATATGGCATGGTAAATCTTTAGAAAATCTAAAAACTAAAATGGAGTTATTAAGTAATAATCATAATAAGAATATCTTAATTGCCGAAACAGCCTATCCTTTTACACTTGAATGGAACGATTGGACAAATAATATTGTAGGTTTAGATGAACAACTTATTTTACCCGCATATCCAGCAACAATTGAAGGGCAAAGAGAATTTTTAAAGAAAATTAAACAACTAACGAATGACGTAGAAAATGGGATTGGTTTTTGTTATTGGGGTGGTGAATTAATTTCGTGGAAAGGCAATCAATCTATTGACGCTTCTCCTTGGGAAAACCAAGCATTATTTGATTTTGACAATAAAGCATTACCCGTATTCAGCGAATTTGAAGCTGAATAAAACACCATCCTTTGAATCTTCAGATTCAGTAATAAATACCAACAAAAAAGCTTCATATTTCTATAAAGTTTTCATTGAACGATAAAGAAATGGGACCAATTCACGTCGTATTCTTAGTTGATGTGTATTTATTTATTATCAAGTAATATTCTAAACCCCCATGGCTCCAATAGCAAGGTTTTATCATCAACATTTATTTTAGAATCATAGTTAAAAGCACCAATGGAGGGATTCTTTAGGGATTGATTTTTATCAGAAAAGTTCCCAACAAAAACAACTTTATGCTTATTTTTTTCTCTACTAAAAGCCAAAACCTTTGGATTAGTAGTTTCGATGTCCATGTAGGTCGCTGAATTTTTACCGCCATTTAATGCAGGGTTTGTATTTTTTAACTGTCCTAATTTCTCAAGAAGTGGCCACATGACGCCTTTAGTCGAAGGGATTTGATCTTTTTCAAAAAATAAAAGACGGTGGTCTAAATCATATTCTTGTCCTGAGTAAATTAAAGGCATTCCTGGCACCACAAAACTTAAGGCTGTTAATAATTCCGCAGCATCTCCCATACGTTCTCTAACCGTTCCATTCCAAGAATTTTCATCGTGGTTTGTTACAAAAGTCATTAGAATATCATCGGCTTCATAAAGATTCGTGTCTCGCTTAATACTCTCTTTCCATAAATTGACGGCGTCATCAGATTTTGCCATTTCATTAAACACGTGATGACGGTCCCATCCATAAGCCATGTCAAACAACTCCGTGCCTTCTACTAAATTAGCTTCTCCTGCTTCTGCAAGCATGAAAATTTCCTTTTCAGCTCTTAATTTAGCAATTGCATCTTTCCAAAAGTCTAAAGGAACAGCACTCGCAACATCGCAACGGAACCCGTCAATATTTTCTTGAGTAATCCAAAACAACATATCCTCAATCATCTCAGCACGCATCTCTTTATTGTCGTAGTTTAAATCTGCAACATCTTGCCATCCCCATGATTCACCTGTATCAGGATTGATTGGATCTATGACATCACCCACTTCATTTTGCGTGTAGTATTCCGGATTTGTTTTAAGCCAAGTATGATCCCAACCTGTATGGTTAGGAACCCAATCAAGAATCACATAAATATCATTTTCATGGGCCGTTTTTATTAAGGCTCTAAAATCTTCTAAAGTTCCAAATTCAGGGTTTACTTTGGTGAAATCGGTCACTGCATAATAGCTTCCAAGCATTTTCTCACGTTCAGTTTCATCCTCTATTAAAGACGCAAATTCCCCTCCCGTCGCTTTTCGTTTGGTTTCTGAAATTGGAAAAATAGGCATCAACCATATCACCTTCACGCCTAACTGTTTTAAGTTTGGAATGTCTTTGGTAAAATCCGTGAAAGTACCCGATTCTGAATATTGACGAATATTCGCTTCATAAATAACAGCGGTTTCTAAAACTACGTCGCTTATGGGCTTGTACTGCAATTTAGAGGATTCTACATTAGTTGTTTGATTTTTACAAGTCAATAATAAGAGCCCTATAATAAGGAAAAAACTGATTTTTTTCATGAGTATGTGTTTTAATTAATTTTAATTTTAAGTGTATTTTTAGTATCCCAAAACACTGGAATGACTAGTTGATTATTTGATGTTTTTTTATGATTTTGGATACGCGTTCCATTTACAGAAACACGTCTTGGATTTGTTTTTAAATTATGAATAATAAGGTTGATTTGTTTATAATTTGGCATAAAATTCAGGCCATTATCCGATTTAAAAATAATTACAATTTTTCCTTTTTTGAAACTAGATTCAAAGTTTAAAAGTTCAAACATCCCTTTTTCATAAGCATCTGCGGTAGTTCCATCATCGTTATAGAATTGACGTTCTGATCTTAACACAGAAGGATCATGATAGTAATGTATATCTAGTGTTTTAGCGTCATAGGTGTCTGTAGTTTGTAGGGACTGAACCATCGGAATAAAAGCACCTACTCTTACATAAGTAGGTATATACGCATTGGATAGTTGCACCGATTTTGATTGCCCACCTTGAACAACTTGTTCTGTATAAAAATCAACCCATTTTGAGTTTGAGGGAAAGTAAACATCTTGTTGAATTATCTCTGGATTTAAAACAGGTGAAATTAGAAAATCATCGCCCCAGAAATATGTTTTTGCTTCTGTTAATAGTTCAGGATTGGCATCTTCAAAAAACAAGGGTCGCATAAGTGGAGTTCCATCTCTATGGTTTTGAAAAGATACGTTATAATTGTAAGGAAGTAATTTGTAGCGTAATTCGATTGCTGTTTTTGCAAAACTCATAGCCTCTGTAGATCTATGAACGGGTTCACTTGCAACTTCTTCTTGTGCATGTGGTCTGAAAATGGGTTGAAACACCCCGTATTGAAGCCAACGAACATACAGTTCATCATCTAAATTTGCGCCTGCAAATCCCCCTAAATCAGAATGCATATAGCCTAAACCTTGCATTCCCATTTGGAGCGCAATTTCGGGTTGAGACTGCAATCCTCCCCAAGAACGATTGACGTCCCCAGACCATGGAATTAAGCCAAATCGTTGCGATCCAGAATAAGCGGCACGCATTAAAATAAAAGGCCGTTCGTCTGGGAAATCTTTAGCATAACCATCAAATATTAATTTTGCCCAATCATGTCCATAGATATTATGCACCTCATCGGCTGTCGCATTAAAATGTCTTAAATCAGTTGGATGTACTTCAGGCTCGCCTAAATCTCCCCAAATACCAACGACTCCCTTAGCATGTAAATCTTTGTAAATATGCCAAAACCATTTTTTTCCTTTGGGGTTGTATATATCTATCAGTCCTGTATTCCCAAAATAGAAATCATATTTGTAAGGATTGCCTAAAGTATCTTTAGCAAGCACGTCCTTTTCAACAGCTTCATCCCATCGTTTTGAAGTTGTCAATACAAAAGGCTCTGTAATGGTAATGGTCTTAACACCTTTCGATTTAAACCGTTTTACCATGCCTTCAAAATCGGGAAAAGAATCTCTAAAGACTTCCAAGTTGCCCATAGTGCCTTTGATGTCTTTACCAAACCAATATAAATCTAAAATAATAGCATCAACAGGGATGTTTGCATCCTTAAATTTTTGAATTGCAGATTCTGCTTCCGCCTGTGAATGGTATCCAAAACGGCTTGAGAAATTACCCAAGGACCAACGAGGTGGAATTGGCTGTTTTCCTGTAAGACTGGTATAACTCTCAATCAAATCCATCCACGAATCTCCCGCTATAATTTGATAGGTCATTCGACCCGAAATAGTTTCGTAAGTAAGTTTATTTGTGTGCTTACTATCCAAATCTAAAAACCCAATAGGTGCATTATCAAAATGAATCATATACTGCTCCGAAGAAAGAACGATAGGCATGGTGTAATTCATCAATTCAGAATGTGTCTCGTAGCCATAATGCGCTTTATTGTATAGCTGCAATCGATACCCTCTTCGGTTCATCCCTAACGCTCTAGCGCCTCCACCATACAAAATTTCTTCTGGATTTAAATTAAATTGAATGGTTTCTAAACTATCGGTCTTCACATATCCTTGGGCTTCCGAAATAAGGGGTTTTGTTTTATAATGGTATTGTATTTGAAACGGAGATTTTATGATAGTTACCACCATTCCAGAAGTGCTATATATTACAGAATTAGGTGTTTCAACTAAATCCGTTTTATTGCCTGATGGACTGAGAACGACCGCATGAGAACGACCAACTTTTGGTTTGTTATTTGGAAAAAATGAAGTTTCCATAATTTTAGATGTGTAAGGCGTAAACTCATACATCCCATCACTTACATAAACTTCCAAATGATGATCATCATTTAGATATGAAGATTGATATTGGCGTTGCGTATTTTGAGCACTTACAAAAGTGCAAATCAGCAAAAGAGAGAACAAAAGAGATTTATTCATAGCGCGTGTCTAATAAAAATTTCAGTGGGGTATCTAAGCGTTTATTCCAAGATTTTTCAGAATGGTCTGCATCTTCAAATCTAAGATTTAAAAAATTTGAATCGTCAAATCCTTTTAGATTTAAAACCGTGTCAACCATTTCTTGATAAGGCAAATACAGAGCATCCAATGTTTTAGTTCCATAATCGAAATAAATTTTATGGGTTTTAGGGCTGGGTAAATGTTTAGAAAGATATTCAAACATTGCATAGGGGATTTGATTCTTCTCAACGTTGGTATAGGTTCCAATCCAATGAGTTGACAAACAAGCTGCAGCCCCAAAAACTTGAGGATATTCACAAAGGGCATACATGGATATTAATCCGCCACGACTGGATCCCATTATTGAAGTGTTTTTATAATCGGAGAGAGTTGCATAATTTTCATCGATAAAAGGTTTTAATTCTTCCACTAAAAATTTCAGATAATTATCTGAAGTAATCGTTTTTGAATTCCCTTGCTTTTTAAGCATTTTTACTAAAGCCTGAACGTCTTCATCTGCTAATTGATTATAAACTTTTTGAGGGAAATAATTGCTATTTCTTTCAAATCCTATATTCCAAATACCCACCACAATCGTTTCCTTAATTGCGTTGTTTTTTAAGAGTTGGTCTATATGCTCATCGACTCCCCACTCTTGTTGATTCCAAGTTTTACTGGCATCAAAAAGCATTTGTCCATCGTTCATGTATAAGACTGCATATTTTTTTTGAGGGCTATAGGACTCCGGCAACCAAACATCTACTGTTCTTGGAGTGATTAATTTGGATGGGAATTTTTTAATTCTCTGTAAATTACCAACAACCGCCTCTGAAGGTTCCACGACCCGAATTGTAATGGAATCTTTGGATTGACTCATGGCTGTACTGTGTAAACTACACATTAAAAACAGTAAGCCTAAAGAGAATATTGGTAGTTTCATTAGTTACTTTTTTTAGTGGTCAGTACTAAACATCCTTTGGAAGTCAATTGAATCTTATTGTCCCATTCAATCAAATCATCGTTTATGACATTTCTTAAAGTTGTTCCATTTAGACCCATTTCTGAATACCTTTTTAAATCGATTGTAATGGGTGATTCGTTTTTATTGATAATTATGACGACCGTTTCATCTTCAAAGGATCTAAACAAAAAATAAGTTCCCATAAATGGAGCGAAATGTATTGTTGTACCCTTATGAATTGCGAGGCTGTTTTTACGGTAATTAAGTAATTTTTTTAGATAGAGTTGCATTTCTTTCTGAGGCTCAGACAAGCCATTACCCGTAAACCCGTTGGTGGCATCTCCTTTCCATCCGCCAGGGAAATCGGTACGAATGAGGCCATGGTCGCCAGGTTTTTCAAAATCATCCATGACTATTTCTGTTCCATAGTAAATTTGTGGAATTCGAGGTAATATCAGTAAATAACTAAGCGCCATTTTGGTGTTGGACATATCCCCATCAAATTGGGTGAAAACCCGACTCATATCATGATTATCAGTAAAAATCATAAGATCCTTAGGACTTGCATAATGGAAGTCATTGGCTAAACCTTCATACATTTTAACCAAACCTAAGTCCCAAGTCTCTGGTTCCTTCAGTCCATCTACAATCTGTTTTTGCATGGCAAAATCCATGGACGATTTTAAGTTAGAGTCATAACCATCTTTGTTGTTGGCTCCTTTTTGCCAATACCCAATAAGTAAAGGGTTATAGCTCCACTCCTCGCCTACGATGCTAAAGTTTGGATACTCGTTCATAATAGCACCTGCCCAAGCGCTCATGAAATTTTTATCGGGATACGGGTAAGTATCTTGTCGAATTCCTCCGAGGTCAAAAGCTTCAATCCACCAGATGCTATTTTGAATAATATAGGTGGCCATAAAAGGATTGCGTTGATTTAAATCGGGCATGGATGATACGAACCAACCATCTGTAAGACCTTTAGTGTCCTGTTTAGAGGCGTATCTATCTTGATTGCTCGTTCTTCTATGATTTGAATATATAGTAGGAGCTTTCGCTTCAAATTCAGCTTGATAATTAACCCAATTTTTAAACGGCAAATCACTCATCCACCAATGTTCACTTCCACAATGATTAGCAACTTGATCCATGATTAATTTTATTCCTTTTTCGTCTGCTTTTTGAGCTAACTCTTTGTAATCAATCAAGCTTCCAAACCGAGGGTCAATATTGTAAAAATCAGTCATTGCATATCCGTGATAGGATGCTTGAGGCATGTCGTTTGTGAGTAATGGACTCGACCATATAGCCGTAAAACCCATCTCTTCTATATAGTCCAAATGATTGGTGATGCCTTTAATATCGCCTCCGTGTCGTGCATAATCATCAGAACGATCAAGAGTTGTTTCTTGTAATGACGTGTCAATATCATTTGAAGGATCTCCATTTGCAAACCGATCGGGAGTGATTAAATAAATCACATCCGAACTGTCAAAACCCTTATAGTCAATCGCCATTTTTGTTCTTGCTTTAAGTTCATAGCTTTGAATCAAGCCTTCTTTATTTGATTGATTAAAAACAATATCAAAAACGCCAGGCAAAGTAGATTCATCAATAATTAAATCTATAAATAAATAATTAGGGCTGTCTGCTTTATGGACTTTATGAATTGACACTCCTTTATAATCGATTTGTGGAATGGCTTCAGAAATATTTGGATGATTTATTAATAACTGTAAGTTCTTAGACTCAAAACCGACCCACCAATTTGGAGGTTCGATGCGATTGATGTCGTTGTGAGTTAAAGACGGAGAAGATAAATCAGTCCCGTTCGTTGATGGTAAGTTTGAACAAGATGTAACGTATACAACACTACACATCAATCCAATTTTAAATATTTTTTTCATATTAATAGTTTTAAAAAGCTACTAAATTTTTTGGGCTAATAGTTAATGGATAATCGTTGACAATTATATCTAAAGCCTCTCCTCCTTCAAGCTCGAAAGTGGTTTGAAGGTTTGTTACATTGACCTTAACAATTTGCCCTCTGAAATTTACTTTAAACGAATAGGCTTTCCATTCTGATGGAATTTGAGGTGTAAATGATAGGGTATTATTTTTAACACGCATGCCACCAAATCCTTCCACAATACTCATCCAAGTTCCTGCCATGGAGGTGATGTGCAATCCTTCATGAACTTCTTGGTTATAGTCATCTAAATCCAAACGAGCCGTTTGTAAATAAAACTGATAGGCTTGATCCATCCGTCCGAGCTTTGCCGCTTGTATGCTGTGTACACAAGGAGAAAGTGAACTTTCGTGAACCGTAAAAGGTTCATAAAAATCATAATGTTCTTGTAGTTGTTTGGTAGAAAAATGATCTTCAAAAAAATAAAAAGCTTGAAGAGTATCTGCTTGTTTTATATATGGAGATCTTAAAATTCGATCCCAAGACCATTTTTGATTGATTGGGCGCTGATTGACATCCAGATCATCTACTGGAATAAGTTCTTTATCTAAAAATCCGTCATTTTGTAAATACACATTGTGTTTTTCAGAAAACGGTACATAAATATTTTTAGAAATATGATCCATCTGTTCTATTTCTTCATTTGAAATACGTGTAAGATCAAGAATGTGTTGATACGCTACAGGATATTCCTGTTCTATTTTATGAAGGGTTTCTATCGTAAACTCTAAACACCATTTAGCAAGATAATTCGTATAAAAATTATTGTTTACATTGTTTTCGTACTCATTTGGACCTGTCACTCCAAGCATCACATAGCGTTCCTTTTCAGAAGAATAATTAAACCGTTGTATCCAAAACCTAGCAATAGCGATTAAAACCTCAACTCCTTTTTCGAGAGTGTAAGAAAAATCTCCTGTAAAACGTTGATAGTTAAAAATCGCAAAAGCAATGGCACCATTTCTATGAATTTCTTCAAAAGTAATTTCCCATTCGTTATGGCACTCTTCTCCATTCATGGTCACCATCGGATAAAGAGCGGCACCGTTGGAAAATCCAAGTATTTTGGCATTTTCAATGGCTTTTTCTAAATGATTGTATCTGTATTCTAATAATTTCCTAGCAACAAAATGGTCTTTTGTGGCCATATAAAAAGGTAAACAATAGGCTTCCGTATCCCAATAAGTACTGCCGCCATATTTTTCGCCTGTAAACCCTTTCGGACCAATATTTAATTGTGGATCCGTTCCAATATAGGTTTGATTCAATTGAAAAATATTAAACCGAATGGCTTGTTGGGCCTTTACATCTCCCTCTATCGAAATGTCCGCTTGATTCCAAATGGATGCCCAAGCCTGTTTTTGAGAAGCTAGTAGGAGTTCAAATCCTTGAGCTTCTACTTGATCCAATACGTTGTTGGCAGCTTTAACTAGATGATCGCCATGGGTACGTTCAACAGTATAACCTCCAAACTTTTGAATTTCAAAAACAGTTCCTTTTTCAACTCTTTGAGTATATCGGTCTGTAATTGTAGTATTGGTTTCTACAGATTCTGAGGTAAGAGTTAATGGCTGCTCATTCAAAAAACAGTTAGACTGCATGAATGTACAGGTTTTGAAAGCTGTTTTCATGGTTTGAGCTACTATAAAAGAACGCTCTGAATTGCGATGAATTTTTGTGATCTCCCAAAACTGATCGTCCCAATTACTATCTTTATTTTTTATACTCGCATCTAGATACGGTTCAAAACTGATCGTGGCATCTGAATTTAGTGGGGTTACTTTGTAGCGAATAGCTCCAAGTTCGTCAATATCTAAACTCAAAAATCGCAAGCTAGAAACGAATACCTCAACACCATTTTTTAAAACGGCTTTAAAAGAACGTGACAACCACCCTTCTTTCATGTTTAGTTCGCGTCTAAAACTCGATACTGAAACACAAGTGTGAAGATCTAATGTCTCATTATTTATCCGAACGTTAATTCCAATCCAACTAGGAGCGTTTAATACTTTTGCAAAGTAGTTTGGATAGCCATTTTTCCACCAGCCTACTTTGGTTTTATCTGGATAGTAAATACCCGCAATATAACTCCCTTGAAAGGTATTGCCAGAATACTGTTCTTCGAAATTAGCACGTTGCCCAGAAGCACCATTTCCTATACTGAAAAGGCTTTCTGAAGATTCCACACGTTTGGGTTTAAATCCTTGTTCGATGAGCGACCAAGGATCTGCTATTATATAATCTTGATTCATTTTTTTATTCTAATTTTTTATTAATTCTTCTAAAAAAGAATTTGATATTTCTGTAAAATCTGTAAAATTATACACTGCCTCATTTAATACCGATTCGTTTCCTATACCTATGCTAATCATTCCTGCAGCGTTCGCGGCTTGAATACCCGCTACTGAATCTTCAAAAACAATACAATGATTGGGCTGTGTATTTGTAAGCTGAGCGGCCTTTAAAAACACCTCTGGATTGGGCTTTGCTTCAGAAACATCATTTCCATCCACTATGGCATCAAAGGCTTCAATTAAATTTGTTTTCTCAAGAATGGGGCGTGCATTTTTACTTGCAGACCCAAGCGTGACATATTGATTCATTTCAATAAGAAAATGAATGGTACGTTCAACTTCTGGAAGTAGTTCAGAACGATCCATTGTTGCGATATATTTTAAATACTCTGAGTTTTTTTTACCCATTAAATCCTGGAAATCCGTATCCGATAATGTTTGGTTGCCCCAAGCTAAAATTTTCTCTAGAGATCGCTGACGACTGACTCCTTTTAGTTGTTCGTTCTGTGCATGAGAAAAATCAATACCGATGCTATTCGCTAGGTTTTTCCATGCCAAAAAATGATACTTCGCAGTATCGACAATCACACCGTCAAGGTCAAATATGAAACACTTTTTATTCATGTAATTAAATTATTCTGATTGATATCGTATGGCCGCCTTATCTGTAATTAAAAAATTACACAAACCAGCGACAATTAAACTAACTCCTGCTACAAGCATTGCATTAATCGACTCAGGGCCTAATAAGTTAGATAAAAAATTGATAAATCCTAAGGCTGCTATAATTTGAGGAATGACAATAAACATATTAAAAATTCCCATAAACATCCCCATTTTGGTAGGATCTACGGCACTTGAAAGCATCGCATAGGGCATTGATAAAATACTCCCCCAAGCAAATCCAATCAGTACAAAACAATATTTTAAACTTTCGGGGGTTGCATAGAACATTGCTAAAAATCCAAAACCTCCTAAAATCAAAGAAACCATGTGTACATATTTTCTATTGATTGTTTTTTTGGACGTATAAAAGGTCAGTAACAATGCAAATGCCATGGAAGCTAATCCATAAATTCCCATCGCAGAACCCACCGAATTTGAAGATTCTTGAAAAGCGGTGTTCGCTATATCAAAAGCTTGCAGCCCTGCTGGGGTCAACATGTCATAATTCACTTCGGAAGGAGCTGGAGTGTTAAAAACGTGTTCTGTTAATGCTGGGTTTGCCATACTCCACATAGTGAAAAATGCAAACCAAGAGAAAAACTGTATCACTCCTAATTGTTTCATGGTCAAAGGCATTTTGCCTATGTTTTCGATAATATCTTTAACAAATCTACTTTTTTGAGCTTTTTCTTTTTCAAACGCTTCCATATCCTCTGGGGGATATTCTGAAGTCGTAAATATTGTAAACAACACACTGGTTAAAAACACAAAGGCTCCTATTGCAAATGCGACTTTCACTGACATGGGGACAACACCCGAAGCTGCTGAGTTTGAAACCCCTAGTTGAGACACCATCCATGGAAGGTTACTCGCAATCCAAGTGCCTATTCCAATAATTAAAGTTTGTACCACAAACCCATAGGAACGTTGGGATTCAGGAAGTTTATCGGCAACTAAGGCTCTAAAAGGTTCCATTGAAATATTAATGGAGGCATCTAAAATCCATAAAAATCCGACAGCCATCCACAGTACGGGAGAATGGGGTACAAAAAACAAGACAATGGAACTTAGAATAGCACCTATTAAAAAGTATGGTTTTCGCCGTCCCAAAGTAGGATGCCAAGTACGGTCACTTAAATAGCCTATAATAGGCTGTACAAGTAAGCCAGTCAAAGGGGCTGCAATCCACAAAAGTGGAATAGCTTCCTTATCAGCTCCTAATGTTTGAAAAATTCGGGACATAAAGCCTCCTTGCAAAGCAAATCCGAATTGAATTCCTAGAAATCCGAAACTCATATTCCATATGCTCCAAAATCCAAGCATTCGTTTTTTCATAATAGTATATTAAATAATGAATACTATTTTGACAAACGTTTTTGTAGTTTATCAAAACTTATTGTGAAAAGTAAAAATATAAGTTTCGATGCCCCAAATATAAAAACTTTTATAATACAAACAAGTTTTTTAAAGTGTCGATTTTCTTTCGATTAGTTTTGTTGGGATAACCACCGTCTGATAACCGACTGTTTCTGAGTTGCTTGACTCTTCAATTCGTCGGATTAGTAATTCTGCAGATTGTTGTCCCATATCTTCCCCGTGCTGACTGACAGTCGACAAGGATGGCGAGGCATGTTTGGACAAAACTCCATCTGTAAAACCAATAATTTGCAATTGCTCAGGGATGTTAATATTTAATTTTCGAGCCACTTTCATTGCTGTAACAGCGTACAGTTCGTTGACCGCAAAAATGGCATCAATCGTTGGATTCACTTTGAATAATTGTGTAATTTCATCTTCTAAAACCTCCAAATGGTCTTCAGAAACCATATCATCATCGACCTTTAGTATCAATTCAGAATTAGGAATGACACCATGTGCTTTTAAGGCATTCATATAGCCTAAGGACCTTAAGCGCCCCACACTTATATAGTCTTTGGTTGTAATTAATCCGATTTGCTTGCAGCCATTAGAGATTAATTTTTCGACGGCTTCTTTGGCGCCGCTCATATCATCTACAATAACTTTATCACATTTAATTTCGTTGACCACTCTATCAAACATCACCACTGGGATTCCTTCATTTATGGTTTCATTAAAATGATGGTAGTCTTGCAGTTGAAGAGTTTCTCGAGAGGTAGAAATTACAAAACCATCGATACTCCCATTCGCCAGCATTTCCATATTGACGACCTCTTTATCAAAGGACTCGTTTGAAAGACCTACAATAACATTGTAGCCTTTTGAATTTGCATAAAGCTCGACTCCCTTGATGACTTTGGTGAAAAAGTGATGCACAATTTCGGGGATAATGATGCCAATAGTTTTTGTTCGTTTGTTTTTGAGACTTAACGCAATATTATTAGGACGGTAATGTAAAAGCTTTGCAAAAGCTTTTACTTTTTCGATAGTGTCTTTGCTTATTTCGGGGCTATCATTCAACGCCTTTGACACTGTAGAAATAGAAACTCCCAATTCTCGAGCTAATTCCTTAATAGTTGTTTTCTTCCTCATACTGCGAAAATAATAAATATAAGGGCTTAAATTTAGAGTATTTTCATTTTTTATAGCCTGTATTGTCAATTATTTAACAAAGTTGTCAACACGAAAACGTAATAGTTGAGTTTTGTTTTTTTTATCACCACATAAATCTTATACATTAGCAATGAAAAGTAAAAATATAAGTGGACTTAATTTAACTAAGACTAATTAAAATGTATTTATGAAAACAACTATTAAAGGCTTACTAGCTCTCATGTTTTTGATCCCATCGCTTGCGTTGGCACAATCAACAACATCAGGAACTGTAAGCGAATTAGAAAATGGCTTTCCGCTGCCGGGGGTGAATGTAATCATTAAAGGTTCAAGTACTGGAACCACCACCGATTTTGACGGAAAGTATCAATTGACTGCCAATAATGGTGATGTGCTTGTATTTTCCTATGTAGGCTATACTTCACAAGAAGTTATTTTTGCAGGACAAACAGTGTTAGACATTCAATTATCCGAAGATGCTTCTGCTCTGGACGAAATCGTCCTTATTGGATATGGAAGTGTTAAAAAAGAAGATTTAACGGGTTCCGTTGATGTGATCTCTTCCAAAGATTTTAATAAAGGAGCTGTCGTATCTACAGACCAATTACTTCGTGGAAAGGTCGCAGGTGTTAGAATTACTGATAATGGAGGTTCTCCAGACTCAGCACCAAATATTAGAATTAGAGGTGGGGCATCTTTGAATGCTGATAACAATCCATTAATTGTAATAGATGGCATACCTATTGGCAATCAAAACCCTGCTGGTGTGAGCAATCCCTTATCCTTGGTTAACCCAAATGATGTGGAAAGCTTTACGATATTAAAAGATGCTTCTGCAACGGCCATTTATGGGTCTAGAGCCTCTAATGGTGTTATTATTATTACGACTAAAAAAGGAATCTCTGGGGAAGCTCAGTATAGCTTTTCTTCATCGGTTACATCTAGTACGCCTGGAAAAGGTTTAGATATGATGGGAAGTGAAGATTATGTTCGTTTTATTCAACAGTACCATCCAACACTAGTGAGTAGTTTGGGTGTTCCTTTAAACACTGTTTCTACAAATGAATTTGTGAGCCAAATTATTTCTACAGATCTTGGTGATAGAGCTATCTATGATACCAATTGGAGGGATTCAGTTTTAAGAACAGCGATTACATCTAATACTAACTTTTCTGTACGTGCTAATTTAGGGGAGGATTTACCTTTTAGAGCTTCGTTAGGCTACAGCAATGCTGAAGGAGTTGTGAAAACAGATGATTATGAAAGAATCAGTGCTTCATTTAGATTGTCGCCTAAATTTTTAGATGACAATTTAAAAGTTGATACCAATGCCAAACTTACATTTGCTAATAAAAAAGCAGCGGATGCCGGGGGTGCTCTTGGGGGTGCTTTGGTATTCGATCCTACGAAACCCATTTATAATGATAGTGGGATTTTTAATGGTTTTTACACGAACACGAATGGCAATTTAATTGATGGACAATACAATCCGTTAGCATTGTTAGAACAAAGAGAGCGTCCTGAGGAAGCTTTTAGATTTTTAGGTAATGTTGAATTAGACTATACGATGCCATTTCTGCCAGAGCTAAAAGCTGTGGTTAATGTTGGCTTAGATGCATCTAGATCTAAAATTAAAGAAACATTTAGTGAAGGATCTTTATCCACTTATCAATTAGATATCCTTGGTAATTCATTGTTTAACCCTGGTTTAAACTATGCGGAAAGACAACATATTACAAACACTACTTTTGATGCTTATTTACAATATGCTAAAAATTTAGAAGACAATTTCATCACTAGGTATGATGTTCAAGTTGGTTATGCGTATCAAAACTTCAAAACCGATGGTAATAAAGATATTTACAGATATTACGAAGATGACACCAGTACAACTGATGATGATAACTTAGTGGGTCAAAGAGTTCCAGACCTTAACCCTAACAATCCAAATAACAGATATTTTAATAGTCAAAACTTACAATCGTTTTTTGGACGTTCTAATATTAATTTAAACAATAAATATCTCCTTACCTTTTCTTTAAGAGCAGATGCTTCTTCATTATTTGTATCGGAAGATGTCTTTGCAGATGGTGTTTGGGGATTATTTCCAGCGGCGGCATTGGCTTGGAAAGTAAAAGAAGAATCTTTCTTAAAAAACGTTAATTTTATTGACGACTTAAAAGTACGCATTGGTTGGGGAAAAACAGGGCAACAAAACATTACAGGAACTGCTGGGTTTTACCCAACCAGTCCTTTATTCTCTACAGGAAGCCAAAACAGTCAATATTTACCTGGTTTCAACCTCTATTCTGCGAATCCTTTTCAAACAGGGCTTACTTGGGAGGAAACATCTACTTATAATGCAGGAATCGATTTTGCTTTTAGTGAAAATAGATTCGTCACAGGATCTTTTGATGTATTTAGACGAGAGACTACAGATTTATTAACAAGAGTAAATTTACCTCCTGGACAAGCATTAACAGATAGCTTTATCACAAATAAAGGGACAACAGAAAGTGAAGGGTTTGAATTATCATTAAACCTAAACCCTGTAAAAACCGACAATTTTAATCTATCTCTAAATGGGAATATTTCTTATTCTAAAACTGAAGTCACAGACCTTGGTGGTATTAATCGACTTCCAATTGGTGGAAATCTTCTAGGAACTGGATCTAATTTACTGTTCAATTTATTAGGAAAAGAACCTTCCCAAGCTGGAGTTTTTAAACAGATTTATGACACTACTGGTAATCCAATACCAAATGCATTTGTCGATTTAAATGGGGATAATCAAATTACTGAAGATGATAAATATTTTGCATCCTTGAGACCTAATTGGAATTTTGGATTTGGGTTAGATGTTAACTACAAAAACTGGGATTTAGGAGCTAGTTTTAGAGGTCAGTTGGATGGTAAGATTTTCAATTTAAATGAATTACGATTTGGGAATATAGATAGTGCTGCTCCAAACAACAATACAAGTATCACAAACGTTCTGAATTTTTACAACGGTGCTGCCAATCCAGTTTTTAACGATGCAAATGGAAATATCCAGTTTTCTGATCATTTCCTTAAAAACGCAAGTTTCATGAGATGTGAAAATATTGTATTGGGCTATAATTTACCTCAAAACTTTGTCAAAAATACAAGTATGAGATTTTATGCTTCCGTTAACAATCCATTTATAATTACAAAATATGACGGACAAGATCCTGAAAATTTTGGAGGTATTGATGGTGCTTTTTATCCAAGACCTCAAGCCTATACTTTTGGTGTAAATATTGATTTTTAAAAACATGACTATGAAAAAAATAATTTTAACATTTTTTGGGCTGACGCTATTAACAACACTATCGTCTTGTGTCAATGATTTAGACACAGAACCAAAAGTGGAGCTAACGCTCCAACAACTTCTAGAAAATGACCCGAGTGCTGTAGAGGGGATTTTATCGAGACTTTACGCTTCATTTGCGCTATCAGGTCCAAATGGACCAGGTAGTTCTGATATATCTGATGATGCAGGAGAATCTCCATTTCTAAGAGGGATTATAAACTTACAGGATTTTACAGCCGACGGCATGAAAAATCGTTGGGGAGATGATGGCTTGGACCAACTAACTACCACATCTCAATGGACTAGTAATAATAAGTTTTTTCGTTACCTCTACAATAGAGCCTATTACACTATCCCTCAATGTAACAATTTATTAAATGTATTACCAAGTGCAGGAGTAGAAATTCCAGAATCGATTCAAAGTGAAGTTCGTTTCTTAAGAGCTTTGGCATATTTCTATGTGATTGATGTATTTGGAAAAGGGGTATTAGCAACGGATGAAAACTATGGGGCATCTGATTTTTTACCTGAAGCTTCCAGAACAGAATTATTCAACTATGTAGAAGGAGAATTATTAGCTATTGAAAGCACTATAGGAAATAATAACGGATACGGAAGAGCAAATACATTTGTAGTGGATATGTTGTTAGCAAAACTTTATATAAATGCAGAAATCTATACTGGAACTGCACGTTATAATGATGCAGCTACCTACCTTAGTAAAGTAATTTCTGAAGGTGGATATACATTAGAAAGTAATTTTGTTCAAAATTTTTCTGGAGATAATGATCTGTCCTCTGAAATTATTTATCCTCTAATTGCTGATGTAGTGGTGAGTCAAAGTTATGGGAACACAACTTACATCGTAAACGGTAGCTTGAGTCCTGATACAATTCCTATTTTAGATTTTGGTGCTGCAGAAGGCTGGCAAGGTCACAGAGCCACGAGTGCTTGGTATGGTTTATTTGGTAACTTAGATACTTCTAATGATCAAAGAGCCAGTTTGTTTTGGACAACTGGTCATAACTACGTTATGAATGATTATAAAGAATGGACCGATGGCTATCCTTCTATTAAGTTTAGAAACAACAATTTAAATGAAACGCCAACAACGGGCACTTCTTTTTCAGGAACAGATTTTCCTTTATACCGTTTATCAGACACATACTTAATGTATGCTGAATGTGCTTTACGAGGGGCTTCTACTGCAAATCTAAGCGATGCTTTAGCCTATGTTAACTTGGTAAGAACACGATCAAATGCAGACCCAATTACAATGACTGACTTGGACTTGGACTTCATCATTGACGAAAGAGGTCGCGAATTAAACTTAGAAGGACATCGAAGAACAGATTTAATTCGTTTTGGTAGATTTTCGGGTGGAAATTATGTATGGCCATGGAAAGGGAACCTCGCAGAAGGCACTTCAATTCCAGAACACTATAGTCTTTTTCCTATTCCACAATCGGCATTAGATGCCAATCCTAATTTAACACAAAATCCAAATTATTAATTTTAAAAAAATAGAAATGAAAAATTATAAAATTTTATTATTAGCAATTTTTGCCCTAATCGGTTTAAATTCTTGTGAAGACAAAGATGAGTTAGCCTTCACAGCCTCGCCACAAGGGGAGTTTACATTTGTAAATACATTTTTAGATGAGTATATTTTAACGCAAACTACTTCTAGTAATGTTGCAGAACGATTTGTTTTCAACGCTGCAGATTTTAACACACCAACCCCAGTTAACTATGTTTTAGAGACTTCTATTTCTGGAGACTTTACAGATGCAATGGTTATTGCTGGTCCCACTACAACCAATGAAATTTCGGTTACTGTCGGTAAATTATTAGAGTTGGCCGATGTAGCTGGTATTGAAACAGACATGGAAGGTCTTCTCCACTTTAGAATAAAAGCTTTTGTTGGCGATTTAGATACTGCTACAGAATTCTCTTACACACCATCACAATCTTTATTTGTTGTGAGACCTAGTGAATCTTCTGGTGGTACGGGTATAGAGCCATCCATTTGGGGTGTTGTCGGTTCTGGATATAATAATTGGGGAGCATTTGCAGATGGACAATTTTACACGACAGATCAGGCTAATGTTTTTGTGGCCTATGTAACTCTTGTACCTGGTGAAATCAAGTTTAGAGAGAACAATTTATGGGACAGTGATTTTGGTGATTCAGGCGCAGATGGCACTTTGGATGCAGGCGGTGATAATATTGTTATTTCCGAGGCTGGTACATACAAAATAATGATGGACCTAAATGATAACACATATACAATTGACGCTTTTTCTTGGGGTATAGTAGGCTCTGGTTATAATGATTGGGGAGCGACTGCTGATGCTAAGTTTTATTATGATTACACAACAGATACTTTTAAAGTAGGTGTAAGATTAATGGATGGCGAAATTAAATTTAGACAAAATAATGCATGGGATTCTGATTTTGGAGATACTGGTGCCGATGGCACTTTAGATGCAGGTGGAGACAATATCATTGTCACTGCTGGTCATTATACAATCACATTAGATTTTAATATGAGTGTATATACCATCGAAGCTGTAGATCTCTATGGTATTGTTGGTTCTGGATACAATGATTGGGGAGCAACACAAGATTTTACGTTAACTCCATTAAGTAATGATATTTGGGTTGGAGATATAGCTCCATTAGTTGACGGGGAAATTAAATTTCGTGTCAATGATGCATGGGATTCTGATTTTGGAGATACTGGTGCTGATGGAACTCTAGACGCAGGTGGAGATAATATTGCTGTCGCTGCTGGAAATTATAGAGTTATGTTAGATTTAGCTATGGGTACGTATGAATTAAATCAAGTAAATTAATATCATATAGTCCTATATATAATTAAATTTCATAAAGGGCTGATTCTATACTATTAAGAAACAGCCCTTTTTTATTAAATACAATCAAATGAAAAAAAATTACATAATTATATGCTTTCTCCTATTTAGTAAAATAGGTCTTAGTCAAGTAACTATCACTCCTAATCCATTTGAAGTTAATGAATCTATTACAATAACTGTAGATATCAATAGCACATCTACAAACTGTAATACAATCAACAATCCATCTAAAGTTTATATGCATTCAGGAATTGGAAATGATTCTGACCCCTGGGGATTTAATGTTATAGGAAACTGGGGACAGGATGATGGTGTGGGAGAAATGACAAATACAAGTGGTAATAACTGGAGTATAACTATTATACCTGAAACCTATTTTAATTTAACAAGCGATCAAGTAGAAAATGCTATAAAAATGGGGATGGTCTTTAGAAATTCGGATGGAACGCAAGAATTAAAAGCCAATGGCTGTTCAGACTTCTTTTTCGAAATAGGTACGTTTCAAATAAGTTTAAGCTCCCCAATTCAAAATTCAACAACCATCCTTAATTCAGGAGATAATATCGCTATAACGGCAACGAATATAGGTGGAAATGCTACCTATGTTTTAAAAACAAATGGCAACATACTAAATACACAATCAAATACGTCGTCATATTCTTTTACGCATACCAATATCACCAACAATCAAAGCTATGAGTTGGAAGTGACTTTGGCTTCAACCACCATTGTAAAACAATTCTCAGCACTGATAAATCCAGGTTCAAATATTGGTGTAATGCCTACAAACTATCAGGATGGAATTACGTACCTAAGTGATACAAAAGCGGTATTAGTGCTATACGCCACAGGAAAAGATTTTGTATATGCAGCTGGAAGTTTTAATAACTGGCAACCTACTACAAATCATGCCATGAAAAAAGACCCTACAAGAAATAATAAATTCTGGATTGAATTAACGGGCTTAACTCCAGGTCAAATAGAAACCTATCAATATTGGGTGTACGACCAAAGCCCTATTTCTGGGTCTCCCAATGAGGTGAAAACCGCAGACCCCTACTCTACTTTAGTACTCTCTACATTTGATGATTCGTATATTCCTGCTATTACGTATCCAAATATGCCGGTCTACCCAATAGGACAAGATCGCGAAGTATCTGTATTACAAACAGGGCAAACCGCTTATAACTGGCAAGTAACCGATTTTCAGAAACCCGCCAAGGAAGACCTTGTGATTTACGAATTACTCATAAGAGATTTTGATGCCAACCGAAATTTTCAAGATGTGATAGATCGGATTGACTATTTCAAGGATTTAAATATTAATGCCATTGAACTCATGCCTGTCATGGAATTTGAAGGCAATGAAAGTTGGGGTTATAATACTTCTTTTCATATGGCATTAGACAAGTTTTACGGCACTGAAGATAAATTCCGTGAATTAGTAGACGTCTGCCATCAAAATGGGATTGCTGTCATTTTAGATTTAGCACTCAACCATGCCTTTGGCCGCAACCCAATGGTACGGATGTGGATGGACGATCCAGACAATAATGGATGGGGAGAACCGAGCAGTGAAAACCCCTATTTCAATACTGTAGCAAAACACTCCTATAGTGTGGGCTACGATTTTGATCATTCAAGTCCAAGAACTCAAGACTATGTCAATCGCGTCATTAAGCATTGGATTCAAGAATTTAATATTGATGGGTTTCGTTGGGATTTAACCAAAGGGTTTACACAAAATTGCACCGCTTCAGATCAAGGTTGTACAAACAACTATCAAGCGGATAGGGTTGCTGTTTTAAAACAATATGCCGACTATTCTTGGAGCTTAGACCCCGATCATTATGTGATTTTCGAACATTTAGGAGGTACTCAAGAACAAAAAGAATGGGCCGATTATCGGATTGATGAAGGCAAAGGAATTATGCTTTGGGGTAAAATGACGAGTCCTTACAATCAATTAACGATGGGGTACAGTTCAAATTCTAATTTGAGTGGAATGGGACACAACAGTCAAAATTTCATCGGAAAACGTTTAATTGGCTATGCTGAAAGTCATGATGAAGAACGCCTCATGTATAATAATCTACAGTATGGCGCTTCTAACGGTAGTTATGATGTCACAACGTTATCAACCGCTCTTGAGCGTATGCCCGCTTTAGGAGCGATCTCGCTAACGATTCCAGGACCAAAGATGCTATGGCATTTTGGAGAACTGGGTATGGAAAATTCTATTTTCACTTGTAATAATGGCACAGTCAATGAATCTGGAGGTAACGATGGTGACTGCAAATTGGACACGAAACCTCAACCTCAATGGACAAGTAACTGGCCATCTGACACGACAAGAAATGAAATATATACAACTTGGTCACGTTTAAACGCCTTAAAAATAAATGAAGCCGTATTTGAAGGTTCGTATTCTATAAACTCTGGAACCCTAACTCCTAAAATTTATATCTGGGATGATTCGATAGCAACAACAGAACTTAAAAATATAGTCATCATCTCCAACTTTGACTTAAGCAATCAGAATGTAGTTCCAAACTTTCCGTATACAGGTATCTGGTATGATTTAATGGACACATCTGGAGCTACGAGCATCACGGTTTCAAATACGACTGACCCTATCAGTCTTGCTCCTGGAGAATTTAAAATTTTCGGAAATATGCCGGCGGCCTCATTGAGCACAAATGATTTAATAGCGGAAAACACGATAGAAATCTATCCAAATCCAGCGCATGACTATTTTAAACTCAATCAACCTTCAGAACAAGTTATAGTATATGACTTAATAGGAAAAGTAACACAAACATTTAAAGGAAACTATAGTTCGGAATCCCATTTTGATGTTTCTAATTTAGAAACTGGTATTTACTTAGTACACATACAGTCTGAAAGAGGAACAACAACACGTAAACTCCTTAAATATTAATCATTTTAACTCAAGTATTATATATAGAAAAATCAATTACTAATTAAAACTTTAAAATCATGAGAAAAATTTACATTTTAGTGTTTATGGCTTCAAATCTTGTTATTGGAGCTCAAACTATTAACTACCCACAAAGGGTTGCAAATTATGATGCCACTTTTACCGACGGTGGAGGTAATTTTGATGATGGTACCGAGAATTTTGGTATGTGGGCAAATAGTGCCGCTAAACAATCTGTCGCATTTAGAAACTTTACAGAAACTGGAGTTCCTGGAGGCACAGCTACTACTATGGCTGTAGGTGATTCTTTTACCATTACCGTTTCTGCTACCCAAGCTTCCTATGGTGTTATTGGTTTGGCATTGCTTTCAAGTCCTTCCGCTACAGCTTCTTGGGCTGATAGAATTAATAACTATGCAGTTCAAGTAAATTTAAATGGAAATGGTGGAAACAATGACCCTTGGGAAGTAGTTTCAACAGCAGGTACAATAAATACCTCATCCATTGGTGGGTCAACTAGCTATGCTGATTTCGTATTTAAATTCACCTTAAATACTGCTACAACCATGAATGTTTCGATTAACAATGATACTGAAGTCTTTGATGTCACTTTAAATAATTCAAATATTACTGGTTACTCCATATATATTTCTGACGACTGGAATGGTGTTGCTAATTCAAATATATTTTGGAAACCAACAACTGAATATGTTTATGCAACATCCGATACTGAGATTCCAGTCATTACGCATTTAGGTGATGATCCTGTGTCTATTGAAGTTGGCGAAACCTATGCGGATGCTGGCGCAACTGCTTCAGATAATGTAGACGGTGATATTACAACTTCTATTGTTGTTGTAAATCCAGTAAATACTGCTACTGTTGGCGAGTATACAGTAACTTATAACGTAAGTGATGCTGCTGGGAATGCCGCAGTACAAGTTACAAGAACGGTTAATGTAGTAGACACTACTGTTCCGGTCATTACTCTAGAAGGTGATGCTGTTGTAACAATCCAAGTTAATGCAATATATACTGATGATGGCGCAACTGCAACAGATAATTATGATGGTGATATTACAACTTCTATTGTTGTTGTAAATCCAGTAAATACTGCTATTGTTGGCGAGTATACAGTAACCTATAACGTAAGTGATGCTGCTGGGAATGCCGCAGTACCAGTTACAAGAACGGTTATTGTGGAAGACTCTAGTTTATCTTCTATTGATGGAGACAATGAAACCCTGAAGGTTATTATGTATCCAAATCCAACAGCTTCTAAATGGACGATTGAGTCTTCAAGAGTAATTAATAATCTAACACTTTTCAACCTTTTAGGACAAAAAGTGTTAGAACAAACGGCTTATGAGATGAAAGTCACTATTGACGCCAGTGACTTGAAAACAGGTATTTACATGCTAAACATTAATAACACAACAATGAAAAGAGTGATCAAAAAATAGGTATTAATCTAGTTTTAAATTTTAAAGGCTGTTTGAAAAGACAGTCTTTTTTATGTTTTATTTTAAAGTAGAATGCAGTCCTTATTACAACTTAAAGTTACTAAACACAAAAAAGCCACGCATTTAGTGGCTTTTTTAATTAGAATCAATTATTTATTTTTATAAAAATGGATAACGATAATATGCTCTGAATAAGATAATGAGTAGTGTTCATGATAAATTACAAGCCCAGTTGTTGAGGTTGGTAAATAATTGAAGTTTTGGGACAGACCTAAAAGAGCTGAGATTAATATAAAGGGACTCAATAATAACTTTATATAACTCGACATACTAATTAGATTGTGATTGACTAAAATAATATATTTATAATTAATTTAAAAAATAGGAAAGAATATTTCTAAAAAAACTTAAAGTAATCGATCAAAGAACTGAACCCTATTCTCCTCCTCTTCTAAGTTTTTCTATTTTTTTGCATTAAAATAAAAAGAGGTGAAACCCTAGTGAAGCCGCTTAACGGCGTATAACGGCGTTTACAGTCGCTTCATGAAGTAAACAGAATTGCTACTGCGTCTGGCGCGGGAGAGTATTAAATGGAGTTCACATCGTTAGATTAAACAATTTTAACTAATGGTCTTAAACATTCAAAAGCTTAGAGTACTTACTATCCTTTCATGAAACTCTATTTCGTAAAATTATTAATTAAAAAGAGATCGTAATATGAGATAGTTTTTTTTTATATTGTGTGCTACATTTTCGAGGCAAAAACCACGATAGAAGTTCCTGCAGAAAAAGCGGAAATTTTGAATGATATCGCCAAAATTCTAGATGTAGATGTAAAAGACCTAATTGTTAGCAGTAAGCCATGAATCAGAACCCAGAACAAATAGCAAGAGATAAGATTGACCAAATGCTGATTGAATCAGGATGGTTAGTACAATCAAAAGACAAAGTAAACTTGTCCGCTGGCATTGGTATTGCTCTTAGAGAAACGAATACAGAATCAGGTTCTGCGGATTACATTCTTTTTGTACACTCAAAGGCAGTTGGGGTTATTGAAGCGAAAGCAGAAGATTTAGGCTATAAATTATTACAAGTAGAAGAACAATCTGTTCGTTATTCAAAGGATGCGATTAAGATTGGGAAATTTATGTTAGAAAGTGAAAAGCCTTTTGTGTATGAAAGCACAGGAACGGTTACACGTTTTACCGATTATAGAGATCCAAAACCAAGAGGACGCAATGTATTTTGGTTTCATAAACCTGAAACCATTGCAGAATGGATAAAAAAAGGTCCTTCGCTTAGAGAAAGATTGCTTTCTATGCCTACACTTGACCCAACAGGTTTGCGCCCTGCGCAAATTGTAGCGGTTGAAAACCTGGAAACATCCTTTAAAAACAACCGCCCAAAAGCATTGATTCAAATGGCTACGGGTGCAGGAAAAACATTTACGGCAGCCACTTTTGTCTATCGATTGTTAAAACATGTGGATGCGAAACGAATCCTATTTGTAGTTGACACCAAAAACTTAGGTGAACAGGCAGAGCAAGAGTTTATGACCTTTCAGCCTAATGACGACAATAGAAAATTCACAGAATTATATAATGTACAGCGATTAAACTCAAGTTACATCGCTTCCGATAGTCAAGTGTGTATTTCTACGATACAGCGTCTTTATTCGATCCTGAAAGGAGAAGAATTAGACGAAAGTGCAGAGCTAGAGAATCCAGAGGAAAGCTCCTGGATGCAACAGCAAATGAGTAAGAAAAAAGCTGTCCCTGTAGATTATACACCAAAAGTACCTATTGAACAATTCGACTTTATTGTAATTGACGAATGCCACCGTTCTATTTATAATCTTTGGAAGCAGGTTTTAGATTATTTTGATGCTTCCTTGATAGGTTTAACAGCAACACCAGACAAAAGAACATTCGGTTTCTTCAATGAAAATGTGGTAAGTCAATACACCTATGAAGAATCTGTTACAGATGGCGTAAATGTTCCTTATGATGTATATACCATTGAAACAGAGATTTCTCAAAAAGGAGACACTATAAAAGCGGGTTGGTTCATAGATAGAAGAGATAAACTTACCAGAGCAAAGCGCTGGCAGCAAGAGGATGAAGACACCGAATACAAGCGAAACGACTTGGATAAAAAGGTTGTTAATCCCAGTCAAAT
>Ga0209715_1000689_pt1 | contig 28726 bp, 32 predicted proteins | sample COGITO_mtgs_1205_2_FD_184809 | JGI IMG/M metagenome (GOLD analysis project Ga0209715, IMG submission 184809) | Pelagic marine microbial communities from North Sea - COGITO_mtgs_120503 (SPAdes) (version 2) | ecosystem: Environmental > Aquatic > Marine > Epipelagic ... | reverse complement strand
TGAGCCTGACGAGCTACCAGACTGCTCCACCCCGCGGTATAACTAAATTCTATTTTTAAGTTTATTTAGTTTTTTAACTCTTTTAATATTTTCTTGTAAAATTCTTTTTTTCTTTTCAGAGGGTTTTTCATAAACACTCTTTAGTTTTACTACTTTAAAGAATCCATCACGCTGTAGTTTTCGTTTAAGAACCCTAAGTGCTTGTTCAATATTGTTATCTTTAACTTCTATTTTCGTAAATACCTCCCAAAAAGTGATTAAGTATCACTTTAAAATTTTGATGTCTATTAAATTTATACATTTTGTTTAAACTGTTTTTCTTTCTTTTTCTTTCTGTTTTTTTTCTCTCTTTATTCTTCTTTCAGCTTTTTCAATAGCTGCAATTAAGTCTTTTTGTGTAAATAAGTTCATTGCAACAGGGTCTTTGGGATTTAAATTATTATAATTCCAATAACTTTTATTTCTAATTGAGGTCACCGAGTTTTTTGTGATAGAAACTAATTTTGCAATTTGAGAGTCTTTCAACATCGAATGATGTTTGATTAACCATAATGCCGAGTCAGGTTTATCTTGTCTTTTTGACAAGGGTACATATTTTTTAATTTTTTTATCAGAAGTTGAAATTTCAACATCCATATTCTTAATTTGCAAGTCTCTATTTTCATCTTTTGATGACAATTCAATTTCTTCTCTACTTAATTGACCAGATATAATTGGATTGTAAGCCATAATCCCCTTTGCTACTTCTCCATCAGCAATTCCTTGAACTTCAACCTCATGCAAGTTGCAGAAGGTTGCTATTTGCTTAAAAGTAAGAGTGGTATTTTCTACAAGCCAAACAGCAGTTGCCATAGGCATTAATGGAACGTTAGACATTTAATCCTTTTTTTCTGATCTGAAGTTTTGAAATTTTTTATTAAATTTACTTACCCGTCCTTTATCCATCAGTTTTTGTTTTCCACCAGTCCATGCCGCATGAGATTTTGGGTCTATTTCAAGTTTTAATAGTTCACCTTCTTTTCCCCAAGTTGATTTTGTTTCAAATTGAGTACCATCAGTCATTTCAACTTTAATTGTGTGATAATCTGGATGTATGTCTTTTTTCATATCGTGACTTATAGCAAAAGAATTTTATAAAACAATTAAAAGTTCTTCAATTTTTCAAGTAATTTATCATTTATTGCCATACTAGATGCCCTTATTTTTATCTTATTGTTTTTAGATAGGTCTATTTCATTAATCGTACCACCAGCTTCTTTTAAAATAATTATACCAGCGGCTATATCCCATAAATTGAGATCATTTTGAAAATACCCATCATATCTACCAGATGCAACATAGGCTATATCAAGAGCTGCACTTCCCGATCTTCTCGTAGGCAGATCAATTTTATCTTTAGAATGTCCACCTGTTGCAAATAGACAGTTATTTATTTCTTTTTTTTTTGAAACTCTTATTCTTTGATTATTAAAAAAAGCACCATTATCTTTCTCAGCATAAAACATTTCATCTTTAATAGGATCATAAATTAATCCTGAAACAATCTCATCATTAGATTTTAATGCTATAGAAATTGCAAAGTGAGGGATACCATGTAAAAAATTTGTTGTGCCATCTATTGGGTCTATAATCCAAGTATTATTTTTGTCTTTATTTTTTTCAGACCCATCTTCTTCACTTATAATGGAATAGTATGGTCTCGCTTTTTTTAATTCTTCAATGATTATTTTCTCCGCTTTAAGATCTGCATTTGAAACAAAATCAGAGGGGCCTTTGATTGAAACTTGTAGTTTTTCAATTTCTCCAAAATCTCTAATCAAAGCTCTTGAAGCTTTTTCAGCAGCTTTAATCATAATATTAAGATTAGCAGATATTGATTGCATAAGATTTATATTTTTTTAATATATTCCATAGTTCTAGTATCAACTATGATTTTGTCTCCACTTTCTATAAACGGTGGCACTTGAATATTTATTCCATTGTCTAAAGTTGCAGGTTTATATGATGAGGAAACAGTTTGTCCTTTAAGAGCAACATCAGTTGTTTCAATTATACAAGTAACTTGGTTTGGTAATTCTACAGTTAAAGGTTTTTCATCATAAAAACTTATACTTACCTCAAGGTTTTCAGTTAATAGTTTACCTTTTTCTCCAACAGTATCTTTTTTAATATTGATTTGCTCATAGGATTTTGGGTCCATAAAATAATAATCAGTTTCGTCGCTATAAAGAAAATTGAATTTAATTTCATCAAGGGAAGCCTTTTCAATTGACTCACTTGATCTAAATCGTTCATTTAATTTTGTGTTTTTGTTTACACTTTTCATTTCTACTTGGGCAAAAGCACCACCTTTTCCTGGCTTTACATGTTGTGTTTTTAAAACTTGCCAAAGATCATCTTTATATTCAATTAGCATTCCAACTCTAATTTCACTTGCATATATTTTCATTTTAATTTTTTTATAGCTTCTAGTGGTTTGTATTTTTTATTATTCCAAATGTAGCCTGAAATAGCTAAAAAGTTAGCTTTATTCAATAAGAGTTTTTTATAATTACTTAACTTTATTCCACCAATAGCCACAACAGGGGTATTTGTTATTTTTTTAGCCGATCTTAATATTTCAAGATTTGCTTTATATCTAACTTTTTTTGTTTTCGATGAATAAAAAGCTCCAAAGGCTAAATAGTCAGCATTATCATTAATTGCTTTTTTACATAAATTTATGGAATTATGACATGTGATACCAATTATTTTATTTTTCAAAATTTTTCTAGCTTTTTGAATGCTCATATCTTTCTGACCTAAATGACAACCATCAGCATTTAATTTTTTTGCAAGTATTGGCTCATCATTAATTAAGAATTTTACTTTATATTTTTTGCAGATTTTTTTAATCTTTTTTCCAATTATTAACTTATTTCTAGTTGTTTCATTTTTTAATCTTAATTGAAAAAAATTTACTTTTTTGGACTTAAATACTAAAGATAGATCTGTATAAAAATCGTCTTTTTCAATTTTATTTGGAGAAATTAAATAAACAAATTTTTTATTTATTTTATTTTGTCTCAAGTTCTGCTGACCATTTTCCTTGAGCTGCAAGAGTGCACATATTAGCTCGGTGGTTAAAGATTTTTTGAGTATCTTGAATATTATTAATATCTTTTGACCAGAATTTAAGAGCGCTTTGTTGTAAGGCTCTTCCATATGAATAGGTCATGATAAAATTTGAGTCATTATATTTATTTATTAAATTTAAGTTTTCAGTTGCCTCAACTTCTGATTGGCCACCTGATAAAAATGCAATTCCAGGTACTTCGGATGGAACATTTTCTTTAAGACATCTTATGGTAAGTTTAGCGACATCTTCACCAGATAACTTTTGATCTGAACTAGCTCCAGCTAAAATCATATTAGGTTTTAAAATTATCCCAGTTAAATCAATATTGTGAAGATCCAATTCTTCAAAACATTTTTTCAATACTACTGAAGTTTTATTAAAACAATCTTCTGCAGAATGATTTCCATCCATTAAAACTTCTGGCTCAACTATTGGAACCATTTTACACTCTTGTACAATTGAAGAATATCTTGCAAGTGCATGTGCATTAGAGTGAATTGACAATTTACTCGGATACTTATCTGAAATATTGTATACACCTCTCCATTTTGTAAATCTTGCACCAAGCTTATAATACTCTTTTAATCTTTCTCTCAAACCATCTAAACCTTCTGTAATTTTTTCTTCAGTTGAGCCCGCTAATACTTTCGCACCGGTATCAACTTTTATTCCTGGTAAAGCACCATAAGATGAAATCAACTCAGGTACTGTTTGTTTTGATTTAGTGGTTTGTTTGATTGTTTCATCGTATAATATCACTCCACCAATACAATTTTTCATGCCTTCTGAAGAGAAGAGAGTTTCTCTAAATAAAAGTCTATTTTCAGGAGAAGACTCAACATTTACACTTTCGAGTCTTTTAGTCATAGTTCCGGTGCTCTCATCGGCCGCAAGGATACCTTTTCCGTTTGATAAAATCTTTAAAGCAATTTTATTTAATTCTGACATATTAATTTAGCGCTTTTATACCAGGAAGTTCTTTTCCTTCAAGATATTCTAAAAAGGCTCCACCAGCAGTTGAAACAAAATTAAAGTTATTAGTAACACCTATTCTATTTAATAAAGCTACAGTGTCACCTCCACCAGCCACAGAATAAATTGTATTAGATTTATTTTTTTCAACAATTTTATTTGCAATTTTTAAACTTCCTTTAGCAAAATTTGGATTTTCAAAATAACCAGCTGGTCCATTCCATAAAATAGTCTCACTTTTTTCAATAAGATTGTTAACTGTCTGTATTGTTTTGGGACCTATATCCAAAATTAATTCATCTTCGGAAACTTTGTTCACATCTTTTATTTTGGCTGATCCATTAAGATCCTTCCCTACGGTGACATCTTCTGGGTAAACAATTTTACAATTGTTCTTTTCGGATAGGTAAAATATCTCCTTAATTATTTGATCACAATTAGCCTCTTGTATAGATTTTCCGATATTAAACCCCTTATACTTAAGCACATTATTCGCCATACCACCCACGATTACAATGTTATCAAATTTTGGAATCAAATTTTTAATAATATTAATTTTACTTGATATTTTGGAGCCGCCAATAATGCAAGTTACCGGTCTTTTGATTTTAGATGTAATTTTATTTAAGGCATCAATTTCTAAATTTAATTGAAGTCCTGCGAATGAAGGCAGAAATTTTGTTATTTCAAAAATAGAGGCATGAGCCCTGTGCGAACATGAAAAAGCGTCATTAACATAAATGTCAGCCAGTCTTGCTAAATGTTTTGCAAACTCAATGTTATTTTCCTCCTCCTCTTGATAAAATCTAAGATTTTCAAGAATTACAATCTTTTCGTCTTGATCAATGAATAGGTCGCTAGAGTTTATTTCTTTTAGACTTTTTGTTATAAGTTTTATGTTTACATTTAATTTTTTTTTTAAATTTTCGCATATAGGTTTAAGAGATAACTCATTAACAATTCTTCCCTTTGGTCTTCCAACATGAGATAAAATTATGATTTTAGCATCATTTTTTAATAAATATTTTATGGTAGGAAGAATTTTATCGATCCTTGTTGTATCTGTAATTCTGTCATTATCTAATGGAACGTTTAAATCGAGTCTAAGAAGTATTTTTTTTTGTTTAAGATTAAGTTCGTCTTTTATACTTCTCATTAAGAGATCTTCTGAAGATGTTCTGCAATATCACACATTCTGTTTGAAAAACCCCATTCGTTATCGTACCAAGCTGAAATTTTTCCCATGTTTTTTCCTACGACACTGGTCAAAGAAGAATCTATAATTGCAGAAGCTGAGTTGTGATTAAAGTCAATTGATACTAGTTTTTCTTTTGTAATTTCTAAAACTTTTTTTTGTTGCTTTTTGGTTGCTTGAGTAAAGGCTTCATTAATTTTTTCTTTATCTATTTCTTTTTTTGTACAAAAAACTAACTCTATTAGCGAAACGTTGGGGGTAGGAACTCTCATGGCTACGCCTTCAAGCTTCCCTTTTAAAGAAGGGATAATTTCTCCGATGGCTTTTGACGCTCCAGTAGATGTCGGAACAATTGATTGACTAGCAGACCTTGCTCTTCTTGGGTCTTTATGTGAATTATCTAAAATTCTTTGATCACTAGTAAAAGCATGAATAGTTGTCATGAAACCTTTTTCAATTTCAAATTTTTCATTTAAAACATTAGCAACTGGAGCTAAACAATTAGTAGTACAAGAGGCTGCTGAAATTATTTGGTCATCTTTTGTAAGGAGGTTTTCATTTACACCATACACAATTGTTTTGTCGGCATCCTTGCATGGCGCTGAAACAATAACTTTTTTTGCTCCATTTTTAATATGAGCTAATAATTTATCTTTAGAATTAAATTTTCCTGTACATTCAAAAACATAATCAACATTAAATTTTTTCCAATTAATATCTTCAATTTTTGGCTCTTGAGAAAATGTAATTTTATTCTTATTGATAATTAGATGATCTTTATCAAAACCTAAATCTGCATCAAATTTTCCATGAACAGAGTCGTACTTTATTAATGTACAGCTTGTCTCAGAATTAGATCGGTTGTTAATATGTTTAATTTCAATATTTTTATTTTTACTTTCAATAATTGCTCGAATGACCATTCGACCAATTCTTCCCATTCCGTTAATTCCAACTTTAATTGTCATATTTGGTTTTCTACTAAGTTTTTTGTTTTTTTCACTATATTATTAACTGTTAATCCAAAATAATTATAAATTTCTTTATAAGGTGCACTTTTACCAAAATCATTAATACCAAAATTAATACCTTTATTTTTTATAAATTTATGCCAACTATCAGTAGAACCTGCCTCAATAGTAATTGCAAAATTTGTTTCATTTAAAATATCATTTTTGTAAGCTTCAGCTTGTTGTTCAAATATCTCCTGAGATGGAACAGATATAACTTTAGCATATATGTTGTCCGTGGCCAATTTATGACTAACTTCTAAGGCCAAGCTTACCTCCGAACCACTCGCAAAAATTGCAAGTTGAATATTTTGTTGAGATCTAAAAACTTCATATGCACCTAAGGAGCATCTATTTTCATTGGTGTGTTCTTTCCTAATCGGGTCTAAATTTTGTCTTGTAAGAGCTAAAATACTCGGAGTTTTTTTATTTTCCAAAGCTAGTTGCCAGCATTCAAAAGTTTCAATTGTATCTGCAGGTCTAAAAACATTAAGATTGGGGATAGTTCTTAATCCAGAAAGTTGCTCTATAGGTTGATGTGTGGGGCCGTCTTCTCCCAGTCCTATAGAGTCATGAGTCATTACATATATTACTCTTTGTTGCATCAGTGCAGACAACCTAATTGATGGCTTGCAGTAATCACTAAATATTAAAAAAGTTCCACCGTAAGGAATTAAACTACTATGAAGAGAAATACCGTTCATTATACCACTCATTGCATGCTCTCTAACCCCATAATGAATATAATTTCCTGAAAAATTATTTGGTTTAATTATTTGTTGGTTATTAGTTTTTGTATTGTTTGAGCCAGCTAAATCTGCTGAGCCACCAATTAAAGCACAATCAACTTTAGTTAAAGAAGTTAGAATTTTTTCTGAAGCTTTTCTTGAGGCAAGAGGATGTAAGTTTTGTAGAGTTTCTATTTTTTCTTTTTCAAAAATTGATTTGAAATCATTGAAAAAATATTTTTCAATTTTTTTTTTCTTCCTATTGTAATTTTTTTTCCATTTATCTTCTTCATTTTTACCATTAATTCCAGCTTCCCTCCAGATATCCAAAATTTTTTTTGGAATTTCAAAAGGTTCATATTTCCAATTAAGTTTTTTTCTAACTAGTTTAATTTCATCGGATCCTAAAGGACTTCCATGAGCAGAGGCGCTGCCTGATTTGTTAGGTGAGCCATAACCAATTTTAGTTTTACAAGAAATTACAGTTGGTTTTTTTGCTTTTTGAACTTTTTTTAAAGATTTATATATTGCTTTTTCGTTATGTCCGTCAATTTCAAAATAATCCCATCCATAACTCTCAAATCTTTTTTTAAAATTATCAGAAACAGCCAATTTGGTTGGCCCATCAATTGATATAGAATTATTATCAAATAGCACAACCAAGTTTTTCAAATTTAAGTGACCAGCTAAACTCATTGCTTCATGACTAATTCCCTCCATTAAACAACCATCTCCAGCTATTACATAAGTTTTGTGATTAAAAATTTCTTTTCCAAATTTTTTTTTTAAAATCTCTTCTGCAATTGCAAACCCAACAGCATTTGCGATACCTTGTCCAAGTGGACCTGTGGTTGTTTCAATACCTGTTCCAGCATGGTATTCTGGATGACCTGCACAAATTGAGTCTAGCTGTCTAAAGCTTTTAATGTCTTCTAAGGAAATACTTTTATAACCTGTTAAATACAACAGAGAATAAAGAAGCATTGATCCGTGGCCAGCAGATAAAACAAATCTATCTCTATTTAACCAATTAGGGTTTTTTGGATTAAATTTTAGAAAGTTTTTGAATAAAACTGTTGCCACATCTGCCATGCCCATAGGCATACCGGGATGTCCAGAATTTGCTTTTTGGACGGCGTCAATTGACAAAAACCTTATTGCGTTTGACAAATCTTTATGTAGTTTGTTCAAAAATTATCCTATCTAGACTTAGAAGACTCAATTTAATAATATAAATATATATATATGAAAATAGACAGTGAAAAAGAAAAAAAACTTATTTCTGCACTCAATAAATTAAAGAGTTTAAATTTACAAAACCCAACATTGAAGAATAACTTAGAAAATTTGAGCTCTCAAAAAAATCAATTAGAAATTGAAAAAAAAGAAATAGAACAAAAATATCAAAACTTAATGAATGAGCACAGCACGATTAAGCAAAAATTAGAGGATATCCAAAAACAAAAGGCAGATGAACAAAAAAAAGAAACAGAATTTTCTGAGAAAATAGATGAATTAAATCAAGAAACAGATACCTTATTAGATGAAATAGATAAATGGCAAATGTAAATATTAAATTTAATGGCAAAGACTTTCTGCTGTCATGTGATGACGGACAGGAAGAACATTTAGAAGAATTGTTAATTCATATTAATCAAAAGTTCAACAAGTTAAAAAATGATTTGGGAAACATTGGTGAGAATAAACTTTTATTAATTACTTCTGTCCAGATTATGGATGAATATTTTGAAACAAAAAAAAAGATAGAACAAAAAAAAACTGAATTAAAAAATATTTCAGATAAATTTAGAGAACTTAAATCTTTAGTTTATGAATATAAGGACAAAAAAGAAGAGGAGCTAAATCAATTATCCCAAAATCATGAAGATTTTAAAAAAGAGATAGACAGGAACAAAGAAAGTTATGAAAAAATAATTGATGAAGCCTCAGATGAAATTGAAAACTTTATTAAAAAAGCAAGTTTAGAAAATCAAGTTCAGTAAATTTGTGTTAAAATCTAAATTAAGAGAAAAAATTCTCAAAATCAGACAAAATAAAAATAAAAATAATATTCAAATTAATTTTAAAAAAGTTTTCGATATAATTAAAAAACAAAAAATAAATTATAAAAATATTGGAGGATATTTTCCTGTAAATTTTGAAGTTGATGATTTAGAAATATTAAAAAATTTTGAAAGAAAAAATTTTAAAATCTCCTTACCAGTAATTAAAAAAAATTTTCAAATGGATTTTTATCAATGGTCATTTACTGAAATATTAAAAATAAATAAATACGGCATACCAGAACCAGAAGCAAAGAATTTGATATATCCAGAAATTTTATTAGTACCTTTGGTTGGTTTTGATTTGAAATTAAATAGATTGGGATATGGTGGAGGGTTTTATGATCGTCTAATTAAAAAACTATCTCAAAAAAAAAATATTTTAACAATAGGCCTAGCATTGTCAGATCAAAAAATTGATAAAGTTCCTGTTAATAAATATGATCAAAAACTAGATTATATTGTAACTAATAAATATACTGTAGGTAAATGAAAATTCTTTTTTTAGGTGATGTAGTTGGAGTATCTGGGCGTACAATGGTTTTCAAAAGTTTACTCCCAATAATAAAAAACAAACAAATTAATTTTGTTGTTGTTAATGGAGAAAATTCAGCAGATTCTGGTGTGGGACTTACAGAAGAAATTTGCAAAGATTTTTTTAATTGTGGAGTAGACGTTATCACAACAGGTAATCATGTTTGGGATCAAAAAGAAATAATGCCCTATATAGAAAAAGAAAATAAATTACTTAGACCAAAAAATTTACACGAACCTTCTCCAGGGAAAGGTTTTCAGGTATTTTCTGCAAAAAATGGAATGAAGGTTGGAGTTTTAAATCTAATGGGAAATGTGTTTATGAAAAAATGTGAAGATGTATTTGAAGCTACAGAAAAATTTTTAAAAAATAATAAATTAAAAGAGGATTATGATTTTCTAATAGTTGATTTTCATGGAGAAATTACAAGTGAAAAAAATGCTATCGGACATATTTTTGATGGTAAGGCAACACTTGTTGTTGGTACCCATACCCACATCCCAACTAATGATGCAAGAGTGCTAAAAGGTGGTACGGCCTATCAAACTGATGCGGGCATGTGCGGAGATTATGATTCTGTAATTGGCATGAATAAAGATAATTCTATTAACAGATTTTTAAAAAAAAAATCAATCAAGCATTATCCAGCGACAGAACAAGCTAGTTTATGTGGTGTGATTGTTGATTGTGATATAGAAACAGGATTGGCAAAAAATATTGAAAATTTTATTTATGGAGGAGATTTAAAAAACTCTAATTAATCGTTATGTCAGGTCATTCAAAGTGGGCAAGTATAAAACATTCAAAGGGAAAAGCTGACAAGCAAAGGTCAAAAATATTTTCTAAATTGTCCAAAGAAATAAGTGTTGCAGCAAGATTAGGCGATAAGGATCCAGACATGAATCCAAGACTTAGATCTGCAATTCAAGCTGCAAGATCAGCCAATATGCCTAAAGACAATATTGAAAGAGCAATTGATAAATCTTCTATAAATACAGAGGCTAATTTTGAAAATTTAAGATATGAGGGGTTTGGCCCTGATAAAATAGCAGTGATAGTTGAGGCATTGACTGATAATAAAAATAGAACTGCATCAAATATCAGGACTATCTTTCAAAAAAGTGGTGGAAATTTAGGAACTCAAGGGTCTGCTTCACACAACTTTAATCAATTGGGAATTATTAAAATTGATAAAAAAGAGATATCTGATGAGCAAATTTTTGAACTTGCAATAGACTCTGGTGCAGACGAATGCATTTCTCATAATGATTATCATGAAGTTCAGTGTCCAGTTAATGAAATTTATAATGTAAAAAAAAAGTTAGAAAAAGTAATAGCTAATTTTATCTCTACTGAAATTGAGTGGGTACCACTAAATAGCGTTAATGTAGAAAAAGAGAAAGAAGATAGTGCAATTAATTTTTTAGAGTCTCTGGAGGATGATGAAGATGTTCAAAGCGTTTATTCAAATATAAACTTTATAAATAACTAATGCTTATAATCGGTATAGATCCAGGAATAACAGGATCCATTTGTTTTTTTAAAGATGGCAAAATACTTGACGTTGTTGAGATGCCGAATATGGCTGAAGGTAAAAAAAACAAAAAACAAGTTAATGGAGCACAAATTTTTTATGAAATCTCATTAAGAATAAAAGATATAAAAAAAGATGAGATCAAAGTAATTATAGAACAAGTTTCCGCAATGCCTGGCCAGGGAGTAACTAGTATGTTTAATTTTGGTCAATCATTCGGAATTTTAAAAGGTATATGTTCTGCAATGCAACTACCAATGTATTTTGTGAGACCAGCAAAGTGGAAAAAATATTTTAATCTTATTAATTCTGAAAAAGATGCAAGTAGAACTAAAGCAATTGAGATATTTCCATATTTTGCATCCCAATTATCAAGAAAAAAAGACTCTAATAAAGCTGATGCAATATTAATTGCTAGTTTTTTTCATGAAACCTACAAATTAGAGGATTAAATTAAGTTTAATTAGGTCAAATTCATGACACATTTAAGTGTGAAATCTAACTTATGGAAGCCGATATAACATCTCAAGCAGCAGGACTTGCATCAAATACTGATTTCTCTCTTTTAAGTCTATTTTTAAGAGCTGACTTCATTGTTAAAAGCGTAATCCTAATGTTAATTGGATGTTCAATTTATTCATGGGCAATAATAATTGAGAAATTTAAATTATTCAAAAAAATTAATTTAGAAGCTGAAGAATTTGAAGCAAAGTTTTGGAAATCTAAATCGGCTGAAACTTTTTATAATAGTTTGCCTGCTAATTTAGACAATCCAATGGCATCACTATTTAAAGATTCTATGCAAACTTTACTAAAATCTAAAAGTAAATCTAATTTAAACGAAAGATTGAGCGGTATGCTTGAAATTAACATTGAAAAACAAATGGTTAAAATAGATAAAGGATTTACCTTTTTAGCAACTGTAGGTTCTACCGCACCATTTATAGGATTATTTGGAACTGTGTGGGGTATAATGAATTCTTTCCAATCTATTGCAATTTCAAGAAATACAAGTTTAGCAATTGTTGCACCAGGTATTGCAGAAGCTTTATTTGCAACAGCATTAGGATTGTTGGCAGCAATACCAGCAGTTGTTGCTTATAATAAATTTAATAGTGACTCTAAAAAATATACTCAGAAATTAGAAAACTTTTCTAAACGATTTTTATCAATAATTTAATTATGGCTTTCAAACTCAATCGTTCATCAAAAGAACCCATGAGTGAAATTAACGTAACTCCATTTGTTGATGTAATGTTGGTACTACTGATTATATTTATGGTAACAGCACCATTATTAACTGTTGGAGTTCAGGTTGATTTACCAGAAAGTTCAGCTGACTCTTTACCTGAGGAATTAGAACCATTGACTTTATCAATTAATTCAAAAGGTGAAATCTTTATACAAGAATCTAAAGTTGAATATGATAAAATAATTGCAAAAATTTTAGCTGTCTCAAAAAATAGAACTGATACAAGAATTTATGTGCGTGGTGATAAATCTATAAATTATGGAAGAGTTTTAGAGATAATGGGAATGCTTTCTGGATCTGGATTTACAAAAGTAGCATTAATTTCAGAGCCGTATAAGGAAAGGTAAAAAGTGAACAGAAATATTGCTATTTCTTTTGGACTTCATACTTTGTTAGTTATAGTTACAGCATTGAGTTTACCTTTTTTATCAAAAAAACCAATTGATTTACCTCCGATAGTATCAATGGAATTAATTCAAATTACTGATAAGACAAATATTCCATTTGCCCCAAAAGCAAAAAAAATAATTGAGAAGGTCAAAGAAAAAGAAAAAAAACTAGTTTCTGAACAAGCCCCACCTAAAGAAGTGAAGAAATTAAAACCTGACTCAGTGCCATTACCAGATGAAAAATTAGAAAAAATTAAAAAAATTAAAAAAGATAAACAAAACCCGGAAAAAAAAGACGACGAAATAAAGCAAGCCTCAGAATTTGAACAGGATAGTTTATTTGACCCAAACAGTATTGCCGCATTAATTGATAAATCAAAAGAAGAGACTGCCGAAACAACAAAAAAAACTGACAAAGTTACTCAAGACCAAGATAAAAATCTTGATAATACTGGCCTTTCTTTAAATGAAGAAGATGCTTTAAAAGCCCAAATTTTTGGATGCTGGAGTATTCCATTAGGATTACCCTACAACGAAGATTTATTAGTAAGAATTAAGTTACAATTAAAACCAGATGGTACTATTATAAGATCAGAAATTCTTGATCATGCCAGAATGAATAAACCTGGACAAGGATTTTATAAAGTTTTAGCTGAGAGTGCATTAAGAGCTATTAAACTTTGTCAACCACTCAGAGTTCCAACAACAGGATATGAGAATTGGAAAGACATACAATTGAATTTTGATGCAAGAGAAATGTTAGAAGGATAAAATGTTATTAAGATTATTATTACTATTGATTTTAATTCCAATTAAATCTTATGCTTTAATTGAAGTTGATATTACAAGAGGAAATCTTAACCCACTTCCTGTGGCTGTTTCACCATTATCTATAGACAAAAAATCTAATGAAGGTTTTAAAAAAAATATTAAAATTGAAAATTTAGGTTCAGAGATTTCAAAAGTTGTAGAAAACAATTTAAGGCAATCTGGTTTATTTAATCCACTTGATAAAAATGCATTTTTACAAAAACCTGATATAGCAAATTTAAAACCAAGATTTGAAGATTGGAATTTGATAAAAGCTCAAGCTTTGATAACTGGTAAAGTTAGTTTTACGGATGAAAAATTAAGAGTAGAGTTTAGACTTTGGGATGTGTTAGCAGGAAAAGAAATGATGGCACTTGCCTTTACAACTGTACCAAGTAACTGGAGAAGAGTAGGTCATATTATTACTGACAAAGTTTATGAGCGTTTGACTGGTGAAAAAGGATATTTTGATACTAGAATAATTTATGTTTCAGAAGAAGGTCCAAAAACTAAAAGAATAAAAAAGTTAGCAATCATGGACCAAGATGGTTTTAATAATAAATTTTTAACACTTGGAAATGAACTTGTTTTAACACCAAGGTTTAGCCCTACAAATCAGATGGTAACATATCTTTCATACTTTAAAAATTTACCAAGAGTTTATTTGCTTGATATTGAAACAGGATTACAAGAGGTAGTAGGAGATTTTCCTGGAATGACTTTTGCACCAAGATTTTCTCCAGATGGCAATAAAATAATTATGAGTTTTGCAAAAGATGGAAATTCAGACATATATACAATGGATTTAGAAAACAGAATTGTAGAAAGGGTTACTGACCATCCATCAATTGATACATCACCTTCATATTCACCTGATGGAAAGTACATTTGTTTTAATTCTGATAGAAGTGGATATCAACAAATCTATGTTATGAAAAGTAATGGTAAGAATGTAAAAAGAATTTCTTTTGGTAAAGGTTTATATGGAACACCAGTTTGGTCACCACGAGGAGATTTAATTGCTTTTACAAAACTTCATAAAGGGAAGTTTTATATTGGCGTAATGAGAACCGATGGGACTGGAGAAAGATTGTTAACAGAAAATTATTACCAAGAAGCACCATCATGGTCACCAAATGGAAGAGTATTAATTTTTTACAGAGAAACTAAGACAAATTCTAAAGGAGAGGGTTTTTCTGCAAAATTATGGTCAATTGACCTTACTGGATACAACGAAAAACAGGTGAAAACTGTAACTGACGCCTCTGACCCATCGTGGTCATCATTATTGAGTAATTAGATATATAAATGCTTGATTTTTTAACTTGAAACATCTAATTACATATGAAAAAGTAGAATTTAAATTAAAGGATCAAGGAGCAAAAAAATGAAATTAAGCAAAATTTTAAGAAATAGCTTTTTAGTAGTATTAGCAAGTTTAGTGTTAACTGCCTGTGCAACTAAAAAAGTTAGCAACCAAACTCAAGGCGATGTTTACACTGGAAAAGAAACAATTAAATATTTAGCAAGTGGTGTAAAAGATAGAGTTTTCTTTGCTACAAATGAGACAGTTTTAACAACAGCATCAAGAGAAACTTTAAGAAAACAAGCTTCATGGTTAAGAAAAAATTCTAAAATAACTATAGTTCTTGAAGGTCATGCCGATGAAAGAGGCACTAGAGAATATAACTTAGCTTTAGGTGAGAGAAGAGCAAATTCAGCAAAAGATTACCTAATGACTTATGGAATTTCTTCTGACAGAATTTCTGTAATTAGTTATGGAAAAGAAAGACCAGTAGATTCAGGATCAACACCTTTAAGTTGGTCTAAAAATAGAAGATCAGTTACTGTTAAAGCTAACTAATCAAAATAATTCTTTAAAAGACCCTGTTCATTTATAACTAATGGCAGGGTCTTTTTTTTGCCATCATTATAATTACTACTTAATCCAACATGATAATTTACAAAAAAATTCTTCAAATAAAGTTAATATTTGCATTCACATTATTTACAGGTTTAGTTTTTGCTGACAATCATGATATTAATGAAGTTTTAGATTTGATTAAGAAAGACATTAAAACTTTAGAAAAAGCAGTATATTCAAATTCATCAGACTTAGTAAGCTCAAGTGATAATAAAAAACTCAGCAGCAATTCAGAAGATGTGCTAACTAGACATTTGCTTAAACTCTCAGAAATTGAAAATCAGTTTAGAGATCTTACTAATAAATTTGAAGAGATAAATTTTAAATTAGATAAATTATCAAGTAGACTTTCAAAAGTTCAGGCAGATAACCAATTAAGATTTCAAGAAATTGAAAATTTTTTATCATCAGATGAAAAAAAAGAGGATAAAACTTTTAAAAAAAAAACAAAAAAGACAGAAGAGTTACCAGGATCTTCTCAACCTCAAGATCTTGGATCAATCTCTTATAAGGACACATCAAACAGTGACACAACACAACAAATTCAATCGGTAGATACCACATCAACAATTGTCACCGAAACATTTCAAGCTGAAGAGACAATACTTCCAAAAGAAGAACCAGAAAAACAATATGAATTTGCAACTAGTTTTTTAAAAGTTGGAGATTATAGTACAGCTGAAAGAGCATTTAGAGAATTTGTAACAACTAATCCAGAACATAAGCTTGCAGGGAATGCACAATATTGGTACGCAGAAACTTTTAGGATTAGACAATTATATACAGATGCAGCTTCTGCTTATCTTGAAGGCTACCAAAAGTATCCAAAAGGCGAGAAGGCACCTATAAATTTATTAAAACTTGGTGTATCAATGGTACAGATAGGAGAAAAACAACAAGGTTGTAAAATGATTGAGGGTGTTGAAAAACAATATCCAAAAGCAAATCAATCTGTACTTCAAAAAGCAAAGTATGAGTCTAAAAAATTTGAGTGTAAAAAACAAGAATCATAAAAAAACTCTTAGTCACCTACGTAATAAAAAAACATTAAAAATTTATAAAGAATTTTCAAGCTTACTAAATCCAAAAGAAAGTCTAGCAGTTGCTGTTTCAGGAGGGCCAGATAGTTTATCTTTAGCATTTTTAGCAAAATGTTTTTCATTAATTAATAAAGTAAAAGTTATATTTTTAATGGTTGATCATAAACTTAGAAAGGAGTCATCAAAAGAAGCAAATTCTGTTTGTAGTATTTTAAAAAAAATAGATATTAATTGCAAAGTACTAAATTGGCACGGAAAAAAACCATTAAAAAATATCCAGTCTCTAGCTAGAGAAAAAAGATATCAACTATTAGTAAAAGAATGCAAAAAAAATAATATAAATAACTTGTTAGTTGGACACCATTTAGACGATATGGTTGAAAATTTTATAATAAGATTAACTAGAGGCAGTGGATTAAAGGGGTTAATTTCATTTAATAAAAGAACCAAATATAAAAGTGAAAACTTAGAAATTTTAAGGCCATTATTAAATTTAAATAAAAAAGATTTAATATTGATAACTAAAAAAGTTTTCAAATTTTATATTAAAGATCCCTCGAATAAAAATGAAGAGTTTAAAAGAATAAGAGTTAGGAATTTATTACAATCTTTAGAAAAAGAGGGTTTAGACAAAAATAAACTTATATTAACGATGAATAATTTAAAAGATTCTGATCGCTCAATTAAATTTTATGAAGATAAAAATATGAAAAAAAATGTTATTTTTTTAAAACAAAAAAAAACTTATATTTTAAAAAGAGAATTTTTTGATCAAGCACATGAAATAATTTTTAGGTCTTTAACAAAAATTATGCAAAAAATAGGAGAAAAATATTATCCAGTAAGAGGAAAAAATATCAATGAATTGATTGATAGAATTGATAGAAAGTCTTTTTCGAAAATTACTCTAGGAGGGTGTTTTATTGAAAGAGTAAATGAAACTATATTAATATCTAAAGAAAATTAGTAATAAGTCTAAAATTTGTAGCAATTTGACACTTGTTTAATTAATAATAATTATTATCTTATACTTATGAATATTAAAAATTTAGCAATGTGGGCAGTAATTGTTTTTCTAACAGTTGGTTTGTATAATATGTTTAAAAACCCTCAAGCTAATATCAGAGGGAACAATACAATAATATTCTCAGAATTTCTTAAAGCTGTAGACAATGGTGAAGTAGTTAAAGTTGAAATACAAGGAAATAATATTAAGGGAGTTTTATCTAATGGAAACTCTTTTTCAACGTATTCTCCTAATGACCCAAATTTAATAGAAAAATTATCTGTCAAAGGAGTTAGCATTTCGGCTGCACCCTTAGAAGATAAAATGCCATCTTTGTTTGGAGTACTTCTTTCATGGTTTCCAATGCTTTTATTAATTGCTGTGTGGATTTTCTTTATGAGACAAATGCAAGGGGGTAAAGGTGGTGCAATGGGTTTTGGGAAGTCAAAAGCTAAAATGATGAATGAATTAAAAGGCAAAGTAACATTCAATGATGTTGCGGGTGTTGAAGAAGCAAAAGAAGAAGTTGAAGAAGTTGTAGAATTTTTAAAAGATCCAAAAAAATTTAGTAGATTAGGTGGAAAAATTCCAAGAGGTTGTTTGTTGGTTGGTCCTCCAGGTACTGGTAAAACTTTATTGGCAAGAGCTATTGCTGGAGAAGCTGGAGTTCCTTTTTTTACAATTTCAGGATCAGATTTCGTAGAAATGTTTGTAGGAGTTGGAGCATCTAGAGTTAGAGATATGTTTGAACAAGGTAAAAAACATTCTCCATGTATTATTTTTATAGATGAAATAGATGCGGTTGGTAGAAGTAGAGGAGCTGGTCTTGGTGGAGGTAATGATGAGAGAGAACAAACATTAAACCAGTTATTAGTTGAAATGGATGGTTTCGATACAAATGAGGGAGTAATAATAATTGCAGCAACTAATAGACCAGATGTATTAGATCCAGCTTTATTAAGACCAGGTAGATTTGATAGACAAGTTGTAGTTTCAAATCCAGATATCATTGGAAGAGAAAAAATATTAAAAGTCCATATAAAAAAAATTAAGATGGCACCAGATGTTAACTTAAGAACTGTTGCAAGAGGAACTCCAGGTTTTTCAGGTGCAGATCTTGCAAATTTAGTAAATGAAGCTGCTTTACTAGCAGCAAGAAAAAATAAAAGAATTGTAACTTTAGCTGAATTTGAAGAAGCAAAAGATAAAGTCATGATGGGTGCTGAAAGAAGATCAATGGTAATGACTGAGGAGGAAAAAACTCTAACTGCATATCATGAGGCTGGACATGCTATAGTCACTATTAACGAAGATGCAGCTTACCCAATACATAAAGCAACAATTGTTCCTCGTGGTAGAGCATTAGGAATGGTGATGCAATTACCAGAAAGAGATGAGCTGTCACAGACTAGAGAACAGCTACATGCTCAACTGGCCATAGCAATGGGAGGGAGAGTTGCTGAAGAGATGATTTTTGGTGAAGATAAAGTTACTACAGGAGCTTCAAGTGATATTGAGCAGGCTACAAAAAGAGCTAGAGCAATGGTTATGCGTGCTGGTTTAAGTAAAGAATTAGGACCAGTTGCTTATGGAGAAAATGAAGAGGAAGTATTTTTGGGTAGATCTGTAGCAAGAACACAAAATATGTCTGAAGAGACTGCAAAAAAAGTAGATTCTGAAATCAGAAAAATTGTTGATAAAGGTTATGAAAGAGCAAGAAAAGTTCTGACAGAAAAAATTGATGATCTACATAAATTAGCAAAAGCACTTTTAACTTATGAAACTTTGTCAGGTGAAGAGATTGAAAACTTAATTAATAAGAATATTTACCCTTCAAATAAAGAAGATTTAAAAGTTGAAGATGAAGATAAAGGTTCAGCATTGGGTTCAATGGGACTGAAGCCAAAAATAGTTCACTAAACATAAATGAAAAAATATTACACCAGGGCGTGTAATTTTTATTATGGTGGTTTATCTAAAAAATTAGTTGCTAAGAAAAAAAGCTTACCTTTAAAGGGAAATAAAGAAATTTCATTTGATCAAATAGAACTTATTTCAAGAAATTCAAAAAAAATTATTAATTTAAAAGATATTAAAAAATTATCAAAAGAAATTAGCAATAAGATTAAAAAAGATATTAAAAATATAACAAAAAAAAATAAAAATTTTTCTAATTTCAATTTTAAGCAAGTTCCAAATATAATGGGTATATTAAATTTAACGCCTGACAGTTTTTCAGATGGTGGAAAATTTATCAAAAAGAATAAAGGTTTTAATCAAGCAGTAAATTTATTTAAATCAGGGGCCAACATAGTTGATATAGGTGGAGAATCTACTAGGCCTGGGTCTAAGTCAATAGCAGTTAAAGATGAGTGGAATAGGATTAAAAAGGTATTAACTAAAATTAATAAAAAAATTCCACTGTCATTAGATACAAGAAAATCAAAAATAATGATTAAAGGAATTGATATGGGGGTTGAACTTATAAATGATGTTTCCGGATTAGAATATGACCCAAAGACAATAGATGTATTAAAAAAATATAAAATTCCGTTTGTGATTCAACATTCACAAGGAACACCTGAAAATATGCAAAAAAAACCAAAATATCAAAATGAGTTATTAGATATTTATGATTTTTTTGAAAAAAAATTAAAATTTATTAGAACTAAAGGCATAAAACATGACAATTTAATAATTGATCCAGGAATAGGTTTTGGAAAAAATTTGAAACATAATATGAATTTGATTAAAGGAGTTTCTGTTTTTCATTCACTTGGTTTTCCTATATTACTCGGCCTTTCTAGAAAAAAATTTATAAAAGATTTGTCTGGAAAAAATGATAGTGAAGAAAGAATAGGTGGAACAATCGCCTCTTCTCTATATGCTATTATGCAAGGAGTTCAAATTTTAAGAATTCATAATGTTAATGAGTTAAAACAAAGTATAAAAGTTTTTAATAAATTGATTAAAAGTTAATGACAAAAAAATATTTTGGAACAGATGGAATTAGAGGTAAAGTAAATAGCAGACATATTAATGGTGATATGTTTTTTAAATTTGGTTTAGCTTCTGGGACATATTTTAAAAGTCAAAAAAAAAAGAAACAAATAGCAATAATTGCAAAAGATACAAGATTATCTGGTTACTCGCTAGAACCCGCATTAGTTTCGGGGCTAGCTTCAGCTGGAATGCACGTTTATACTTTGGGTCCACTTCCAACTAACGGTCTTGCAATGTTAACAAAAGCTATGAAAGCAAATATGGGAATAATGATTACAGCGTCTCATAATCCTTATTATGATAATGGATTAAAACTTTTTGGTCCTGATGGATTGAAATTATCAGATAAAATTGAAAAAAAAATAGAAAAATTAATTGATAAAAAGATAGAAATAAATTTATCAAAACCAAGAGAGCTTGGTAGAGTAAAGAGATTAGAAAGTGCAAATAAAGATTATATAAATATATTAAAAATGAATTTTCCCAAGGATTTTAATCTAAGGGGTTTAAGAATAGTCATAGATTGTGCGAATGGAGCTGGATATAAAGCTGGACCTGAATTATTGAAATCTTTTGGTGCCAAAGTTTTTGCAATTGGAATAAAACCTGATGGTTTAAATATTAATAAAACATGCGGCTCAACCTTTCCCAACAAAATTAAAATAGCAGTAAAAAAATATAAAGCTCATATTGGAATATCTCTTGATGGTGATGCGGATAGAATAATCATGTGTGATGAAAAAGGACAAGTAATAGACGGTGATCAAATAATTGCTGCACTTGCAATAAGATGGAAGAATAAAAAAATGTTAAAAGGAGGTGTGATTGGAACATTAATGTCAAACTATGGATTAGAAAAATTTTTCAAATTACAAAAAATAAGATTTTTAAGATCAAATGTTGGCGATCGTTATGTAAAAGAAAAAATGCAAAAATATAATTTTAATTTTGGTGGTGAACAATCAGGACATATTATATTAGGAAAATTTGCAACAACAGGAGATGGTTTATTGGTTGCTTTAGAAGTGTTGTTTTCAATAAGAAAAGGTAAAAAAGCTAGCAGTTTTTTTAATACTTTTAAAAAAGTTCCTCAGATATTAAAAAATATAGAAGTAAAAGATAAAAGTATAATTAATAATACGAAAGTCAAAAATACAATAAAAAAAGTAAAAAAAATTATGAATGGACAGGGAAGAATTCTAGTAAGGAAATCAGGTACAGAATCTAAAATAAGAGTCATGGGTGAATCAGAAAATAGAAAACTTCTCGAAAAATGTATAAACCTTATAACAAAAACAATTAAATAACATTGAAACCAAAATCAAAGATATTGATTATAGCAGGATCTGACTCATCAGGTGGTGCTGGTATACAAGCAGATATCAAAACAGTTACTGCACTTGGTTCTTATGCTATGACAGCAATTACCGCTGTAACAATACAAAATACCACTGGTGTTAAATCTATAGTTCCAATTAATTTTAAAGAAATTTCTAATCAAATTGAATTTACATCTTTTGATATTAAACCAGATGCAATCAAAATTGGTATGCTGCACTCTGAAAAAGTTATTAATTCTGTAATAAAATCTCTAGATTTAATTAAAGTCCAAAAAATAATATTAGACCCAGTTATGGTGGCAAAAGGAGGATCAAAATTAATAGATGATAAAGCTGTATTATTATTAAAAAAAAAATTGATGAAAAAAGTAAGCTTAATTACACCGAATATCCCTGAAGCAGAAATTTTAACAGGCGTTCATATAAAAACAAAAGAAGACATGATTTTGGCTGCAAACAAACTAATTAAATTTGGAGCAAAAAATATTTTTATAAAAGGGGGTCATTTAAAGTCAAAATTTGTTGAAGATATTTTCGTTAGTAAAAAAGAGTTAAAGATTATAAAGAATAAAAGAATTTCAACCAGCAATACACATGGAACTGGATGTACACTGTCATCTGCTATTGCAACATTCTTTTCATGTGGAAAAAGTCTAAAGAAATCTTGTGAATTAGCAACTAAGTATGTAAATAATTCAATTAAAGATAACCTTGATTATGGTAAAGGCCATGGTCCAATTAACCATTTAAGCTCAATTAAAATAAAAAAATTAATATAATGAAAAATGTAGTTGTTGTTGGTTCACAGTGGGGAGACGAGGGAAAAGGCAAAATAGTCGACTGGTTATCAGACCAAGCAGATATTGTAATCCGATTTCAAGGAGGTCACAATGCCGGCCACACATTAGTTATTGATGGAATAACATATAAATTAAGATTGTTACCCTCAGGAATTGTGAGAAAAAACAAAATCTCCATTATTGGTAATGGGGTTGTTATTGATCCATGGGCTTTGTTGGAAGAAATAGAGGAAATCAAATCTAAAGGTGTTTTAGTTGATGTAGATAATTTTATGATCTCAGAGTCTGCAAGTTTAATTCTCCCCTTCCACAGAGAAATGGATGAAATAAGAGAAGATGCAGCAGGTAAAGGAAAAATTGGAACTACTAGGCGAGGGATTGGTCCAGCATATGAAGATAAGGTTGGTAGAAGATCTATAAGAGTTATGGATTTAAGATCAGAAAAAAATCTTGATCAAAGACTAGAAACTGTTCTCATTCATCATAATGCTATACGAAAAGGATTAGGGAAAAAAATTTTTGAAAAAGAAAAATTAAAAAAAGATCTTTTAAAAATTGCACCAGAAATACTTAAATTTTCTCAACCAGTTTGGCTTAGAATTGATGAGTTTAAAAAGAAAAAAAAAAGAATATTATTTGAAGGAGCTCAAGGAATTTTACTTGATGTGGATCACGGAACCTATCCTTTTGTAACATCATCTAATACTGTTGCATCGAGTGCTGCCACTGGAACTGGTTGTGGGCCAAATTCAATCCATTATGTACTTGGCATAACCAAGGCCTATACAACAAGAGTGGGTGAGGGACCATTTCCAACAGAGTTGAATGATGAGACTGGAGAAATTCTTGGAAAAAGAGGTAAAGAATTTGGAACTGTTACAAGTAGAAAAAGAAGATGTGGTTGGTTTGATGGTGTTCTAGTGAGGCAAACAATTAAAATTTCAGGAATTGATGGGATAGCATTGACTAAACTTGATGTTTTAGATGAATTAGATGAAATTAAAATGTGTGTGGAATACGAATTAGATGGAAAAAAATTGGATTATTTTCCAGCTGCAGTGGAAGATCAATTAAAAATAAGACCAATTTACAAAACATTTCCTGGTTGGAAAACTTCTACGCAAGGAGCTAAAAATATAGAAACTTTGCCTGATAATGCAAAAAATTATATATATGCACTAGAAGATTTTATAGAAACAAAAATTTCAAGCATATCGACTAGCCCAGAGCGGGAAGATACTATTCTTTTAGAAAATCCTTTTGATAATTAATTTACTGGCAGTAGATTTTTTGATTTAGCAGAAATTAGCATATGTTTTTGAAGTTTTTCAAATGCTTTATTTTCTATTTGTCTAACTCTTTCTCTACTTATCTTATATTTTTTACTTAAATCTTCTAAAGTAGTAGGCTCATCATTTAATCTTCTTGAGTATATAATTTCTCTTTCCCTATCATTAAGAATTTTAATTGAGTCTTTTAGTAAATCTTTTCTGTTCTTCATTTCTTCTTGATGGGCAAATTTAAGGTCATGGTCTAGTTCTTTGTCAACAAGCCAATCTTGCCACTCATCACCATCTTCTCCGACTTGTGCATTTAAAGAAAACTCTTTACCAGAGAGTCTTCTATTCATTGAAACAACTTCATCTTTATTGACATCTAGTTTGTTGGCTATTTCATTAACATGTTCTGGTCTTAAGTCCCCTTCAGATTGAGGAGCGATTTGATTTTTAATTTTTTTCAAATTAAAAAATAATTTTTTTTGTGCAGTTGTTGTTCCTATCTTTACTAAGCTCCATGATCTTAAAATATATTCTTGGATTGAAGCTCTGATCCACCACATCGCATAGGTTGCTAATCTAAAACCTTTTTCAGGTTCAAATTTTTTAACTGCTTGCATTAGACCAATATTACCTTCTGAGATCATTTCATTGACAGGAAGGCCGTACCCTTTGTAACCCATTGCTATTTTTGCAACTAATCTTAAGTGACTAGTCACAAGTTTTTCTGCTGCTTTAACGTTTCCATTTGTTCGCCAATTTTTTGCAAGCATATACTCCTCTTCAGCAGCCAGCATAGGAAATTTTTTAATTTGCTCAAGATAAGCGGAAAGACCACCTTCATTTGAAAGAGCAGGTAAGTTATTGTTTATTGTAGTACTCATAAGTTGTATTTATTTAATTCACTATAATATTATTTCAAGATCTTATTTGCTAGTGTTTCTAAGTAATTGCACTATTTTTTCAAGTTCTTGTGGCAAAATTGAGGAAAAAATCAACTCCTTTTTGGTTCTAGGATGAATAAATCCTAAAGTTTTAGCATGTAAAAACTGTCTATCAAGTTTATGAATTAAATTTTCTAAATTAGTGTCTATGTTTTTAAGTTTTTTATATTTTTTTTTATATTTTCCATCACCCATTATGCTATTACCCATATGAGTCATATGTACTCTAATTTGATGAGTTCTTCCAGTTTCCAGTCTACATTCAACTAAACTTAGAGTTGGAGTTTTGTCATTCTCAAAAACTTCTATTGTTTTATAATTGGTAATTGCACGCTTTCCCTTTGAAATACTTACCTCCATCATTTGTCTATTTTTTGAACTTCTAGTTATAAAGGTATCAATCTTTCCCGAAGATGGTCTAAGTTTTCCCCAAATCAATAATTGATAAACTCTTGTAATATTATGTTCACTAAATTGAAGTGACAAGTTTTCATGGGTCTCATTATTTTTTGCAATAACAACTAAACCAGAAGTGTCTTTATCTATTCTATGAACAATACCTGGTCTGAGCTCATCACCAATTGTTGATAAAGAATCTTTGCTATAATATACTAATGCGTTTACAATCGTTTTATCATAGTTACCTGCTCCAGGATGCATAATTATCCCAGCAGGTTTATTAATTACAATTAAGTCATCATCTTCATGAACTATATCTAAGTTAAACTTATATGGTTTTAACGAAGCTTCCTCAGGTTTTAGAATTTCAAGGTTTATTTTATCACCTGTAGAAACTTTTTTTGAAGGACTATCAATAATTAAATTATTTATTTTTAATTTCTCTTTGAGGATTAAGTTTTTTATTCTCGTTCTACTAATTAACTTCTCTCTTTTGTTAATGAATACATCTAGTCTGAGGTTATTTTCATCTTCTTCAACTATTAAATTAATGTTTTTTTTCATAAAATGTAATATTAATACTATATGCGCTTGTAGCTCAACTGGATAGAGCGCCTGACTTCGGATCAGGAGGTTCTGGGTTCGACTCCTAGCAGGCGCACCAACAATGATATGTTTATGTAGTTTCTAATACTTAGAAGCCCGATTTAGCCTATCATTAATTGTTTTTCCCAGTCCTTTATTAGGTATTTTTTCTATTGCGATTGATTTGTAGCCTTTATTTTTCATTTTTCTTAGACAGGAATATAAATTTTTTGCTATTTCATCTAAATTTTTATTCTTACTCAAATAATAATAATTATTTAATATAGTTTTTCTTTCTTTAATTAAAAGAAAAGCTCCGTCTATTAAGGGTTTTTTCATATTAGTTTTCAAAGGAATTCCAGGAGAGTAATGGAATAAAGATTGACCAGGCATTATTTTTTTTTTAGGTTTAATTGAGGTGTAAATTTTCTTATTTAGTGTATTTTGTATTTCTTTAACACCCAATCCTCCCAATCTTAATATAGTTGGTTTATTAGTAAGATCAATTATTGTGGACTCTAATCCAATCTTGCACTTGCCACCATCTAAGATATATTTTATTTTTGTACCAAATTCTTCTTTTACATCTGAAGCCATTACAGAGCTAAGTTTATTAGAAATATTAGCACTTGGTGCAGCCAATGGGTAATCGAGTTTATTTAACAAATTTTTAAATAGATTGTGTTTTGGAAAACGAATAGCTAAATTTTTTTGTTTATTAATAACATATTTAGAAATTTTAGAATCTTTTCTTAATTTAAGCACAAATGTAATTGGCCCAGGAGAAAATTTCTTATAAAGTTTAGTAAAACTATTATTAATCAAACAATCCTTTTTGAGAGATTTAATATTTGAATAATGAACAATTAAAGGGTTATTCTGTGGTCTTTTTTTAAGTTTAAATATTTTTTTTACAGCTAAACTTGAGTAGGCATTTGCTGCTAAACCATAAACAGTTTCCGTTGGAACCCCTATACAATCACCTTTATCAAGGTATTTTTTTGCTTTTTTGATATTTGATTGATTATATTTCATGTATTAATAATTACTATTATATGAAAGATAAAAATTTACCACTTGATAATGACACACAATCTCTTGAAGAATTAACAAGTGAGGCAAATGAAATGTTAGAATCTTTAGAAAAAGAAAAAGATCTTCAAAATTCAATAGACAAATATCAGAAATTATTAAAATTAAATAATATTATTGAAAAAAAATTTCAAAAAAATTCAAAAATGATTAATGAAGAAGCAAAAAAAAAAATACATAACATAAATAAAAAAAATGCAAAATAAACTTATTAAAATTGCAAATGACACAAATTCATTTTTAAAACGTTTTATTAAAAATCAAAAAAAAACAAAATTAGTTTCGGTTATGAATTATGGTCTTTTTCCAGGTGGCAAAAAAATTAGATCTAAAATTATAATAGATATTGGATATTTGTTTAAGATAGATTACAAAACATTAATCATAGTAGGTGCTGCTGTAGAATGCATTCATGCTTATTCACTTATACATGATGACTTACCTTGTATGGATAATGATGATTTACGAAGGGGTAAACCTTCAACACACATTAAATTTGGAGAAGCAACAGCAGTACTTGCTGGTAATTCCCTACTTACAATGGCTTTTGAAATTTTAACAAGTGAAAGTTTAAAAATAAGTGAAAATAAAAAAGTTAATTTAATCAAAAAACTTTCTAAGTGCTCTGGACATCTTGGAATAGCAGGTGGTCAATATTTAGATTTAAGTTTTGAAAAAAAAAAAATTTCTAAAAATAAAATTATTGATATGGAAATTAAGAAAACTGGTAAATTGTTTAGTTTTTGCTGCATGGTGCCAGCAATCATTAAAGATAAAAACATGAAAGAAATTAAATTTTTTGAAAAAATTGGTGCTAAAATAGGTCTTTTATTTCAAATAGCAGATGATTTGATTGATTATAAAAGCACGACCAAAAAAGCAGGTAAACAAACAGGCAAGGATAAAAAAAAAGGAAAAGCTACTCTCATCAGTTTACTTGGGTATGAAAATGCTATTAAATATAGTAATAAAATTAAATCTGATATTGTTAGTGACTTGGATAAATATGGATCAAAATCAAAAAATATCAATGAAACTTTAAATTATATTTTAAATAGAAATAAATGAAACAAGAATACAAATTTTTAAAAGACATAAATTTTCCATCAGATTTAAAAAAAGTTTCTGAGAATGATTTACAAGAACTTTCTGATGAAGTTAGAAAAGAGATGATAAATGCTGTATCTGAAACAGGAGGGCATCTTGGTGCAGGCTTGGGTGTAGTCGAGTTAACTGTCGCTCTTCACTATATTTTTGATACTCCAAATGATAAATTGATTTGGGACGTGGGTCATCAAACATATCCTCACAAAATTTTGACTGGCAGAAAAAATAAAATTAAAACTCTTAGACAAGGTAAGGGATTATCAGGTTTTACTAAAAGAACTGAAAGTGAGTATGATCCATTTGGTGCAGCACATAGTTCAACTTCAATATCCTCTGCCCTAGGAATAGCAGAAGCTAACAAATTAGCAAATAAATCAAATAATGTTATTGCTGTAATTGGGGACGGTGCAATTAGTGCAGGCATGGCCTATGAAGCCATGAATAATGCCGGTGCTTCAAAAACTAAAATGATTGTTATTTTAAATGATAACGACATGTCTATTGCAAAGCCAGTTGGCGCTATGAGAACTTATTTAGCAAAATTATTGTCAGGAAAAATTTATTTCAGCTTAAGAGAAACTTTTAAATTAATTACCTCAGCTT
>Ga0209715_1000675_pt1 | contig 28933 bp, 20 predicted proteins | sample COGITO_mtgs_1205_2_FD_184809 | JGI IMG/M metagenome (GOLD analysis project Ga0209715, IMG submission 184809) | Pelagic marine microbial communities from North Sea - COGITO_mtgs_120503 (SPAdes) (version 2) | ecosystem: Environmental > Aquatic > Marine > Epipelagic ... | reverse complement strand
CATTTGCATTTTTGGCAGATTTGGAAAAAACGGATGCGATTGATCCAGATACCCGGATAAAAATTGCGCAATGGATCAACCAGCCTTCTTTTGGAAGCTGGCTAAACTGTGCTCTCGAACTCTCGATAAACACTAAACTTTCCCAACCGCTTCAACAATGTAAGGTGTTTCTTGAAAAACCATTTCTTGGTTTATTGAGGGGCAAGGAAAAACCAAGGACCGATGAAAGCAGTCTTATTGAAATGCGAAATCGCATGGCCCATTATGGTCCTATTTCCAGAGACGAGGCCAAACGGATGCTGTTGATCTGGGAACCACAGTTTGAAAGTGTCATTACCCATTCTGGCTGGCTTACAAATTGTGTACTTCTTGGAAAAAATAATGAGCAAAAATGGTGCACCATTCAGGGTGCTCTAGGCACAACCACTCCTTGCTCCGAGCCTGAACTGCCCGAGGAAGAAGAACCCGATGCGGTATGGTTAAAGATAGAAGATCTCAACCTGCGACTTTGGCCAATGGCTGCCTTTGGAAGGCCAAGCATGGAAGAAGAGGAACGCAATCCGGACAAAGGTAACCAGGATAGCAGGAAGGAGCATTCCCAGATCTATGTCCGTAGGGAACAGGTACGACTGGGATACTTTCCGGTGGGGGCCCAGGGCATTGGAAAATCTGATTCCAGCATTAGTGCACGCGAGGCCTATGATCGGCTCTTTCCTACCCGATCTTTTGACCACTCGAAGGATTTTCAGGTCTTAGGATGGGATAAGGAAATTCTGCAAGAAGCAGGTAACATGGTCGGGCGGGCCGAACAGATAAAGGATTTGCTTGAGAAAATCAGGCAGAGAAAAAATGGCGTTCTTTGGATAGACGGCCTGCCCGGAATGGGAAAGTCTGCCCTCATTGCCAAAATATTTGCCGAGCTTGCTGATGAACGGGTCGACCCTAACCAAACTGTACTGGCCTACAGGTTTCGGGCCAATCAACAGGACCGCTGCAACCGCAACCGCTTCGCCCAGTTCGTAATCGAAAGACTGATGGCCAACGATGCCATAAAAGAAACCTACGAGGACCAACCCAAAGACGAAGCAGAGTGGAGATTGGGAAATGCCCTCGGGCAACTAAGGGAAGAGCGATCTCTCGTCCTGATGCTTGATGGGTTGGATGAGATCCATTTCTCCGACCCCTCCTTCGTTGAGGAAATCCCCCTATCCTTACGCTTTAGCAAAGTCCTCTGGGTATGTTCCAGTCGGCCCGAACCGGGCATCAAGGAACCAATGCATCGCCTTGCAGCCGAACGGGTTTTTCCCAAGGGCCTCCCGCCGATGAACGAGCTTGATGTACGGGCGATGTTCATGGAGAAGCTTGGCCCATTACAACGCAAGAAACTGATTGCCAACGAGCAGGACGAAGCAGGTAACCTGCAAAGCCCATTCATACACCAAGTCACAGAACGGGCGGGCGGGCTCCCCCTTTATGTAGTCTATGCGATTGGAGATGTCCTAAACGGGACCTACCGGGTATTGGATGGTGAGGAAAACCTACCTCCCAGCTTGGACGCTTATCATGCAAAACTAATCGAGAAGCTTGGTATCGGAGCACTCCATGAGATCCTCACCCCCCTTGCCGCTGGGCTGGCGGTTGCACACGAACCACTGAGCCAGAGAGAAATCTTTCAACTTCTTATATTCATGAAACGCATGGAAAAGGATGAGGAAGAACTGCTCGACCGTGCCCTGCTCGCACTTTCGGGCATGCTCAGTACTGCCCCCGATCCAGAGGGTGAAATAGGTTATCGCCTCTTCCACCAGTCCCTTAAAGAACATATCTTGCAAAACCAAGAAATGGAAGGACCTGTCAAACGGGCAAAACGAGCCTTTGCCGATTTGGCGGAAAACTCGAACCCACCACCTGAACTAAAGAATTATCTGCTCCGTTGTGGGATCGACCATCTACTCGAAGTTGATCTTAAGCAAGAAGCAGAGCAGCTTTTACTCGACCTGGACCATTTATACGCAATGCACCAGCAGGGCGTGAAAGAAATCCGAATCTATCGCTATTGGGAAAGATTGGGAGGAGAAAATCGTGCCATGGCATACCTAGAGTCCACAGAAAAAACCTTACAAAATCAGAGTGATGAACACGCTTTAGAAAAGGCTGATTTTGTTCAAAGTATTTCTGACACTGCATATTGGAGTAACCTTGCCATTATTTTAACGAAAAAAATTATTGAGGAAAAAAAAGTAAGGCTTGGAAACGAACATCCCGATGTCGCTTCTTCCTACAATAACTTGGGATTGGTTTACCAAAGTAAGGGAGAGTACGACCGGGCGATCGAATATTATGAAAAATCACTAAAGATAAGGTTAGAAAAACTTGGACCAGATCATCCTGATGTCGCTAATTCTTACAATAACTTAGGATTAGCTTATTCGTCGAAAGAAGAGCAATACCAAGCGATCGAATATTATGAAAAATCACTAAAGATAAGGTTAGAAAAACTTGGACCAGATCATCCTGATGTCGCTAATTCTTACAATAACATGGGATTAGCCTATTCAAGGAAAGCTGACTATGAAAGAGCTATCGAATACTACCAAAAATCATTAGAGCTTAAGTTGAAAGAGCTTGGGCCCGATAATCTTGAAACAGCCATCTCTTACAACAACTTGGGAAGAAATTATGAATCCAAAGGCGAATACAACCAAGCAATCGACTACTTTCAAAAATCTCTAAAAATAAGGTTGGAAAAGCTTGGACCAGACCATCCACATGTCGCACTTTGCTACAGCAACTTGGGATTAGCAAATGATTCTAATGGTGACTATAACCAAGCAATCGACTACTTTCAAAAATCTCTAAAAATTAGGTTGGAAAAGCTTGGGCCAGACCATCCACATGTCGCTACTTCTTACGAGGGCCTTGGATCAGCTAATTTATCCAAAGGTGAGTTTAAAAAAGCCATAAATTACTACCAGAAAACTTTGGAGATCAGAGTGGAAAAGCTTGGGCTTGACCACCCCCAGACCGCTATCTCTTACAATAACTTAGGATTGGCTTTTTACAACAAGAGAGATTACCAAAAAGCTATCGAGAATTACCAAAAAGCAGTAAAAACATACTTACGAAAGCTAGAGCCAGATCATCCAGATATTGCTACTTCATATTGTAATTTGGGATGTGTTTATTCGTCCAAAGGTGATTTCGATAATGCTATCGAATACCATCAGAAAGCTTTAAAAACATACTTAGAAAAGCTAGAGCCAGATCATCCAGATATTGCTACCTCATACAATAACTTGGGGTCTGTTTATTCGTCCAAAGGTGATTTTGATAATGCTATCGAATACCATCAAAAAGCAGTAAAAACATACTTACGAAAGCTAGAGCCAGATCATCCAGATATTGCTACTTCATATTGTAATTTGGGGTCTGTTTATTCGTCCAAAGGTGATTTTGATAATGCTATCGAATACCATCAGAAAGCTTTAAAGATCAATCTTGAAAAACTCGGGCATGATCATCCTAATGTCGCCTACTCTTACTTTAACTTAGGAAGTAATTTTGATAGAAAAAGTGATTTTGAACAAGCGATCGATTATTATTCAAGATGTATAAAAATAGAACTGGATTATTTAGGTCCTGATCATCTTGAGCTTTCCAACTCATACAATGAATTAGGGATTACTTACACGCACAAAGGCGAATACAATCAAGCCATCCATTGCTTCCAAAAATCATTGAAGATTAGGCTGGAAAAGCTTGGATCCAAGCATCCCTATGTCGCTACATCGTATTACAATTTAGGATCTGCTTACATGTCCAAGAAGGATTATGTACAATCCGTCCAGTTCTATGAAAATTGTCTCAAAATAGAACTAGAGAAACTTGGACCCAGTCATTCTGATGTTGTTTCTTCCTACAACAAACTAGGAAAAGTTTATGTTTCAAAGGGAGAGCTAGATAAAGCCGGGGAATACCAAGCGATGTCCAGATGGTCCGAACTACGAGGGGAAGGAAAATTTATGGACAATATCGATCCTGATGCCTTTGAAAAGGAAATGGGCATCCCCTACCCTCGGGCCAAAGAAATCGAAGAGGAACTAAAGGCCATTTATGATTTATGAAGATTCTTACCTATAAATTTATGAAATCCCGTACAGTTTTCCATTCTTGGGTACCTTTCTCACAAGCATAGTCATCTAAGCGTAGTCTTTCACCCTCTAAAAATGAATAAATCGAAGAGATTGGATAGGGTCCATAGGTCCGTCCAGAACGGGAAACATAAATAGGTTGATTATCACTCGCTATTGAACACTCAGACATTTGAGCCTTCAATGCACACAGCTCGGAAAGAACTCCCGATTCCAGCAAACTAGCATATGCATCCTGAAAATCCTGGCCATCCTCTGGACGCATAGAAGATGGGTGACAAGCACGGTTTCGGATATTTCTAATTTGCTCGATGTTTTTGCTAAAGCAATCAGGAGGCTCAAAAGAAAGAGATAATCGACAATCACCCTCTTGTCTGGCAAACCAATTGATGGCACCGGTAAGAGGGCCAAGTTCTAACATCCTCAGACCATCATGACTCTTACAGTCATGATGTCTACGATTGAAATCCAAAGAATATTTTTCGGACGGTTGGAAAATTGCTTCCTTGTCAGGTTGAAAACGATTGAAGTATTTGGGCATTTCCACTCCCAAACGCTTACGAATCCACTGCCCAGCTGAAAGGTTCAACTCATTTTCCAGTGCTTTTGACCAGCAAACAATCGAAGGTGCTTTGTCCACAAGTTTTATTTCTTCTGGGATACCTAAATTCCGGCATGAACGGGTTGATTGATCGAGAAATTGATAGACTTTATTTCCCATCGTCCACCATTCTGTAGATTCAAGATCCCATTGTGGGTTAGGTTGATGAACGACAGGAGATTTTCCTTGAGCCTCTCCGTCCTCTTGATCCAGTTCCGCAAGCAAGCGAGCCAATGTTTCCAAACTTTGGAAAATATGGGGATTTACCAATTCTTCCGAACCAACTGCCCGGACTGGCTGAATCTCAGTTATCTGATTTACCAGTTCACGACATCGATCTTTGAGACTGCTACATGCTGTATCTACCTCAATCGCTTCTTGGGCATATTGGCAGCTATTTCCATCCTTTGAAGAGATTCCCAGTGCTATAGACTCATACAAAAGTCCTGCCATATTTTGGAAAAGACCATTAGAATATAGACCACTGCAAGAATCAATCTCTGGCTTTGAAAGCTCTTCTATGCATAATTTTTTTTCATCATTTGAAATCGATCTTGCTAATGCTCCAAGCACAGGAAGTTGCGCAGAAATTGTTTCCTTGGAAGTGCGCAAAACAAAATATTCTTTTTCACACAAATCTGAGGAGAGAATAAGAGCAGGCAAATCCTGCTTCCTCACGCCCAAAGTCTGAGCAAAAATACGCTGAGCCCTCTCTGGGTTTGATGATTGTATTGAATCGGGGATTTTTCGATAAAGAGAGAGGACGGATGAACCCGCCGATTCCTTCATAAGTCGCCTCCATCCAGATGGCTCGTCAATAGGGATAAGGAAAAGTAAATCTTCTCCCGTTAGGTTGTGAAGATGAATAAACTCTCTACCCACATAGTCACTTAGCCTTTTGTCCTTATCCGGCGAATCGATGATGAAACAAAACAAAGAAAATGGCTCCACTGCAGATTTAGCCTCTCCGCTATATCGTTCATCCTTACGTAGGTTGTGAAGAAGCGGTAATAGTGAGTGTGGTAAGCCCATTTACATTATCTTCATGATTTTATAAAAGTAAGGATAAAGTGGGTTAACTCCTGGGCTTAATGATCTCCCAATCGTCGTAGTCGTTGTATTCCCCAAACTCTTCATCTTCCTCATCAGGACTGTAGTAGCCACCAATTTCATCTCTCAAAAAGTCTTCCCATTCTTCTGTGCCTTCTTCATACGCATCGAGCAATTCATCAACCGAATCGAAAGGTGAGCTTTCAAGCAATTCATCAGTTACATAATAATCCTTCGTTATAAGGTGACCAAATTTTTCAACATGGCGAATTTTCGTGAAAAATTTATTTGGGAGTGTCAAGCTGGACAAATCGAGGCTTTTAAAAAATTCGGGGTCATCAATTGAGTCACACCCTCTTAAATCAAGACCGTATAGATTTGTAAGCCCAGCTATTACGGAAAAATCTTTGATCTTTGAGCAGCCACTGAGATCTAAGTAATTTAGATTAGGCATGCTGGAGAGAGCAGAAATATCATCGAGTGCTCCACAATTTTTGATTTCCAAAAAAGTCACGCTTATTTCCGAAAGAGAAGTTAGATCCTTTAGGTCGCCGCAGCTTTCTATCTTAAGGGAATACAGATTAGAAAATTTGGAAAGTGCTCGAAAATCATATAAGTTAAAACAATTCAAAAACTCCAACTCTTTGATATGAGTAAAGGCCTCTAGGAAATCGAGTGTTTCAAAAGAAGTGTCACCATCAATTTTTATGCTTACGAAGTTTTTTACTTTTAAGGTACTGCAAATCTGAGCTTTGCCTGGAGCATGTGCCAGAAATTTAAAAAATAACTCAGTATCTCCAGGAAAGCGTGTGAAGAGATCACTGAGATGAAGAGACCCATCTTTTCCAAAGCAACAATTTTCAAGTAACTTTTCAAAGAGCTCAATGGAGTCCAGCCCCTTGGCAATATCGAACGCAAGCTCGCCCTCCCCTTTTTTAATGAGCTCAGTCATTTTGTTAAATTCACCTTCCACTTCAACGGTTAAAGGAAGGCTGGAATCCGCAGCAAGGATTTCCTCAAGGGGCATCCAATCATCAAATCCCGGACTCCACGCCATATCGCTCTTTTGCAACCTGCCGGCACTCAGGTACTCCAGAATCTTTTCATAGTCATACGGACCAAATAAACTTTTACCCCGATAAATGGTAATCTTCATAGAACTCTTAATGGAATCTAAACTTTCAGGATCTACCAAGAATAAAATGTTTATCTCCTTAAATTGAGCCTGTTAATCAATTAGGGCGAAGACCTTATTTGTCTCTGCCTCTGTGTAAAATGGACACTATGAATAAAGAAAATGCACAATCCAAAGTAAAATCATGGCTTTCGCAAACAGGGGTAGATGACCCACCATTATTAAAAACGAAACCCGATGGAAAAACCGCAGTCATCCAAAACCATCCCACGCATGGCAAAATGGTGGCTCGTTCGGATGAGCTATCCCGAAAGATCCTCGAGGTTAGCGAACTGATAAAAAAAGCTTTTAACCAAGCAATTGAACAGGGCCTCCCAAAATGCCCAATCGAAGGAATCGTATATACCATTTACCAAAGAGAGCCGGACACAGGCCCAAATGACCCCGATGCGATTACTCCCATATATGTGGGGATTGCCCGCAGTACTGGAAAGAGTGGTAAGGTAAGCTCACTGTTTAATTCTGGGTGGGGTCGTTTTGCCGATACCCCAAACAGCAATGGACATATTGGAAACATCAATGAACAACTACAAGACTGGGAAGATTCGAAAAATAATTACAGGGACTGGGTGGATACATTGTTTACCGATGATTCGGATTTGGAATGGGAAGTAATTTTGAGAAAGCCCGTCTTTGTCAGAATTGAGGTTTGGGATTCGAATTCCTCCTCGATCATAAATGAACTTGGCCATACTCCTCTCGAGGTCGAGGAAATGCTAAAAATTTGGCTCTTAAATATTGGCGGAAAAGGAAACAGCTTACTCAATAAAGATGGAAACAGGTTTTAGAAGTCCTGCACTTCAAATTGTCTAATTTCAAGCAGTTGGTGAGAAAAGGTAGTTCGTCACCGCCCTTAATAATTTCGATTATGGGGCCTGGGGTGCAGGGCTCCAATCATTCAAAATCTGTTGAGATTTTTCCAAAAACTGAGTGGCTTTTTTCCGCCCTGCATCAATCTCTTCAGGGCTCATAGCTGAGGCCAATCCCCTGAAGATTGCTGGAGCATAAGAATCCTTATTAATCGAAGCGATAAGCAACCAGGCATAGGCCTCAGTCTGATCGTATGTATTCTTTTCTCGCATATTTTTTAAAATTCCCAGATTTCTTTGGGCCGCATTGTAACCCGAAAATGCAGCAGCCTCATAAAGTTTAGCACTTTTGTTTAAGTCTATTTCCACTCCAATTCCACTGGTATGCATGAGTCCTAGGTTGAATTGGGCAAAGGCATTGCCAAGTTCTGAACCTTTGCGAAACCAGGATGCTGCACGGGTGTAATTTTGATCCACACCAAGGCCATCCTTGTAATACACTCCAAGATCATTCATGGCATCGGTAGAGCCTTGGTCTGCAGCTTTCCTCATCCATGAAACTGCGATTGTAAGGTTGTTGTCCACCCCATCTCCATGCCTATACATTAAGCCTAAATGATGGCTGGCATTATGGTTTCCCAACATAGAAGCCACTTGATACTTTTTTCTGGCTGCAGACCAATCCTGGTCAACCCCATCTCCAAGCTGGAAAGATAGACCTTCCTCGAATTCAACTTGGCCAGGCCCAGCTTTCGCAATACTGCTGATGAAAGTAAGACAACAAAGTAAGGCAGGCATGATCCATCTGCTTGATGTAGAAAATAAAAGGAAGTCAAAATGATTGTTATTTCTCATCTGTCAAAACTTTGAGCAAAATTCATTACAGCTTTCGTGGGAGTTTTAAGGAGACTGCAGAATCATTCTCGAGTGCCATCCCAGCCAGTTTCTGAAAGTTTGGAAGGTTTTCGAATCGAAATACAAGATGCTCAGGAAAGTTTGTTTTTGAATGCATATTTTCAAAGGTTGCCAGGTCTGTTTCCTGGCCTTTGTAAGAAATTATCAATTCTCCGGTCCCTCCATCTATTCGTGCGGTTGCAACGGTCAGACCTGCAGCTGGCTTGGATCCATCCAACGCCTCTTCAGGACGGACTTGCTCCCGAGCCAAGTCCGACCCTGAGGCCGGCATTACAAACAGTACCCAAACAAGAGCTAAGGAAAAATTCATAAATAAATCGGTCATGGCTGCAAAAATTGCACCCTTTTTTCTCGGAGTTAATCGAGTCATCACCTGGCCTCCGGAGATTGCAAAAGAAGGGCCCAAATTGCCACCGCCATGCCAAGAAAAGTAGATCCCATCCCAACTAAGATTGCGGATAGTGTTTCACTCGCCCCAACTGATTCCATGCCAGCTCCAGATGCCACAACGATAAAGCCCCGAATTGTACCGAGTAAGCCAAGAGCAACCGCCAATTCATTGATCCAGGAGCAGTAGGATTGGTGCTTGGAGTAAAAACCGCCTGTTGCTTTAAGGTAGGTAAACCAAACAAGCACAGCACCCATCGGTGCAAAACCAAATAGTGTCCAGCCAGCTAAATCATAAAGATATCCGAACGACGGGCCAATCCAGCCAATCATTTCCTCCATAAGTACGATTCCCCACTTTGCGTGAGCGAATTTTTGAAGAGCATAAAAAAGACATGCTGTAACAATGAGATAAACAAAAAAAAGTAAATTCGATCGTAGGTCGAACAACCTACTTATATATCTTGCTTTCATAGATTTTTATTAATTTTAAGAGGTTACAAATTACCTCGATGCTAAGCTGTTTCTCAAAGCCATATCTAAAGAAGGGTGAGCCCTCTCGGTTAAAACGGACTCTAGGTAACGAGCTCGTTGAGAAGGAGGCCCTTGCACAACCAAGCTGTTTGATTGTGCGAGTACATGCCTGGATTCTCTAATCGATCCGTTAAGCAAATGAGCCCAAGCTGCGGAAACCAAGTTTTCATATTCCCAAACTTTGCGAACTGTTCCTGACTTACTTTTGGAGACAACCGCAGCAAATTCAAAATGTTGTGCTGCTTCTTCATAATCACCTTGCCTGAGGGCTTGTAGGGCGTATCCATAGTGCCCTAACCAGTCACCCTTTCGGGGATACTCAGTGTTCATGACGGAAGGCCTAAAAGTTTTTTCACGCTTGAAAATCAAGCCCTTCTTGTAACGAAATTCAAGGCCATTAAAATTTGGCTCCAATACTCGAACACCTGCTTCTCTTGCTCGTGCGACAATTAACTCTCCAGGAAGATTACGAAGATCCCTTAGTCGAACTTCATTTGCTAAAAGTAAATTAGGCATATTTCGAGCCGATGCAGGATCCAACCGTGCCAATGACAACATGTTGTTCTCGTACGCTTGTAAGCGTAGAGCCTTATCCAGGTTGGGGGGAGATTCCGTTTGGATAAAGTCGAGAATTAATTCATCGATCGCATTTCTGTAATCACGAGCATTTTCCGCCATGATAGACACATCTGAAAACGCACGGACGGTTAGAAATAAAAATAAGAAAAAGAAAAGAGTATTTTTTGTTTTCATATCAATTATATAATTTTTTTAGAGTTGGTTGGGGTTTATCCTTTGAGAAACTGGAACAAATTCATTGGGTCGCACGACATGTGTGTTAGCCGACCTTTGCACCTCTTCTCTTTCATGCCATTGCCAATAACGCTCATTCGCCTCTGGTCTTAGAATTTCTAAGCCCAAAGGATCATCGTCTGGAGCAATTCCCTCGAGGCTTCCATCAATATCATCAAAGATTACCCTGGTTGCCTGAGTAGCTGCGAATACCTCAATTTCCCTTAAACTCCGATCGGTTACTTTTTCGATCATTGACAAACGTGTGCGTCGTGAACGAACGGAATCTCTTAAATCATCAATCTGTTTTCTAAATTGGTGTGAACGGCTTCTACCAAAATCACTCGAAGATGCACGGATTGCAGATGCCAACTGACCCTGGCTAAGACGATAAATTCTTCGTGCTTCAGATGAAATACCTCCGTTAAGAGCGGCTCTACCAGCAAGTAAGGATAATTTTGAATCCATTTCCATTGACTTTGCAAGACTGGTTCCGACCTGGGCCATTGAGCGCATGGTCTCAGGATCATCTGCCAGGTAAGGAGAATTAGCCAAAGTACGCTCAATCTCAGAGAGGCTATTTTCGACTTGGGCAAGCCTATCTCCACATTGGGAGGCAAGATTCCTGACTTGCATATAAACATCTGCTCGATGGTCAAGTGATCGTGCCAAATGCCTATGCCTTTGCCTTTGGCTTAAATCAGCATCCTCACTTTTTGAGAATTCATTCTGTTCTAAAACACTGAGCTCTTGTACTTTTCGGGTCACCAACTCGGTTGACTGTTTTACTTGAGCTAGGTTTTCTTTGATATTTTCTGCACTTTTAACAATTATCTTATGTTTTCCCTGAGTCATTGAAACTCCCTGCCCGCTTAATGGCAGCGCTAACATTATGGACAAAACCATAAGATTACATTGGTTGAATAAAGTTTTAATTTTCATAACTATCTATTTCGGGTATCTGAATTACTGTTGGTTTCTGGACTCTCTTATTCGGCTAACCACTCCAAAAAGCATCGAGGCTGGATCTGGTTGAATTTCTTCGGGCGGAGACTCGAATATTTCCTTGTTTGCCAATTCCTGGTTGTCAGGTTCTGATTCAACATTGCTTTCTTCATTACCTGCTTCGATTTCAATTTTTTCCACCTGTGTCACTTGATTATTTATAATATCTTTGCTACTTTCGTGCATTCTGTACTCATTAAGTGAATTAGAAGTTAACAAATGGTCTTTTGGGAGCTGTAGACCTTTTTGTCGCACGACTTCAAGCCCCCCGGTGCTAAGCCAAAAAAAACCCGCTGATCCAATTAAGGCAAAGAGAATAAATAAGTGGAGCCCGAAGGAAGAACGATTGCATTGACATTGATGCACTGGCGGAGGTTGTTGGTGATAGGTTTGTTTAGCTGAATTTGGGTTGATTTGACTTGTACTCATTTTTTGTTGGGTTGATGGTTTAAAAGTAACATCTGTCTCATCCGACAGTGCGTTTGGTACTCAATTGTTTCTTTTGCTCATGGGCCAATGCATGAGTGATTCTATCTCTGCGGACAGAGATCCCTTTTACATAATGATCTATAAGATTTGACCATTTTTGCCTTTCGTCTGAATTTTCAGCCCATTGCGAACAGTCCAGCATAACTCTTCTGCTATTAATCCATTCACTAGAATCTTTAGATCCTTTGCTTAAGAAGTGTTTTCCTAAATTGATATTCATCCGGATGGAGCCAACAAAAGTTTTTTGAAGTTCGTTTTTTTGAGATGGATCAAGCCATAATTCATCAAGCTTCAATTGAGCATTCTTTATACGCTCTTCCATTTCTTCTAGTTGTTCCAAATACATTTCCAGGGCAACTACCTTGGAGCATTCTTGATCGTCTTTTTTGAGGTATTCTTTCTTTGAAAAAATGAAATACAGAGAACCTAAAACTAGAAATGTAATAAAAAGAAATTTCATAGCCCTTTTAAAGAACGATTAAGAATTTGAGTTTGGCCATCTTTTGTGAACACTTCTTTAATAATAAAACTAAGGTGGTTTGCCTTGGATAATCCTAGAGAAAGATTTGCTTTTGAATATTCAGATAGAGGGTTGGGTAAGATTCTTTCAATCATCGTAAAAACCCCTGTCTCAAAATTGTTTGGCATGACAAGAAAAAGCTCATCTCCAGGCAGAGTTTCGATAGTTAAATGCTCAAAATCTACTGGATTAATCTTCCTGGGTCTGTGGAGAGCATAATGTTTAAGGTTGGGAACTTGATGATTTTGTTTACCCAGAGGAATTCTCTCTTTCTTGCTTAGATAATAATAATTTCCTTTCCTATCTAATGAAATAAGAATGCCCTGCCGTAACAACATTTGTCTATATACTTCATTTTTGGTTGAATTTTTTACAATGGATGTGTTGAGAGTAAATCTTCCTTTAAGCATTTCTTCCTCTGCAGAATGAGAGCTTGGGTGTTCGAACATAAGGGTGATTTTAGGATCTTCCGGCTTCATCAATGAAGGAGTTTCCTGAGGCTTTTTCACAACAGGATCGACTATTGACTGATCTGCTTGGTTGGGCCTAAAAAACCATAACAACAATACAACTGCGGTTAATCCGAAGACTTTCAAAAATAAGATGTAAGGTTGTTTACGCATCTACAGGGGGAAGAAAAAAATTATTAGACTGATCTTTTACCATACACCCACTTAGCGACAAATAATGTACAGGTGGTAATTGTTTGTAGGGGCAAAAGATACTTCTTCTTTTCAAACAAAATGACAAAATTTGTTGCCAATAAGTTAAAGGGTTAAAATTGTTCGTTTGATTGTTCAGGATAATAATTACTATACTCCCAACAAACGACAAATAGTGTCTGCATCTTGTTTGATTAAAAAGTTTGGACTTTTAATTTTAAACTAAGTGGGACAACTACTTATCCTTCTAAAATCAAACTAAAAATTGCATTATCGATAGCGTTTATATTTTATTGCCTGCACCAAGCTCTGTGTACTTCTTGACAAAGGAATTTTTCTGTAAAATTCTCTCATATGAAAAAGAGTCGTGAATCAACGAAATCTGACCTTGGTACTGCCACTCATTCGGCACTTAAAAGAATGACGGACATCCACCTTGCATTGCAAAGTCAGCAACTCGGCCGCACCCTACCTCTGAAGGCTAAGGATTTGGCCCAAAAACATGATGTGGTTAACAGAACCATACAAAGAGATATAAAATTCATGAAAGAGATATGGGGCTTACCCATTGAGTATGACAGAGGCATGGGTGGTTACTATTATGATGAAATAGTAACAGATTTCCCTGGAGTGAAGCTTACAGAAGAAGAAATATTTGCATTTTTAGTTGCTAGGAATTCGATTGAGCGGTACCAGGGCACTAATCTTTCCGAACCACTTTCCAAGCTCTTTGAAAAATTAGTGGATCAGTTGCAAATATCCCATTCAGACCACATCAAAAGAGTAAAAGAGTATATTTCTTTTAAAGCAGCCGGATGGGCCAAAGGGAAATACTCAATTCTGGATAAACTTTCTAAGTCATGCAGGGATGAACGATTTGTCAGTTTCGAATATGATAAGCCGTGGACTGGAAAGGTTTTAAAGAAACGAGTAAAGCCCATTCATTTGGTAAACCATGATGGTGCATGGTATTTGATTGTAAGCGAAAACAAAAAGGACCCGGCTCCTTATTCGATCGCTCGGATATCGGCACTGCGGGCCCACCCTACAAAATTTGAAAGTGTTCCATTTTGCATAGAGAAATTTATGAAACACCACTTTGGTATATTTCACGGTGACACTCTTCACACAGTGAAGATACATTTTGATGAATATGCAGCCCCATACATTAGAGAACGGAAATGGAATTCATCCCAAAAGATTAGAAATTTGAAAGATGGAAAAATTGAATTTGAGATCATTGTAATTGATTTGATTGAAATCAAAGGATGGATCATGAATTGGGGGAAGCACGCCAAAGTGCTTTCTCCTTCTATCTTAGTTGATGACTTAACCAATGACCTCAATGAAACACTCAATTTATACAATGAATCAAAATATTAAATTGGACGCTATTTGTCCGGTGCATAACTTATGATTATTGGTATGCTCGAATTTGAAGATATGGATAATGATCTGGCGAATGAGGTAAGCTCAGGCACTAATGATTGTGCCTTCGAGTCTGAAAGTCATGGGTGGTGCGAATCGATTTGGACATTTTTATTAGGTGGTTGGATTGTATCTCGCTGGTTTCGATCAGATGCACAAAAAGAGCATGAACCAATATTCGAGAATAATGAAGCAGGAATGGGGGGGGGGTTAGATACGCCCAGTTCGGTCCCAAAAGCGACCAAACAGGTTCTCAGTCAAATATGGTTATTTGAAGAAGAAATCACCAAAGCATTACACTCAATGCACTGGGTAAGACTTTACTGCTTACTCCAAGCAGTGCGCCAACTTACAGAGACCAATTGGCAAAAAATTATTGATGGAGGCATGGAAGAACATCAATGTTTTATCGACAAAAATTTAAAGCAACTATTGCAAATGGTTTTGAAAATGAAACCCGAGTCCACCTGCTTTTTAAAGGTATCTAATAGAGTAAAAAAGGCTCTTGAAATTGGAAACTTGGAATTGGAAGAAGAAGATCTTTCTTTTTCTTTTAATGCTAAAGCTTTAATCGAAGAACCATGGCCAGAAGATTTCTATAACTAGCAAGGAAGCGAGCAAAACTTAGATATGGCCATCCATTTATTTACTTCGAATAAACAAGAAGTCTTACTTACTGCATTTTCTGATATTTGTAAGACACTTAGTCCCTTACAAACAAAAAGCATTGTTACTTCAGGAAGAGGCATTAGAAATTGGATTAAGCAAGAGCTGGCAAGAATAAATGGAATTTCTGCAAACCTTCAATTCTTCTCACCTGAGCAATTGGTATGGCAATTTGGCGAAATTCTTTTACCACAAAACTTTACAATAATTGGAAACCCCTTTTCCAAGGAAAGAATGGCATGGAAGATCAGAGAGGTATTGCCTGGTGTTATATCCGATCATCCTGATGAATTTAATCTAATAATTTCTTACCTTGAAGATGGAGATCCTTTAAAGCGCATCCAACTTTGCTGGGAAATAGCAGGTGTTTTTGATGGCTACCTCAATTATCGGCCAGAAATGATTAGTAAATGGTCGGACGGTAAGATTCTGGCAGAACATACAGGGGATGAATGGCAATCCATACTATGGAAAAGAATCGACAGCCTGATGCCCTGCCCTCCGCTTGCAGATCTTATCAAAGAGCGGGACTATGGAACTCAGGGCGTGGAACCAGTATTTGTTTTCGGAGTGGGAATATTACCACCTCTTCACTTACACGCTTTTTTGAAAAAGGCACAGATTCATGAAATATTCATGTTTATGTTACAACCAACAGACACATTTTGGGATGATATACTTTCGAGTAGAAACAAAACACAGTTGGATGAACAAACCCCAAATAATGGGCCTCCTCTCTTGGGTGCACTGGGCAGAGGCTGGCAAAAGACAATTCGTCAGCTTGACGATCTTGATCAATTCGACCCCCAATTTCTTAAGGATCCACAAACTAATGCAGTAAATTCAAGCCTGAGTGCTCTGCAGGATTGCTTAATGAAAGTAGAGACCTCGAACAATTCAAAGCCATACCTGTGTAATCCCAAAGATAAAAGTATTCAATTTCACTCTTGTCATGGCAAACTCCGGGAAATCCAGGCTCTCAATGATTTTCTACTTGATCAATTTAATCAGCCAGAACCCCCACATCCAAGAGAGGTTTTAGTTCTTTGCCCCCAACTAGAAAACTATTCGGCATTAATCAGGGCGGTCTTCGATAATCCAGAAAGCGAAAGAATGAAAATACCTTATGGCCTTTGCGATCGGGATTGGCGAAGTGAAAGTCGTATTATTGACACCTTTTACCATCTGTTGGAATTCTCAGAATCCCGAGCCACGGCAAGAGATTTCTACACCTTAATCAGTAGACCGCCAATAAGAGATAAATTTGAATTGGACGATCAAGATCTTGAAACCATTAAATGGTGGCTTGAAAAGACTAATGTAGCATGGGGCTTTGATCGCAATCATAAGCAAAGTCTAGACTTACCTCCTGAAGATCAAAATACATGGGAAAATGCACTGGATGGATTAATGCTTGGATTTTGCTCAGGTAAAGAGACCCTTGATGGATTCGATGATTTATTTGCGGTTGATGAAGTTGAGGGTACTAAGCTGGATTTATTCTCAACACTTGCTGACTTAGTGAATTCCCTCAAAGATATGCAAGTTTCATTTTCCAGACCTCAAGAACCTGCGACTTGGAAGGTTCTTATTTTTAAAAAATGTCTCGATGTTTTTTTTGATGACAACAAAGAAAGCCATGCAGATTTAGTGGAAATAAGAAAGTCCTTGGACTTTTTAGTTCATGAGACGAATTCTCAAACAGAGTTGGAACCTTTATCTGTAATTCGATGGCATCTTGAGAAAACCCTTCGAGAAAAGTCCCTATTTAGCAGACATCTAACTCATGGAGTAACTTTTTGCTCTATGCGATCAGGCCGAGGAATACCAGCAAAAGTAATTTGTGTGATAGGACTGAATGGTGGAGAATTCCCTGCTTCCAATAATCGAACGAGCTTCGACCTATCCAGACAGTTTATTCAACCAACTGATCGAAATATAAGTGAAGAGGACAGGCTTCTGGTACTGGAAACAATTTTATGTGCCAGGGAGTGCTTATACTTCAGCTACAGGGGACAATCCGATAAGAACAATGAGGAAGTGCCTGCATCCGTTGTTATAGATGAAATAAAAGAACAAATTGATGTCACAATAGCTCTCAAGGGTTCGTCCGTTCAACTTAAACCAAGCGAGTACTTTACTTACAAACATCCACTTCAAGCATTTGGTAGGTCTTACTTCACCCAAGCCTCAGGAAATGAACAATGCCTAGATACAAAATCTCTTAAACTAAAATCTTTTTCGATTCGAAATTGCGAGGCAGCCCGCACCCTTATGTTACCAAAAAAAGACTCAACCCCCTTTGTGTCGAAGGGGCTTGAAGATCTAACTGAGGACCAAGAGTCGCCCATTAGGCTCAGGGATCTCGTGGAGTTTTGGCAAAACCCATCTGCCTATTTTATTGCCCGTCGAATAGGCATCTGTATTTGGGATCAGGAAAATTTATTACCTGAAAATGAAAGACTGGATGCCTCACCACTTGAGGACTCTAAATTGAAAAACAGTATTTTGAATATTGTATCAGAAGCAGAAACATCGAGCTTCAATAAGGATGACAATTTTGAAAAGGCGAGAAAAGAAGGACTGTTGTTACCCGGTCAACTAGGCACTTCTTTATACTCCTCTTTACACGCAGAAGTAAGTATGTTGTTTGCTCGTTCAGGAGAAGATTTTTCTCTGCCTCCCAAAACCCAATCATCAAGAGGAATAATTAGAGGTTATGAAATCGAAGGAAAAATCACTGCAATCAATAATAAGCAACTGATTTTATCTTCTTCAAAGTTGAAGGGTAAGCACTGCATGGAAGGATTGATCCTGCATTTATTTGCCAATCTCTTTGGTCAGCCAGAGGGTGCATTTGAAACTATGATTTGTGCAACTGACAGGTCCTATATACTTAAGCCACCCCAAGGGAATGCTTGTCTGGAAGCTCTCGAAGATCTTGTAAACCTATTTGCCAAAGGGAGGAAAAAGCCGATTCCATTTTTTCCAAATTGTACACTGGCATGGATGACTCAGGCAGCTAAACTTAGTGAAGAAAATAGCAGAGCACGCAAGAGCGAACTATCATGTGCATACCAGTCTTGGTCTAGTGAATTTGGTGGAGAAGGAAAAGAGTTCTCCAACAAAATTTGCTTCCCAAAAAACCCCTGGAAATTAGAGGAGACAATAGAATTAAATAAATTAGTGGTCAGTCACTTTAGCAAGCTCGGAGGAGTTATCCTGTGAATCTAAAAAGTTTTTTAGCTGACGAAACTCCTCTTGTTGCTGGCGAGACTTTGATTGAAGCAAATGCGGGTACCGGAAAAACCTATACCCTTTGTAAAATTATAGAAAGATTGATTGTCGAGGAGAGTATTCCAGTAGAAAGAATTCTAGCGGTTACCTTTACCAAGTCAGCTGCAGAAGAACTAAGTGAAAGGGTAAGAAAAAACTTAAAAGATCGAAAATCTAAGCTATCCCAAGGTGTAGGTTCAGAGCATGCAATGCTGGCCCGTGCAATCGGTAATTTTGACGAAGCGAGAATTTCAACCTTACATGCATTTTGTAAACGATTGCTCGAAGATTTTGCTTTTGAATGCGGGGTCCGTACCGAATCTGATCTACAAACAGACGATACACACCTCAGAAAACAGGTTGCTTTGGATTTCAGGAGGGCAACTTTTTTGGACTGTAATCCATTTCTCGCAGCAATCTCTTTCACTGGAGGATTAACGACAGAAAACCTACAAAACAGAAATGATCAAAAGCCTTCATCAGAGTTTTCCGAAGAGCAAGACCTCGAAGAACTCTGTGAGGATGCAACAGAACAATATTTCAGTTTGGTCGGATTATGGAAATCAGAATTAAAAGAAATAGAGACCTTTCTTTTTCAACACTCAGCCAATGGAGCAGAAGTCAAAAAGTGTTTTGAAGAGTTAAAAATGCGCTTCTTGCAAGCGTTTAAAAGCTCTGTAAAAGTTCCTGACTTTTCGCTCATTCGAATTCTTCGAATTGCATTAAAGGAAGAAATCAAAGCTAAGAAAAATGCTGGGACTCAATTGATACCATCATTTTTCTCAAAGTCTTATTCCTTTTTAGATCAATGCAAAGAGATTGAAGGTCACTTATTGGTTATCTTTGATAAATTTTCTGAGTCAAAGTTAGATTTACTGAAGGCTAAATTAAACCTGCGAACCTTTAATGATCTTCAAACTTTGGTTGCTGAGAGTCTAACAGGCAAAAGAGGAAAAGCCTTAAAAACAAAAGTTTTTGAAGAGTTTGATGCAGTTTTAGTGGATGAGTTTCAAGATACCGACCCTGTACAGTTTGAAATACTCAGAATGCTTTTCTCGCAGCAGGGTATGCAAACATCCAAGCTTATTTTTTACATAGGTGATCCAAAACAATCGATTTATAAATTCAGGGGTGCCGATCTTAATAACTATTTGAAAATTAAAGATTCACTAGATCCAAAAAATATATTTGGACTCACTAAAAACTACCGCAGTCATCCCTCGTTAGTCACTGCGGTTAATAATTTTCTGGTGCTCAAAGAAAAATTGGATTCAAAGGAAGAAAACCAAAAGAATGAGGGTGGTCTCTTTCTTGATTCCAGAATCTCTTTTGATGGCTCGACCGGAGACGAGGATCTTGCCGACTCAAAAATTTTTAATACGAGTAACATTAGTATTTCTCCTGCCACATTTAACCTTCGGTATGCTGAACTCATAGATAAAAAGGAAACTCCTGACGAAACGGCAAAGAGGATTCTAAACGATATGGCTAGAGAGATTATTGAACTCCTAGATCCTAAGAATCGTGCCAATATTGGAGGAAATCAAATAAAAGGATCGGACATCGCCATTCTTTGCCGAAGCAACAAACAAATCGATGAAGTATATGAAGTACTATCTTCACATTTGATTCCCTGTACATTACTTGCCAACCGCTCTATTTTTCAAAGTCAAGAAGCACAAGATATTAAATGTTTGATGCAAGCTTTGCTGGAGCCAGGAAATCAAACTTTGATCCGTAGAGTCATGGCGTCCCCCCTGTTTTCTTTTAATTCAGAAAACTTTCTAACTTTTTCTCAAGATACAAACTTATGGGATTTTTGGGCTAATCGCTTTTCATCCTGGTCCAGTCTTTGGAAAACTCAGAGCTTTAGTTACGCATTTCAGGCCATGCTATCTGACTCGTTTGATGATTTAAGCAAACTTAATAGCCAGGGAGCTTCTCTAGAATTGGAAAAGGCACCAATACAAGCCACAGTTCTCCAAACAAAAGGAGGTGAAAGAAGAATGACTAACTACCTGCATTTGGGAGAACTTCTTTACCAGGCAGAACTTAATGGAGCCAATTCATCACCTCGAAATCTTTTACTATGGTATTTGGAGCAAATTGAAAATAGAACTGAGATCGAAGAATCGGACTGTAGGCTTGAATCTGATGAGGATGCGATCAAAGTTCTTACCATTCATAAATCTAAGGGGTTACAATTCCCGGTCACTTTTATACCCTTCAGTTGGAGAACCAGTAGTGGAAAAGGGTTAGACGATAAAAAAGAAGAAATTAGGGCTCTATATGTTGCACTTACCCGAGCCACTTCTAGGCTGTATCTTTATCATAAAGAACCCAAGAGGAATTTCTCCCAATCCGCACTAAGTAGATGCATACCAGAAGATTTTAAAATCGCAGAGAATTATTTATCCAGGCTGTCATCCTATTTTAGCCTGCAAAACATTAATGATAAAAAGTTGGAAAATGATTATTGTGAACTCAATGAATCCACAGATTTTAAACCCTCCCTTTTTACTAATGAGATACCCTTGGGCAGAATAACTTCTTCGTTTTCTCAAAAAATTAAGAGAGGTTATACGGAAAAAGATCACGATGAATCAGAAAATCAAAAAGAAATTGTTTCTTCTGAAAAAAGACTGGGAGCACATAAATTCCCAGCAGGTACGCAGGCGGGAAATTTCTTTCATGAAATTTTCGAGTTGATCGATTATCGAAAGGAACCTGATCATTCACTTCTGGAAAAAATCTTAAGCAAACATGGCTTGGCTCATAGCCTTTTGGAAGATGCAAAAAAAATAATCTTAAGTACCCTAAGAGCTAACCTAGCTTCCCACGAAGGTACTCCCTTGAAACTTAATAATATTTCTGCACCCCAAAGACTACCAGAAATTGAGTTTCATCTTTTAGGTAATGATTTTTGCTACAAAGAATTGGCAACCGTTATCAACGACATTGATCCAAAGAGCAAATTTGCAGTCTACTTAAAAAGAAAAAGCAAAGTGGAACGATCCTTAAACATTTCCTTTTTTAAAGGATTTATTGATCTAACTTTTGAACATGATGAAAAATATTATGTTTTAGACTGGAAATCTAACCTTCTCTCGGGAGAGCAGAATTCATTCGGCCAAAAGGGACTACTGGGGGAAATGGAAGAAGCAGATTATATACTGCAATATCATCTTTACCTCCTCGCCCTGCACAGGCACTTAAAAAGCTCCAAATGTCCGGATTATAATTATGACCAATCAATTGGTGGTGCGTACTATTTATTTCTCAGAGGTTTAGTCCAACCTGTTGCTCCTGATGATGGCATATTTTTTGACAAGCCACCCAAGGAAGTGATGCTCACATTCGATTCCTTCTTAACAGACAAAACGGGAGGTAAAAATTGAAGGAAGTTAGCACTCTATTTCCCAAGCAAATGATGGACTTCTTCATAAGGAGGATGCAGATCTCTCCCAACGACCAAAGTCTAACTCTTATCACAAAACTTTATGAGGCCTTACGATCAGGTCGTGCGTCTTTGAATACAAAAGATTTGGATGAGAATTTGTTACCCTCTCTTGAGTCAGAGCTTGTTGGTAGGCCAATATTAAAGAGGCCCATCGTCTTAACTGAACAGGGAGATTTATACTTTCGTAGATATTATCAATACGAGCTAAGCTTAGCCCAAAACCTATGGCTGAAATCCAATTTGAAAGGTCCAGTCCCTTCTAAAATGGCCCTGGGTCTAATTGAGCAACACCTGGGAAGTTCTCCTGATCAATTAGATGCTGCTATCAAATCAATATCCCATAAAATTGCTTTAATAACAGGAGGGCCAGGGACTGGTAAGACATTTATGGTTATTACTATGCTTGCTGCACTTTTGATAGATTTTCCCGACTTGAAAATTTGCCTTTGTGCCCCAACTGGCAAAGCAGCTCACAGGCTATCAGAATCGATAATTGAAAATCTCAAATTGCTCAATCTGTCTTCAGAACAATTATCTGCTTTTCCCAAAGAAGCTTCAACCATTCATAGGTTATTACGGCCATTACCACCATCTATTCACTTTCGCAGGAATGAAAAAACTCAATTGGAATTTGATTTATTAATCGTTGATGAGGCATCCATGGTTGATTTGCCTCTCATGGCAAAATTAGTTCAGGCACTTCCAGAGACTTCAAGGCTTTTACTAATCGGAGATATTGATCAATTAGCACCGGTCGAAGCCGGTACTCCCTACCACTCAATAGCAAATTATTTTAGTGAAGCTGGTCGCACTGATATTCTTTCCTCCCTTAAAATTAATCGAAGATTTGGAAATGATAGTTCAATTCAACGGCTATGTAGGGGGATTTCGTCGGGTAATGTGGAAGAGGTTGATCACTTACTTAAAGAGCCTACCAAAGAGGATTTTGAATATATCAGTGATTCAAAAATTTTAGAAGCTAAGGTTAGACTACTTGACGGATATAAAGACTTAACAAATGCAAAAACTCCCAAAGAAGCACATGAAGCATTCTCAAAATTCCAGGTTCTGTGCCCCACCCATGAGGGAGAACTTGGAGAGTTTGCACTGAATAAGTTAGCTTTTTCTTTCTATCAAACTGAAAATGAATCTGGTTCATCCATCTACTCTGGGCTTCCCATCATTGTTGAAAAAAATGATTATTCTTTAGGCCTGTTCAATGGAGATATCGGTATAATTTTACCGCAAAGTACTCATAACTCGCAATTGCTTGCGTGGTTTCCAGACAAAAAGAACGGCTATAGATCAATCTCACCGTCAAGGCTTCCTCCCCATCGTCCAGCATATGCGATTACAATCCACCGAAGTCAAGGATCTGAATATGATAAAGTTATGATTGTGATTCCATCCATAGAATCGGAAATCTTGTCACGAAACTTGCTCTATGTTGCGAGCAGCAGAGCAAAAGAAAAAGTAATCCTTTTGGGAGAGCGATCAATCATTCTTAAATGTATTCAAAAGGGTACAAAACAATCGAACAGCCTAGGAAACAGACTCAATGAAGTGCAAACTTCTAAGTAAACTATTTAATTATCAGATTGACTGACCTTTTGAACTAGGAACTTAATAACTTTTGTTGAAAATGGCTACTTCCTGCCCTATTCGCTGAAACTTTAAACATCAAAATCAATATGTACGGAACTAAAGTAAAATCGAACCAACTTAAAAAATTTCTAGAACATATCTTTACTGAAAACGATAAGAGGCAAGGCCCAGGCACTCCTGTGTGTATTTGGGGATCTCACGGCCTTGGGAAAACTCATATTGCTCAGGCATTTGCAAAGGAAAGAGGCTGGCAGTTCCGTGACATTCCTGTCGCCCAATTTGAGGAGATGGGTGACCTACATGGCATGCCCGAGAAAGTGGACCCAACCCCAGAAGAACCACATAGTGGCGACGAATACACTTATTTCTACCCGCCAGATTGGGTACCCACAGAAGAAGGGCCAGGCCTGATATTACTGGACGATTTTAACCGGGCGGATGATCGGATTCTGAGAGGTATCATGCAACTTCTTCAAAATTTCGAACTTACTTCGTGGAAACTACCCCCGAAATGGCAAATCGTTTGTACGGCAAATCCAGAAGGTGGAGACTATTCAGTAACTCCATTGGATGATGCTATGCTTACCAGAATGATCCATGTGTCTCTAACATTCGATGCCAAGGAATGGGCGAAATGGGCCGATTCTGCTGGCTTGGATAAAAGAGGAATTACTTTCATCCTCAACCGCCCAGAAACCGTAACTTTTAAAAGAACAACTCCCCGTACCCTTGAACAATTTTTCCGCCAAATCGAAAATATTGATGATTTGGAAAAAAATCTGGAGCTTGTGCAAATGCTTGGGATGGGAACATTAGACGATGTGACCGTTGGGGATTTTCTCAATTTCATCCGTGACGATCTCACTGAATTAATCGATCCGGAAGAAATTTTGGAAGCTAATGATTTTTCACAAATTGAAGAAAGACTAAAAAAGATTGGAACCGATGAAAAAGGGAACCGTCGAATCGATCGATTATCAACCATCTGCTCTCGTATTTTCATTTGCTTAACTCGCGAAAATTATAAGCCAGGAATCACCGATCAAAAAAACCTATGCTCTTTTCTAAAATCTGAGAATTTACCCAAAGATCTTAAGGTTGGACTCGCTATGGATATTAGTAGGCAGGCCTCAGATACAATTAGAGAAATGCTTCGGAGTGATTCAGAAGTTGCCAAGCTGTTAATCGAATCGATGTAAAAACATGGCAGCTCAGGCTGAAGACGAACTGTCGAGGGCCATCATCAAGCTTATGCTTGATGAGCCCTTCTATGCTCACTTCCTAGGACAAGTTACGCGAATTATAACCACAGATGTTCCCACTGCAGCTGTTGGGCTGAAAGACAAAAATCTTTGCTTATTTGTAAATCCTGATTTCTTTTTAAAGTCTTTAAAAACTCCAGAAGAGAGAATTGCAATTCTCAAGCACGAGGTTCTTCACTTGGTTTTTTATCATTTGTATCGCTTTATTGGCGAAAAGAATTCCAGTAATGCCTATATAAACAACTTAGCCGCTGACTTGGTTGTCAACCAATATGTTGACCCATGGCCTCTGCCAGAAGGTGCTATCCTCTTAAATACTTTCCCTCGGTTGGACTTAGAGCCAGAAGAAGACTTGGCATACTACTATGAAAAATTGACTGATGCCAAATCTTCCTGTGATCAAAAGCTGAAGACCTTAAATGGAAAATTAGAAGGATCAAGCGACTCAGCCCAGAAAGAAGAGCTGGAAAAAGAAATCGAGGATTGGCAAAATATGAAGGATATTTTGGAAGGAGATAACCCTAATATTTGGACGGATGACCACTCGAAATGGTCCGATGATCCATTGGATGAAATTTCCAGGCAGCAAATCGACAATGCTGTAACAAAAGCCAAGGATCGTATGAAACCAGAAGACTGGCATGGTGCACCAGGCTGGTTAAAGGACCACATCGATGGAATTGAGGCAAGGCGAAAGCCCAAGGTAGACTGGAAAAGGTCTCTGAGGATTTTTGCATGTAATGCAAGCCGCACCAAAATTAAAGGGACCATGAAAAGGCACAGTAAGAGATTTGGAGCACCCAACCCGGGTGTTCGGATAAAGAGATTTCAAAAACTGGCCATTATCGTGGACACATCTGGCTCAATGGTAAGTGACGATGTGGTATCATCTCTGTTTGCAGAAATACATGCCATATGGAAAACGGGTGCACAAGTACACATTATCGAGTGCGATTCAACCGTACACCAAACCTACGATTACAGCGGGGTTACTCCTCAATTTGTAGAAGGTGGGGGTGGAAATGATTGTGACCCGGCTTTTGAATATCTTTGGGAATATCGTAAGAAAGGGTTAATTGACGGTTGTTTGTTTCTTACTGATGGATGGTTTGATAAACCTACGATTAAACCGCCATGTAAACTCTTATGGCTGATTACCGATTATGGCACTGATGAATACACTGCATTTGGGTCATCCATCTTTTTAGATTAATATGAAAAAGTTCTTTAGCTTGCGGGTTTGAACTTTAGGAACTGATACAATTATCCATTAGTTCCATTTTTACTTCAAGAGGAGTGGATTCATTCATTAATACAGCCATCCTTACTTTGGGGTCTAGATCTCTTCCTAAACGTATAAGATCTTCAACAGATGTTGAAGTATCAGATGCTAGAGCCATTTTTTCATCACGATTACCTATTAAAAAAGGGTCCTTTCTTTTGAATAGAGTATCAAAATGATTCATTGTATTTTTTTCGATGAAATTTTTATTTCCAAAAGAATTTATGATTAAGTGGTAGGTTTCGTTATATTCGATGCCTAATACGCTTCCGATTTCCAATAGCATTATAGTCTCACTGCTCTTGAGAGCACCATCGCTAAGAGCAATTTCAAGAAAAGATTGAAATAATAAATATTTTGTTTGTTTTGGTTCAACTGAGAGTTGTCTTAAGAGGTCAAGGAATACTTCTTTGGGGTTTACTTCATTCTCCTCTAAAAAGTTTGAAATGAAATTAATTACAGGTTGGGGATTTAAAACATAACAAAGAAGGATATTGTGAATATTATCCAACTCGACTTGGGATATTTCATCATCAATTTGAGCAAGTAAGACCCCACCTAGGCCAATGGCTTGAAGTATCTTGAAATGATTTAAATCTTCATCGATATAGTCTAACAAACCAATAATTTCATCCATTTGATTACTTAGCTTTGTATCGTGGGAACGAAAAAGTCCTTCGATACGCCAATCCCTAAGCAATTGAGAAGAGTCAAAAAAAGATAGGGCTTTTATTCTAAGATAAAGTGGCGGATGTGTATGCTCTCTGGCAAAACTGAAATTCTCCGGCGATATATTTTCTCTTTTAATTTCTGTAAGTAAAGCTTGTGGATCGAATCCTACTTTCTCCGGACATATATCAGTATGCACACGATAAAGTGCTGTGATTGCCGCATCTATTGATCCACAAACAAGCAAGCCAATACGATCAGCAGAAAGCTCTGCTAACTTACACCAAGTTGAGTAAAGATATTCGAATGAGAGGCTTGGAAATTCAGAATTTGCGGAAAAAGAATTATTACAAACATAAGAAATATCATTATTATTAAACAGCCAATGCGCTATTTCATGACCTAGAACAAATTTTAGTTCATTATCATTTAATTCATTAACGAGTTTTGAGCTTAGTATAATAATGCTATCACATTCAGAACTAAATATAGGTAAAATACACGCATTATGAATTGAACTATTTTCAATGAATGTTTTAAAACGGTTTTCGATAGACAATTTCGAGCAAATTTCTTCAATTAGTCTTTCCAATCTTGGAGAAAAAGTCGTTTTAGAACGATATGCATACTTTTGAAATTCCTGAATACCTTCGTTGGCTAAATTTAACTCAGTAGATTTTATGAATGCATACAAGGAACTAATTTGGAAAGTTTCACGGAATAATTGACTCGCCTTCGTCTCTCTTTGCACCCTGAACCAATTACAAAAATTACCAGAAATAAGTATTTTGGAACCCTCACTCTTATCAAATTCAGGATCTAATTCCCAATAATCTACAAGAAATTGATCTATTTTAAAATCGTCAATATAATCCTCAGATCCTTTTTTAAAGGATTGAAGATCATAAATTAGGGCAATCTTATTTTCTATGGATAAGTACAGAGAAAGAAAATCTAAGTTTTCTGATAAGAAACCTCGAGGGTTTTTAGATTTCCTGAGAGTAGAAAAATGGTTCCTCGCAAGTAATAAATAATTTTCACGATAGGTAAAATCTTGGCCTTCCCACTCCTTTAAAAAGAGTTTTATCTTCCTAAGTTCATCTGCATCGACTAGAAAGTCTTCAAAATTAGCCGCATAAAAATACAAAAAAGACAATCTTTCCAATACGTCGGAAAGCACGGCTAAGTTGTAGAAATTAAAGTAAAGAAAGAATCCCTAGCGATTCAATCCTTGCATTTTTGCGTTCAAACTCTTGAGATTGGTATATTCAACATCGTACTCAGGGGAGCCCAAACGAAGAGTCCTTAAACGGGCCTCGCTTTTTTGAATATCCTGTTGCAGCATCATGACATCGGCTCCACGATCCGCAGCTTCATAAGGATTCCCCCTGCCGGTTAGAAAATTCCCAACGGATTGAAGAAAACTTGGTTTGCTTCCGAGAATACGGGCTAATTCACCTCTGTCAAAGTAGCAACCGGCGGAACTTACGTCTATTTTTTCACCAAGAACTTCGATTTCTTTCATATGCTCACCAGTCTTCGGACAAATTTTCATAGTATTATGGGATGTTACTTTGGGTTGTTTAATTGGTTCTAAAGGAGGCTGAAAAGTTCTAGCCGGAGATACGGCTTTGGGAGTATCGAGTGGAATAGGTTTTGAGGTATTAATGTCTGTAATGTTATCCTCTATCTCTGGTTTACTCCAATCAATCAAAGTACCACCGGTTTCTTCAGAACTGTCTTTTTTTGGTACAGATTGAACATGTGTGGTACTTAAACCTGTCGAGGAACTAGGGGGTGAGACTTGTTCACCAGTGGAGCCAGCAGGCTCAGGAGCAATAGTATTATCATCACCTGATTTGGAGGGACTGCTACCTCCTTGAAGCTGTTTTGCTTTATCTATCCAAGTATCGGGATTGGATGTATTAGTTTTACCAACTTTAGGTTTACCATCCTGACAGCTGGTAGGTTCCGCAGAAATATTAGGCAGTACCTTTTCAGGCTCACCATCATTTGCCTTGTTTCCTTTAGAAAAAAGGAAAGCAAACAATCTACGCAGAAAGGACACCTAGAAGCTATTTTCTCTCCTCTGCGAGGATCAGGTCTACAACATTTGGCACTCGAGACAATTTCACAAGTTCCTGAGTGTCCAAAAACCAAGCACCAGTGGACTTG
>Ga0209715_1000671_pt1 | contig 29051 bp, 43 predicted proteins | sample COGITO_mtgs_1205_2_FD_184809 | JGI IMG/M metagenome (GOLD analysis project Ga0209715, IMG submission 184809) | Pelagic marine microbial communities from North Sea - COGITO_mtgs_120503 (SPAdes) (version 2) | ecosystem: Environmental > Aquatic > Marine > Epipelagic ... | reverse complement strand
CCGGACAAACCTTTGTATGTCAGCTTCGGCCAATGTAATAAAATCAGCAGCAATCGTACTTAGATCGTCACGGTTGAGAAAGTCAGCTATGCTCGACTTTAATTCTGCGTATGTTGTAATTGCCATTGATTTAACCTTAAACCTAAGTTAGAATTTTTTTCTGGGAGGATAATAACATGATTGATGTAGATTTAGCTAGGGAACTAATTATTCTAAAAGCAAAAGACTTAGGCTTGGACGATGAAAAACTAGATAGCCTCGACGTATTGGTGTGCAGTCGGCTTGGCATTGAAGATCCAGATCCACTCATCTTTCCATCCTAGATAGGTAACTTAAAATACCTTCAAGAACTTCTGGAGTTATTACTTGCGCAGGCATTTTTGTTTTTATTGCGTGAGTTTTATGTGCTTCGTTTAATGGCTGGCCAGATTTAGTTGCCTTGCCCGCCATTGATTTATAAACATCACTAAATAATAAACCCTGCGGCACGGGGGGAAGTGATCCAAGATAATCGCCAGTAATCTGCGTATTGTATGTAGAATGAGGAAAACTTTGTGGGGGCATATTCCCCCGTGGTTTTTGAAATAAAACTGGATTTAAATCACCTATTCTTGCGGCGCCTAAACCGAACATACCAGCCGGCATATCTCTTTGAGTAGGATCGGTAACACTATACCTAGCCTGCCCCGAACTTGGAAAGCCCAACTCTTGATACGGTTTAGTATCTATTAAACGAATAAAAGATTTTCTCTTAGGAGATGTGGTGCTTTCAGCCCACTTTCGTAAATCCGGCGATAAAATACCAACAAAGTCAGGGTCAAAACCCTTCATTTCTTTATCAAAACTTTTTGCAGCTTTTTTTGTAATTTTGGAGCCTTTGACTAATTCAGCCATAGCCGCGCCCGTCATCGTAGCGAAATCATTTGCGTTTGGAGACATACTCCCCGTTACACCTAAAATATCTTTACCTTGAAATTTTTCTCTTGCTTTGGCAGCTTCTTTATCAATTCTGGTTATAATGTTTTGGTTAGATGCCCAGACTGCATTGTCTGCTTGCGCCGCTGGGCCAAGCATAAAATCAAAGCCGCCTTCGGTGTAAACTGGCTGGTCAAACTTTACATCATCGACACCCTCAACTAATAAGCCGCGAGAAGTTCTGTCGCCGTAAAAAGGTAAAACAACTTTACCTTCAGTTTCCTCCCAAGACATAGGCCTGCGCGCTAAGTTCTCTCCGGTATCAGTTAGGGCAACGTCAGTGTTACCCAAGTAATCCCGCATCTTTGTATTCTGATAACCCAGCGGATCAAGATCTGCTTTATTAGCAGAAGAGGCCGCCAGCAAGCCGCCAAGCTTTGATCTATTGGCAGCAGAAATATTAGATAAATTAGAAAACTCTGGGTCAAAACGGGCATATTGGGATCGAATATCTGCTGGATTATAATTAACTCTAACCCTGTTACCTAAAGCTTCGGCGCTTTCTAAACCGCTAAACCCAGACTTTTCCATTATCTCAGTAACGTTATTTTTACCAAAAACATTTTTTAATTTTTGAATAGTAACCATTGCTGGCTGGTAGCTATCTAAGTAAACACTTAAATTAGGATCAGACTTACTTTTAATAAATACCTGATCTCCGTTTCCACGGTACTCAACATTAAAATCTGGCCCCTCAAAAGCTTGGCCAATAGACCTATTACTATTTATTCCCATTGGTTCATCTAAATTAAGAATATTATTATTCCGCGACATAATAGGAAGAACGTTGCCACCTTCAGCAAAAATCCTTTCACCCGCAATTTGAGATTGTTCCCAATCTTTTGGGACGTATGTTTCAGCCCTTTTAGGATTAGTTGTAGTATAAAAACCTTTGCCTAATTGATTTTGCTTACTGCCAAATTTTTCTTTATCAATTGCAGAGATATTAGCACCAGTGCCATGCATAGATCTTTGATCAAACCCAGCAGCATCAGCCCTAGCCATTCGTGCAGCTTGGCTCATATCAAGTGGCGTATTGGCAAACATATATTGATTGTCAGCCGCACCCATCATCTCATTCGTAACTTCGTTTGATCTACCAGCAGCGCGTAACTCTAGGATTTGCCTCGCCATAGCCTCAGACGCATTTGACGCCGGAGGTAAATCAGACTGAGTGCGAGACACGCCGGAACGTAAAGAATTTTTTGGTGTAGTGGCCAAACCACCGCCGCCCATTGCTAAAGCAGCAGCACCCATAACCTCCGGCACTAAATCGGCCTCTGGTATCAAACCTTGATACGCAGAATATGGCAAGTCAATTGGCTTACCAATTGCGGAAAGCAATCCAACCAAGGCTGGCCCAATACCCTCCCATTCACGCGTAGAAACTCCCTCACTTCCAATTTCCTTAGACAGTAAACCGCCAAGAATAGGACGCCTGCCCTCACGCCATAAATCGTAAGCATCTTCACGCGCCATATCATACAGAAAAGAAAACGGGCTTGCCTGCTCTCTGTAGTAACGCGTTTCGGCTGGATCTGTTGAATATAAAACGGGCGCCATAAATTACTTACCAAACTTCCGCATCAAACAAGTTCCGGCCCGCTTGCAAGCTTCCGGCGTGGGGCAACCCTTCAGTGGTTTCATCATTTAACTTCTCCTCATACTGCCGCACCCTAACATATTTTATTAGGCAATGCCACGTAGGTTTCTTTTAATAGACTGTTTCCAACTCGATATTGCACCGGAAAGAGCCGTCGTTGCATCCGACGCCATAGTCAAACACAAAGCATCAGCCAAGTCAGGAGATTTCAATCCACGCCTGCGCATCTCATCCTTACTCTCAGCCTTCATCTTACCAGAAGAAGTAAACGAATACCGTATGGCAGTCAATTCAGCCACAAGCTGATCACTGTCCGGCAACTTACAAGATCTATCCTCCAACCAACCCTTCGTCTTAAACCAAAGCTCAGACCTCAAATTCATATACGTGTCACCCATAGACGGAGACTCACTAACATTCACGCCCCTCACGGGCGCACCCAACTCACGCAGGCGATCGACAACCCCGCCACCAAGGCCAATACTATCAACTAAAATTTCCTTCGGCTGCGCGCTGGGCGGCAAACCATTATACTCAGCCATGACGCGGCCAACAGTCTGCATCAAATCCAACCCCTGCCACGAATTAATATCCGTCACCACATTCCCATACCGCTTGCACAACGCAGTTTGATCGGTGCCAAACCGTGCAACGTCCAAACCCCAGATGGGCTTCTCATCCGGCGTCACCTCAATATCACGCCGTATCGCACTCTCAACCAAATGAAACGGAATAATAGTATCATCATCGGCCAGCGGAAATTCACCCAAAACACGCACACGAAATGCGTTGGAATCCTCACCATAACGCGCGCGCATCTCATCAACAAAATCATCAGATACGAGGGGGCTTTCCACGCAAGACCAACGCCGCGTCCACCAACTATTCGCCATGCGCGTCTGGCTCTCGTAAAACGTACCACTAGAACGCGTCGGGTTAGACAGTAGGATCGTCGTGGCGGAGTGACCCGACATAGAACCCGCAGCAGCCTCAAAAACCTTCTCAGGCACACCGGAAGCCTCGTCAACAACTAACAAAACATTCTCAGAATGCACACCAGCCAAAGCCTCCGGCGTTTCCGCCCTACTCGTCCTAGCCGAAATAAACGCCTCACTGGGAGCCGAAGACAACTCAATGCGATCAGACTTAACAACCAACATAGAACCCAACTGCTCCGGCAACTCATTAATCCAACGCTTTAACTCCGCAAAAAGTGCGTCAAACAACTGACCACTCGTCGGCGCCGTAACCACAACCTTATTCGGAAAACGCAACATCAAAAACCAAAGCATAGCCCAACTTGCAGACGTAGACTTACCCGTACCGTGGCCGGAACGCACACTAATCTTACGCTCGTTATTCGCAATGGCATTCAAAAACTCCGCCTGATACGGCAGAGGATCTGCACCCAAAACCTCCTTAACAAATAAAACAGGATCGTCACGGTAGCGCGACACAAACTCAATAAAAGGATTATCTTCACTCACTGGACAACTCCTCATACTCAACATCAATCGCATTGGCCTCGCGCTGCTTATCCTCCGCATCAATCGCGGCAATCTCAGAGTTAACCTTGCGCAGCGCATCTAAATGCATATCAGCTACAGAAATCGTCACATTAGTCTGCGGGCGATTGCCATACCTATCCTGATTGTAAGAACCCGCCATGAACTTACGCCACTGCACCTTCTCACGCGTGGCGGCAATCTCCGACGTTGTGCTACTGCCATCCAACGCGTCAACCATTCCCAACCCCTCCTCAACCAACGCGTCGGCAGACTCACGCTTCGCCTTGGCCAGCGCAGAAGCATACTCAGGAATCTGATTAACAGACGTGCTAAAATACGCGCGACTGCACCCATACTCCTCCGCAAGCTTTGTCATCGTCTTGCCAGAAGCAACCTCCTCAAACAAAAAATCTGCGCCGCCCTTACTCTTAATCTCACCTAAAATCCTGCGCCGTAAAGCCCTGCCTGCCATTAAATTAACTCCAGTTTTTTTTAAAATTTTACATTAAGCCTGCGTAGTAAGGCAAGGGGGGTGGCGGGGGGGGTCAAGCGTGTGCGTCGGATTATACATAAACACACCCTAGCAAAATCTTTGGCGGGGGGGGGTAATTTGGCGCCATTATCGCATAATACGTATTATGTTAAATTTATTATGCAATGGAAACAATGACATAGCTATTTCTGGGGTATCAATGTCGCATATGAAAGCCTTTGGCAAGGCTCTTGGGGTATTGACGTACCCCACAAAATGATCTACTCGCGCGCGCCTGCGCTTTGTTGTCGATGTGCCTCGCAGGTAGTATATCTCACAACAATGGCTCAATGCATTGTCTCAGCATTAAGCTTGAATATGTCTTCACTCTCCATTTCGATCAATGCTTCCGCGAGGCTTTGCATTAATCTGTTTGGGTCAGCGTTATCAACTAATCTATCGCCAAGATAACTCGTCAGCATCTCAGTCTCATTGTCTTGCTCATCATCATCTCTGCATTGCAATTCCATAACAATCTTTAATCCGTATGCCATGACATCTCCAAAAGAAAAACCCGCGCCATTACAACGCGGGCTTAGTTGTCAGGGTAATCCGCTTGACTGTGGGAGACAGGAAGCAGACTTGCGATGAATAACCCCGCACGATCACTATAGCTCACCAGAGAGCTTCACATCAAGTCCCTGCGTCTGACATTTCCGCACCCAGCGCCATATACCCACAACTGTCCACGCTCGAATCCCTATGCCCGCCATTGCGCAGCCTTGCAATTTTGAGTAGCGCCATTAGGTGACACACGTCTGCGGCGGTTAAAGCTACCCCCAAGTACGCGCTAAACAATGCCGCAGTAGTCCCGAAGTTTTCTTTGGGCTGGCCGTAATGTATTTGGCGCGGGCCATTGATAAGTTCCCCAGCCTCAAGCAAAACGCTAGACCTTACATTTTCCGGCAACACAATCTTCTTCTCAGTCGGTATAGTTTTGTCGTTCATTTCTTTTTCCTTTTGTTTGTCATTTCCGCTTTCCTAAATATTATCTTTCGTCTCTCATCCTCAGACCACTTGGGCAACGCAGGATTAAACCGACGGCGATTAGCGAAACCCTCAAGCTCACCAATATCGCGGCAAGAGTTAAGCTTCTCATCAAACGTCCTAGCCTCAATCGCCAGCTTCGTTCTTCCAGCAGGAAATATAAAAGCATCACCCCTCTCAACTTTACCCTCAACCCACTTCAACATCCTATCCCTCACCTCACTCATATTAAACTCCAATATCTCTGGTGTATGATTGTATTATTAATGTGTCTTACAGACACATTCATACATTCATACAAAATACGCCTTCGTAGGAATTACTGTAGGAAAGCGTATGAAACGTATGAATTGGACATCTAAGTCATTGTTTTTATTACACCCCCAATTCATACACTTTTCATACACTTCAGCATTTTCCCTCACCGTCCAAAAACCACACAAAACCATCATTTTGCACCAAATGTCCGGCACTAATCAGTGCATCAATCGCCTGCTTGTAGCTGGATCTTGGATTGCTGGCGTTAGATACCTTGCCCAAGAAATGGTTCCTGAGATCCTCCTCCTGAATCATCCAATACGTCCTCGACTCTGGAAATCCAGCCCCCGCATGATTTGGTTGGCCCACGCCTTCACCCCTAAGTTGGGTAAATGCGTTGCGCATGATAAGCTGGTTCTTGCCCTTTATCTTTGGCTTGCTGGCTTCGGCAATTTCACTCTCGCTGGCCTCATGGATCACGCACGTTGTGACGGCATCTCCATCCTCATCAATGCCAAGCTCAACCACTTTAAGTTTAAACGTAAAGACTGTTCCAGTTTCCATGTCGCGCTGCTTGGTGGATTTCGCCGTGCGCAACCCCGTAACTTCGTCGTGGTCTAACTCTATCTCAGAATCGGTAGCAGCGCGCAAACTGCTATGTCCACGCGCACCAGCGGCTTTATCCTTCCCTGAGTGATGCACAATTGAGACGTGCGCCTTGGTAATGATCCTGAGCTTATCGCAATTCGAAATGACACTTGTCATTGCTTCTGGTGCATTCTCATTACCACCAGCCATTGCGCGACTGAGCGTGTCAACTACGATCATTTTGAGTGGGCCGTGTCGTTTAGATATTTCGGCGCAAAGCTTTACGAGTGACGCCATGTCAACGTCTGGGTCTAATAAGTTTACTGGAGACGGCCTGACAGCCAATTTAACGTTGTTTTGGTCGGGGTAATGCTGTTTTAGGGCTACTACCCTATTGTGGAACGCCATACCCCCCTCAGTCGCCAAATATAATACAGATCCGCCATTTACCTTACTGCCGTTCCAATCATTATCTCCGCCGACGTGCCAGCCCATATCAAGCGCGAAGAAAGACTTACCCACGTTCGATTGCCCATAAATGACGGACATACCGCCCTCGGTGAGCCACCTCTTTATGAGGTAGTTTCTTGAGAGTTGCGGTACTGCATCCTCCGGCATAAATATTTGATCCATCACGTTAGCGACAGTCAGCGCCTTTCTGGTGGCTTCCCTGCCTTGGATGACCCACAGGTCTGAGAAATCCCAGCCCTCCTGCTCTGGCAAGATATATTCCACGCCGTGTTGTTCGAACGTAGTTTCACACGCCTTACGGCCCGCCTCGTCGTTATCTCCGGCAACCACAAGCTCACACTTTGGCTTTGATTGGGATATTGCATCAACGACTGACGGTATATTATTTGCGCTTAATGCAAAGATTGTCGGTTTATCTGTGGCTTCGTGTATTGTTGCCGCATTTGCCCATCCCTCAGTGATGTAAGCGAAATCCTTTATCGGGCCACCTATGACGCTGAAATGACCGACTACGGGCATATTATAGCTAAACTTCTTCTTACCTTCGGCGTCGATATACTGGTAGCCGACGCGCTTACCCGTCACATCTATGATAGATATTACAAGCTTATCGCCTTCGATTTTTGCATTGTGCAGGCTGAGTTTCTTCTTTTCTAAGTATGGATGTTTACTCATATCGTTACTTTCCGGCCAATCCACTTGCAATTCTGTGCGCACTTCTTTGCGCACTGGCGGCGCGCTAGATTGCGACGGCCAAAGGGACATATCCTTTAATTTGTCTTTAATTGCTTTGTAGTCTTGGCATTTCCTGCAATTTACTAAAACTTCACCATTAAATTCTTTAATCCAGAACCTATCGACGCCGGAACAATTTGGACACGGCCCATGAAATTCTCCCTGACTTGTTTTTTTTAATTCTAGGTTTGATATGATTGGCTGGCTATATTCCGACCAATACGCAATGGGGAACTTGCTATCCTTAATTGATTTTGCTACCATTTCCCTGCTCCTTTTTTTGGGTTTTTAGGGGCGCTCTTGTTAATATGCCCAGCGAATGGACACGCTGGGCATATTTTCATTATGACTGTATAACTACAAAGCCATTGTTTCTAAACACAGTTGACGTATCGTCGTAAGCTTTAAGTAAAAGCTCTGCTGTTGATAGTTTAGTCATTGGTTACTCTCCTTTGCTTTTGTTTTACAGATACTTCCCATAGATTAGAAATTGGTCTTAGTTTTTCCTGATCTAAGACCAAACCAATTCCATGCCCAAGGTCTTTTTTATAGCAGTTTTCTAGGAAGATTTTTTTAGGTACATATCCCGCTATAATCATTTCGTTTTCTAAATTTTCACACACAAGAACAGCGCAACTAGCTTTAAATGCTTCTGCATTTTTAAATAAAAGTTTTCCTGTTTTGTAAAATGTAGATTTAACATCTATTGATATATCATCTAGCCATAAATCAACACCTTCATCTATTCCCAATTGAAATAAGTTATGTTGAATATTGAAAGCTTTTGAAACAGCTAGTTCTGATCTTAAACCTAAATAGTCTAAATCATTATCACTCCTTCCTGAGTCACGTCTTTGGTTTTTGACACCAGATAATCTAGCCAATTGCCATCTCATTGTTGCTGCTTGCCTGCACATAGAAATTTCTTTTGCAGATAATCTAATAATCATTTAAAACGGAATTTCGTCATCAAGCTCTACGCTGCTTTTCGCAACGTTAGAAGTTGCACCGTTTTCCTTTGGCATTGCAAACGGATCTTCTTCCCGCTTGGCCACGTAACCGCCTTCGATTTGGTCAAATGGATCAACACCCTGCGCAAGCTCTTGAAGCTCTAGCACTTGCACCGCGCGCAATCTTAGGCTCACACCATTTATTGATCCCGTGTTGTACGGCACAATTGTCACCGCCAAATTCATTTTGCTGCCGGAAGTTAACATGAAATCGTCTGGTAGTTTATTTCTGGCGGCGTCCACTTGCTTCGGCGCCTGAGTTTTTTCTCCGCCGTAGCTGCCCTTTAGTTTTGTCTTACCGACAACCCTATCCTCTTCGTCTCGCTTGTAAGGTAGGTAGGTTGGCTTCTCAGGCCACTTGCGCTTCGAGTCCAGTGACGCGGCATTCTTGTAAGCTTCCATGCAGACGTTGTGTAAATCCTTCGCCGTGGCATCATCCATAACGAATGAAGTCTCATACGCGGCGCCATCGTCCATTGGATCACACTTAACAGAATTATTTTCTGCATTGTCGAAACGATAGGTTGAGTTTAATCGCGGATATTTCGCGTGAACGTTAGTAATCATATGTTGCATTTTGCAACTCCTTCTTGGTTTTGCGTGGCACCCCCACGCTGGGATCTCTTAGAAAGAATTTTCACTGTCCATCCACGCAGGCAGATGAATTGTGTTTATGTCTGGGTAGCCAGTGCCGAAGTCGTTCTGGTCGATGGCAGTTTTCATTTTTATCAAAGTTTCTATTACCCTGTTGTGCGCGTGTCTCAAATACATCTCACTGAGTTCGTGGCAGGCGACAACGTGCGGCTTATCCTTTTCGATGCAGATGAAGATGAAATTTTTAACCTTAACTTTATTTAAATTTAGGACGTGTAAATAGAAAGCTGCCTGCAAATCATACCCAAACGATCTCACAGCTTTTTCGAACCCACGCGGGCTGGCATCTTGGCAAGTTTTAATGTCAATCACAATACCGCTATTTCTCAGCAATCCGTCCGGCCTCGTTTTGAGTGGAACATCAATGTCTGGATCGGTTGCGAAGAATGATGCCTCTGCCAGCAAATCAGAGTTTGTTAGTAGGTGATTTGCCATTTCATTCTTTAGGCAAGATTCCGCCATATCTGATGCAAGGTCAAAATCAGCCTCAGTGAGTAATATCTTGCCGCCAGTGTCAGCCTCTTCCTTTAACTCCGCCCAAGCCTTACCGCGCCGCGTCTCCGGCCCGCGAATAACTAAATCCTTTTCGGGTTCCAATAAGAGTGCGTGAACGCTGGAGCCAAGGTCGAAGGCGTGGCTTTCTTTTCTTACGTTGCCAATCCAATGCGCTAAACTTTTGTTGCTCACCATTTTTACATCGGTTGAGGAAAACGCTGCATCTTCGTGATACTGTTCATTGGTCATGGCGTCTGATTTTACAATTGTCATATCTTGCTCCCTAAATAACTTTAAACTCTGAAACTGGTATGTGGGCCACTGGTTCTACGTCCTGCCAATCCCCACGATCTTTCCTGCCGCCCACCTTGGTGAGCCATTCCTTATTTGGCATTCGCACCCAGCCCATCTTGTCAGTCCACTGCACAAGTAAAATGCAGTTAATGCCAAAATCTCTGTACTGCGCTGCGGAAAGTATTTTGGACAGTGAAATCATGTAAGTTGGGTAGGCTTCCATTTTATTGTTTCTGCATTTCACCTCAACAAAGCTGGTGGCATAGTCATTTCGGGTGACGCAAAAATCCATCTTATACTGAATTGGAAGTTTAACGTAACCCGCACCACCACCAAAATTTTCAATAAACTTTTCGATGGCGTTTATTTCTTTGCTGCGGTCTAGTCGCGTTTCGTATAGTGGCCTGCTCACGACATTAATTCCCGCACGATGAAGCAGAAGGCAACGAAATCAACTTCCACCTTGTAGTCTTCACCACCCGCCATAATTGAGTTGAGGGGTATGACGCAGCGAATTGGCTTGCGATCATATTTGTAAATCAGGCAAGGTATTTTACCCTCACGCTCCGCCGCAAATTTAACCTGATCCCACCACGCAGGCGCACCACCAATCGGCGCGTCTTTGTAGCGTTTCAACTCAAGAGTAAACGGAAAGTCTGGATCGTCTGGGATTAAATCAGCGTGGCCACCAGTTCTGTACTGTTCGAGATCTCTCTTAAACTTAATGCCCAACTCATCGAAGAGGTATGATGATACCTCACGCTCAAATCCGGCGCCCTTATTTCTACTGTTAACCATCAGTCGGCCCGTGGTTGCTTGACTTCGATACCCTGATCCGCAGCCATACCGATTGCAGCTACACGCACAAACGCCGTGAAGCTCAGACCCATCTTCCGCGCAGCATCAGTGATTGCGTCGTGTTGCACCTCACTGAGACTAATTAATATCTTTTTATCGTACATTGATCTTCCCTTCCACCAAACCATATATTTTTTATATACTGGCACAACCTCTAATTATTATTGCGTAGCTTTGGGCGCCGCATAAAGGTGCTTTGCATTAAGTCTGTGTCCCTGCATCGGGACATAGAAAATTCGTAATGTTCGTAAATTATTGGATAAATGTTATTACTTGCGTAATAACAAGTTTCCATATCTTTAAAATAAATATGTGAGTGAACGGTATTGTCCTCCACATAATAAGTTAAGATTAAGACCACCCAATACATTATTTGTTTTTCCAATAAATCCAGCGATGTTGTTTCTTGCCGCGCCCATAGTTTACATCGACACTGACCAAACGACGTTCACGGTTTATCATGTTGCTATCCACTAACTTGTTTAGGTAGCTGCTGGTGCGTGACACGCTCTCACCAACAAGTGCAGCCGCCTGAGTTGCGGATAGATCCTCACCATCTGGGAATGCATCCAGTAGGCGCTGCATTTGTTTTTGGTTATATTGCTGCCTGCGCAAATCAGCAATTTTTACGCTTTTGCTGATAAACTCTTTTTCCGCACCTATTTCTTTAAAGCTTTTTGGAAGAGGCAAGTCACGCAATTTCTCAAGCCACATATTATGCTCATACTCAAGCATAGCCTTGCCCAGATGTTCCTCCGCCTCTTGTTTCGATTTCGATGCGGCGCAAAGTTTTGCTAAGTCAGTTTTAATATCTTGTAGACTTCTTCTTTTAACATTAACTGCACTTGCTGTTGCTCTTCTAGGCTTTGTAAAAAGTTCGGCCTGCCGCGCATCTCCGCCTGCTTCAGCATTATTTCCGTCGTGCGCTCCAGACGCTTTATCAGCATCTTTACTTTCTGATGTGTTTCCAATGGTTCTACCCCTTTTTGCGTTAAATTTAATTTCATATTTCTTAGATATTCTGTGAATTTTACTTGGCGTCTCGAAAAATAAATCCGCCACTTGAGCCTGAGATAATCCCGCAGATGCGGCCATCTTCACTTGCTCAATAAATGTGTCTTGATCAAATCTTGCCATTACTCATCATCCTCCATGGGTTCTATTTGGCCGGAGCCGTAACAGTTATCGCAGTTGTCTTTGTATTCCTCTATTTCTGGGATTGGCGTGTTTGGACCTTGCGGTATCATGCGCTCGTAAGTGGCCCTGCCTTCGCCTTTGCATTCTGGGCAATCTATTGTTTCTACTTCAATCATTAACTTCTCTCCCGTTTAAATTGGTTGCCCAAAAAATAGTGACACTACTAACGCGGCAACAAGGGCAATCGCTCCTGCAAGTTCTGCCGTTGGGTTTTCCTCAAGTCGTTTGAAAAACTTTTTCATTTGATTGCGTGTCATCAGGCTTCCTCCTCAATTTTGCTAAATGATTTAAGTGAACATTCCTCACTTTCTAAGTGATACACTTTGTGACTATGGCAATTATCAGTGAGCAAGAGATCTGCATCTTGATAATCCATATACTCACCTATGTGATGCTCATAATATTCATCCTCAGTGCATTCCGGCTCATCCATTGGATCATCTAAGGTTTCAATTTCATTTTCGTGATATGATCCGTAGCTTGCATCCACAAACTTGATCACGTCATCCATGTCGATTGAGCATTGCACTGTGTAAATTTTTACATCAGTCTTTTCGATTGTTACTGCGAGATCTATCATCTTTCCTCCTAACAACTTCTCACCTCCTTCACGCCACCAGTATGATGAAGTTCAACTTCAAAAACTTCGTAAGAGTAAGCAGTAATAGACGTGTCGCGGATTATGTTTTTAGGTAAATCTTTGATGCAATCTTGCGCACTGTCTTTGTCATCAAAAGTTTGTTGTGGCTCATTTTTAATGCCGTTTACAATTCTAATCACGCTTGGGGCATATACCATCCTGCCCTTATACCAGCCCTCTTTAAGCTCAAAATCATTTGAGTTTTTAGAGAGCTTAGTGCTTGAAGCATTTATTGCGTATCGAATAGTCATTTGGATTTTCCTTCTGGACAATAAGTTAAAGGGGAGCCGAAGCCCCCCTGTTGATATAATTAAACTCCGACAATCTTTTGAAGTTTTGTTGCACTAATTACTTTTCCGTTTAACTTCCACTTTCGCTTCCAATGAGAAGGCATAAAAGTATTTGCACCTTGCGCTGTATGAAGAAAGCAATGCACTTTTCCGACATTATCAATATCAAAACTTTTACCGCAATAAGAGACTGGATAATCACAATCATTATCTGTCTGAAGCTGTGCGAGGCGATTGAATGTAGCGGTCAGCATTTGCGTGGTTGTCATTTTATAACTCCTCCTGTTTATATGCCTAACATATATATTATATATACTATTACAAGAGGTAAATTAGAAGAAAGAGTTAAAAACTTCTTCCATTAATGTTTTTTCGTTTAAAAACATAGTGGGTCTTAACCGCGTGTGACCTGATTTTATTGACGGATCATCACCTCGACAAAAAAATATCTTCTCAATATCTAAGGCTACAAACGCCCAAATATCTGATCTTTTTTGTTTTGATAGATTTCTTGTGTGAAAACTGTAGGATTTATAATTTAATGGAATAAAGCCTGCTGTTTTTATTTGCAGGGTTAGCAGCAAATTATTTGTTGTTTTAATGTAAGCGTCATCAACATTATTGTTGACAAGCGTACATTCGTGGCCAGCCCTAGAAATTCTGCTTAATGCTAAATACTCACCAGCCCGCCCAACACTTGCGCGGGCCAATTGATCGTGCATTTAAACACTCTCCAACCAAGTATGGATTTTTGTGGTTTGGTGTATTCTATCGTCGATGCCGTGATACCCACCGTTCACCCGCTTCGTTATTTTGCGGATAACCTCGCCATCGACACCAGTGTCTGCAATTTTATACAGACCGTTGTTAGAAAAAAACCACATAGCTGTTTCAAACGCGTATTCTTCTTCCAGCAATGAAGGATCTTCTATAACCTCCGGCAAGCCCATATCAGAAGCAAATGCTTTGACGTTGTTGTATCCCGTCAATTGTAAAAATCCGCGTCCCAAATATAGGCTGGCTTTTTCTTTCGTATCATTACCCATACGCCCAAAATACACGTTCTCAGCTAACGCTTTTGGGTTACGCGCAAATGGCTCTGCACTTTCCTTAGTCGGAAATCTGCTAGGCCAAACCCGCATCATCGCCTCGACAGAGTAACTCAGGTTTTCTTTTGTTAATTTAAACCCGCCGGATTCGTGGTGGGCCTGCCCCATCAAATGCGCGGCGCGCTTGTTAGATAATTTGTAATGCTTGGCGATTGCGCGCGCCGTATTTGGCCCAAACGATCCATCAGCAGAAACGCCAATCTTCGCCTGCAATTTTCGCATTGCATTACTCATTTTCTCTTCTTCGCCGTTTTAGCAGCAGCTTTAAATGCGCTGGCTTTGGGCGCGCCCTTAGTGCCAACCTTGCGCATTTTCTCACCGCTTCCAGCCTTAATTCTCTCACGCTTTTTATGAATATTTGAATACAAACTCATTTGCTTTCCCTTCCGCTAATATGCCCCGCAACAATGCCTATGACGCCCGTCAAGCTCATCTGGAGCAGTTCAATGATGTTTTGATCTACCGGCCCACCTTGCTCTCGCGCTAACGCAAACTCATCGTAAACTATGAAACCAAGCAGGCAGATCAGTCCGGCGCCCATGATAAATACTGTTAAATCTTTTATCCTCATTACCACTTCACCTTATTTGCCCAATACGCCGCAGACATTTTGCCCTTCGCAATATTACTTGCGTGGCGCGCTTTAAATGATTTGTTTCGGGCCGTTCCATCTTTCGAGCCAGATACACCCTGCTGGCCAAACCTAATTGTTTTTACCTCGTCGCCTGCTTTGGCCACGACAACGTGTGACTTTGTTTTGTGGCTAGGTGTGCGCTTGGGTTTGTTAAAACCAGACACACCAGCCCGCGCTAATCTAGGATCTTCTTTCATTACTTGCTTACCTTCTTAACTTTTTCGAAACTTCTCATTCCAGCCAGACCTAACATACCCGTTAAGATCGGCATCATAACCGACATTTCTGCCTGCGGGATTATAAAACCAAAGCCCGCACAAATTGGAGATATAAGAAAGTTAACCATCAAGCCTAGCACACACACATAGCCACACAGAGGGCGCCACGACGCCTGAAACCAGTTTCCCTTAGCCTCTGCTGTATTAACCGCTATCTGCGCTAACATGGCCTCCTGTGCGTGCCTGTCAGCCATCGTACTCAATTCATGGCTCAACGCTGCGGCTTTGTCTTTGTCTTCTATGAATTTTCCAACGATCTCCGTGGCTGGGCCAATCAAGCTTGCAATAATACTCATCTCTTAGATCCCAGCGCAGAGAACCCAAAGAATGCAGCGACAAGTCCCGATATAGCTATGAAATACGTAGGGGCAATATCCGCCAACAACTGACCCGTGGTGTCATACCCAATGAGATCCGCAGCAACAATGCCAAGCGGGTAAATCAGCAGGCCAAATAAGGCAAACCACGTCATTTTGAGTTGTGCATCTCGCTTGTGATCTGCGTCTTCCATTCGCAGGCGGCGATCCTCTAGCATAAGCTCGCGCTCATCTGGATCAATCTTGCCGTTACTGTTTAGGTCATATTCAGTCATCTGTTAAACTCCTTGCGTATCCTTTTGCTATATTTTTATGACTTGTTATTATAACAACTTTTCCACGTTTGCCATATACAACGTACTTTTTGCCTTTTTGAACTAATATCACTCACCATTTACCCTGTGATCTTCCGACAAACCAAATAACTCCGCCCGCGATTGCTAAACCAACTGAAATTATCAATGTAATTATAATTCCGTTTATAAGATTGTCTATTGCCTCTTTTTTTGCGTAAACCAAGTCCCGTTGCTCTTTGCGCTGTTGTGCTTCGATAGCTACAATCTCACGCCAAGCAGATGGCCCATAAACGAATGAAATATAATCCTTTAATTCTTCACGCATTTCTTTCAGCTTTTGTTTTTGAGTCCACAATTCTAAAGCGTGACTTTGAGTGTCCGAAAAAATTTTATAAAGTGGAGGTTTTTTAGATTTCTGCTCTAAGAAATCAATGTCAGCAGATGCTTTTGCAAACTGAGAAATTGCGCCTGTGAAACTTGAAATTTCCTTGCCGACCTCACAAGCCTTTTTTATTCCTTTGTATGCGCTTGTGGCGAGTGTTATCGCACTGATAGGATCAATCATGCCGGAGCCTTTTTAGTTTATCTGTCGAGCATCCTGTCCATCTTTAAATCTAACGCGTCCAATCGTGCTATGACACGATCCATTGCTGTGTTGTTGTCAGGTTTAGTTACATATTCTTCTCTCGTTTTATTGATTAAAATTTGGAGCCGTTGAAGCTCCAAAATATAACCACGTAAAACGAAACCAACAAAGGCTATGCCTAAAGTTAAAATTGCACTCCAGATCATATCCATTTCCATTAGTAACTGCCCTGCCAGACGCGTAAGTTGCTAAATTCGCTACTCATCAACTTCCTTTTTAACACATCTTTGACTGCTTGGGTATCCGTCCACTCAACACCAGCTTCTTTTAGCCAAACAGATAGCATCCCCATATCTACATTTCCGACGTGCTTATAATCAGAGCCGAAACTGTTTTGCGTAACTTCGCGCGCGTGGGCCGCGTCTTTGAGCATTTGAGAACCGTCAAAGGTTTTCTTAATGACCACGTTGTCACCTTCAAAAGAAACCTTTTCTGAAATTTTAGTTGATGTATTAAGACTCATCCCAAGCCTCATTCACATTTGGCGTTGATGGATCATCACCCTTCAGAGTGCCGTCTGCATTGCGCGCACGTTTGCGTTTCGTGCCAATTTTTTCAGTGGCTTTGCTGGCAACCTTTTTAACTGCCTGCGCAACCTTCGGCGCCTCACTCACAGTTTCTAAGATTGTTACCGTATCGCCGCGCAGTGAGTTTAATTGCTCAACTTCGCTTTCCGGCAGAATGACAGTTTCACCCTTTTCTATTCTACCCTTGCTGCACAGAATTTTGATTCTGTTAACTATAACTTTCTGCATAAATAACTCCTAAATTGAAAATAGGGGCGACATGAGCCGCCCCTAAAGTTATTATATTATGAAGTTGTGTTGTCTGCAATAATTCCAGACGCAGCCTCATTCTTACAAACCAATGTAAGTTCTGTCACCACTTGGCGAGTTGTGTTATCACCAGTTTTTGCAAGTGCAACATTTTTGGTTGGACGCAGCATTGCGACTTCCCACATATTGTCCTGCATGATGAAAACGTCACGCGAACGATTTTCCCGTGATGGCATGAACTCCACAGTTCCCCAAGGTGTCACGTAAACAGCCAATGACTTAACAACACGCTCGTCGCCAGCTTGCACTGATGAACGCTGGTTGTTGTTACCAGTGAAACCTAGAGCAACGTTCATCTGGAACGCTGATAGATACACTGTGTCTGGCTTGCCGCCCTCTTCCCAAATTGACTGCATAACTGTGTCAAATTTAGCCTGAGTAAACGCTGTAGGAGCGCCTGAGTCGGTACGTGCGTTGCTGCCTGTGCCGTTAGGATTGGCACCAGAACTTGCAGAAACAAAGTTCACGTTGGTGGTCATCCAAGCTGGAGCGCCTGCAAGTTCCCTCGCAGTTGTAGCATTACCAGCGACTTTAGCGTTATTGTCGAAAAGTGCTTTTTCGATGTCTAACTTTTGCTCTTTTGCAATTAGCAAAGTCTGGTAAGCAATTTGCTTGTTCTTGGATACGTGGTCTAATCCCTCATCCGTATCGGGAACCACGACTGCATTTTTAAAGATTTGAGTTGAATTGTTCAATCTTGTTGTTGCAGTACGAGCTTCAGCAGTTGTTGCGTCACCCTCAATATGTGCGTTAGCCGCACTCGCGCGTAGCGATTGAGTGTTCCACTCTACCAAAGTATTTTTGGCAGAACTTTTTGAGCTTTTGCTGTAAAATGGAGTTTCCTCCGGCGACACGTTATAAATTACTGAAGATAAATCTTCACGTATTGTATTGACAGAATCATAACTGTCAAAGGTATTGGATGGCTGTGCCATTATTTTGTCCTTTCAAAGACTACTGGTTTAAGATCAGGCTCAATGCATCATCGATTGAGCCAGTTTTCTGCAAGCGCGCTTGCGCCTTATTGCGAGTTACAGCATCTCCGTCTTTACGCTTGGCCGCACCAGCCTTCACAACGGGACGAACATTCTCGCCCTTCTTCTGCGCTTGTTTGCGCTTCGCAACCAGTTGCTTATATTTACGTGCGTCATTTAACGCCCGCACATATCTGCTGTCCGTAACCATTTGCATCTCCTCGGCAGTGAAGCCATATTCGATGCCAGTTTCTACGAGAGCCGACTTAACTTTATCGCTGCTCTCAGGGTTACCCAATTCTGGAATATGTTGAACAAGAGACTCAGCCTGCTGTTGCAGATACGCTTGATGCGCCTGCGCCTGCTGCTGATGCTGTTGATTTTGCATATGTTGAACCTGTTGCATTTGGGAGTCATATTGCACCTTGTCCTCATCGTATTTAAGTTTTTGCTCCATGAACCCAATGGGATCATTTTCAAATAACTCTCTAGATGGTGGGACGGGTGCCTGCACTCCGTTTTGTTGTGCTTGTTGGTATAGCTGCATAAATTGTTGTTGCTGCTGTTGCAATGCGGCTTGAGTTTGCTCAGTGTGCTTACGCATCTCAGCAACCTCTTGGAACCGCTTATTAATTGCCGCTTGTCCCGCAGCAGATTGCTTGAGCTGATCCAGTGTCCAATTCTCTACTTTTCCATCGACTTTGACGGGGATAAAATTGGTGTCTTCAGTAGCTTCTACTAGGTCTTCGCCGTCAATTTCAACATCATCAAGATCATCAAGATCTTCGCTGGATGCTTCAACGTCATCTTCGCTTTCAGTTGCAGCCTCAACTTCCTCAACCTGATCTTCATCGGGTGCGGTAATTGCTTCTACAGCTTCACTTAGATTATTTTCTCCAGATTGTTCTGGAGCCGTTGCGAGCAGGCTTTCTGCTGCTGCTTCTAGGGTAGTCGATTCCATCGGTACTACTTCCTTTGTTTGCGATCTAAAAGCGCCTCTGCCATAACGGCGGCGTCGAGGGTTGCTTCGATCTGGTCTAGCGCGCGCATTATTGCGTGTGCCTCTTCGCGCACGTCCACTTCGGACGCACTACTGCCCGCAAAAATCGACATTTGATTTTCGCGTACACTCTGCATGAAAGTCTTGAACGCGGTATCGTTTTTTAAACGGCGCGCTTCATCAGCTTCTATGCGGATTCCCGTACTCATTGTGGCTGCTGGCCTTGAGCCATTCCACCAATCATTCTCATTTTATCTTGCTCCGCTTGTATCCTAGCAACGTCTACCGCAGTTCCGTATTCACCGTAAACCTTTGCGGCGTCTACCAGAAGATCTTGCGCCATTTGATCTCGCTTCAAATCGTCGCTGGCAGCAGCTTTTTGTGCGTCAAGTTGCAGCTTGGCCATGTCTGATTGCATCTTAGACTGAGCCTTCATTTGCTCTGCCTGCAAGAATGCAGCGTTTGGATCGGATGCTTGCCCCTGCTGGGCTTGCGCCTGCTGCTGCATTTGCAGCATTTGCGCCTCAATCTCTGGCGTTATTGGCGCAAAATATCTGTCAGCATTGCGTATGCCGGAAACACTTAATTGATCCGCCAATGTGTTTCTAATGTTTGTGAGTGAAACCAAACCATTCTGCGGGCCGTAGGTTTGGTACACCATCGTTTGCATTTGCAGGGCTTGGCCCAGCGCGGCAACCTTTTCCGCCTCGCGCCCAGTGCCAAGACCCACATTAATGGCAACGTCCATAGACTGATCCCAAACGCGTGGGTCAACGGGAACGAACATACCATTCATTCTCATCATCTTTTCTTCGTCTACGTTCTTGCTCATTAATCTCAACATTATTCCGAATAGGTCTTTAACCCCATCGGCAAGATTTCTCACCATAACCTCAACCTGACCCGCAGCAGCCTCTACAGTCGCCTGCACAGCAGCCTTGGTTGTTGACTGCATGGCGTCAGGGTTTAGGGCTACGTTCTGCGTAACACCTGTTTTCTGGTCTACTACACTGTCTAAGTAAGTGAGCGCGCTCAGTGTCTGTCCGGCAACAAATGGCACTGACAAGTCTTGCACTGCGCCAGCGGTACGCATTCTGACAATGGCGCCAATTTCATTATTTAGCACATCGTCTATGTTTACCGAATCACTGATAATACCAATTCTTGGATTATTCGTCATTGCTACGTTATCTAAAATGCCACGCATTATCGAAGTAGCTGCGTCTTGGTCATCCATGATTAAATCAGCTAATGACTTGCCGTAAAAAGTGTGTGGCTCTGGGTCAATCTCCATTTTGGCAAACGGCAACTCATCACACTGCTCAAAATCAAGCATTTCGTAACCCGTACCGCCGCATATTATTTTGTGTAAAACTGGTATGCCAGTTCCGTCCACATCTATGCGCATATAGGCTTCCGTAATTGTCACATTTTTCATTGACGGGTCTTGCTCGTCTTCGTCAAAATCATTGCTAAAACCTTGGCGCTCGTATGTTTCAGCCTCAGTCATTTCTGAGCCGCTATCAAAGCTATCAAGCTTTGTAACCACTTCAGGGTCAAAGCCCATTTCGATTACATCTCCGGCGCGCATTTCTGTGCGGTGCGCCACCACGTAGGCGTCGGATAACATACGCGCGGATCTATCTATGAAAAACTCTTCCGGCGGTATGCTTTCAATTACTAACTCGCCGTCTTCCTCCTGCCGACTAAGCTTGACACTGTGGGATGGCATCTCAACTTCCATACCCATTTCGTCCATTGATAGTGACATTTCCATCGTATGCTCAAGAATGGTAACGTCATCGTCAGACACCAGAAAAGTGTACTCGTCATCAGATAAATCTGTGTAGGTGTGAATTTCTGCGCGTGGCGTTGTCTTCCAATATGCTTTCACGATGCCTTGCTTTTTAATTAACGCGTCGTGGAAAGCGTCATTTAAAACGCGATAACCATTTAGCCTAGCAAATTCATGCTGCATAAACTCAGTGGCTTGCTCCGCCATCGCTACGTCTTCTGCACCGTTTGGAACATACTCCACTGGCTTTGCGGAACTAAGGAAAATACGCATCAGGCTTGGCTTTACCGCACGTACGGTATCGCGTACCTTTGTAGATACAACCTTACTGCGGCCATTCTCGTAACCCAAATCAACTTCGCCGTCGTAGTAACGTTGAGACTTTATTCTGATTTCGCTTATCTCAGATTCCACAAAATCCACGGCAGATGATATGGCGTCCTGCACAATGCCCTCAACCTCAGTGCGTGATTTTGGCTTTAATTCCATTTTACTATCCTATTGTGGCTGGTTCATTCTATTATAATTATTGTAAACATCCATTGACATAATTGGTGCAGCGCGCTGTGGGCCAGCTTGAACGAAATTTGCTAAAGACTGAACTCTTGATTGGAGTTTCGCCCAGCCACTTTCATCTCTCAACGCTCGGCTCACGAAGTCAGCATCTTCAGATATTAAAACATCTACAACTTTCTTTCTATCTGCGTCGGATAATTGCGGCGCGGCCTTCTTCGTAATTTTACCAAGTAACCTCAATAAATTCATTGGATTTGGAGACGAAATTGCTTCTGCTATTTCACCAGCGCCAATACCCATTCCCTGACGCGCTCTCTGTGTTCTTGTAACGTCAGTGATAGACTGGCCTAAAATTGTAGTCGCCGCAGCTTGAGATCCAGCAGCACGATTAATTATAGACATAAGATCATCTAACTGATCTTCCGGCATAACAATTTTAAGTATTTTACTTTCTTTTCTCTCAGGGTTTGCCAAGGCTCCCATTAAGCTTTTTCTGGAACCCATGCCCATTTTATTCCTAAATGCCTGCATAACTCCAGCGCGGTATGCTTTCACAGCCGCTGGGCCATTTTTCATTACTTCTGCAAATTCAACCTCAACGGCATCAGCATTTTTAGATAATGCGGATTGTCCATTTTTAAATGCTTCGCGTGATAAACGCACAACACTTGCCTGCGCCCTCGTAGCTTGCAGCCCCTCGGCAGACTCATCAAGCCTAGTTCTCAAGCCACCTTCTAATTCAGATATTGCTTCTCCAGAAAGACCCTGACCAGCCCTATATCTGGCTGACGCAACACCCTGCAAAGCCCTACGCACCGACTCAGCTTCTGACACAGTGGGCGATCTATCAAATGTAACTTCACCACTCTTCGACACTGAGAAGAAAGGCTTCTTACCAGTTTCGGCAAGGAAAGCTTCTTTAACCTCATCCGCAGCGGATGGAACCCTGCGCAATGCTTCAGACAGTTCGTTCAAAACCCCCTGCGGCGCGTCTTGCGTTTTGAATGGTTCGTAAGCAACTTTCTCCGCCGCCCTCGCAGCTAAGTCATCTGCGCTCATAGCGCGCAACACGTTTGGATCATCAAATTGAGATAAGTTTTGCTGCATCCCCGTTAGCGCAGCTTTGCGTCCGGCCTCTGGGCGCCTTTCGAGTGATTCACGCAATGCCGTTGCTGCGGGGCCACCAGTTGATCTAAAACCTCTAATCGAGTCTGCGAGTGTGCTATTCTCTGCTATTATAGTCCCGTTAGAAACGTCCTCAACAATTTCGTCGATACTTTTACCGCTTTCAAATGCTAAACGCTGCAATTCAGTTTCAACAATCTTTCCGCCACGCCCACCTAACCTTCTGCGGGCAAAATCAATAACCCCAACTCCCAAACGCTTGATAGGCTCAGTCAAGGCAAAAGTTCCAGCGCCTAAAACTGCGCCAGCAGGCGCACCAATAATGCCACCAGTTAAGCGACTTCCAAAGTCTTCACCTTTACCCGCGCCAGTGAGTGCGCCCTGCGTAGCTCCAACAGCAGTTGCGCCAATAAGGCTTTTTGGCATTGTAGTTCCCGCAACTTTTGAAACTTTTGCAACGTTTGCAATAGTAGGATATTTTGCAGCTAAATTCGCAAACGTTGCTGCACCCGCAGTGCCGCCAGTAAATATAGCTCCTATGAGGGCTGGTAGCGCGGCCCCCGTAACTTCAAAACCTAAAGACTCCATTGGGTTATCTTTTTGGTAATCTTTTAAAGCACCCCTAACCTCAGTAACTAACTCATCATACTCTGCGCTTCCTATAGACCTAATTCTAGCTTCAATTTCGTCTGCAAAGCCAAATGTAACACCCTGCAAAAAAGTTCGAAAGCGTTGCGTTGGAGCTTCGGTTGATCTGTTAAGATATTTTGTAAAATCAACCATTATTCAAAACTCCCCGTTTCCATAAAGTTTCTGCGCTCTTCCTCTGATGTTTGGCTCCATATCCTCTCCCAGACGGCTTGCGTTAATGGCTCCCCATCAGCACTGGCACCCTGTGGCATTGGAGGTATAGACATAGGCTCAAACTTAGGCGCGATTTCTGCAAGTTCTCCACTGTACCCAAATTGAGGAATAACTTTTGCGGGGTCAAAGCCACGCGCTACTGCTACAGATGAATATGTATCATAAATAGGTTGGGACAAATCCGCTTGGGCTTTATACAGCCTAGTTGCGCGATCAACAAAGTCTGCGCGCTGGCTTAAAGAAAGTCTAGTTCCCTTTTCAACTTGATCGACTGCTGCTTGAATGCGGGCGGTGAATGCACCTGATTTTGCAGCAGCTGCAAATTCGCTTTCACGAACCACTGATCCGGGGTCGAGAACCTTCATGTAGTTAAAGATTAATGAAAGATCACCAGCGGGGCTTGGATCTTTAGCGGAAGCCACAATACGAGTGTAAGCTTCTGACACATCTGAAAAGTTTTTAATTCTAGGTAAGCTTGTAAATTCTTTACGCAAAGCCTGAGCGTCTTTGAAATCACCCCCAACTGGTGGTGGCCCTTCCATTCTCTTTTTTAAAACTTCACTCATAACAGCCGGAGCCATTGCCGGATTATTTTCCACAACAGTAGCCAGTTCCGCGTATCCATTTTTACGAAGCCACTCAACAGTTTTATTAGCTTGAGACACAGACATCCTCTGAGCGCCACGCTGACGTATTGCCTCACCACTTCTCATTGATGGCATGATAAGGGGATCAAGAGCCGCAGCAAAACCTTCCGCGCGGCTTAAACCCGTCTGCGGATTTTGTTGCCCCATGTAATCCAAAACTCCACCAAACATAGATTTAGATCTTGGCATTGTCGCTGGCGCTGCCATAGGCTGGTTAACTGGAGTGCCTAAAGAAAAATCACTGGCGCGCCTCATGGGATCATTTCTACCTAGATTCGGAAATCTTAATGCCATCTTATCGTCTTTCTTATCTACTAAAATTTAGGTAATTGAGCGAAGGATTGTAAATAACTGAATAAGCCCGGATTATAATTTTCAGTTGTGCTAGTTGGCTTCGGCGCCTCACCAAGTGCAGCCAGAGGCGCCCCAAGTGCAGCCAAAGGCGCTCCAGTGTAACCCGCGTATTGGCCCTTCGCGGCGTCAATGAGCGCCTGCTGTATGCCCTGCTGCAATAATCCCTGATTTGCTTGGTCTTGCTGTATTGAGCGACCAATATTAAAAGCCTGCTGGCCGTATCCACCAAGTCGAGCGCCAGCGCCTTGACGCATACTCTCCGCAGCCATTCTATTTGCCACATTCTGACGCTGTGCGTCCATCATGCTTTGCGCGCCAAATTGTGATGCACCAGTTCTAGCCGCAACGTTTGCAGCTTCGGCAGAGGCGCGCTGACCAACGTCAAACTGTGCGGCGCCAATTGCACGATCGAAGCCACCCTGACGTAAAGTCGCCGCCGTCCTAGCGGCTTGCTCATCATATGCCTTGCGAGTTTCTGCTTCAGCAACACCCTGCCTAGATCCGCCGAAGGCTCTCGCCGCCGTGGCTTGCGCACCCATTTGGTTTAGCGCACGTTCCTGCTGGCCGGAAATATCAGCTAAAGCCTGATTTACAACCTGAGTTTCATATGGATTTGTGTATGGTGATAAATCTGCACCAGCCACTTGCTGCGCAACTTGCTGGGCTGGGGTGTAGCCTACAGCGGAAAGGTCTTGTGGTTGGAAACCCATACCAGTTTGGGCGCCCATCATTGCCTGCTCTAATGCACCCGCAGATGCTTGATTTACATTAAATCCCGCAGTAGGCGCTAGTGGTGAGGTTGGCGAAGGCATCGGTTGATATTGGGGCGGGTTTGCTTGGGGAGATGCCACAGGCTGAGAACCAGCAACGCCGCCCTTGTTTTGGGCCATTGGCGTTGCACCCATTTGTGGCAGAACACCCGCAACTCCACCCTTATTTGGAGCCATTGGCTGCCCTTGGGGTCTGGGCGTTGCAATTGGTGCCGCTACTGGCGCTGGCGTTGGTGCCGCTACTGGTGTCGCCATTGGAGTTGTTATTGGTGCCATTGGTGCCATTGGAGTTGTTATTGGCGCCATTGGAGCAGGGGGCGCCATTGGAGCAGGCGCCGGAGGTGGTGTCATTGGAGGGTCAACGTATAGATTTGGCGGCGGCGCCATCTGCTGCGCAACTTGTTGAGGTGGAGCCATAGGTTGAGAAACTGGCGCTGGCGCTGGCGCAGGAATTGTAGCTTGAGAAAAGGCGCTCGCGTGGCCAACCCCAGAACTCATTCCTTTTTGATAATTTAACGGATTAAAGTCATACGTTATTTTTTCGTTTGTGTCGTTATTATCTATTCTGAAAGTTCCACCAGCAGATAGTGCGGGGTACGACTGTATCGCATTTTGGATTGCTTCCTCCAAGGTTGCGCCACCCGTGTTATAAGAATTAAATTTCTTATCTACAAAACCATAAGAAGCCATCTCTACGCCCTTTTTAAATTAATAATATGACCAATTATCTTGGGCCATTTCTGTTAAACATTTCGCTTGCGCCAATAGTATATGTAGAATCCGGCTTATCAAATGCATCTGCCGCCGTACTTAGAAGGCCAAGGAAAGGAATATCCGCAACAGTCTCGACTACATTTCCAAACACATCCTTAACGCCACCCAGCAATCCAGTTGTTGGGTCATTCTGGTTGTAACCGCCGCCAATATTCTTAATGCCAGCGGCGCCCATAGTAGCTGCTGCTAACGCGCCGTGGTCTGCTTTATTAGCCGCATCAAAATCACTAGTAGTTATTTCACTTGCTAGTTTCGTAACAGGAACAGCCCCCAGATCGTCCTTTGTGGTATAAGTCACTGGCATACCCGCATATGCCGCAGCAACTTCTGCGTTATAAGCTGGGTTTGATGTTGCCCCAAGGGTTTGAATATTCTGCCCGTAATCTGAAAACGCAGTGTCGATAGCGTTGTGGGCAATATCCTGATGCCCGCCGTAAGTTGTGTAAGTTGGGTTATACATAATTGCAGGATCATTAACGCCACCGCCAATACCACCGCCGCCTGCGCCCGCCTGCGCTATGGCCAATCTATTTGCGCGATCTAGGGCGGCTTCATCTGACAGAGTGTTAAACTGGCTGTAATCGGTGAGTGGAGACGCATACTCACCCGTGTATGGATTAATAAAGAAACTATCCATGTATGATTTTTGTGAGGGACGTTCGGCAGCGAGGCGATCTAATGAAGCCTGATACATCGGAGCCGAAGAGTAACCCTTGAGGCCGCCAGCATATTCAGTTGGCCTCTGCATACCGCCCATAATATCTGCCTGCGTGGCGGGAGCCGACAATCCAAATGCAGATGCAGTATCGGAAACGTTTTGAAACGCAGCCTCTTGCATGGGCGTAAAAGCAGCTACGTCTGGGCCGTAGTAAGGCACATAACCTAGTTGAGAAATTTTCTCAGCCTTGGTGAGATTGCGGCGCGCCGCTTCCTCAATGTACTCAGGTATCGTTACTGTTGATGACGTTGAACCGCCCTTGCCTCCAGACATTACGCAAACTCCTTAACGTATGACGCGTGTTGGGCTTCCCAACCATGCGCCTTTAATGGTTTCTTCCATCCAAATCTTCCAGACATTGACAATGACGAACATCCTTGAACTTTTGCCCATTGTATCACATCGCTATGCATATCCAAAATTTGATCCAATTCGCCGCCGCCTAAGAAGACGTTTAATACTTTCTTTTTGGGATATACCACGATTTCTGTAACAATACACCCCCTTGGTGTAGGCCAAAGCTGCATGACGCCCTTATTAATACCATCCGCAACATCTTCAAAAGCGTGAGTGCCGCCGGAATACTCTAAAGCCGCCTCAATCCACTTCTTACATCTTTTTATTTCGTTAGGCATGAGTCCTCGTTATGGAAAGTGTAGAAGCTGGAAGCGCGGGCTTCGGAGATGACGCCGCAGTGTAATTTAAAAATCCGCTAGTATTATCAATTAAGTAATTTACCTCAACATAATCTCCAGCAGATAATGTAAAAATTTGGGTGCGTGACACAACTAAAGTAGCATTATTTTGATGCAGAGCCGTTGTCATTGCACCATTAGCGACGGCAGTTCCATTTATGCTTGGCCAAAAATAAAAATGTACCGTACTCGCGGAGGTAGAAGATATTTGCGCTGAGAAAGATAAGATATATTCTCCCGCTTCCTCAAAAACAATTCTCGTCGTGGGGCTTCCGCGCGTAATCTTACTATTACCGCTAGGCGCATCGTAAGTGAGTTTATACGCAGTGTTAGCCTGCGAAGGAGTTACGTCAGCAGTTATGATAAAATTTGCGTGACCGCCCTCCAAAACTATTTGGCGCCACTCGCCACCTTCGCTCACGACGGGGTACTTGCCACCCCTATCCCACATAATAGTTCCATCGTCGGCAGCATTCTCACCACCAGTTTGCTGGACTAAGGAGGAGCGCGTCTGAGACATGAATTGCATCATCCTGCGGCCCCAAGTCTTCCAATCCTCGCCGCGTGGCTCTGGTGGTCTATTCTGCTGGGTCATCTACGCCCGCCGGAAACAATATCTAATCTATTGACGCCAACCCGCCAATCGCCAAGAGAAACCGCGTTAATCCGCATTCTAAATTGACGCCCCGTAAATCGCATAGATGTTGGAGTTGACATATTAAATGGCCCGTAATCTCTTTCAGTTCCATTTGGATAGAAGCGCGTTTTAAACGTCACGTTAACGTCACCCTGCGTTTTCTCGTCGGGTATCATTTCAGTGACAGACACGACAGTATCACCAGAACCAATTACAATTGGGCCACTCTCAACAAACGGCGACAGGGTGCCGTAATCAAAACCAATGTCATGCTCGTATATTTTATAGTTAGACGCGTCTGCCCAGATAGGACTTCTGAATGCGCCACGATCGACGCCAGCAGTTCGCGGCAGAGATCCTATGTACCAAGTATTTTCAATATAATTATATACGCAATATCGGTCATTCTCGGTTGCCTCGGCAGATGGATAAAACCAAAAGATCTCACCGTAATTGCTGTTTGTAACTGCAAAGGCTTTACTGATTTGGGCGCGGTTCATATCGTTAAACACATGGTCAGCAACGTCACTTGGCACCTCTTGTACGAGGCTTCCCGTGTAACTGTAAAACGCGTGTGGCCCCATCCAGAAGGCACCAGCGTCAACCACCGCCACCGCCTCATTCGCAGCCAAGCCGCAAGACGTACCGACGCGCTCAATGCCATACACGTATGGCGGGCCAATATAATTAGCAGCGTGAGCGTCGGTGCTTGTCAGTATGAGAGTTTGACCTCGAACCTTGACGCCCTTCATAATCTGCCCGCTTGTATTTAGCTCAAGATCTCCAGCCTCATTCGTGGCTGCGGGCGTCCAAGTTGTGTTATCCTCGCGGTCACACCACTGCACCTTTCTGGGATTACCGCCCGCACCAAGAGCAAATAAAAATCTTTCCTCAGTGACAACCATTGACCTATTATCCGTCGGAGCATTGGCAATAACGGCAGCCGGATTAGATGTATTCAATTGCCATTC
>Ga0209715_1000644_pt1 | contig 29666 bp, 19 predicted proteins | sample COGITO_mtgs_1205_2_FD_184809 | JGI IMG/M metagenome (GOLD analysis project Ga0209715, IMG submission 184809) | Pelagic marine microbial communities from North Sea - COGITO_mtgs_120503 (SPAdes) (version 2) | ecosystem: Environmental > Aquatic > Marine > Epipelagic ... | reverse complement strand
GTGCCATTTGCCAATAAGAGCGGTTTCATAGCCTGCTTTGTTCAGGATATCGGGCAATGTTATGGCATCTTCACATAAATACCCCCAACTTTGATCCTTAACTCCTCGAATAACTCCCGGCACACCGACCAAATCAGGATACCTCCCTGTGATTAGTGATGCTCTAGTAGGGGAACAGACTGTGCTATTGGAATAGAAATTATTAAATGTTACTCCGGATTTAAAAAGCTGGTCAATGTTTGGTGTTTTTATATCTGTACCTCCATTAACAGATAAATCTCCATAGCCCAAATCGTCAACTAATATGAAAACTATATTTGGCTGAATTACCTGTGCATTTAGTCCAATAGTCAGTATTGAAAATAATACTACTATGCTTATGTTCTTACCAATAATATTGTTTATCAGTTTTCTCATTTTAATTTATTTAACTCAATTTTTCAGAAATCATTCTATCATTTTCTTTACCCTATAATTGCTTCATAACAGAGTCACTATCTCAAATCTTTTAACCAGCTTTTATATTTTGAATAATCAATTCGAGCTTGATAAGCAATATTATGGTTTATCTAATCACTGTTTGCTTTTCATTAAATCTTGTTCTTCAGCTGACAATTTTTTAAAGATCTTGGCAGGTGGAATGTTTTTATTAAACCATGTGGCTACAGTATAAGGCAATACCGCTTTACCTTTCCAGGGTATAATATCATTCTGAACATCTACCTTCCGTTTATTAACAAGTTGCTTCATCATTTCAAAGGTTTCTTTATTTTTATCAACCAAATCTTTTGTTTCATTAGGGTCATCAATAAGATTATAGAGTTCATATTTTTCTATTTTACGAGTCTTTAAATAACTTTGAAATGATGTTCCGGGCGTATAATCTTCAAAATAGGCATACACTTTCCAGTCTCCATTGCGAATAGCCATGTGTTTTACAGCCATCCAAACAGGTGGGTCTTCACGATTCAGCTTTTCTCCCTCAATTACAGGAAGCATACTTACGCCATCAAGTTGATCTTGGCTCATAGGCTCCATCCCAAAAAGGTCGTAAAAAGTAGGTACAAAATCAAAAGAGGCCAATGGTTCATTTATGGTTTTACCTCCTTCAAGTTTTCCTTTCCAATACATAGCAGTAGGAACCTTGTAGCCTCCTTCATATAATGAACCTTTTCTTCCTCTTAGACCATTAGTAGAACGACCATCCATATTTTTTGGACCATTATCAGAGGTAAAGGTTATCCATGAATTATTATCCAACTTTTTTTCATTCAAATAATTCATCATTCTACCAATTTGAAAATCCATATGATTTATGTTGGCATAGTACTCACCCGCATCTTCTCCATATTTTTCATATTTCTTTGTAAAAGATTCAGGTTGAGCCAGAGTACGGTGCGGTTCATGAAACCATAATACTAATAAAAATGGTTTTGATTTATCCTTTCTACTATTTAACCATTCCATGGCATTATCGACAACAATCTGAGAACTATACCCTTTTATTTCTCCTTCTGCTTTACCATTTCTATAAAAATTTGTCGGATTTTTATGGGATGGTTTTGCATTATTGTGTGTTGCTAACCAATAATCAAAGCCTTGATCGTTAGGAGAAGGCTGCGACTTATCCTCCATATCACCTATTAGTCCCCATTTACCAAAAAAACCGGTATCATACCCCTGTTTTTTGCAAATCTCGGCAAGTGTTACCTGCTCATCCCTCAGATGAACACATGATTTACCGGGAATATAAGTATAAACACCATTACGAAAGGGTGTGCGACCTGCCATCATTCCTGCTCTACTGGGTGAACATGTGGGATGCCCAGCATAAAATTGAGTAAATTTAACTCCATCGCTAGCTAATTGATCAATGTTTGGGGTCTCGATTATTTTATTGCCGAAACACCCCACATCTCCATACCCTAAATCATCTGCCATCATAATAATGATGTTAGGTTTCTCCTGTGCTGTGGTTTTATTACAACCAAGACAGACAGTACATATACTTATGATAAAAAGGAGTTTGCTGATTTTAAATTTTGTTTTCATATTTTCATATTTTATTCTGTAACAATTAAACTTTAACTTTATTAAGAAATTTTAAAAGCCAATAGATCTGAATCACTGTTTGCTTTTCATTAAATCTTGTTCTTCGGGACTCAATTTAGAAAATTCACTATATGGCGGTACATTCGGATTGTAATACTTAACTACGGCATATGGCAAGACCCATTGCCCATTCCAAGGAACAATCTCTTTTTGTACACTTCTAACCCTCTCTTCGATAAGAAGCTTCATTTCATTCAATTTATCGATATTTGCTTTAGAAAGATTTTGCTTCTCATAAGGATCTTTTTTGAGGTTAAATAATTCATAACTTACTATTTTTCTATTTATCAGGTAATAATTGTATGAAGTGCCCGGCACAAAGTCTTTAAATTTTCCAATAATTTTCCATTCATTATTTATAAGCGTCGTCTTCCATCTTCCCACCCAAATAGGGAGTGTTTTACGTTCTACCTTTTTCCCCTCAAGGGCTGGTAACATACTTGCTCCATCCAAAGGTTCATTATTCATTGGTTCCATTCCAAATAAATCATAGAATGTAGGCACAAAATCGAAGAATGTCAGTTGATCATCAATCACTTTTGCTCCTTCAATTTTACCTTTCCAATACATAACTGTTGGTTCCCTGAGACCACCTTCATATAATCTTGCTTTATAGCCTCTCAATCCATTTGTAGAGCGTCCTTCTCTATTTAATGGGCCATTGTCTGATGTAAAGGTAATCCACGAATTATCCTCCAGATTTTCCTTTTTCATGTAATTCATAAATCTTCCTATCTGATGATCCATGTGATCAATATTGGCATAATACTCTCCTGCAACTTCCCCATACTTGGCGTACTTTTGCGTAAACTTATCAGGTTGTGCTAATTCTGTGTGAGGTTCGTGAAACCACAATACTAATAAAAATGGTTTTGTTTTATCTTTCCGAGAATCCAACCATTGCATTGCTTTATCAACTACTATTTGTGAACTATACCCTTTCATTTCACCCATAGCTTTTCCATTGAAATAGAAGTTTGTCGGATTTTTATGAGAAGGTATTGCATTATTGTTTGTTGCCAACCAAGAATCAAAACCTTGCTGACTAGGAGTGGGCTGAGTTTTATCATCCATATTTCCATTCAAGCCCCACTTGCCAAAGAAACCAGTATCATATCCCTGTTCCTTACAAATTTCAGCAAGTGTCACCTCTTTATCTTTAAGATGTACCACAGAGTTATCAGCAATAAATGTATATATTCCATTTCTATAAGGGGTACGGCCAGCCATCATGCCTGCTCTACTTGGCGAACAAGTATAGTGACCTGAATAAAATTGAGTAAATTTAGCTCCTTTGGAAGCCAGTTGGTCAATGTTTGGGGTCTCGATTATTTTATTGCCGAAACACCCCACATCTCCATACCCTAAATCATCTGCCATCATAATAATGATGTTAGGTTTCTCCTGACCTATGATTTTATTACAGCCAAGACAGACAGTACATATACTTATTATAAAAAGGAGTTTACGAATTTTAAATTTTGTTTTCATGCTTTCATATTTATTGTTTTGTTAATTTCAGACATACTGAAAGTAAGGACCTTAATGATTTTTCCTTGTATATGATTTTTTTACTGGCTCAGCATTTACTTCTGGTAGGTATGTTGCCAACTCATCTTTCACGGTCTGGTATTTTGGGTCATTTGCAAGATTGGTCCATTCCATAGGATCAACATCATGGTCGTACAATTGCTCCTGTCCATCCTCATATCGTATGTAACGCCATTTTCTACTGCGTAAGCTATGGCGATTTAAACCCACCGTAGTCAATGATGGAATATCCCAATCTGTATTTACATCTTTCAAAAGAGGAACAATACTATTTCCTTCATTTTCAGGATTACTTGGAATTCCGCACAATTCAGAAAGGGTAGGATATAGATCTAATAAATTAACAGGACTTGAGCAACGTGAACCTGCTTGTGTAAGTCCAGGTACTTTAATAATCAATGGCATTTTAGAGGCTTCTTCCCATAATGTAGCCTTTTTATAACGCAACTTTTCTCCCAAATGCCAGCCATGATCTCCCCATAAAACCACAATGGTATTATCGGCATATTTACTTTTTGCCAGTGCATCAAGTACAGCTCCTACACAAGCATCGGCATAATTAATAGAAGCCAAATACGCTTGAACAGCAGCCTGCTGCTTCTTATATTTCTTAGCTGCATAATAGTTTTTTTGTGGTTTTGGAGCTGAGCTTGGTATATCATCGAAGTCGTTTTCATTTATTTCGGGAATAATCATTTCCTCTTCCTTAAATTTGTCGAAAAACTCTTGTGGAACGTACCATCTTAAATGAGGTTTATAAATACCCATTGCCAAAAAGAAAGGTTTGTCGTAGTCTTTTTGAAGTTGATCCGCAGCCCATTTGGCATTTAGGTAATCACGAGTCTCTTCAAATACCCCATCAGTTGGTCCCCAATCAAAATTAACATCAGCCTCACCATTCGGGATTCCATTGACCATAAAACCAGGTTCTTTTTTTACATTCCCATACTTCCCGATTTCTTTTACCCATTTGTCCCATGAAATCGTGTCAGCCTGTGGGCCTTTTGCTGTATGAAATATCTTCCCACGGGCCGTTGTGAAAAATCCGTGCTTTGAAAACCACTGCGGAATAGTTAGAGCATCTTTTAAAACCGGAGAATCACGTAATTCACTTTCATTTCCGTAAACCCCTGATGTTGAAGGGCGAAAACCCGTCATTAATGCGGCTCGCGAAGGGTTGCATAATGGAGCTGCACAATTGGCATTTTCAAAAACAACTCCCTGCTGTGCAAGCTTGTCCATATTGGGCGTTTGTGTTTGCGGATGTCCTCCAGCAAATCCTGTCCAGTCGTTTAAGTCATCTACAGAAATGAAGAGGACGTTGTAAGGTTGTTTTTTCTGCTCTTTTATTATAGTTTTTTTCGATTTGCAAGATGTAATGAATATAACTACTGCTAAAGCTAAAAAAATAATTTGCACCTTATTAAAACTGTTCATTTGTTTATTATTTATTTTAGATTTCATAGTTTAACTATTTTAATTTTCATGTAAGGTCTTTTTTTTATCACATTTAGAAAGTTCAAAAGGTAATAACAGGAATAAAATAAAGACAACTCTACCCGTTTATTCTATTCGGAAACAATTACAGTCCATAATTTTCGATAAAGTCCTTTGCAAACCCTTGTCCAATCTTTTTCATACTCTCATAATTGTAATGTCCAATTGGAGGACCGTATGTTTTTAAGTAATCGGGTGATTTTGGATCGAGGTTTTGAGGGATAAATGACACATTATTCATTGAAGAGGCTACACTTTTCATTCCCTCTACCACTTTACCTCTTCCTACTTGAAAAATTTGAAATGGTAAATTTGGAATATCTAAATCTGTACGTACTGCTTTTATCAAATCATGAAGATTTGAGCCGTATTCATTGGCAGGGGTTTCACCATGTTTTTTCACACCACTATCGGCTTCTCCTTGCACCCAGAGCATGCCACAAATTTCATATTCTTCTTTGTTATATACTGATAACACCTCTTTTGTGTAATTTATAAAATCGGTATATAATTTTGGTTTTTTCTCCTCTGACATGACTTTGGCTTTCTCTTCTGTCCAATTCGGGTTCCAACAGCCATAAAGCGACGTTCCACCTACCGAACGTTTAATTAATAGCATTTTGTCTTTAGGATATTTTTTTGCTAACTCAATACCAAAAAAGAGTTCAGGTCCAAAAATAAGTTCTAAGTTAAACTTCTGTGCATGGAATGGTTTGGGAGTTGTGATTTTTAGAGGTGTTATATTTTCCCTGTTATATGCGAAAAGAATATTTTCTTGTGCTTTTTTTAATAAAGAGAGGTCTTTATCTGTTAATTTACTGCCATCTCCTCTACCATCCATATTAGATTGTCCAGCTAATAAAAACACTTTTATTTTCTCGTTTTGTGCCTGACATACCATGGTGATTGACAAGACGAATGTTACTATAAATACTTGTAGTTTCATGTTGTTTTTTTTAGGTACCCTCTGAAATTTACTATTATATCGGCTATTATTATTATTATTATACATTGACATACTTTCGTGTTTCATTTTGAAATAACTAATCCTTCTTGTTTTTTTTCTTCTTCGTTTTTTTCTTATCTGTTTTTTTCTTCTGAGGGGCTTCAGATTTCTTAATATAATTCTCCATAGCAATAGCATTCAACTCCTTAACTACATTTGCATATTCAGGGTTAGCTATTAAATCATTAAGCTCTTTGGGGTCTTTGTTCAAATTAAACAATTGCGCTTTACTATCCTCATACCAGCAATACTTCCAATTACCTTTGCGCACCATAAATGCACCTGCTCCTCTTCGATAATTCTCTGAAATAGCTACCCTATTTTTTCCTTTATTTTTTCCTTTCATTAGGCTCACCATACTACTTCCACCCAGATTTTGAGGAATAGAGATATTGCACATCTCAGCCAGTGTTGGAAATATATCCATATTCATCACAGGAGCAGTAATGGTTTTATTGGTTGGTAGAGCTTTTGGGTATGACCAAATAAAGGGAACTCCGACAGATCCTTCGTAAAAACTATTTTTATACCACAAGCCATGTTCTCCAATAAGATCTCCATGGTCAGAAGTATAAAGGATAATGGTATTTTCTCTTAACCCTTGCTTGTCTAACTCATCCAATACGAGCCCGATCATTTCATCTACATAGGTTACCATGCCGTAATAGATTTCACGTGCTTTCTGGATTTGCTCCTCTGTCATCTCACTCAATTTATATTGTTCACGTTCTTTTTGAGAAGTTGTGGACAAATTGGCTATCATACCCTTTGTAACTTCTGGATTTTTGAGTTTCCCTTTGTACAAATCATAAAACTCTTGTTGCACCTCATATGGGAAATGAGGTCGAACAAATGACACCCCTAAGAAGAATGGATTTTCGCTCTTTTTCTGTTGTTTTAAGAATTTCACAGCATATTCGGCAGTAACATAATCCTTGCTGTTTTTTTTGTCGAAAGTGCTTATCGTTGCATCTTGTGGCGAACGACCTAACTTTTTATGAAAAACTTTCTCCTCTTTAGTACGTGTTTTTGCTTCAATATTCCTTTCTTCATTTAGTCTTCCAAAACCTAGCTCATATCCAGGCGTAAGCCAGTGCTCTTTACCTACCCATTCGGTGTTATAACCTGCCTGAGAAAAGGCATCAGCCATAGTGTAAGTGCTGGCAGCTAGTATGTTGCTATTGCCAAACACTTTTAAGTGTGATGCCATTCTACCAGTAAGCAACGATACCCTGGAAGGCACACAGACAGGATTTTGACAATAGGCACTTGTGAATTTTATACCTTCTCCTGCAATTGCATCAAGGTTAGGTGTTTTTATTATTTCATCGCCATAAGATCCTAATACTTGAGGTGAGTGTTCGTCTGTCATCAACAATAATACATTAGGGCGCTCTGTTTTTTTAGATTTTTGAGCGAATGAGATAGTTGACACGCATAGAAGTGTCATAAATAGTATTCTTTTCATTTTTTTTATTTTAAATCTTCTAGCCAAGTTTTATATTTCTCATAGTCCATCGGAGCTGTAAAAGCTACATAGTGGTTATTATAAGTTTGACCATCAACTTTATATTCGATTAGCCAAAGTTCATTACTATTTACTTTAGGCAATTCGCCTACTTTCAATTTTCCGTTAGGCTCTACCTCTACAACTTTTGACAAGAGTTTTCTACCTGAGTCTTTATCTATAATGGTGATTTCTACTTTCTGTTTGTTTCTTGTATCATTAACTACTACCACAGGATGCCCAATGTTTCCTTCGCGAATATCACTAACCATAACACAAACATCGGTCTGTACATTCTTAATATAATCATACGCCAATTTTTTACCTCCATAGTAATCTACAATAGCATCGGATACGATCGGCCATCCATCTCGCAGGTTCCACCAAAGAATACCATTACGCTGACCTTTGTTCATACGCCAAAATTCAATAAAATATTTTTTTGCTTCGGCCTGTACAATTTGAGAAGCGGTAACAAAATCTTCTAATTCCATAGGGCACTCGCCAAAAACTTCACGTATCTGATTAACCATTAAAAAGTTACGCTCCTTGTTCGTTTGTGAATTAGCGTTTGACCTAGTAGCCTTTGCTTGCCACTCGTCATTCCAGACTAACTTTTCTGCCTTTTTCACTTCACCATCAACCGTAACAACATCCTCTGTTTCAGCCTTTGCTCCATTTACCCATGGATATACATTGTCTGGAGTCATCATCTTTTTGAGGCTTTCCACATTTGGTGCTCCGTGATAACCAATTTCGCTTACAAAGCGCGCATTATTTTCTGTATAAAATGGTGCTTTATAAAAACCCCGTGGTCCCCAAAGATGCATTTCAGGAGATAATTCGGGACTAACTTTATTATTTACTTTAAATACTTCTTCACTAATAAAAGGAGAGCTTGGTAGGTATGGAGTTTTTGGATCCCATTCGCGAACGGCAAGTGGCAAAACCTGACGACTTATTACATCAGTGTTGGGATTAATATGCGATTGGTCATTACCCCATCGGAGTGAGACATCATTTTCATTATTACCCGCCCATAAAACAATGGAAGCATGGTTTCTTAATCTTCTTAATACTTTATCAGCCTCTTCCTTTACTTTGTTTTTAAATACGAAATCTTGAGGATAAGTGGTGCAACCGAAAGTAAAATCATGCCAAACCATAATACCATTTTCATCACAAAGTTCATAAAAACGATTACTTTCATACACGTTACCACCCCACATACGAACCATGTTACAATTTAAATCAGTCAGCATGTCAAAAGCTTCATCAACATGTTGAATATCGCGACTATGCAGAGCATCGAGTGGCACCCAATTGGTTCCTTTAATAAATATATATTCACCATTAATTTCGAATTCAAACTTTCCTGGTTCTTCTGCTGTATTTATCGGCGTAACAATTAGCTTAGCGTTTCTAATTCCTATTTTCTGTTTGTTCTCACACAAGATATTGCCATCGGAATCCATAATTTTTAGGCTTGCATTGTACAGTGCCTGATCACCAAAACCTCGCGGCCACCATAAATCGACGTCTTCTATGCCCCACATGCGCTCACGAGCAATGGTTGTAGTTATTGGTATTTCCTTTTTTACAATATATTTACCATTACGTTCCAGTTCAAAAGAAATCGTAAGATCATCAACATAAAGCCTATCGGTTTGAAATTGCCAATCGACATACATATTGGCTTTTTTAGCATCAGGATAAACCTCTTTTGTAACCCAGTAAACAGAAGTAAAATAAGATGCCGGAATAATTTCCAACTTTACATCTTTCCATATTCCCGCACTCATCAAACGAGGCATGATATCCCAACCAAACATGTGAGGTGCTTTACGTATGGCTGAGGCCTCACCTAACTGATCATACCTAACCCCGAAATTATTTCGCAATTGATTACGAGCCTCTAGTTCTGTAGATTTTATATGAACATACAGTTTGTTACGCTTTTGTAATATATCTGTAATATCATAATGATGCTCAACAAACATATTTTCTACGGAAGCAATTTTTTGACCATTAAGCCAAATATCCGCGATACAATCAATCCCATCAAAAGCTAATTCTACGCGTTCACCAGATTTAATTTTTGGTGTTTCAAATTCACGAAGATACCACCAAGTGTAGGCTTCATATTTTCGTAAATCATAAACATTTGTTCCTATCATAGGATCTTCTATAACACCTTCTCTTTCTAGGTCTATCTCAACATTACCAGGAACCGTTCCTACAATATTTTTAAAATCTGAATTTTCTAATTCATCAGGTGATTGGGGTGCATTTTTATCCTGTACACCATAATAAAGTGACCAATCGGATGACTTTGTAGAATTTAATGATATTATCGCTTTAGTGGAAGGTTTATTATTTACTTCCTGTAATAAAGTGTTTTGATTTTGCGTGTAGCTATTTACAGTATTCATCAGCAGTATTAAGGTTATAATATTGTTAAAAGTGTTATTCATAATTTCTAGTTGTTACCTAACTTATTTACTCAATGGTTAATGATTCCAAAACTAGCGTCCCTTTAAATTTCTCTTGTGAATTGATACAAAAAATGAATTCCGTTATTGCTTTCATCTTTTCATATTTATCTTCCCACATCGATACATCAGACGCAAGTGGTATTGTTATCTCTTGAATTTCTCCATTTGTAGATGGAAGTAAGATGCTCGAAAATTCACCCCAATTATTAGCACTACTAATTTGATATCCTAATGTTAATGGCTGATTGTCTATCGTCTTGTATTTTAGTTTTAAGACTGAATTTTTAGTTGCTTTTACATTTAGATCACTGACCTCAACCTTTTTAAAGTAATTAGCGTCATGCTCCACATCAATATGCAATAGTTGGTTTTTCACAGCTATTCGATAGCCATCAACAAGTCTCCATGACTCTAGCTCGTCACCACTTTTAAACGTCATTGATTTTTTTCTATTAACCTTGATTTTTTTACCTGACCAATTGATATGTGGTGGTGCAATAGGATTATTTGAATTATTTTCTAAACCTTCAGGTAATGCTGCTTTCCAGCCAGCATTTAATTTTTGGGATAATTCATTAACAAGGGATTCATTCTCCTTTTTGTACCCAATATTTATACTCTCAATGGCATCATTCTTGTGATCGTATAGTTCGACAGAATCGATCTTCCCTTCTGAAAGTCTCCACTCTGTATAACGATAATCTGCAGTTCGCATACTATAGCCTTCCAGATTTCTTCCTCTTGGAAATTGGCTAAACGCGGCAGTTTTCCATTTTCTATCCGGATTCTCTAACAAAGGTTTCATACTGGTGCCTTCTGTGTATTCAGGTATGTCTATTTCTGTAAGGTCGCAAAGCGTAGCATATAGATCTACATATTCTACTAATTGAGTTGAACGCTTCCCTTTCTTATGATTTGGAGATGAAACAATAAGAGGAGCAAGTGTTGCATTCTCAAAATTTGTCGTTTTCCCCCACTTATTCTGATGTCCCAGATGCCAACCATGATCGGAAATAAATACGATAATGGTATTATCATATTTGCCTGTCTCTTTAAGGCTTTCAATTAACTTACCTACCTGTGCATCTACAAAAGAAATACAGGCGGCATAAGCATGAATTAATTTGCGCTGGTAATCGTCTGGTGTTACATGATTAGGAGTATTATAATAATTTAAACCAGCATACCTCGCAAGAGAGTTGTGAGTAACCGAATAAGAAGGAGAATCCTTAGGATGATTTTGGTTGGGTGCTAATGGCATTTCACTCTCCTCATACAAATCCCAGTATTTCTTAGGTGCATTAAAAGGGAGGTGTGGTTTATTAAATCCAACCGCTATGAAGAAAGGTTCTTTAGTCTCTTTTTGTTGTGATATAACCTTTACCGCTTCTTGAGCAATCAATCCGTCAATATATGCTTCATCCGGCACATCGGCACCTTCGTAAGGTGGTGTTTCTATACTTCGACCTCTCGCGCCTCCTTTCTCTATATTTTCAGGAAGCGCATAAAACTTTCCGGTCTTCAAGCCTTTTTTAGGATTATAATGGTCTGTTTTTAGCTTGTCAGATTTGCCACCATGGTGTATTTTCCCAAAGGTGTGGGCGTAGTAACCATTTTGTTCAAAATGTTCTGCTAACATCGGGTGATTAGGCCAAAATTCATTCATAAAATAATTACTATACGGATAATCTACACCTGTAGTATTAGGGCGAACTCCACTCAGAAAACTGGCTCTAGAAGCAGAACAAACAGCCTGTTGTACATAAGCATTATTAAATAGCACCCCATTCTTTGCTAACTTATCAATATTGGGAGAATGAATATAATCAGCACCATAACAATTGAGTTCTGTACGCATATCATCTGCGATTATGAGCAATACATTGGGTTTCTCATTAGACTTCTCTTGTGCACAGGAGAGCGTTGTAAAAGCTATAAAAAGCAAAAATATTTTAGTTTTTAACTGATTCATTTTCATAATGTTTTAGTTATTATTAATTCCTGTAAGTTTGTTTTGAAACTCTATTTTCATCGTCTCAAGCTGTTGCTTATAAGCTTGATTTTTATATAAGTTAAACTCTTCACCCGGATCATTTTTAAGGTCATACAATTCATTCATTTCATCGGTTTCCAATCCAACATAATTGACATATTTCCAATCCTTTGTTCTCACTGCTTGCCATGAAGGTGCGTTTCGTGCTACTTTTTCATGAAAATACTCAGCGTAAAAAGATGTTCTCCATTCTGCATCTTCAGACTTAAACAGGGGCAAAAATGATTTTCCATGTACTGGAATCATTGGCTCAACACCTACAACATCATATACCGTTGGTGCCCAATCAATATTTGATACCATTTTATCTATTTTACTTCCTGCTTCAATCATTTTTGGATATCGGATAAAAAATGGTATGCGCAACACTTTATCGTATGCCCAACGCTTGGTATGGAATCTATTATGCTCGCCCATAAGCATCCCATTATCGCTGGTATAAACAATAATTGTATTGTCTAACTCCCCATTTTCTTCAAGTACTTTAAATATTTCCCCAACACCTTCATCAACGCTCAACAAACAACGCATTTGGTCGGCTACTATGCTCGTTCTATCGCTGCCCCTTCCTCGTCTTGGTTCTCCCGGTTCAGGAACAATGTTTTCATATTCATAAGGCGGTCTCCATGGCACATTCCTTTGTAATACAGGTTTGCTCTTAATATTGCCCTTACTAACAAGCGGTGCCTCATACTCATAATCTGCATAATATGCGCTATGTCTCTCTGCTGGTATTATGGGAGCGTGAACCGCTTTGTGTGAGAGAATCATTGCAAAGGGTTTATTTTTGCCATTCTTTTTTAAAAAATTCACAGCTTGTTCATTCAAATAATCGGTCATATTACCATCAATTTGTTTAATAGTCCCTTCATCATTAACTACGCCGTTAACAAAAATTCCCTGTCCTTTAAAGCTGAGCCATCGGTCAAACCCTGGACGACGAGAATCATCAAGTCCCATATGCCATTTCCCAATATATGCTGTCTTATAGCCATTCTCGCGTAATTGTCGTGGCCATGTCATTAGCGTATGGCTGATAACATCCAATCCTATACGATCGTTGTTTATAACGGAATGTTTTTGCGCATACTGTCCTGTAAGAAAACTGGCTCTACTTGGTGAACATAAAGGTGTAGCTACAAAGAATTTTTCAAATGTCGCCCCTTCTTTTGCAATTCTGTCAATATTTGGAGTTTTTGAAACTAGATTTCCTTCAATACTAGTTAATCCAATTTGTTGATCATCGGTAATAATAAAAATAATATTAGGTAAATCAGAAGATCTTTGCTTCTCTTTTGTACACGAAAGAAGAGAAGTCGCAATTATTAAAAATGTTAACCATTTTAGACTCATTATATTTGTAAGCTTCATATTCATTCTTAAATAATAAATTTTCATTCGTTATCAATTAGACTATTCATTGTTACGGGTTTGCCTTCTAGATTCTTGATTTCCTTCTATACCCATCATTTCTGAAGAGAACGAAGCCGCAGGAAGCCTTTCTTTATTAAACAAATTAGGGATCGCGGTATCTGTCCACCCAAAACGCACATGAACTGGTTGCTTTACCTTTGAACTTCTTACCACAACTTGTTCTCTATTTATTTTGGCTACCGCTGGATAATATTTACCGTCTTTTCCTGCTATTTCAAAGAATGTTAAAGCGGTATCTGGACAAAATAAGCCACTGCCTACATTATCAAAATTAACTCTTATCCTATTACCTTCTGTTATAATGCTCTTATATAAAGGACCAGAATAGACAACATCTTTTTTTCCATAAGTTTTATTCAATGCCCATAACGCCAATCGCTTACCTACATCTTGCTTATTTTCTGGATGAATTGTTTCCAAACTTCCAATATCAGAAGTCACTACCATACCAGTATTGGGTAACTTCATTGCTAATCGTTGTGCTTCCCGTAATATTGGTGCATTATTCGATCCATAGTCATGAGGCGCTATTTGTACATAATAAAATGGGGAATCTCCTTGATTCCATATATCGCGCCAAGCTTTTATCATTAATGGAAAAGATGTGGCATACTCTTCTGCATGCGAAACATTATTTTCACCTTGATACCAAATAGCGCCCTTTATTTTAAAAGGAACCAATGGAGCAATCATTCCATTATAAAGCGTAGTAGGGGTTTTTGGACTTAAGGCTAATTTTGGTCTGTTTTCTAAATTAAAATTATCATCAAAAAGTCTAAATACTGATGGCTTTTCAAAACATCCTAACATTTTGTATTTCCAGTCGCCTTTCAATGAAACAACGACATTGTTTTCATCCTTGATGCATAAATTACCTTTATAAACACCACCACCTCCAGACAGATCTAAAACCTTGACAGCAATTGTATTTTTTCCTTCTTTAAGTAACCCCTTGGGGATAGAATATTCACGATTTAACAACCAGCCTTTGGTTTTTCCTACCATGACACCATTAATATAGGTTTCATCAGAATCATCGATAGCACCAAGCAATAGCTTGTATGCTTTATCCGTTTTATTCTTCTGTATGGTAAACTCTTTCCTGTACCAGACCAAAGCATCTATTTCTCCAAACTGTTTTTCAAACTTTTTTGGTAGTTTATGTTGCTTCCAATCTGAGTGATCGAAATTTTCTTCATGATAAGATGGCAATACCGAATCTAGTTTAGTACTCATATTCTCATAGGAGTAATTTGTAAAGTCCAGCATTTTCATACTTGCAAGCCACTGCGTATATTGTATTTTGTTTTGTCTTTCGTTTTCTAGAGTTTTCTGAGTATTCTTAAAACGTTCAATTTTAGAAGCGTATTCAACAGGCATCCAACTCTCTACAGGAGTACCTCCCCAAGTGGACTGTATTAATCCTATTGGAACATCAATAGATTTATTAAGATTTTGTGCAAAGAAATAGGCAACTGCCGAAAATTGTGCTGCATTCTCTGAGTTACAAACTTTCCACTGCCCTTCACAGTTGCTTAATGGTGAAGAAGCATAGTTTTTGGTAACATTAAAAAGTCTAATGTTGGGGAAATTAGCATTTTCAATTTCAGTTGAGGAGTTTAATATGGAATCCTTCGGCATATTTCCTCGAAGACGCATAGCCATATTAGACTGACCTGAACATAGCCACACCTCGCCTAACATCACATTTTTAAGCACTATTGTATTTGCTGATGAAATTTCGATTTGAAATGGTCCTCCAGCTACTGTAGTTTCTAGATTAGTAGTAAACTTACCTGATAAGTCTGATTTTGCAAATACGGTTTTATCATTCCAAGACGTATAAATATTTATTTCTGAATGAGGCTCTGCCCATCCCCATATAGGAACATTGCTTTGCTGCTGAAGCACCATGTTATTCTGAAACAAGGGTGCTAAAGTAATGTCAGATTTTTTTTCGAATAATGCAAAAAGTTCAATACAAAAAACCAGTAATAATAATGTAACTCTAATTTTCATATTTTAATTAAATTAGTCTAATTTACAGATTTTAGTCACCAAATATATTGATACTTTATTTTGTTTCGTCAAAGAAATGATATTCTAACGTCTGACAAAGTACGTGATAAACAGGTAGATGCAATTCTTGTATTTGTGGTGTGCAGTTGCCTCCTACATTAATTAATACATCGCAATATTTGTTAAACTCGCCGCCATCTCTTCCTACAAGTCCTAAAACTTTCATGCCTTTAGCTTTTGCAACAATCATTGCAGCAACGACGTTTTTTGCATTACCCGAAGTTGATATGCCCATTAATATGTCTTCTTTATTTCCATAACCAACAACCTGTTGTGCATATATTAGTTCAGCATCTACATCGTTGCCAAAAGCGGAACTCAAAGCACTGTGCCCATTTAGAGAAATTGCTGGCAGTGAACCTTCTAATTTTTCACTCATATATTTTCCTTTTTCTCCATAATCTGATGAAAGCGTATTTTTAAGGTTTTTTGGAATTGCTCGTGGAATAGAAAATCGTTTCATCAATTCACCTACAATGTGGTCTGCATCGGCAGCACTGCCGCCGTTTCCGCATATTAATAATTTACCTTTATTTTCATAAGACTTTTTTAATAATTCAAAAGCCCCTGAAATATCCTTTTTTGCAGCTCCCAACTCTGGGTTGCGAGCCACTAAATCTTCAATCATTTTTTCTACACTCATTTATTTAATTTAATCGAGAGTAACCATCAATTGCAACACTTAGGCTTGCAAAGTCACCAACTTTATCGCCCAATTCTGCTGGGACTATTTTACATACATTCCAAGCTCCTTCCAAAGCTTCTTTTTCAATTATTTCACATGTCAATCTGTTAAATAACTTTGGGTTTCGTGCATAAACACTACCAATTACAATCCGTTCAGGATTTAATATATCTATTATGACAGAAAGCCCGAAACCTAATTTTTTTGCTGAAATATTGAATATCCCCAATGCATCTTTATCTCCTGCATTGGCAAGATTTGCCAACTGTAATGTTGTAATACCTTGCAATTCATCATATGATTCACAATAGGATAATTTACCACCTTTATTTAATTCTTCTTCAGCCTTTAATTGTGCTAATTTAGTAATGCCAGAACCGCTACAAAATCCTTCAAAAGATCCGGCTTTGTTAAATCCAATTGGGCCATCATGCTCAAGTCGAATATGCCCAACTTCTCCGGCGTTATCGTTTGTTCCTGTATAAAGTTTCCCGTCTAATATAAGTCCTGCTCCTAATCCTGTGCCAAAGGTTAAAAACACCATATTATTAGAACCTTTACCTGCTCCAAATTTCCACTCGGCCAAAGCACAGGCATTGGCATCATTTTGTATAAAGGTTGGTGTGTTTGTTTTTTCTTTTACAAGATCGACAATTGGAATAGCATCCCATCCCGGTAAGTTAGGAGGCGAATGTATAGTACCTGTTTTACTATTTAATGGTCCTCCACAACTAATGCCAATTGATTTTAGATTTCGTTCTTTAAATTTTTTTTGAAGTTCGGTAATACTTTCTAATATTTTTGTAATAGCGTAATTGGGTCCATTTACCGTGGCAGTAGCAAAGTGTAAACGATGTAAAATTTCCATTTGGCCTGTTCCTGCCGAAATTGAACAACTTGTTCCCCCGATATCTATCCCTATGTAATAGTCTTTTAATGCCATCTTATTTGATTCATATTTTAAATTATTTTATTAATTTAATGATTCAGATATTTTACCTAAATCATTAATCACTGCGCTAAATCGTTTAAAAATTTAAAAAAATATCAATTATTTAATCTTAACATTACTAGACTTAAAAACGCCTATTTCATGAATTTAACGTCCTAATGAAATAGGCATTTTTAAAGCTAATGCAAGCCTAAAATAATTATGAAAACTTATTCTTCCTTCTAATATAAATTCAATGCTTAATTCAATTTTATAGAACCTCATCTTATCATCCAAACTAATTAATACTATATTTATAGTACTTGAATTACTCTAAAGAACCCCTTTAATGCGAAATAACTTAATAAAAACAGAAAGGCTATTATTAGTGATTTTTTGATGGAAAGTGTCTTCGTTTTTCTCATATAAATAGCATTGAGATCTAATTATTTGTATTAGCTAAAATTCTAAAAAAAAAATGTGCGTTATCTTACAAATACAATATTAACGGAATCAATAACAATGAATGCCCTAAAAAGAGGCATTATTTTAGGTATACAGACCGTTGTCTTTTTAATTAAAAAGTAAATATCAGAAGGTTTCCAAAAAAAGCAGAAACCCTCTGATATCTCGTAATTAATTAGTTTTTAACATTTTAATAGTTTTGCTTAAAGTTCCAGATTCTAACTTACAGAAATATAAACCTGGTTTAACATCTTTAGCATTCCAGCTAACACTCTGTTGACCAGCATCCGTAACACCATCAACTAGGGTAGCAATATGTGCACCTAAAATATTATATACAGATATTTTTACATGTGATGAAGATGGCATATTAAACGCTATAGAAGTATTCGTATTAAAAGGGTTTGGAGAAGTTTTAAGTTCAAAAACATTCATTGGTCCTACCTCATCTATGGATAGCGTGCTCTGATATGCTGCAATAATATCTGCTAAACCATCTACAGGGTCGTAACTATCTATTTCTGATGTCCAGTGCAAAGCACCAATTGTATGGCCATCGATATTAGATGCAAAACTAGGGTTTATTGAAAAATCTTCTATTAAATTCGAAAATTTTAAAATACCATCACTATCTTCTGATTCAATGCCTGGTATTGTAATTGGGTCAAAATCGCCAAACAAATAGCTCGTCATGTCTGGAGTTCTCGTTTCCCCAGGAACTTCAAGCCTTAAACGTTGCCAAATGGCAAGTTGCTCAGCTTCAGCTACAGAAATAGCTTCTGTACCTAGTCCTGGATCTTGACCGAAAATATTATTCTCTCTACTAATGTTGGCATTTCCATCAAATAATGCATCTTCTCTAGCTCCCATAAACAATACCGGAACATCAACCATGTGGGGACCAGGATTAACAGAATAAAGATAAGATTCAGGAGCAACATTAGGAAATGCGGCACTATAAAATCCATTATTGTACTTGTCCAATGTTGCCTCATTGAAATAAATATTATCAGCTACGTAAATTTTTAATTGACTTACATCATTATAAGGCGCTATTACAGATGTTTGGCTACCATCCATTGCATATAATGGAATTCCAGCTGACCCAATATTAATATCAAGCTCGTCAATTCCAACAATTGTAATAGCCTGCCCATCTGGATTTGATAAACTATTATCAGCATTTGTACCTATTGTATTGGCATTGTAGAATAAGTTATTGGTAATATACGCCTCGTAAAAATTAGGGTTTAAATTAATATAGGTACTTGTATTAATAAATGTGTTGTGGTTAATAAGTGCATAAGTTACCATCTGATTTTGCATAAGTAAAGGAATTCCTGCATTGCTTACCGTATTGTTTTCAAATATTAGGCTTTCAATAGGAACCCCCTTCGCATTAATCACATTCCCAGAATATTGTTGCCCCTCTACAAATAAATCTCTAAAATAATTATTCCTCATCTCAATGGTAAGACCTGAGGTCACATCTTGCAACTTAAAACCTCTTTCCGGAAATTCTATCAAACAGTCTTCCACAAATAAACTTCTGTTGGCACCGCTAACTTGAAATAAATGACCTTTCCATTTTCCACCTTCATCATCTCTACCTTGTATATGAAGGTTTTTCAATTCTAAACTACCATTAACTTTATTTTGTCCAGGGCCGTTGCTATTGGTTGTTAAAGGAATGATTACAGGTTTTTTACCGCCTGTTTCCCCTACAATTCTAATGGTTCCCGTGTCGTTGTTTACGTTAATAGCCGACAGAACAAAGTGAAAACCTGTTGCCAGCTCATAAACTCTGTTAGGGTTAAGTCGGTCACCATTTCCATCTACATCGCTGTTAATGGTGGCTTCTAAAAGACCCGCATTTGCTGCCCCACTAGGTATTTGTATAGTGTCTTGGCCTGCTACCACTTGAGTATAAGTGATAGTTGAAATCATCGTCGCAATAAAAGCGACATTTTTAAGTAAAGTTTTCATTTTCATGAGATTAAATTTTAGATTAATTAAACAGAAGAAATTAGTTTGTAGCAGCTCTTCTTTTACTGCTTATTTTATAACTATTAAATTAGAATCGATATCTTACTCCTAGTTGCCCTCTACCTCCATAATTTTGTTCATTTATTGGAAAGCGCTCACCTGTTTCACCTGTTTGATATATTCTGTATCTCTTGTCAATATGGCCCGTTAAATTTGTTGCATTCAGGTATATATCTAAACCTTTGGCTATTCTTTGCTTAATGCTTACATCTAAGGTCTGAAATATATCGGTATAGTTCTCTGCAAATTGTAAGTCATCCAAGCCACCGCCTATTTTATCTTGAAAACGGTATGACGCCCTAGCACTAAACCCCTTGTGATCCCATCCTAATATCACATTTGTTACAAAACCTGGTTGAGAATCACCTGCTTTTTGTGTTCGATACTCATAACCAATAATATCTCGAGGTATAAAACCTGAATCATCAATACCGATTACCACCTCTGCAAAGCGAGGAGCTACCCTTTTAGAACGACTTAAAGTTACGTTTACATCTAAAACAATACCTTTTAATACTTTGTTAGATAGCCTTCTAAAGTTTGTTTGATAAGAAAACTCTACTCCATAATATTCTTCCTTTTCAGGATTGTTTATTGGGATTGTTGTTTGGCTAACACCCTGTAAATTATCTACATCATAAAAGTCAGTTCCTGGCAGTGATTCTACAAATCCTTCAGGTGCTGAAACAATTCTATCATTTCGAAGCGGAAAATAACGGCCTAGATTCACTATAGAATTATCTATTTTTTTATAAAAAGGATTGATTGTTAACAAGCCAAATTTGCTGTTGTAAACCTCTAATAAAATATCATAATTCCAGGCAGTAGCTGGCTCTAAAAATGGGTTGCCCGATGAAAATTTATTATTGTTTGGATTTATTACCGTTTTAGGCGATAATTTAATAAAACCAGGGCGGATAACACTCTTGTAAACAGCGCCTCTTAAAGCAAACGACTTTCCGAATTGATATTTTGCATTGATAGATGGAAAAAATAGCTTGTTATCACGTTTTACAGAAATAGAATCTGGAACTCCAGTAATCCCATTTGAATTTACAGGATTTTGTAATATTGCAAAAGCGTTATATTCGGTATTTACTTTTTCCAAACGAATACCAGGAACTAACTGAAGCTTTCCTATATTTATTTCTGCCATTACATACCCAGCTACCTGCTCTTCTCTATTGCTATAATCATTTGTATAACTTTCTTGGCCTCTTGAGTGAAATGAATCTGGATGAGTTGCATAAAACTGGTTCTGCATGTCTTGCATTAAGCCAATATCCGGTGACCAATTTAAAGTGTACAGACCATTAATTGTTGGTGGATTATAATTTGGATCTACAAAATTTGTGGCAAGAATACCTCGTGCATCTCCAGCAGGCCAATTTACATTAGGAAACACTTCTAGATATCTAAGTCTTGTCGATAAACCTCTGCCAGCATTGTAATCTGCATAAATCTGCTCCTGATTACTTTCCCTTTTTAACGCATGGTATTTCCCCCCAACAGAGAAAACCCCTGTTACATTCAACTTCTCAAGTTTAAAAGGGATGTCCCAATCTAGATTTATATCATAGTTTTTATCTGTTAATTCTGTAGTATTTCTGTCGTCCGACCTGAGTTTGTTATCATCAATATTAGTTCCTCCAAATTGATCTAGCACTTCTAATGGTTGCCTAAATATTAAATAATTTTGATCAATAAAAGGCGCTGTTGTACTAAACTCTCGAAAAGGAAATATTTGACCAAAGCCCGTTCTTTTTACCTGGGTATGTGATAGACTTAAGTTTAGTGTTGTACCTAAAAAGTTGAATTTATTTTCTAATAAATGTGTGCTATTTACTTTTTCAGTCTCTTCTGCTGAAACTGTAAACCTAAAAGGCATTGTATTCTCTAAAAAGTTATAATTCTCGTCTCTACCAATAACATCGTCTGTTGTTTTATTAATAAGGTTCAAAAAAGACATCTCATAAAAGCTACTCTTAAAATCCAACACCAAACTTACCCCACTACGTTCACGGATTGTTTCTACTTCCTGTAAACCTGCTGTTTCAGTTCTTGCTAAAAAATTTTGCTCGCCAGTTAAATTACCATCTTCATCTAAAACTTGCTCAATAATTCGGCCTGAATATCCAGCTCTAAAACGTTGAGAGGATAATTGTTTTTGCTCATAAGTCCCTTGAATCTTTGCCCCAAATTTGCCTTTTAAAAAACGTGTAGAACCACCAACAGAGGTTTTAAAATCGCCAATATTTTTAAATAAACTACTATACCCACTTTCAGACATGAAATTAAAACTAGGTTTTTTTCTTGCTGTGGCTAATCTTACATCTACTGTACCACCCGTAGCACCTGCATCCATATCGGCACGCAAGGTTTTAGAAACCTCTACTCCAGCCAGCATTTCACTCTGTATCATACTTAAATCTGCACTTCTATCTTCAACACTTGTAGATGCCATTTTTACGCCCCCAATGGTTACATTGCTTTGAGCAGGATCCAATCCTCTAATAACCACCTTATTTGCTTCTCCAGAACTACGTTCCAAAGCTATTCCCGGCAAACGCCCAATAGCTTCTGCGGCATTAGCATCTGGTAACTCTACCATTTTCTCTGCAGAAATAATGTTAGAAATTTTATTAGAAGCTACCTGCTCTCTAATGGCGGCTATTTGACCCCTAACCTGAACAGAGATCACTATTTCGTCTAATTGATTTCCAGGGGTCATCTCAATATTAACTGTAGATGTTTGATTAGCTTTTACAGTGACTTGCTTTTCAGACCCTTTATATCCCGTAAAAGAAACCACTAGCAAGTAAGTCCCTGGGGAAACTTTAATTTCATAATTTCCATCAAAATCAGTATAAGCACCTTTAGTGGTACCTTTAATTACTACTGAAGCGCCCGGTAGTAATTCTCTTGTTGAAGAATCCATAACAACACCTTTAATTGTGCCTAATTCTTGTTGTGCAAAACTATAATGTGTAGTTACAAAATATAGTGTAACTAACATAAAACTAAATATCTTTTTATGATTCATTCTTATAGGTGAAATTGTTTGCTAACACATGTTAGCAAATTTATAAAAAAAATGCTCACTCGGTTTAGTAAAAATATGTAAAATTATTTGAAATACAAAAAAAATGATTAAAATAATCTTATTATTAAAAATATATTCAATTTTATTTTTTAGGTTTTTAATCGCTAGTGATTTTTTGAAAAATAAACTTATTTAAACTTATATCTTTGTTTCATTGTATTTAGCCCTTGCCTCTTCTAATGGTCCTTCCACTTTCTCTTTCATGAATTTTTCTGTTAACGGATAGAAATACATAATGGCTATCGAAATTAGAACACCTACTGCTGCAAAAATGCTAATCATTAATCGAATACCCAGAACCGATTCATCGCTTTGCACTTCATTTGCTATAAAACCAAAAGCAGCAAGTATCCAACCACTTATAGCTCCACCTATCGTCCAGCCTAGTTTTTGGGACATTGATGAGGACGAAAAAATAAGACCCGTAGCTCGACGATGGGTTTTCAATTCAGAATAATCAGAAACATCTCCATACATGGCCCAAATTAATGGGAAAGCCATAGCTGAAAAAATACCTATCAAAATATTGATAATAAATATCAATTCTATCTGCTCTGGAGGAAGAAAGAAAAACAGAATGGAAAGTATTGCGCATACAAATCCTGAAAGCATAAATGTATTCTTTTTGCCAATTCTAGTGGCTATGGGAATTGCCATAATGACACCCAGCAAACTAGTTGCATAACCGCTACTCATGAAAGCTGCAGACAAGGCTCCTTGAGACACTTCACCAAAAAAATAAATAGTTTGATCACCAATAAAATACTTAAAGTAATAAAGTATGGCTCCTCCTCTTAACGAGTTGAATATAAGAACAGCAATACAAGCCCCAAGCATTATAAACCATGGTTTATTTTTTAATAAATCATTTAGATCTTCCTTCAAAGTGGAAGACTCCACCTCTTCAGGATCTAGTCTTTCTTTAGTTCCTATAAAAGTAAGTACGAAAAACACACCTGCTATAATTGCATATATTGCAACAGTCTTTTGATATGCTGAGGCTAAATCTCCTGTCGTTTTGAAATATTCCACTAAATAATTAGCAGTAGCAGTTACCATTAAACCTGCACTAAATCCTCCAATAAATCGAAAGGAAGCTAATGAAGTTCTTTCATCTGTATCTTTAGTCATTACACCAAGTAAGGAAGCATATGGTACATTCACCGCCGTGTAGACCATCATCATTAGTGTATAGGTAATATATGCATAAATCAATTTTCCTGATGGTCCTAAATCTGGTGTTGTAAAAGTCAAAATCCCAATAATAGTAAAAGGAAGAGCACCAAATAATAGGAAAGGTCTGAATTTCCCCCAACGTGATTTTGTGCGATCACAAATCATTCCCATTATTGGATCATTTGTCGTATCCCATAATCTAGCGACAAGAAACATTGTACCAGCAGCAGCTGCTGATATTCCATAAACATCTGTATAGAAATATAAAAGGAACATGGAAAACAAGGTCCAAAAAGTAGAAGAAGCAAAATCGCCGAAGCCGTATGATATCTTTTCCTTTATACTTATTTTTCTTACCTTTTTCATTTTATTTTTTCTATTGAGATTAACATGATAAGCTAAAGATAAAAAATTGCTTACTCGGTTTAGCAAATTTACATAAAATTATTTGTTTATGCAAACTTTTAAAAGTTTAACATTCTCATTATTAAAAATCTAATTAAAAAAATGTATTTTTTTGATGATTTTTTATGGTGTAATTACTATTTATAGAAAAGGTTAAACTACATGTAAATTAAAAACCAGTTGTTCTTTTTTTTTATAAATTTGGTCAATTAGAGATTGTATTCAACTTCGTTTTTTTAGTGGATTAAGAATAGCTGTTTTGGTTAAGGACATGATTCTCTAATAATAAAGCTTGCATCTAAAATTACCTGCTCAGTATCTATATTGCTCTCACTTTTATCAATCGATTTCATTAAAATCCTCACAGCTTCTTTGCACATTTGTGCCACAGGTTGTTTAATTGCCGTGATAGATGTCTTTGCTACAGCATAAGCGGCTGTATCATCAAAACTAATTACTGCAATATCTTCAGGAATCCTTTTTCCTTTATTAACAATTGCCTGTACCCCCTGTACTCCAAGCTTATTGGTAGTAAAAATAATAGCATCCGCATTATTCAAGATGACCTTATTAACGGCTTCATTTACATGCTCTGCCACATTACTATATTTTAGTTGCTGTAATAAACCGGGGTTAGCTTCCATTCCATTATCAGCTATAGCATCTATATAACCATTAGTCCGATCACTCATAGTAATCAGTTCGTTATTTACATTAATTAAGGCTACTTTTTTTCTACCGTTATTGATTAATCGGATTGTTGCATCATAAGCCGCCTTATGATTATTAATATTAACAGAGTTTGCACCCAAATTCTCAAAAACTCTGTCCATGATAACAAAAGGAATATTTTGAGAACCTAAAAGAGTCAAAATTTTATCACTTTTTATAGGTGGTATTAATATCAATCCATCAACCTGTCGGTTTTTAAAATTTTCTAATTGAAAATTAAAATTCTTTTTATTCTCATTAGAACTACAAAAAAATACGCTGTAGCCCTTTTTTCTGACTTCCTTTTCGATTTCACTAGCAATTTTTGAAAAAAAAGGATTTGCAATGTCTGCCACAATTAATCCAATTGTTTCTGTTTTACCGGTTTTAAGACTTTTGGCTATATGATTTGTTTGATAGTTTCTAGTTTCAACAAGATCAAGGACTTTTTTAGTAAGTTCATCACTAATTCTCATTTCCTTATTCTTGCCGTTTAACACGAAGGATACAACGGATCTTGATATTCCCAATTCCTGAGCAATATCTTTACTTGTTATTTTTTTTTTGAAATTAGCCATTAAGAAGTTATTTTTAAAATAACAAGTTTAGATATATTAGTGGGAAAAACTTAAATATCTTAACATATTTATGTTTTCAATTTTTTTGATAAAGATATAATTAAAAAACCTTGTATTAAAAATAACTTTTATCTAAAAATTTAAAACACGAATTAAAAAAGTAAAATTTAATTATAGCTTACTAAATATAACTTTTTCGAAGATCTATAAATTTTAAGATTAAAGAGTTAATTACACACTGAATTGTATGTAGTCAAATAAAAATGAACTTTTTCGCTCAAAATTTAAGAGAGGTTTCTGCTAATTTAGTTAAAAATTTTGATACTGTTTTTTTCTAGCTTTCAAAGTGCTATTTTTTGTCATTTTTCGTTTTCTTAATTTTCTTTCGGCTGTTCCAAAATATACTTCTGCTGGAGTTACATTTTTTAAAGATTCATGATATCGTTCATAATTGTAATACTGAACAAATTCTTTCATTTTTTCTTCTAATTGTCCAGGGCTAAAGTAATTATCAAGTTTTACAACATTTTTCAATACATAATTTCCATCAAAATCTGTTGCGTCACCTTGAGTTGAACCAGGTACTACTATAGATACTCCGGGTAAAGGCATACCATCCTCCTCGGAGGTAACAGTACCTTTTACTTGTGAATTTGCCCAAACGCTCATAAGGGCGAATACAGGCAGAATTAAAAGTTGTTTTAATTTCATTTTAATTTCATTTAATTTGGTTAATATTTAGTTTGTGAATTTCAATCTTGCCAAGAATAAATTCTTGGTCTTTAGGTTCAATACTTAGTTCGCTGAATGGAGAGTTCAGAAAAAATATTTCTGTTATTACTGTTTCTCCATTATCAAAAAACAGTTCTATAGATGTTTTATCAAGAATAATTGTTCCAAGTAAATCTGGATTTAGCGATGTTCTTTTAGCCAAAGAAACTCGATTTGCAAACTTTTCTGAAAACCCTGTTTTACCAGATTTTCTTCTATCTATAAAAAAGTTTTTTTCACCATTATTGTATCCAAAAGCTAATGTATCTCCTTGCTTATTAGTAAGTTTGAAAGTGAAACTACTATTTTTTAAATCTAAGATTTTGAAATTAATTTCCGTACTTGATAAATCGATAGATTTTGAATCAATAATTTTTTCAGCTCTTTTTATTACTATAGATTCTTTTTTAAATTTGGTGCTTCTATAATTAAATAATTCTTTTACAGGTTGAAATAATAGTCTGTAACTGGAATCTATTTTTTGAAGTTCAACAGATCTTGCTAATGTTGTAGCACTTCTCCAAGTTTCAGTTGGTACTATATTGGCATAATCCCAATTAGACATCCATCCCATAAATAATTTACGACCATTAGTATCTGGGATATTAGCCCAAGTTACTCCTGCATAATTATCTCTTCCATAGTCAATCCAAATAGATTTATGCTCCATATTATTTATGTCGTTCTCAAACGATGCATCTATTTTAAATTGCTTACCATCAAAATCGCCTACAAAATATTGGGTGGCACTACCTCCATTTGGTCCGCCTGGGTTAATACTAACAAATAGCACCCATTTAATTTCGTCTGTTCCTTGAACTACCATTGGAAAGAAATCTGGACATTCCCAAACGCCACCATGCCCTCCTATATCATCTCCAAAATCGGACTCTAGTTTCCAATCTTTTAAATTTGAAGAGCTATAAAACATAATTTTCTGACCAGCTGCCAATACCATTAACCATTTATTATGGATGGAATCCCAAACTATTTTAGGGTCTCTAAAATCTTTAATGCCTGGGTTTTTAATTACTGGATTTTCAGCATATTTAGTAAACGTTTTTCCTTCATCTAAAGAATATGCAATGGCTTGTGATTGATAATTTGTTTTTCCTGCTTTTTCGCCATCCATATCATGATAAGTAAACATGGCTATTATTGGCTCAATGCCATTTTTGGAAAACCCAGAGCTATTATTAACATCTACAACTGCACTTCCTGAAAAGATATACCCCTTTTCATCCGGGTATATGGCAATAGGCATTTCTTTCCATGTTACCATATCTGTGCTTATGGCGTGTCCCCAGTGCATAGGTCCCCAGGTGTTTCCTTCAGGATAGTGTTGAAAATATAAATGATAATAGCCATCTTTGTAGAACATCCCATTTGGGTCATTCATCCAACCTTTTTTTGGTGTAAAATGAAAGTTTGGGCGATATAAATCCTCTTCTGAATAAGATGAAACTACAACCTCAGTTTCATTTTGATTATTTTGGTTTTTATCTTTGCACCCTGATAAGAACGATGCAACCAAAGTGATTAAAATTAGAATGGTGTTTTTTAAAATTTTCATATTATTTCTTGCGTTCATTAATTAGTTTATTACTTAATTCTTCTAGAGACACTCCTTTAGTCTCTGGCATAATAAAAATTACAAATAGCAATTGAAAGACCATCATAATGGCGAAAAATAAGAATACTACTCCAGCTCCAATTGTAGAGAATAAAGTTGGTATAAGAGCAGGTATTAATGCTGCTAAAAACCAATGTGTTGTGCTCCCAAAGGATTGACCTGAAGCTCTTAAATGGTTTGGGAATATTTCTGAGATGAATACCCAAATTACAGCTCCTTGGCCAATTGCATGGGATGCTATAAATAAGAATAGAAATATTGGTACTGCAATACCTGCCCATCCAAAAAAGAATGCAAATGCTACTAAACTTAAAGAAATAATATATCCTATTGACCCAAAATACATAAGTGTTTTCCGACCCAATTTATCGATTAAAAACACACCTAATAATGTAAAAATTAGATTAGTTACTCCTATTCCTATACTACTTAATAATGCAGTGCTTTCACCTAAACCAGCTTCTTCAAAAATTCTTGGAGCATAATAAAGAAAGGCATTTATACCTGATAGTTGATTAAACATTGCTATCAAAAAAACTAAAGTTAATGGGAATCTATATTTTTTTAAAAAAATTGTTTCTTTTAAATCATCAATTTGATTATTAGAATTCATTTCCAATAATAATATTTCTGGATCTACATCTGGGTTAATTATTGACAAGACCTCTTTAGCTTCTTCATTTCTGAACTTAGATAATAACCATCTTGGACTCTTAGGAACAGTAAGTACAAAAAGTGAATATATAATTGCAGGAATTGCCTCTACACCTAACATCCATCTCCATGCATTTTCACCAATACCATTTAATAAATAATTAGATAAGAATGCTATTAAAATTCCTAAAACAATATTAAATTGATACAGCGCAACTAAACGCCCTCTGTCTTTAGCGGGTGCAATTTCAGAAATATACGCTGGTGCTGCAATTGTGGATGCGCCAACACCTAAACCACCTAAAAACCTAAAGAAAGCAAATGTATATGGGTCATTTACCAAACCAGAACCTATAGCTGATATGGTATAAAGTATTCCTATTATTAATAATGTTTTCTTTCTTCCTAATTTATTAGTTGGAATACCTCCAAAAATAGCGCCAATAACGGTACCCCAAAGAGCCATTGACATTACAACACTGCCATGAAATGCATCTGAAGAATTCCATAATAATTGTAGCTTTTTGTCTACACCTGAAATTACGACTGTATCAAAACCAAATAAGAAACCTGCTAAGGCTGCTGTAATTGACCAAACTAATATTTTATTATTCATTATAATTATTGGTATTAAAGTTTCTATAAAATGTATGTCGTCAAATAAAAGTGGACTTTTTCAGATATAAATTAAGCGAGTGTTGATACTAATTTAAATAAATATTTTGATTCTGTTTTTTTCGTTCAATTAAAGTTTGTTGTTTGATTCTTTTCCTA
>Ga0209715_1000639_pt1 | contig 29745 bp, 21 predicted proteins | sample COGITO_mtgs_1205_2_FD_184809 | JGI IMG/M metagenome (GOLD analysis project Ga0209715, IMG submission 184809) | Pelagic marine microbial communities from North Sea - COGITO_mtgs_120503 (SPAdes) (version 2) | ecosystem: Environmental > Aquatic > Marine > Epipelagic ... | reverse complement strand
TCCATCAATGGGGTTTGTGACAACAGATGTATCTGATAATCTGGTAATCAAAAGTGCTTTATCATCACTTGTAATGTCTAGAGCAGCACTAGTCTCTGGCGTTTCTGTTCCAATACCTACTTGCGCTGATGCAAATAATGTAAAAAAACAAATAGTAATCAGTAAAATTTTTTTCATGATATAAGTTTTATAAATCTTTTTAAATAATTATTAATTCAAGGTTTTTGACCTTGAATGTTCCCATAAGTGTAGTGTCTATGTAAGCCATTATCAATGGCTTAAGTTGAAATAAAATGGGGGCAATTTAATATTACGGCCTTTAGAGGCTTGAAAAATTGATTAAAGTAGTAGCTTATTTTTGGTGGTGGTGTAGGTTGAATTATATAAACTATATAATTATTCATAGGTTTAAGGTCAAAGTTGACACCTAATGCAGCCGTAGATAATGGTGCAGTAATTTTGGATGAAGACTTAGTGTTTACAAACACAATTGTAGATGTGTTTGACCTGTAATTTATTGGATAAAAAATATCGAATAAATTAGAATCAATTACAATTCTACCTTGTTCTGTTTCCTTTATTTTGCTCTCATTAAACAAAACAAGAGATTTATTATCTTGGAGATGTAAATCATGAAGAAGCACCAATTCTCCTTCATAAATAAATAATTTTTTTGGTACTGATACCACTGTCTCAATACGTATTAAATCTGCGTTTTTAAGGACTAAATTTGGCAATATCAAAACGGCTTGAGCGCTTGTTAATACTTGTTCGGAATTTCTATTAAAAACTAGTGATCCTTGACCACTTATAGTAGTGTTAATGGTGTTTATATATTCCTTGGTACTTAAAAAACTGTTAGCATTTAATAGCGTAAAGGTTGTTCCCTCCTTAATGTGTAATTGAGAAAAACACAAAAAATTGGAAATCAATACTAGAATTATAAGTCTGTGATGCATTAAGTAAATTCAATTGCAAGACAAAGAACATTATATAAAAAGTTAACAAAAAGCCATAAGTAATAAACGGCTAATTCATGTAACAAAAGCTTTTAAAGATGTAACAATCGGATTTTTAATACCACAAACACTGCTTTATTTATGTAAAAAAACGATTAATTTTAAATTGACATCAAAATCCTTAGTAACTTAATATAGAAACTAGAACTTAAGACGCAATCAACTTTAAAATAATTAGTATTACAATTCTTTATACAAAAGTATGGATAGATAATCCAGACTGATAAGTTGCTGACTAAGCTGTACCAAAACAAAAAACACCCTCCACAGTTAAGTGAAGGGTGTTTTTGGTTTTTAATTAAATTATAATTTAACTATTTTCCCAATGCAATCACTGGGTTCCTAGTTATAGGATTGAGTTTCTACTTTGAGCAGTTTTCTTTTAAACCGTTATTTTAAGGGCTTAAAATCTTTTTTTAATCTGCGATTAAAGCGAACGCTACTTCCAATACTAGCTGCGTCAATATCTTTTTTAAGATCCACACAAGTAGTATAATTTTTTAATACCATTTAATTACCAGGATTTTTGAGTAGAATATTTAAAATGTACAGTGGTTAACCATCCAAAATTAAAATCATCTGTTGGAGTTGGTATTCCGCTTTCTGATGGAGACATGGAAGTGGTGCTAAGTTTAATTTGTCCAATATCACTAGGTTTGTACCCTCCCGTTTGTCCAGTATTAGAGCTAACAAAAATGGTGTTATTACCCGAATTTATATTGGGTCTTTTCACAGCAAAATAATTATATCCTATTTTAATATTAAATGGTCCCGAATAATTTGTGATTGCAGTAGGCGCTGCTGTTACAGCAGAAGACACACCTAATCTAAAGTACGCATTGGGATTGTTTTCAAAAGTACCAAATGCATATCCATAAACATAACTATTCTTCTCAATATTTTTATACTTAATTCCATCGCCATTAACCGCCCAAGTTTCACCTCCTAAGCCTCCAGGTGTTGCTGATTGGTCTTGTGTACCACCATCTTTGTTTCCTGGTACTATATTCATCATATTATCATATTCTGCTTTTGTAATAGGAACTAAATTATTTATTGCCGCATCATCATAAGCTTGTACGCTTACAGATAAGGCGCTTCTTATGGATCGCTATTTGAGGCAGGATTATCAAAAGGCACACAATCTGTCCAAGCACCATCTTCATAAAATTTGATACATTTAGCAGACATGTCATATATCAGCATTCCATCAATAGGTTTTGTAACAACAGAAGTATCTGTTAGTCTGGTAATCAAAAGTGCTTTATCATCGCTTGTAATGTCTAGTGCAGCACTAGTTTCTGGTGTTTGTGTTCCAATCCCAACCTGGGCAAACGTTAGGAGGGTTGAAAAAGATACGATTACATTTAGTAAAATACGTTTAAAATAATTCATTTTTATGTGTGGTTTTAAGGTTTAAATAATAAACAAAAAATTAAATTGCTTTATTCAATATATTAATGATATGTATGACATTTATATTGGTTTAAGCTCATATAAAACTAACATCGTAGTGGTTTAATAAAAACAAGTGTGTAACAAACGGACTGTATTAAGTAATAAATGGAAAAATGATTGAATTTTGATTTACTTAAGTGAGATAAACTGCATGATAATTTACTAAGATTATTAGTGATAATAGACGTATAGCCCCTCATTTATCTTGTTTATTAACAGAATATAGCTCGCTAACAAAGCCCTAAATTTAAATCAGTTAGTTAAGGTGTTTGATGTGTTTTGTTTACTCTGTGACATTTAAACATATCTAACACTTAAGAATAATGGTAATATACAAAGCGATTAAAAGTCCGTGGAATAATGATGAAAAAGGACAGTACCTACTAATTCAGAAGTGAGTTGGAACATAGCGTAATCTATTTTTAGAGCAATACAAATAAATTAGCATTAGTAACTAAGTGCTTAATGCATCAAAATCGACTCGATAGGAATTATTATAACTATTTATTGTAATGCTATTTTGATATTTTTGATTGCAAAAATAATTAAGAATCATATAAATAATTCATATCAACCAAATTTAGAAGCTATTAATTGCTTCTGTAATTCTTTTCAATCTTCTATTTATGATTGCTGATCAATACATGAGTTTATAAGGTGGCAAGTAAAACGAGTTTAGGATGTCTAATCTATTTCCCAATACAAAAAATAACTTCAATTGATTATCAATGCTTTACGTTTTCAAGGTACAAATAAGGTACATTACTGCATTAAAAAAAACCTTTCGGTGTTAAAATAGTGATTTTGATTTTAGGACTTCTAAAACGGGAAATATGAAACTTACCGCCTAACATTTCAACTTAACATAAAGCAATATTGTGTAGTCAAGATTTTTAATCCCTAACAAAACGCACTGAAAAGCCGTGATGCTTGTTATAGAACTCTTCGAATAGTTTAATGTTACTTTTTATGGAACGGGTCCATGCGTAATTTGCATTGTCCTCAGTGGAACTCCAAAAGACTGCATAGTAACCCTCATCGTAGAACAAACCATCGTAGCTACGGTCACCCTCAGTAAAGGCGTTAAAGCCACTGCTGTTGTTTAAGCTTTGGTCATTGCCTGGTGCTCCTATGGGTGTTGGACTATTCCAGGGTGTTGAACTATTCCAGCCTGTAATGGATGCCATTGCTTTGGCTATTTTGTTTTCTATGGTTGTACCGTCATAATTATAGCCATTGGCTATGAGGTATTCTTCAAGTGTTGTCCAATCAGTATCGCTCGGTACGTGCCAGCCCTCTGGGGCAAACTCTTTATTAGGGGTGTTAGGGTCTGTGTCGTGTATGCCCATAACCGCATACCAGTTGTAAAATCTTGGCTTTGTAGGGTCGTTGTTATAATAGCACCAAGCGCCTGTGGTGAGGTTTGCCCATTCTGTGTTATCTGTAACTTCAGGAATAGAAGTACCGTCTCTATAAGTGGTGTGACAAGCATTTTCAACTGTCCATTCTTGTGTTCCGTAAACAATACTTGGAATTGGGTTACCATCACAATTAACTAAAGATGCTTCAGCAGTCATAAAATCAATTTCATCGCCATAGAAATCCCCAAAATTATTAGTCAAGAAAGCCCTAACATAATAAGTTGTATTAGGCGTTAAACCCTCAATAGTAGTTGAGATATTAGTCCCATTTACATTGACTTGTGTGTCTTCTAAAGTCGGCTGTATTTCTGTAGAGTAAACAAACCCTTGTTCTGTATTGTTAGGTACGTCACAGTTCTCTGAAACAATGCTTATAACGCCATTTAGAGTAGCTGAGGTCTCTGTAATATCAGTAGCAGCTTCTGTGGTTAAAGTTGGCTCGTAAATACAAGGATTGCCCTCGCTATCTGTACTACAAGCGAAAATGAATAAAGCGGAGAGTAAGAGTAGTTTTTTCATTAATTGCACATATTAAAAGTTGGTAATTCTTCTATTTTGTTCCAGTCACGCTCAATTCTACAATACACACAAATACGTTTTATTTTTATATTGCTGCTCATTTAGTAGCTTTAAGTATTCTTAAATATCATTAAGTATATTTAAGTGCCATATCTAATTAAAAAAATAGAATTGAGGTACAAAAATACTTTTACTTTTGGCTAAGGTACAAATAAGGTACAAATTTGTACCTAATATTGCAAAGTATTACAAAACAATGATTAACTTTGTTTTTGTAAAATACCTGTTTATAAAGGGCTTAGGGGTTGTTATTAATGTGTTTTGTAGTTGTTTGTTTTGCTGTGGTTACTTTCCAATACAGAAATTGGCAAATATATTACCTAGAAGATCATCAGAAGTAATTTCCCCAGTAATTTCTCCAAAGTGATACAGAGCTTGACGGATGTCAATGGCCAATAAATCACCTGAAAGCTGGGCATCCATCCCTTGTTGAACCCTTTGCACATCCGACAAGGCCTTTAATAAAGAATCATAATGCCGGGAATTGGTAATGATTGTATCATTATTGCGCAAGGCGCCTGTATTTACAAATTCCAATAACTTAGTTTTTAAGGACTCTATCCCTAGCCCACTCTTTGCAGAAGTGAAAAGGGTGTGTGGATACACAAAAGAGGTTTCAATAAACCCTTTGTCAGCTTGATCCATTTTATTAGCGACCACAATTAACTGCTTGTCTGGGTATTGGTCTTGGATTTTTCGGATGTTGTTATTAAAAAGTGTAATTGTTTTGGTTGTTACTTTAGAAGCATCTAATAAGTACAGTACAACTTGCGATTGAGTGATTTTTTCAAATGTTTTTTTAATACCAATGCTTTCAATCGTATCCTCAGTGGTACGAATTCCAGCCGTATCAATGAATCGAAACTTAATGCCCTCAATAGTGATTTCATCTTCGATGGCATCACGAGTGGTTCCTGCAATGTCACTTACAATGGCTTTATCTTCATTTAATAGTGCATTTAAAAGGGTAGACTTGCCAACGTTGGGTGCCCCAACAATAGAAATTGGAATGCCATTTTTAATTACATTTCCTGTTGAAAAGGAGTCAATCAAATGCTTTAATACCTTAATAATTCGGAGTAGCAAATCTTCAAATTGCTTGCGATCTGCAAACTCCACATCTTCTTCGGAAAAATCAAGCTCTAATTCAATAAGAGATGCAAAGTTTAATAACTCATCTCTTAAGGCCTTAATCTCATTGCTAAATCCACCACGCATTTGCTGCATGGCAATTTGATGGGATGCTTTATTATCGCTAGCAATCAAATCTGCAACCGCTTCGGCCTGACTCAAGTCTAGTTTAGCGTTTAAAAAAGCACGCAATGTAAACTCTCCAGGGTTGGCTATTCGAGCGCCATTGCGAACAAATAATTGTATAATTTCCTGTTGAATATACGAACTTCCATGACAAGAAATTTCAATAACGTTTTCTCCAGTATAGGATTTTGGGTTTTTAAAAACAGATACTAAAACTTCATCTAAGACCCTCCCCGCCTCTGTGATATGTCCTAAATGAATGGTGTGCGACTTTTGATCCACTAGTTTTTTGTCGTGAATGGACTTAAAAAAAGCATCAGCCATAGCTATGGCTTCAGGGCCTGAAAGTCGAATTACTGCAATGGCAGCTGCTCCAGAAGGAGTGGCTAAAGCTATAATGGTATCGTTTTGATGCAAAAGTTTTATTTTTTACAAAAGTATTAATATTACTTCAAATGAGATAAGTAAAAATTTTAATTTATTTTTGTGTTTCAATTTAACTAGTCACTATGAAAATCTATTTATTTACATTCTTAACTATCAGCACGCTATTTAGCTGTAATAAATCAACTGAACTATCAGAAAACGAATATGAAGTCACTGTAAAAGCCGACGGTGTTTTTGATGGACTCAGAGCGTATTTAAAGACAAACGAGAACCCAAGAAACCCTATCGCTACAGATACGGCTATTGTTTATAATGGGAGCTTTACTTTTAAAGGTCAAATTGAAGGGACTGAAATGAGGTCCTTAACTATTGATGGCGTGAATGGTCAAACAACCCTACTTTTAGAAGCAGGTAACATTGAGGTTGTTGTTTATAAAGACAGTATTTACAAATCTACCGTAAAAGGGTCCTTTAACAACGCTGTTTTTAATGACTATAAAAAACAATATAAAGACAAAATAGATGATTTAACTTTTTTAAAAAGATCTCTTATAGAGTCACAAACCGATCCTATTATTTCAAACTCTCTTAAAAAAGAAATGGATTCGTTAGCAATAGAGTTTAAAAATTTTGGATTTAATTTTATCAAAGCAAATACTAATGCAGACTTTTCATTATTATTATTGAATAGCGTGATAGATCAAAAAGGATTTGACCTGACTTTAGCTTCTGAGGCTTATGATCAAATTGACAACTCCGTTAAAATCAAAACAACCAACAATCAAATTATTTCTAACAGAATAAAAACAAAAATAAAGAGTGCTAAAAAATCTGAATTAGTTATGATTGGCAAAATAGTTCCAAATTTCTCAGCGCCTAATCCACAAGGGAAACTAATAGAATTAAATAAAATTAAAGGCAAAGTAACGATTATTGATTTTTGGGCCTCTTGGTGTAAACCCTGCCGTGTTGAAAACCCAAACCTTGTAAAACTGTATAATGAATACCACTCCAAAGGCTTAGAGATTATTAGTGTCTCTCTTGATCGTGAAGCACAAAAAGACTTTTGGATTAAAGCGATTGAAAAGGACCAATTAAACTGGTATAATATTTCAAATTTAAAATTCTGGCAAGAGCCTATTGCAAAACTGTATGGCGTAAACTCCATTCCCGCTACATTTATCATTGACGAAAACGGAATCCTTATTGCCAAAAAATTAAGAGGTGCACAACTTGATCAAAAAATAAAGGAACTTTTGGATTAGTAGTTTTTAATGTCTTCTAAATTTTGTTGTTTTTGTGCATGACAAACAATATTATAATTGGAATTGCCAACAGTATAACCATCCATAAATGCGTGTCTAAAACTTGTGGTACAATTAACAAAGTTAATACATAGCCGCCTATAGCCCCCCCAAAGTGCGCATCGTGGCCTATGTTTCCTTGTCGCGACTTCATTCCGTAGATGGAATACAACATATACCCAACCCCAACAACATAGGATGGAATAGGGATTGGAATAAAATACAAATACAGTTCCATCCCAGGGTATAACAATATAGCAGCATAAAGGATTCCCGTCACGGCACCACTGGCGCCAACTGCTGAATAATAGGATTCATTTTGATGGAAATAATAAGACAGTAAGTTTCCAGAAATTAAACTTCCAAAATAAATTAAAAAGAAATATAAAGGCCCCACACTTGCCAATACGATATCAGCAAAGAAATAGAGGGTAATCATATTAAACAACAAATGTTGTAGGTCTACATGTAAAAAACCAGACACTAATAAACGGAGTTTTTCGCCACGCTTAACCCCACCAACATTAAACTTATAGGTTTCGAAAAAAGAACGGTCTTTAAATCCTTTCAAGGAACAAATAACGTTAATGGCAATAATAATAAGGAGATAAATACTAATGTTCATAAGGGTTACATATTAAATAAACTATATCTTTGCGAAAGTAAATTTAATTTTTTTAAATGCAATTACTAGCGTACATTTTAATTTACCCTATTCTGTGGTTTATTTCCATCCTTCCATTTAGGCTCCTTTATGCTATTTCTGATCTGTTATATGTTTTGATGTATCATGTACTCGGATACAGGAAAAAAGCCGTTCAAGAAAACCTTACACTTGTATTTCCAGAAAAATCAGAAGCGGAACTACTAATCATTACAAAAAAATTCTACCACCATTTATGTGATATGATTGTCGAGTCTATTAAATCAATGAATATTTCGATTGACTCCATGAAAGCGCGTTATAAGTTTAATAACCTAGATATCATTACCGACTTTGAAAAGCAAAATAAAAGCATTATTTTAATGTGTGCTCATTACGGAAGTTGGGAATGGATTTTTATTCTTCAAACCTATACCACCCACCGGAGTTATGCCATATACAAACGGCTACAGAACAAATATTTTGACCGCTTAGTAAAATCAATTCGAGCCCGGTATAATAGCTATCTAATTACCACTAAAGAAACGTTTTCTGTAATGGAAGACGCCAAGAAAAAAGGCATCTTATCTATGAGTGGATTTGCATCAGATCAGTCTCCAAAAAAGGACAAAGCACGCTATTGGGCAGATTTTATGGGAATCAACGTTCCGGTTCATACTGGTGCGGAAGCCCTCGCAAAAAAATTAGATATGCCAGTGGTTTTTTTCTCTGTTAAGCGCATGAAAAGAGGGTATTATGAAGCCACGTTTCAAACCTTGGCTGAAAACCCTACATCTTTTAAAGATTATGAAATTACAGACCGCTTCTTAGAACTTGTTGAAGCGCAAATACACGAGGCTCCAGAATACTACTTATGGACTCACAAACGCTGGAAACATAGAAAGGTTTAAAGTCCAGCTACTTCTTTTATTTCGTTTATAATTTTATCTGCTAATTTATCAGCAGTACCTTGAGTAGGTGCTTCTGTATAAATGCGTATAATAGGCTCTGTATTGCTTTTTCTAAGGTGTACCCATTCTGTTGGGAAATCAATTTTAACGCCGTCAATAGTAGATATTTGCTCTTGTGAATACCTAGCTTCCATAGCCACTAAAATAGCGTCAACATCAATCGTAGGATTTAAATCGATTTTCTTTTTACTCATAAAATAAGATGGGTAGCTTGCTCTTAATGTACTCACCGCAATTTTGCGTTCAGCAAGTAAGCTTAAAAACAAAGCAACTCCTACTAAGGCATCCCGACCATAATGAGATTCAGGATAAATAATACCACCATTACCTTCGCCTCCAATAACAGCTTTAGTGGCTTTCATGGCGTTGACCACATTTACTTCGCCAACGGCACTTGCGGTATACGTCCCGCCATGTTTTTCAGTGACGTCTCTTAAGGCCCGTGTAGAGCTTAAATTACTCACTGTATTTCCTGGTTTATGACTTAAAATATAATCGGCACATGCAACTAAGGTGTATTCTTCTCCAAACATCACTCCTTTTTCGTCCATAAAAGCCAAGCGATCAACATCGGGATCCACGGCAATTCCAAAGTCAGCAGCAGAAGCCACTACTTTTTCAGACAAATCCGTTAAATGTTGTTTTAACGGTTCTGGATTGTGTGGAAAATGACCATTGGGTTCACAGTGTAATTTAACCGGCTCAACTCCCAGTCGTTCTAAGAGAAGAGGAATTGCAATTCCTCCCGTAGAATTCACTGCATCAACAACCACCTTAAATTTACAGGCGGCAATTGCTTTTACATTTACATGTTCTAAATCTAATACGGCATCTATATGAATATCAAAATACGCTTGATTTTTAGTAATCGCTCCCAAATCATCAACTCCAGCAAATTCCATAGAATCCGCCGCTGCTATATCTAAAACGCGCTGACTGTGCTCAGAATTTAAAAACTCGCCATTGTGATCTAAAAGCTTTAAAGCATTCCATTGTTTTGGATTATGGCTTGCTGTTAAAATAATTCCACCATCGGCATGTTCTAAAGGGACCGAAATTTCAACGGTTGGTGTGGTCGATAGATCTAAATCAATTACATCAATTCCCATTCCTATCAGTGTATTCATGACCAAATTTTGAATCATCGCTCCTGAAATCCGGGCATCTCTACCAATCACCACTCGGTAAGACTCTTTACTGCGTTGCTCCTTAATCCAAGTCCCATAGGCCGCCGCAAACTTAACGGTATCAATAGGGGTTAGATTCGTATTAACGGCCCCACCAATGGTCCCTCGAATTCCAGAAATAGATTTAATTAATGTCATGTATAAAATAAGTTTTCACAAATATAAGATTTCAAATCAATTATATTAAAATGTATTCATATTATTGCTTTATGAATTACTTAGCTCATATTTTTCTTTCTGGAAATCATCCCAAAATCATGATTGGTAACTTTGTTGCGGACAGTATCAAGGGCAAGAAGTACCTCTCATACCCTCCCGAAATTCAGAAAGGAATCCTACTCCACCGTCAAATTGACACAACCACAGATGCACACCCTTCATTTAGAAAAAGCACCAAACGACTTCATGAAAAATACGGCCATTATTCAGGGATTATAGTCGACATTTTTTATGATCATTTTTTAGCTAAAAATTGGACTGATTATTCCGATATCCCTCTAGAAGATTATATTCAGTCATTTTATAAATTATTGCGTGATAATTTTGATATACTCCCAGCAAACATTCAAAAGATGGCCCCTATTATGATGGAAGGGAATTGGCTTTTAATTTATGCAGAACTTGAGGGAATAGACCGGGTATTGTACGGAATGAACCGCCGTACCAAGCTCAGGTCGGGGATGGACATGGCTGGCGAAGACTTAAGGATGTATTACAAGGAATTTGAAGCCGACTTTAGAGTTGTTTTTAAAGACCTTCAAATCCTGAGTGACTCCTTTTTAAAAGGGAGTTAATAAACCTAACTTATATAATTCCAAATATTTTTATACTTGCCCATTTTCATATAGGTTTGGGCAATGGGCTGGTGTTTTGGGGCGCTAAGTGTAGGATCCGCTACCAACACCTTTTTAGCCCAATGCCGCGCTAAAGACAAGATGTCTTTATCTTTTACAATATTGGCTATTTTTAACTCTAAAACTCCACTTTGTTGAGTCCCCATCATATCCCCTGGGCCCCGAAGTCTAAGATCTACTTCAGCAATTTCAAACCCATCGCTAGAGTGAACCATCGTTTGCATGCGTGTCTTGCTATTTTCACCTAATTTATGACTGGTCATTAAAATACAGTAACTCTGTTCGCTTCCACGGCCTACACGTCCTCTTAACTGATGGAGTTGCGATAATCCAAACCGTTCTGCACTTTCTATAATCATGACCGATGCATTGGGCACATTCACTCCTACCTCAATTACTGTAGTGGCTACCATAATATGGGTTTCGCCTTTTACAAAACGTTGCATTTCAAATTCTTTATCGGCAGGCTTCATTTGACCGTGTACCATAGACACCTGATACTTTGGCATTGGAAAATCACGTACAATGCCTTCATAACCATCCATCAAATCCTTAAAATCTAAGGTTTCACTTTCGTTTATTAATGGGTATACAATGTAAATTTGTCGTCCTTTTGCAATTTCATCCCTAATAAAACCAATAACTTTTAATCGATTGGTATCATAACGATGAACGGTTTTAATTGGTTTTCTTCCGGCTGGCAACTCATCAATAACGGAAATATCTAAATCGCCATAGACAGACATGGCTAATGTCCGTGGGATGGGCGTGGCTGTCATGACTAAAATATGGGGCGGACACGCATTCTTTTTCCAAAGCTTACTCCGTTGTGCGACTCCAAACCGATGTTGTTCGTCAATAATTGCCAAGCCAAGATTTTTAAATTTCACCTTATCTTCTAGCAGCGCATGAGTGCCTACAATTATTTGCAAGGCTCCAGACTCTAAGTTTTCATGAATCACTCGTCGGGCCGCTGTTTTACTAGAGCCTGTTAGCAGTGCAATGGTAACACCAATAGCATCACAAAAAGGTTTCAGTCCGTTGTAGTGCTGAAACGCTAAAATTTCAGTAGGTGCCATCAAAGTCGATTGAAAATCATTATCAATAGCAATAAACATAGACATTAATGCGACAATTGTTTTACCAGAACCAACATCCCCTTGCAAAAGCCGATTCATTTGGGCATTACTCCCCATATCAATTCGGATCTCTTTCAAGACTCTTTTTTGAGCATTGGTTAGCTCAAAGGGTAGATGTTTGTTATAAAACGTATTAAAGTAATCTCCAACTGTCTCAAAACGATAGCCTTTAATTTTAGACTTGTGAATAATATTTTTGAGAATAAGTTGCAACTGTATGTAAAAAAGTTCTTCAAACTTTAATCGAAACTGTGAAAGACTCAGTAGTTTTTGGGTTTGTGGAAAATGGATGTTTAAAATCGCTTCACTTTTAGAAATGAGTTTTTGATGCTCAAGAATCTCCGATGAAAGGGACTCTTCAAAACGGCCATTTAACTGTAGGAAAAGCTGTTCCATCACTTTACAAATAACCCGGTTTGAGATGCCGCGGTTTGCCAGCTTTTCTGTAGAAGGATAAATGGGCTGAATCGCTTTTGAGAGACTTTTATCATAGTCTGTTTTCAGCTCAACATCTGGATGTGGCATACTGAAAACTCCGTTGAATAGGTTGACTTTACCAAAAACAACATAATCAGTATGTGTTTTTAAATGCTCTCGAATCCATTTGTGGCCTCTAAACCAAACAAGCTCAATATACCCTGAATCATCTCTAAAAGTGGCTACAAGCCGCTTGCCCCGCTTTTGAGCAATTTCTTTAAACCCTGTAAGTTGTCCAATGATTTGAACTTCTGCATTTGAAGGTTGAAGTTCTGTTGTTTTATAAAACCGGGTACGGTCAATATAGCGGTTTGGAAATAAGTTTAACAGGTCTTGATAGGTATGTATTCCAAGTTCTTTACGTAATACTTCGGCACGACTGGGCCCAACTCCTTTAAGATAATCTATAGGGGTTTGAAGAATGGTCGCTGTCTGGGTTGTATTTTTAATAAATTACTTATTTTATTTTAAGAACATTAATACAATCAACTAAGTTAATAGTTTTACGCAGTTAATTTATAAAGCAATTAATTTATTAACTTCATTTTTTAAATACGCTAGAGCAATACTGCTTGGCGATGGAGTGTCCATTGATTTGGTTAATACTAACTCTCTAAATTTATCTGCAGTCTGGGTGGTATTGCCAAGGTCAGAGTTTCTAATAGTTTGAATAGTGGTGTTTTTTGCTGTTAAAATCACGTTCCAACAGTCTTCAGAAATATAAATTTGTTGGGATAAATTATGTTCAAATTCTTGTTCAATGGTTTGAATTAATAACTGTTCATAATCTTCCTTTTTGGTTGAAATAGGATGAATTCTAATGAGTAAATTAGTTGGTGTCATCCGTTCTAAAAACAAGGTTAGACGCTCATAAGCCTGAAGTTTTACAGGGAGAATATCGCTTTTAATAGCACTATTTCGTGTGAAGTAATGTTTCTTGTTTTGATTGCTTAAATAGTCTCTGGAAAACTTATATATAATGATTAACGCCAAAAGAGCGAAAAACCACTTGAAATTAGTTTCTATAAAATCCATTTTTAATAAAAATTAGTTAATTGTTAATTAATAAACGCCAAGTTACTAATTTCATTCAATATAGAAGCCTGATAGAGTCCGGACAAATTAAAAACTCACTTCTTTTGAAGTTTCATAAATTGTTTATAATTTATAAGAGATCCTATAAAAATTACGAATAACATTACTTAATTTCACAGCTTATAAAAAATAGAATTTGAAACAGTATTTAAGTCAACTTAACGAAGCTCAATTAGCACCAACTTTACAGAAAGAGGGGCCTATGATTGTTATTGCGGGTGCTGGTTCTGGAAAAACTAGAGTCCTCACCTATCGCATCGCCTATTTAATGAGCGAGGGCGTAGATCCATTTAATATTTTATCTCTTACTTTTACCAATAAGGCGGCACGTGAAATGAAAATCCGAATAGCGTCTATTGTGGGTGATAGTGAGGCTAAAAACTTGTGGATGGGAACCTTTCACTCCGTTTTTGCAAAAATACTGCGGTTTGAAGCCGATAAATTGGGCTATCCTTCTAATTTTACAATTTACGACACTCAAGATTCTCAACGTTTAATTTCATCCATTATAAAAGAGAAGAAATTAGATAAAGACATCTATAAATACAAGCAGGTACAGTCCAGAATATCTTCTTACAAAAACAGTTTAATTACTGTTAAAGCTTACTTTCAAAATCCTGACCTTAAGGAAGCGGATGTCATGTCCAAGCGTCCAGAAATGGGAGAGATTTATAAAGAGTATGTTTCGCGATGCTTTAAGGCTGGCGCCATGGATTTCGACGACTTACTTCTTAAAACTAATGAATTACTGACGCGTTTCCCTGAAGTATTGGCCAAATACCAAGACCGTTTTCGCTATATACTAGTGGATGAGTATCAAGATACAAACCACTCACAATACTTGATCGTGAGAGCTCTTTCGGATCGTTTTCAAAACATCTGTGTTGTAGGAGATGATGCACAGAGTATTTACGCCTTCCGTGGCGCAAACATTAACAACATTCTAAACTTTCAAAAAGATTACGAGGATGTGAAAATGTTTAGGCTAGAACAAAATTACCGTTCTACTAAAAACATTGTAAATGCGGCCAACTCTATCATTGAAAAAAATCAGACTAAATTAGATAAAGTGGTTTGGACCGCTAATGAGGTAGGAGAAAAAATTACTGTCAACCGTTCTTTGACCGATGGCGATGAAGGGCGTTATGTGGCGAGCTCTATCTTTGAAAACAAAATGCAAAACCAAGCTAAAAATGGTGATTTTGCAGTTTTGTATCGAACTAATGCACAGTCAAGATCTATTGAAGACGCTTTGCGAAAAAGAGGTCTTGAATACAGAATATATGGTGGTTTGTCTTTTTATCAACGTAAAGAAATAAAAGATGTCCTCTCCTACTTGCGAATTATTATTAATCCTTCTGATGAAGAGGCTTTAAAGCGAATTATTAATTTTCCTGGTCGAGGCATTGGCCAAACAACAATTGATCGATTGATTGTCTCTGCAAATGAGTATGATAAATCTATTTTTGAGGTCCTTAAGCATCTTCACGAGTTGCCTATTAACATAAACGGTGGGACTAAAACAAAGCTGCAAAATTTTACAACAATGATTGAAAGTTTTCAGGTCATGAGTAAAACTGCTAATGCATTTGATTTGGCAGAACATGTATGCAAAGCGAGTGGATTGATACAAGAATTTAAGAAAGATGGCACTCCAGAAGGGATGACTCGATTAGAAAATATTGAGGAACTTCTTAATGGAATAAAAGATTTTGTTGAGGGGCAACAAGAATTGGCAGACTCAACAGGGTCTTTAGCTGAGTTTTTAGAGGATGTAGCCCTCGCTACTGACTTAGACAATGAGGAAGGTGAAGACAGTGACAAAGTAGCGTTAATGACCATTCATTTGGCAAAAGGGCTTGAATTTGAATATGTTTATATCGTAGGCTTAGAGGAAAATTTGTTTCCAAGTGCTATGAGTATGAATACCAGAAGTGAACTAGAGGAAGAACGAAGATTGTTTTATGTAGCACTTACACGTGCAGAAAAACAAGCCTACCTCACCTATGCACTGTCTAGATACCGTTGGGGAAAATTAGTAGATGCAGAACCTAGTCGTTTTATTGAAGAGATTGATGAGCAATATCTTGAAATTGTAACACCAAAAGAAGAACGTCGATTTAACCCAATGTTAAGCGCAGACATCTTTGGAGATGTGGAGCCCAACACGGTACGCTATAAGAAACCAGCCTATCTAAAAGCAAAACCTAAAGCAAAAGAGCCTTTTAAAATCACGGCACCAAAAAACTTAAAAAAAGTTAGTGACACCAAAAGCACCACAAACTTATTTGATAATAAGTTGATTGTTGGTGACGTGGTTAATCACCAAAGATTTGGAAAAGGAAATGTACTAAATATTGAGGGTAAAGGAGCGGATTTAAAAGCCGAAATTAAATTTGAAAATGGTGGATCTAAAAAGTTGTTACTGCGATTTGCCAAGCTTGAAATCATTTCATAAAAAAGATAAGACAATGGCCGAACTGCTTAAAATATTTCCTGAAAACCCAAACCCAAAAGCAATAAAAAAAGTAATTGAGGTGCTAAAAAAAGGGGGGCTTATCATTTACCCTACTGATACTGTTTATGGGTTGGGATGTGATATCACAAATGTGAAAGCACTTGAAAGGATAGCAAAAATAAAAGGAATAAAACTAGAGCGTTCTAACTTTTCATTCATTTGTCATGATTTAAGTAATTTAAGTGATTATGTCACTCAAATTGACACCTCTACCTTTAAACTTCTTAAACGAACGCTTCCTGGTCCCTATACTTTTATATTGCCTGGTGCAAGTTCACTACCCCACCCCTTCAAAAAAAAGAAGACAGTAGGGATTCGCATACCCGATAACTCGATTGCTTTAGAAATTGTTAAAAGCTTGGGAAACCCAATTGTATCCACATCAATACATGATGAAGATGAGTTACTGGAATACACCACAGATCCAGAACTTATATTTGAAAAATGGAGTTCTAAAGTTGATTTGGTAATAGACGGTGGTTTTGGCGATAATACTCCGTCTACCGTTGTAGAAGTTAAAGATTCTGAAATCACTATTTTGAGAGAAGGCAAAGGAACTATTGATATATTTTAAATAGATAAAAAGAGACTATAGAACTGATTTATGAGCAAGTTTGATGAATTTATAGAAGTAAAAGGAGCACGTGTACATAATTTAAAAAATATCGATGTAAAGATCCCTAGAGACAAGTTGGTGGTCATTACTGGAATGTCGGGAAGCGGGAAATCATCTTTAGCATTTGATACTATTTATGCAGAAGGACAGCGTCGTTATATTGAGACTTTTTCAGCTTATGCTCGTCAGTTTCTAGGAAGCTTAGAACGTCCTGATGTCGACAAAATTGATGGACTTTCTCCAGTAATTGCTATTGAACAAAAAACAACGAGCAAATCTCCAAGATCTACAGTCGGAACCATTACCGAAATTTATGATTTCTTAAGACTGTTATTTGCGCGGGCTGCAGACGCTTATAGCTATAATACTAGTGAAAAAATGGTAAGCTATAACGACCTTCAAATAAAAAATCTTATTCTTGAATCCTTTAACGGAAAACGGCTTTCAATTTTATCCCCTGTCATTCGTTCTAGAAAAGGACACTACAGAGAGTTATTTGAACAAATTGCTAAGCAAGGATTTGTAAAGGTCAGAACAGATGGAGTTATTGTTGACATCTCAAAAGGAATGAAGCTTGATCGCTATAAAATGCATGATATCGAGATTGTGATTGACAGACTTAAAATTGATAAAACTAGTGCCTCTACAAGTCGACTAGATGAAAGTATTAACACAGCCATGTACCATGGGGAAAATGTACTTATGGTCATTGAAGAAGACAGTAAAGAAGTGCGCTATTTTAGTCGCAATTTAATGTGTCCAACTTCGGGAATATCCTACCCAAACCCAGAACCGAATAATTTTTCATTTAACTCTCCAAAAGGCGCTTGTCCAGATTGTAGCGGGATTGGCACCTTATATAAAGTCAATGCGGCTAAAATAATACCTGACGACTCCTTATCTATAAAAAATGGAGGTCTCGCTCCACAAGGCAATCAAAAAGATTCTTGGATTTTTAAGCAATTAGAACTCATTGCTCAGCGCTATAAATTTAAACTAACAGACCCTATTTCAAAAATATCAAAAGAAGCATTAGATATTATATTATATGGAGGAAAAGATAAGTTTTCTGTAGACAGTAAAATCTTAGGAGTCTCTAGAAACTATGACATAGATTTTGAGGGTATTGCAAATTTTATTGAAAGTCAATACAAGAATTCAGACTCTACTTCTATCAAACGTTGGGCAAAAGCATACATGGACAAAATTAAATGTCCTAGTTGTGAAGGCTCACGACTAAAAAAAGAATCCTTATACTTTAAAATTAACAACAAGAATATTTCAGAACTTTCTGAAATGGATATTATAGATCTTGTGGAATGGTTTGAAAAACTTCCTAAGTATTTATCAAAAAGTCAGACTCTAATTTCAAAAGAAATTTTGAAAGAAATTTCTACGCGATTACAATTTCTTTTGGATGTTGGTTTAGATTATTTATCAATCAGCAGAAGCTCAAAGTCACTTTCTGGAGGGGAAGCACAGCGCATACGTCTAGCCACACAAATTGGATCTCAGTTGGTTGGTGTTTTGTATATACTAGATGAGCCAAGTATAGGCTTACACCAAAGAGATAATGAAAAACTTATCAAGTCTCTAATAGCATTGAGAGATGTTGGAAACTCCGTCATTGTCGTTGAGCACGACAAAGACATGATTGAACAAGCAGATCATGTGATTGATATTGGTCCTTTAGCTGGAAAACATGGTGGTGAGATTATCAGTCAAGGAACACCAAAAGACATATTAAATAGTGGTACAATGACTGCAGACTATTTGAGTGGTGTTAGAGAAATTGAAGTCCCAAAAAACAGACGAATTGGAAACGGAAAGTTTTTAGAACTCAAGGGCTGTACAGGAAATAATTTAAAAAATATTTCTATAAAACTTCCCTTAGCACAAATGATTGGAGTTACCGGAGTTTCAGGAAGCGGAAAATCTACGTTAATAAATGAAACACTGTATCCAGTCCTAAACAACTATTATTTTCATGGAGTCATGGAGCCAATGCCTTACAAAACAATCAAAGGCTTAGATAACTTAGACAAGGTAATTGACATCAATCAATCTCCAATTGGACGTACCCCAAGAAGTAATCCAGCCACCTACACAGGGGTGTTTGGAGAAATAAGAGCTTTGTATGCTAAAATACCTGAGGCTATGATACGGGGCTATAAATTAGGCCGGTTTAGTTTTAATGTAGTTGGAGGCCGTTGTGAAACCTGTAGAGGGGGTGGTATGAGAGTCATAGAAATGAACTTTTTGCCTGATGTATATGTAGAATGTGAAACTTGTCAAGGAAAACGCTTTAACAGAGAAACTCTTGAAATTCGTTACAAAGGAAAGTCCATTAGTGATGTTTTAAACATGACGATTGAAGAATCCGTTGATTTCTTTGAACATATTCCAAAAATTTACAGGAAATTAAAAACCATTAAAGAAGTAGGATTAGGCTACATTACATTGGGGCAACAAAGCACTACCTTATCAGGTGGAGAAGCACAACGAATCAAATTAGCTTCAGAGCTAAGTAAACGTGATACTGGAAATACAATATATATTTTAGATGAACCGACAACAGGACTCCATTTTGAGGACATTAGGGTTCTTATGGATGTATTAAACAAGTTAGTTGATAAGGGAAATACGGTGCTTATAATTGAACACAACCTTGATGTAATCAAAACGGTTGATTACATCATTGACATTGGCCCTGAAGGGGGTAACGGAGGTGGTAAGATCGTTGCAAAAGGAACTCCGGATGAAATTATAAAAAACAAGCTAAGCCATACAGCACGATTTTTAAAAAAAGAACTAACTTAGAAAAACTTAAATTAAAAAAATTATGGGGCCAGAAAAGAAACATAAAGGGTGGAATGAAATAAAAACAAATGACTCGTGGGCGATTTTTAAAATCATGGGAGAATTTGTAAATGGGTTTGAGAAAATGAGTAAAATTGGGCCATGTGTCTCTATTTTCGGATCTGCAAGAACCAAACCAGAAGATGACTATTACAAACTATCTACTGAAGTTGCGACTTCAATAGTAAAAGCTGGATACGGGGTTATAACTGGTGGTGGACCGGGTATAATGGAAGCAGGAAATAAAGGCGCTCATTTGGCCGGAGGAACTTCTGTAGGATTAAATATTGAATTGCCTTTTGAGCAACACAACAACCCGTATATTGATTCTGATAAGAGTTTAGATTTCGACTATTTCTTTGTTAGAAAAGTAATGTTTTTAAAGTATTCTCAAGGAATTGTTGTGATGCCTGGTGGTTTTGGAACCTTAGATGAATTGTTTGAAGCCATTACCTTAATTCAAACCCACAAAATTGAAAAATTTCCTGTTATATTGGTGGGTATAACGTTTTGGAGTGGTTTAATGGAGTGGATAAAATCGACCTTATTAGAGCGATTTGAAACGATCAGTGCCAAAGATCTAGACCTAATTCATATGGTAGACACTTCAGATGAAGTAATCGAAATACTTGATACTTTTTATAAAGAATACCAATTGAGTCCTAATTTTTAATTAACAGTTTACATACTCTATATTAATAACTCCTTGACAAATAAGGGTTTAAGACTCAAATCATTGAAGAACATCAAATTAACTATCCTACTTGTATTTTATTTCTTAACTGCTAACAGCCAAAATGAGATAGAAATTCAGGGGGTCTTAGATGTAGAAAATAATACCATCTTAATTAAACAAAAGATAACGTATTACAATAATTCAGAGACCTCGTTAAGTGAGTTATATTTTAATGACTGGGGATCAAGTTTTAGCAACCCAGACTCACCACTTTCCAAAAGATTTGTTGAAGAATATAACGGTTCTTTACTAAATCCTAGACAAAAAAACCGAGGGCTTACAACAATTCACTCCGTAGAAAATGAGAATCACAAGCGCCTCTCCTATTCATATCTTGAAAATCAATGTGATTTATTTAAAATTAAGCTTGATGCTGATTTATTGCCTTTTACATCTACAAGCCTATATATTGAATATACACTACAAATTCAAAGTGATCGATTTACTAAGTACGGGGTTACAAATAAGGGGGACTATTTTTTAAATTACTGGTATCTAACTCCAGCTGTTTATGAAAATTCTGAATGGAAACTATATAGTAATAAAAATCTAGATGATTATTACACCCCTAAATCTAAGTTAAAGCTGACCCTAGAAATCCCATATAATTACAGTGCTACTTCAGAGTTAAATTTAAATAAGATTCGTAACAAACCAAATACACATGAATTTACGTTTGAAGGAAATAATAGAATGGATACAAGGCTTAACATTTCAAAAGATCCTTTCTTAAAATTTAAAATTGGGAACCTAAATATTATAAGCAATAGTTTAGATGAAGATGAGTCATTAGGCAAACAAATTAATTCATTTGAAAAAGTAATAGGTTTTTTAAATGCTAGATTGGGTATGTATCCACATGAAAATTTAATGATTTCAAAAGTAGACTTAAAAAAACACCCTGTATATGGGTTAAATTTGCTTCCAGGGTTTCTGAGTCCATTTTCTAAAGAGTTTGAATATGAGTTAACGGTAGCCAAAAACTTAATTAGACTTTACTTAGATGAGTATTTAAGAATGAACCCTAGAGAGGATCATTGGCTTAAATCAGGATTTGAAACAGTTTTATTAATGGATTATGTTGATAAGTATTATAAAGACCAAAAGATACTTGGAACACTGGCCAATGTATGGGGAATAAAAACTTATAACTTAGCAAAGTTAAAATATAATGAACAATACCAGCTAACCTACTTATATATGGTTAGGACTGGAAGAGACCAAGCATTAAATTTACAAAAAGATGAATTATTAAAGTTCAATGCTAACTTAACAACTAAGTATAAAGCTGCTAAAGGATTGATTTTTTTAGAAGATCTCATAGAAGGGTCAAAAATTGAAGATTGGATAAAAGAATTTATTGTTGAAAATAAAAATGACTTCAAAACAACAAAAGATTTTGAGTTATATATCAAAACAAAAACTAGTAAAGATCTCAGCTGGTTTTTTGAATCATTTTTAACAAATACAAAGCAAATAGATTACAAAATAACAACTCTAAAAAGGTCTAAAGATTCTATTTATTTCACAGTAAAAAACAACAAAAAGGGACAAACTCCGGTGTCATTATTCACTCTTAAAGATGGTAAGGTCCTCACAAAAACATGGTTAACCGACATTGGAAAAGAAAAAGATTTTGTTGTAGCTAACAATTCAGCTGACAAATTTGTTTTAAACTATGATCAAAAAGTTCCAGAGTTTAATGTGAAAAATAACTGGAAGTCTGTTAAAGGCAGTGCATTGTTTAATAGACCTTTTCAGCTCAGACTTATTAAAGATTATGTATCTCCCTATAATAACCAGCTTTACTTGTTACCAACTCTAGAGTATCGCAATATTTATGATGGTCTAAATTTGGGATTGAATATTAATAATAGTGGGATTTTAAAAAAACCTTTTACATTTGGAGTAGCCCCTAACTACAGTGTTAACTCTAAAACACTAACAGGGTTTACTAAATTTAAATATAACTCTTATTTTGAAGATCAAGACCTTTATAATATTGAGTTTGGTGTGTTTATGTCACGTTCAAGTTTTGCGGAAAATTCATTTGTGACTAGAACACAACCCTTTATATCTTTCAATTTTAAAGATGCTAAAAACTTGAGGTCAAATAAGTTTGAAAGTCTAAAGTTTAGATATGTTGGAATAGATAAAGACTATGTAGAAACTGTTGAAGATGAAATGGCTCTTCCTTCATATGGAGTATTTAATATAAGATATCTAAACTCAAACAGAGGATATAAAAAACATTATAGTTGGTTTTTAGATAGTCAATTTTCAAATCAATTTGGTAAAATAGCTTTTAATTACGAAATCAGAAAACGTACTAATAAAAACAGTTTTTATGATTTAAGAATTTTTGCTGGATCGTTCCTGTATTCAAATATTGAACCCAATCAAACATACTTTGATTTTGCGCTAGACAGACCGACGGACTATTTGTTTGAATACAATTATCTTGGACAATTTGAATCTACAGGCATATTTAGTCAACAAATTATAATTGCTGAAGGTGGGTTCAAATCTCGTCTAGAGACTTATTACGCAAACCAATGGTTAACCACTTTAAATGCAAGCGCCTCTATTTGGAACTACGTCCAAGCCTATGGGGATGTTGGATTTCTAAAAAATAAAGGCAAAAAAGCGGAGTTTATTTATGATTCAGGGATACGGCTAAATCTAATCACAAACTATTTTGAAATTTTCTTTCCTGTTTACTCTAATTTAGGGTGGGAAATCGCAGCCCCACAGTACAGTCAAAAAATTAGATTTATATTTACAGCCGACCCTTCAGCTCTTTTAGGCTTATTTAGAAGGGAATGGTATTAGCTTTATTTATATGAATTTGTGGCCAACAAATAAAATACAGTTACTCTTTAGAGCCATGGATGGATCCGCTAATTAGACATTTAATTAGGGTTTGTTATCAAACTTTAAAATCATACCCATAGCAATAAACCCTACACCCATTCCGATTAATGCGCCAATTTGATTTGCATCTTTAATCATTCCAATGCCAATTCCTAAAAACATACAGCCCACAAAAACAACTCCTCCAATGGCTTTAGTTCGTTTTTTTTGTTTCATATTATTAAAAAATTTCAGGTGAATATTCTTTGTATATCCGCTCTCTAAATAATTTTCCAGACATAAATAATTGACCATATTTTTCATCATATTTTTCAGTAATACTGGAATCATTGGTAACTTCATCAAGTGTTTTACCTTCTTTAATTTTAGTCTTTATTATATTGGTGACGTCTTTTAACATTTTTAGGTAGAGCGCAAGTTCTTTTTTTGAGGACTTAACTCCATGACCAGGAACTATTATAGTCTCCTCATTAATAAGCTGAAGGGTTATTTCGTGTGCTTTAATCATTCCCTCAAAACTTTGTGAATACGTATAGGCATCTCCAAAGTAATTGTCCCCCATAGCAATTACATTCTTGTCTTTAAACCATACCAGTAAGTCTCCTTTAGAATGTGCATCAGGAACATGAATTAACTCAATAGCTTCTTTATTAAATTCTAAAGTCATCCTATCTGAAATAGTAATCTGTGGTAATTCATGAGATTGAAAATCTCTTTTGGGTTTACCATTTATAGTGTCTGTGGTTTCATTCCCTATTTCATCAACATAATAAAGTTGATTCATCACCTCTTTTACATAGTCATGGGCAATATTCAGAGTTCCTTTTTCCAATAAAAAAGGGATGCCTCCAGTATGATCTCCATGGGAATGTGTGCTTATCACATATTTTATAGGTTTGTTATTAAACTTTTTGGCGATGGCATCATAAATAATTGAAATATTGTCCTTGAGACCTGAATCTACCATTAAAATACCGTCCTCAGCCACAGATAATGTTATTCTAGAAGGCCAATCGTATACGACCATATACATGTTCTCTCTAAGCTCATGAATTTCTACTTTTTTTTCTTGGGCTATTGATAAGAACCCTAACAGTAAACTTATCAAAAGTGTTGTTATTTTTTTTTGTGTCATGTTTTAATTTTTGAAATATTTTAGTGATTACAGCGTTGTAATGAAATTCTATCTCTTAAATACTATTCTCTTTAGTACTTACTTCTTAGTTCTTGATTTTAATAGTTTTCGTACAAGATAAAACACATAGTAAATCACCCCAAAAGCGATCCCTGAATAAAAGTCATCCAACATCATTTGATAAGCAACCTCTTTTCCAATAATATCACTAAAAAATATCAAATCAAATCCTGTGTGAATAAGCCCAGTTACAACCATTATTATTAAGGCCAATACTACACTTTTAAAAAAAGTAATTCCAATACTATGGGTGACAAAATAGTTATGAAAAAGGTAAAAAAACAGCGGTAATATCAGTAGCCCAAATAAATTTCCAATCCATTCATTATCCAAGAGGGCTTTCATTGTATCAGTGATAATGTAGAACACCCCTAAAATAAGGATGATTTTGACGAGGTACTTATTGCTTTTGTTCATAAGAAAAGGAGGTTTATGTTAGACAATATTAGTTGCGTTTAACCTTCATTAAAAAGGAGTTTATATTCACATATGAGAGTACCGTCTAAATTGACGATTATCCACAGAATGCACATATAGATACTTTAAATAAAAATAATAGCTTACAAACGGTTAAGTTGATTGTGAAGATTGAGATTTGGGATCAAAATCTAAGTAATAGTACAGTATATAGAAATGCTATGCAAATATAATTCAAGCTTTAACAGTTTGTTTTAACAACTAAGCAATTAAAAATCAGGGGTTTTAGATTAAAATACTCTTAAATAAATAAACCTAAAACTCCTCTAAAAAGCAAGAAACACTACTGAGGTTCCGTGCTTATATAACCTTCTTAATACGCTATAATCTTCAACTTTGCCACGTTAAATAATCACAAAAGCAGTACAAACCCTTTAAATATTTTATATTTGCAACTTATTGTAATTTTCTTGTATGCTAATCAAAAATGACCCGACTAAAGATATAACCCTTGAAGACTTCAAATCTGATGTCTTAAACGATTATAAGATTGCGTATACCAGTCGAGAATGCAGCCTACTTGGGCGGCGTGAAGTCCTTACAGGAAAAGCTAAGTTTGGAATTTTTGGAGATGGCAAAGAACTGCCTCAAATTGCTTGGGCCAAAGCATTTCAAAAAGGAGATTTTAGATCGGGATACTACAGAGATCAAACCTTTATGATGGCTATTGGAAAACTAAGTATTGAACAGTTTTTTGCAGGCTTATATGCACATACAGATATTGTTCATGACCCCATGAGTGCAGGTAGGCAAATGGGAGGCCATTTTACAACTCACTCTTTAGACGAAAATTTTAACTGGAAAAACCTTACCGAACAATATAATTCTAGCTCAGATATTTCTCCAACAGGCGCACAAATGCCTAGGTTACTTGGCTTAGCACAAGCTTCAAAAGTGTACCGAAATTTGGAGGAGATAGACTCTGAAAAATTCTCTAAATTAGGAAACGAAGTCGCTTGGGGAACCATAGGAAATGCGAGTACTAGTGAAGGTGTGTTTTTTGAAACAATAAATGCAGCGGGGGTTCTTCAAGTTCCTATGGTCATTAGTATATGGGATGATGACTATGGAATTTCTGTACACGCAAAACATCAGACTACAAAAGAAAATATCTCAGAAATATTAAAAGGATTTCAAAGAGATTCTGATAGTGAAGGGTATGAGATTTTAAAGGTTCGTGGGTGGGATTATGTTGAACTAATCAACACCTATCAAAAAGCAAGTGAGATAGCAAGAACAGAACATGTTCCAGTAATGATACATGTCAACGAATTAACGCAACCTCAAGGGCATTCAACTTCAGGGTCCCATGAAAGATATAAAACGCCTGAAAGATTAAAATGGGAAAAATCTAATGATTGTAATTCAAAATTTAGAGAATGGATCATATCAAATGATATTGCAACAGATGAGTTCATTACTTCTATAGAACGGGACATAAAGAAACGTGTTAAACAAGGAAAGCTAAAAGCATGGAAAGATTTTTGTGATCCTATTAAGACTGAAAAAGAAGACGTTCTTAAATTAATGAAGTCTGCTGCTGATGCTTCTTCTCAAAGCGTTTTTATTCAAAAAATAATAAAACAATTAGAAAGCATTAATGAGCCCTTACGAAATGATATTCTAAGCAGATCTCGAAATATATTAAAATACTTAATTCACGAAGATAGTTCGGCTAAAAGCCAGCTTATTAATTGGGTCAATTCTTATTTCAAAGAAATTCAACCTAAATACAGTACCTTACTGTACAGTGAATCGGAATCCAGAGCAACTAACATCGCGGAAGTGCTTCCTGTATTTGACTCAAATTCAAAACTTGTTGATGGTCGAGTAATTCTAAGAGACAACTTCGATAAAATATTAGGAAACAAACCCGAAGTTTTAATTTTTGGTGAAGACACTGGTACTATTGGAGATGTCAATCAAGGACTAGAAGGCTTGCAAGAAAAGTTTGGAGAAGCAAGAGTTTCTGATACAGGGATACGTGAAACTACCATAATTGGTCAAGGAATTGGGTTGGCTTTACGAGGACTAAGGCCTATTGCAGAAATTCAATATCTTGATTACATGGTCTATGCACTACAAATCATTAGTGATGATTTATCGACGCTGCATTACAGAACTTTTGGAAAACAAAAGGCACCAATGATTATTAGAACTCGTGGGCATCGTTTAGAAGGTATTTGGCATTCTGGATCACAACTAGGTGGTATTTTAAATTTAATTAGAGGAGTTTTTGTGTTAGTTCCTAGAAACATGACCAAAGCCGCTGGATTTTATAATACACTGCTAGAAAGTGATCAGCCAGCAATGGTCGTGGAATGCTTAAACGGCTATCGATTAAAAGAAAAAGAACCTTCAAATTTGGGGGAATTTAGAACACCTGTTGGAATTGTAGAAACCATTAAAGAAGGGGCTGACCTAACAATTGTATCCTATGGCTCAACACTTCGAATTATAGAAAAAGCGGCTAAAGAGCTGCAAGAAGTAGATATTGATGTTGAGATTATTGATATTCAATCCCTGATTCCATTTGATCTACAAAAAGACATTTCAAAAAGTGTTGAAAAAACAAACCGACTTCTTATTATTGACGAAGATGTTCCAGGTGCTGCTTCGGCTTATATACTAAACGAGATTCTACAAAATCAGAACGTATATGAACACTTAGATAGCAAACCACAACTATTAACCGCTAAAGAACACCGCCCTGCTTATGGGAGTGATGGAGACTACTTTAGTAAACCGTCATCTGAAGATGTTTTTGAAACTGTTTACAACATGTTTCATGAAGTGGACCCTACCTCCTATCCAAAATTAAGGTAATAGCCTAGCAAGGCGCTAAATCAACTTGCAAAACTCTACGTAAAATCGTAACATTACATATATAAATAACTGATACTATTTTCTATGCAAAGTCACGTTTCTCCATCAAAAAAAAACAGCCCAGTTAAAGTCATTAAAGAACTTACTATTTGGGAAGCTCTCATTCCTGTATTTGCTCTAGTAGCTATGTTGTTTTATAATGTTTTTTATGTTTTTGGTGATGATGCTTTAAGTGGTAGTAACCAATTTATATTACTTTTAGGAGCAGCGGTGGCAGCAATAGTAGGATATTTCAAGAAAGTAAGCTATAAACACATGCTGGAATTAGTTGCCGAAAATGTAAAGTCAACTACTGGTGCACTTCTTATTTTATTGTTAGTTGGCGCCTTGGCCGGCACTTGGCTTATTAGTGGGATTATTCCATCCATGATTTATTATGGTTTACAACTTTTAAACCCTACTTATTTCTTAGTTGCTTCTGTCATTATCTGCTCAATTATCTCTATTGCAACTGGCAGTAGTTGGACAACTTCTGCCACAGTAGGAATTGCTTTAATTGGAATTGGAAATACCTTGGGGATTTCTGCAGGAATGACTGCGGGGGCCGTTTTATCTGGCGCGTACTTTGGAGATAAGATGTCTCCTCTTAGCGACACAACCAACCTGGCTCCGGCCATGGCTGGTGCAGATTTATTTGACCATATTAAGTATATGGCTTACACTACGGTTCCAACAATTATAATCACACTAATAATTTTCTTAATTATTGGGTTAAATATTGATACAAATGGAAGCCCCGATATTTCAGACAAATTAGAAGCCATAAACGGAGCCTTTACTATTTCTCCATGGTTATTTTGTGTTCCTTTATTAGTCATTGTTTTGATCATAAAAAAAACACCACCATTGGTAGCCCTTTTACTTGGAACTCTTTTTGGTGCTGTAGCTGCTATTATAGCACAGCCTCAAATTGTAATGACTATTGCAGAAGCTGATAGTCTTAATTTTGAATCTGCTTATAAAGGCGTTATGAAAGCTATAACCGTTGATACAGCCGTTGCAACATCAAGCAGTGAACTTAATGATTTGTTTACTTCTGGAGGCATGAATGGAATGTTAGGAACCATATGGTTAATTATTTGCGCCATGGTATTTGGAGGCGTTATGGAGGCTATTGGAGCGCTTTCAAGAATTAGCAAAGCCCTACTAAGTTTAGCAACATCAACCTTTGGCTTATTTGCCAGTACAGTAACAAGTTGCTTGGCGCTAAACGTAACCGCATCGGATCAATATTTGGCCTTAGTAATCCCTGGCAAAATGTTTAAAAAAGCATATGAAGAAAAAGGATTAGCTCCAGAAAATTTGAGTAGAACATTAGAAGACTCAGGAACCGTAACTTCAGTATTAATTCCATGGAATACATGTGGGGCTTATCAAAGTGGTGTTTTAGGTGTATCCGTGGCAGACTATTTTGTATTTGCCTTTTTTAATTGGATTAGTCCATTTATGACACTATTGTTTGCAGCATTCTCCATCAAAATAAAAAAGTTAGCTAAGGGATAATGGATTCCGCATTTCGATAGATAACTTTAACTTATAGTTCCATAAGAAATTATAATTTTCAACTAAACTAAAAAGAGATATCAAACAGTATCTTTACTTAAAATAAATCATTTAAAAAATTAATACTATGGCTATTGTAGGGAAAAAATTCCCAAATTTAAACGTTGACGCAATGAATGAAATGGGCGATACTTTTAAAGTAAACGTTCTTGAAGAAGCAATCAACAATAAGAAAAAAGTACTTTTATTCTGGTACCCAAAAGATTTCACATACGTCTGTCCAACTGAAC
>Ga0209715_1000599_pt1 | contig 30377 bp, 6 predicted proteins | sample COGITO_mtgs_1205_2_FD_184809 | JGI IMG/M metagenome (GOLD analysis project Ga0209715, IMG submission 184809) | Pelagic marine microbial communities from North Sea - COGITO_mtgs_120503 (SPAdes) (version 2) | ecosystem: Environmental > Aquatic > Marine > Epipelagic ... | reverse complement strand
TTCTAACTCCGTAGTTGTTACTACTGTTGGATCATTAGAAGTATTTCCATCGGTATCGTCCCCATCATCACTCACATCACTAACCTCAGTTCCAGTTGGACTACTTCCTGTAGCAGTAACTGTGTTTACAATACTACCGCTATCAGCTGCTAATTGATCAATTACATAGTATGCAATATAAGTTGCGGTCTCCCCTACCTGTATAGTACCATCTGGTGAATTCTGATCTGACCCAGCAAAGAAAGGTCCATTTGATAATGACAAACTATTTCCTTGACCATCGCTAAGGGTGTCTTCTAAGCTTATATTATCAATAGTCACATTACCTGTGTTTTCTACACTTATAGTATATTCAATAATATCACCTGCTCCATTAAATCCATCACCATTATCTGTTATTGAAGCGGTCTTAGTAACCTCTATTGTTGATATTGCATCTGTAAGAACATCTGTAGAATCATCTTCAGTATTTCCATCGGTATCATCGCCATCATCACTCACATCACTAACCTCAGTTCCAGTTGGGCTACTTCCTGTAGCAGTAACTGTGTTTGAAATATTACCACTATCGGCAGCTAATTGATCAATTATATAGTATGCAATATAAGTTGCAGTCTCCCCTACTTGTACAGTACCTTCTGGTGAATTCTGGTCTGATCCAGAGAAGAAAAGTCCGTAACTTAGTGTTAAAGTATTTCCTTGACCATCGCTAAGGGTATCTTCTAAGTTTATATTATCGATGGTTACATCCCCGGTATTCTCTACAGTAATTGTATACTCAATAATATCACTCGTACCTACAAGATTATCCCCATTATCTGTGAGCATTGCCAACTTAGTAACCTCAATTGAAGGTGACTGTGAAACAGCAGTTACCGTAGGGTCGTCTTCAGTATTTCCATCAGTATCATCCCCATTATCACTAATATCTGAAACATCTTCTGTATTTAATGTGTTGTTTGCTACAGCTAGTACGCTGTTCATTATTTGGCCGCTATCAACAGCTATTTGATCAATAACATAAGTTGCCGAGTAAGTAGCGGTCTCGCCTACAGCTAAAGAACCTTCCGTTGTACCTTGATCTGAAGTGACAAATACTGGGCCTGAAGTAATATTTAAAGCATTGTTTTGCCCGTCCGTTAATACATCCTCTAAAATTAATCCCGTAAGAGTAACATCCCCTGTATTCTCTACAGTAATTGTATAGTTAATAGTATCTCCAGCATTGTTTGCACCATCCTCATTGTTATCAGTTATAGTCGCTGTTTTTGTAACCTCTATAGAGGGTGACTGTGGAATTAGTGTAACGGTCTCATCATCTTCAGTCTCTCCATCGGTATCGTCCCCATCATCACTTCGATCCGTAACATCATCTGTACCATTTGGAGTGCTAGCAGTACTCAATACAGTATTCATTACTTGACCACTATCTACTGCTGTCTGATCAATAACATAGGTTGCTAAGTAAGTAACCATCTCTCCTACTTGTAGAGCTCCTTCTAATGAGTTCATTGTTGAACTTTCAAAAGAGGGGCCTGAAGTAAGGGTCAAAGTATTGTCCTGACCATCAGTTAAAGTGTCTTCTAAAGTTAATCCAGATAAAGTTACATTACCTAAATTCTCTACTGTAATTGTATATTCAATAGTATCTCCTAAACCTAACTCACCGTCTCCATTATCATTAATAGATGCTGTTTTAGTAGTCTCTATAATTGGATTTGGATTTATAATTAATAGTGTTGGATCATCCTCTGTGTTCCCATCTGTATCATCGCCATCATCACTAATGTCTGTAAGATCATTTGTGTTTCCAGGACTACTTGCTGTAGCTACAACCTGATTGATTAATCCACCTATATCTATAATAGACTGATCTAATACAAAGGTAGCTGTATAATGAGCCGTCTCTCCTACGAGTAAATTCCCTTCTGATGAACCTAAGTTTCCAAAGTCAAAGGCAACAGAAGTTGTTAAACTAAGAGTGTTCTCATTAATATCCGTAAAAGTGTCCTCTAAAGTAACACCGGTAATACTTGCACTACCTGTATTTTCAACCTTAATGGTATACACAACTGTATCTCCAAGACCCAGTAAACCATCGCCATTCTCAATAACCGTAACTGTTTTAGTTGCATTTATTGAACTAGCAACAGCGGTCTGAACTAAGGTTGGATCACCTTCTGTATTCCCATCTGTATCATCGCCATCATCACTAATGTCTGTTACGTCTCCATTGTTTCCAGGACTACTTGCTATAGCAGTTACACTATTACTTATTAAACCTGTATTTGAAACTGCTTGATCAATAATATAAGTAGCTAAATAAGTTACTACCTCTCCAGCTGCAATACTACCTTGAGGTGACCCTAAAGAAGCATTAGAAAATGCTGGTTCTGTAGTTAATGTTAACCCTGTTGCATTGCCATCTAATAACGTATCGGTCAAAGCTAAGTTTGTTAAATTAACTAACCCTGTATTCTCTACAGTAATTGTATAGTTAATAGTATCTCCAGCATTGTTTGCACCATCATCATTGTTATCAGTTATAGTCGCTGTTTTTGTAACCTCTATAGAGGGTGACTGTGGAATTAGTGTAACGGTCTCGTCGTCTTCAGTCTCTCCATCGGTGTCATCTCCATCATCACTTCGATCCGTAACATCATCTGTACCATTTGGAGTGCTAGCAGTACTCAATACAGTATTCATTACTTGACCACTATCTACTGCTGTCTGATCAATAACATAGGTTGCTAAGTAAGTAACCATCTCTCCTACTTGTAGAGCTCCTTCTAATGAGTTCATTGTTGAACTTTCAAAAGAGGGGCCTGAAGTAAGGGTCAAAGTATTGTCCTGACCATCAGTTAAAGTGTCTTCTAAAGTTAATCCAGATAAAGTTACATTACCTAAATTCTCTACTGTAATTGTATATTCAATAGTATCTCCTAAACCTAACTCACCGTCTCCATTATCATTAATAGATGCTGTTTTAGTAGTCTCTATAATTGGATTTGGATTTATAATTAATAGTGTTGGATCATCCTCTGTGTTCCCATCTGTATCATCGCCATCATCACTAATGTCTGTAAGATCATTTGTGTTTCCAGGACTACTTGCTGTAGCTACAACCTGATTGATTAATCCACCTATATCTATAATAGACTGATCTAATACAAAGGTAGCTGTATAATGAGCCGTCTCTCCTACGAGTAAATTCCCTTCTGATGAACCTAAGTTTCCAAAGTCAAAGGCAACAGAAGTTGTTAAACTAAGAGTGTTCTCATTAATATCCGTAAAAGTGTCCTCTAAAGTAACACCGGTAATACTTGCACTACCTGTATTTTCAACCTTAATGGTATACACAACTGTATCTCCAAGACCCAGTAAACCATCGCCATTCTCAATAACCGTAACTGTTTTAGTTGCATTTATTGAACTAGCAACAGCGGTCTGAACTAAGGTTGGATCACCTTCTGTATTCCCATCTGTATCATCGCCATCATCACTAATGTCTGTTACGTCTCCATTGTTTCCAGGACTACTTGCTATAGCAGTTACACTATTACTTATTAAACCTGTATTTGAAACTGCTTGATCAATAATATAAGTAGCTAAATAAGTTACTACCTCTCCAGCTGCAATACTACCTTGAGGTGACCCTAAAGAAGCATTAGAAAATGCTGGTTCTGTAGTTAATGTTAACCCTGTTGCATTGCCATCTAATAACGTATCGGTCAAAGCTAAGTTTGTTAAATTAACTAACCCTGTGTTCTCTACAGTAATTGTATAGTTAATAGTATCTCCAGCATTGTTTGCACCATCCTCATTGTTATCAGTTATAGTCGCTGTTTTTGTAACCTCTATAGATGGCGACTGTGGAATTAGTGTAACGGTCTCGTCGTCTTCAGTCTCTCCATCGGTGTCATCTCCATCATCACTTCGATCCGTAACATCATCTGTACCATTTGGAGTGCTGATTGTAGCTAGTACCGTATTATTGATACTTTCGGTATCGGAAGCTGTCTGAGTGATTAGATATGTAGCTACATAAGTCTCTACTTCGTCAACATCTAAAGTACCTTGTATATTAGATTGTGTTGATGTAGAATAACTTGGGCCAGAACTTAAACTAAGTGTGTTTCCATCTCCATCAGTTAATGTATCTTCTAAAGTTAATCCTGATAAAGTTACATTACCAGTGTTAGCTACAGTTATCGTATAGGAAATAATATCTCCTGCACCATTAAAGCCATCTCCATTGTCTGTTACTACTGCAGTCTTAACAACATTAATAGCTGGTGCAGTCTCAATAGAAACATCTGTAGGGTCATCTTCTGAATTCCCGTCGGAATCATCACCATCATCACTAATATCAGTTACATCTATATCATTTGGACTAATTCCTGTAACGGTAACGGTGTTTGAAACACCACCCGAATCAATGCTTTGTTGACTAATTGTATAGAAGGCTATATAAGTGGCCAAATCTCCAACTACTAGATTTCCTTGAGAAGCTCCAGTATCAGAACCGGAATAATAAGGTCCATCAGTAATTGACAATTCAGTATCATTAAAGTCCGTTAGTGTATCTAGAATAGAAACTTCTGATAAATCAACATTTCCAGTGTTTTCCACATAAATCGTATATTTTATAATATCTCCAAGGCCTAATCCTGAATCACCATTGTCAATTATTTCAGAAAGCTTAACCACTTCAATAGATGGATTGGCAGAAGTTGTAATAATTGTTGGATCATCAACAGTATTTCCATCGGTATCATTTCCATCATCACTAATATCCGTAATATCATTTGTGTTCCCAGGACTACTCGCTGTAGCAAGTACTGTATTTGAAATAAACCCAGTATCTTCTGCTGCTTGTGAAATCACATATGACGCACTGTATGTTGCTGTCTCAGCTAATTGTAAAATTCCATTTGCTGAGTCCAATGAAGAGCTTTCAAAAGATAGACCTGAACTTAAGTCTATAGTATTACCATCTCCATCAGTAAGGGTGTCGACTAAACTCAATTCTGTTAAACTTACATTACCTGTGTTTTCAACCGTAATAGTATAATTAATCGTATCTCCTAATCCCGTTTCACCATCCCCATTATCAACTACCGTTGCAGTTTTAGTCACTTGAATTGAAGGGCTTGAGTTTGTTTCAATATTAGTAGTGTCATCTGAAGTGTTTCCATCAGTATCATCTCCATTATCACTTACATCAGTTACATCATTTGTGTTTCCAGGACTACTTGCTGTTGCTGTTACGCTGTTATAAACTCCTCCAGTATTAGCTGTAGTAGAGGAAATAATATAAGTAGCTGTGTAAGTTTCTGTTTCGCCAATTATCAAGATCCCTGTAGCTGATGTTTGGTTAGAACTAGAATAACTTGGGCCTGAATTTAAAATTAATACATTCCCATCAGCATCCGTAATAGTATCATTTAACGATAACCCAGAAACCGCAACATTCCCTGTATTCTCTACCGTAATGGTATAAGTGATTGTGTCTCCAGACCCATTAATAGCATCGCCATTATCTACTAGCTCAGCAGTTTTTGTCACCTCGATAGTTGGGCTAGGAGTTATTATAACATCTGTCGTGTCATCTGAAGTATTTCCATCGGTATCATCTCCATCATCACTAATATCAGTTACATCATTTATGTTCCCAGGACTGCTTGCTGTCGCTGTTGCAGTGTTTATAATAGATCCTGTTTGAGATGCAGTAGAAGTAATTGTGTAATAAGCTATATAGGTTGCTACTTCTCCCACTTGTAATGTTCCTGCCGCAGACCCTTGGTTAGAGCCTGAAAAGAAAGGACCGTTAGTTATGGATAAAGATTCCCCGTCTCCATCAGTTAAGGTGTCTACAATACCTAAATTAGTAAGAACAATTTTTCCTGTATTTTTAACACTAATCGTGTACTGAATAATATCTCCAGTTCCAGTAAGCTCATCACCATTATCTATGATTGTTGCTGTTTTGGTAACGTCAATAGATGTATTCGAGTTGATAGTTGTGATCGTTGGATCATTAGTAGTGTTGCCATCTGTATCGTCTCCATCATCACTAATATCCGTAATGTCATTTGTGTTCCCGGGGCTACTCGCTGTTGCTGTTACTGAATTAGAAACAAAACCTGTACCAGCGGTCTGCTCAACAATTGTGTAAGAAGTCGAATAAGTAGCTACTTCTCCTGCTAACAAGATACCTGAAACAGACCCTTGTGTAGATGATACAAAAGCTGGATTCACTATAGTCAGTGCATTTCCATCTCCATCTAAAAATGTGTCCGACAAACTAATTCCTTTAAGTAATACGGAGCCATTATTTTCCACCGTAATACTATAATTAATTACATCACCTATACCATTTACATTATCTCCATTATCAACTACCGTTGCAGTTTTAGTAACTTCAATAGAGGTAGTCAAAGACGTTATTACGGTAGTTGTGTCATCTGAAGTGTTTCCATCAGAATCATTACCGTTATCACTTACATCGGTTACATCATTTGTACCGTTTGGGCTACTAGCAGTAGCAACCACTGAATTATTTATCGAACCAGTACTTGCTGAAAGATCCGTAATCAGATACGTTGCAGTATAAGTAGCAGTCTCTCCAGCTGTTAAAGTCCCTTCATTAGAAACTCCATCGTTACCAGAAAATGATGGTCCAGAGGTAAGAGATAATTCAGCATTATTTCCATCTGTTAAAGTATCTACAAGACCAACTCCTGTCAAGATTGTATTCCCTGTATTCTCTACCGTAATAGTGTAGGTGATTGTGTCACCAGATCCATTTACGTTATCTCCATTATCTACTACAATTGCTGTTTTAGTAACCTCTAGTGATGAACTTGAGGAAATTAGTACTGTAGTTACATCATTTACAGTATTACCATCAGTATCATTTCCATTATCACTTTCATCAGTCACATCATCTGTACCATTTGGACTACTAGCAGTAGCAACCACTGAATTATTTATCGAACCAGTACTTGCTGAAAGATCCGTAATCAAATACGTTGCGGTATAGGTAGCAATCTCTGCCACTATTAAAGTACCTGCAACTGAATTTTGTGAAGAACTTGTAAGTCCTGGTCCAGAAGTAAGAGTTAAGGCTAATTCATTTGCATCTGTTAAAATATCATTTATTGAAACGTCTGTTAATGTTACATTTCCTGTATTTATAATTGAAATGGTATACTGAATTGTATCACCAGGTCCGTTTATATTATCTCCATTATCTATTACTGTTGCAGTTTTAATTGCTTCAATAGATGGTTGTGCTGTAAAGATATATTCAGTAGGATCATCAGTGGTATTACCATCTGTATCATCACCATCATCACTGATATCGATAATATCCTCTTTGTTTCCAGGACTACTTGCTGTTACGGTCGCAGTATTACTCAATCCGCCGGCATCTACAACTGCTTGATTAATCACATAAAATGCAATATATGTTGCCGTTTCACCTACTTTAAGAGTTCCTGAGCCAGATTGCTGATTAGATCCAGAAAAGAATGGCCCATTTGTAAGAGTTAGTTCTACTCCATTTGCATCTGATAGTATATCGTTTAATGAAATACTTGATAGAGTTACATTTCCTGTATTTTCAACAGTAATATTGTATTGAATAATATCCCCTGCACCATAGAGCTCATCCCCATTTTCGATGATCGAATATGTTTTAGTGACTTCCACAGAAGGAGTTGCTATTGTAGTTACTTCTGTTGAATCATCGATTAAATTACCATCCGTATCATCTCCATTATCACTAATGTCAGTTATATCATTTGTGTTGTCAGGGCTACTCGCTGTTGCAGTTACTGTATTTAAAATACTTCCACTATCAGAACCTATACTCTGAATAGTATAACTAGCATTGTAGGTAGAGGTCTCTCCAGCTTTAAGAGTTCCTTCTGTGGAATTTTGATTTGAAGAAACAAAACTAGGACCTGTTGTTAAAGAAAGTGTGGTTGCATCTGCATTAGTTAAAACATCATTTATTGTAACAGAAGAAAGGGATACATTACCAGTATTCATTACTAAAATTGTGTAATTTATAGTATCTCCAAAGTCATTTATCTCGTTATTATTATTATCTACAACTGTTGCCGTTTTAGTTACATTAATTGAAGGTGCTTTGGTTAATATTTGATCGGTTGAATCATCACTAGTATTTCCGTCAGTATCATCCCCATCATCACTCACATCGGTAACATTATCGGTATTACCCGGACTACTTCCTGTAGCGGTTACCGTATTACTAATCCCTGCGTTATCTACTGCAGTTTGACTAATAACATAAAACGCAATATAGGTAGCTGTTTCATTTGCTTGTAGCTCACCATCAGAAGACCCTAGAGTTGAGCCAACATGATTTGGTCCAGAGGATAAAGTTAGTGTGTTGCCATTAGCGTCTGTAAGTGTATCAACAATAGTAACATCGGTTAATAATACATTCCCTGTATTAGTTACTTGAATTGTATAGGTAATCGTATCTCCTAAACCATTGACATCATCTCCATTATCTGAAATTGTTGATGTTTTAACTACTTCTATTCCTGTTTCGTATGTAAGTATAATATCTGTAGGATCATCAGTAGTATTTCCATCGGTATCATCTCCATCATCACTAACATCACTGATATTATTAGTCCCATCTTGAGAACTTGCCGTTGCCAGCACACTGTTTCTTACTAATCCAGAATCTACATCTGACTGAGTAATAATATAAGCTGCTGTGTAATTAGCTTGTTCTGATGGAAGTAAATTACCAGAACTTGAACCAAGAGTTGAACTTTGATAAGTTGGCTCTACAGAAAGTGTTAAAGTTTGTCCATTTCCATCAGTTAATAAATCTGTTAAAAACAGTCCTGTCAGGGTCTCTTCCCCGTTATTAGTGACAGAAATAGTATAATTAATTGTATCACCAAGATCGATTACATCATTCGTATTGTTATCAACTACAACTGCAGTTTTAACAACTTTGATAGCTGCATTTGATGTGATGTTAAGAATTGTTGGATCATTAGTTGTATTACCATCGGTATCATCTCCATCATCACTAATATCCGTTACATCATTTGTGTTTCCTGGGCTACTTGCATTTACAGTAACCGAATTAATAACAGAGCCACTTTCAGCAGAAGAATTGTTTATGGTATAAAATGCGATATAAGTCGCTATTTCATTAATATTTAGACTGCCTTGCGCAGAACCTAAACTTGAGGTTGAATAAAACGGTCCATCCGTAAGTGATAAAACAGTTCCGGTTCCGTCACTTATGTTATCCGTAAAATTTAACCCAGTTAATGGGGCATTACCAGTATTTTCAAATGTAATAGTGTATTTAATAATATCTCCCGAATTATATAATCCATCTCCATTATCTATAACTTCAAAAGTTTTTGTAGCCTCAATACTAGGAGTAGGATCATTAAAGGTAATGGTCGGATCATCAGTTGTATTCCCATCGGTATCATCTCCATCATCTGAAATATCAGTTACATTATCCGTCAATCCTTCAGAACTTGCATATGCAGTAACAGAATTACTAATATACTCTGAGTTGAAGGCAATGTCATTTATAATAAAAGATGCTGTATAGGTTGCTGTTTCCCCAATTAAAATAGTTCCTTGAATAGAATTTTGACTTGAATTGATAAAGCCTGGAGAGCTGTTTAATACTAGTTCCGTTCCTATTGAATTTGTAATAGTATCCACTAAATTAACTCCCGTAAGATTTGTGTTTCCAGTATTTGTAACAGATATAGTATAATTAATAATATCGCCTATATCATTGATCTGATTGTCATTAGAATCCGTAACGTTCGCAATTTTAACGACTTCCAATAAAGAGTTTGAATATATATCTACAACAGTATCGTCATCTTCTATGTTCCCATCAGCATCATCTCCATCATCTGAAATATCAGTCACATCATCTGTATTACCTGGAGAACTAGCTGTTGCTAAAACACTGTTATTAAGACTCCCTATATCCACCGCAGCTTGATCAATAATAAAGCTTGCAAGATAATTTGCGATTTCGCCTGCCTGTAGAGTGCCAACTAATGACTCCATTGTACTACTCACAAACGTTGGCCCGTCAGAAAGTGTAAATGAATTCCCTAAATGATCGGTGAAAGTATCTAGTAAATTTAAATCTGTTAAAATAATATTTCCATTATTTTCAACAGAAATAATAAAATCTATTCTATCTCCAATATCATTAAATCCATTAGAATTTAAATCATTTAAAACCACTGTTTTAGTAACCTCTAGACTTGGTAATGGTGTTGTTATAATTTCTGTTTGATCATCAATTGTATTTCCATCAGTATCATCTCCATCATCACTGGTATCTGTTACATCATTTGTATAGCCAGGGCTTGATGCGGTTCCAATAACCGTGTTTTTAACCCCTCCATTATCAACTGCAGTTTGCTCAATAGCATAGAAAGCAGTGAAAGTAGCGGTTTCTCCAACCAGTAAAGTTCCTGCCTCAGATGATTGATCTGCTGACACAAAATTTGGTCCTGACTGCAGAGAAAGCACATTGCCATTATAATCTGTTAAAATATCATTTAAAATTAATCCTGTAAGATTTAAATTACCTGTATTTTTTACAGTAATGGTATAGGTAATTCCATCTCCAAGATCATTTAAACCATTGTTGTTATTATCAGTAACTACATACGTTTTGGTAATTTCCATTTCAGGATCAGGTGCTAAAACAACTTTTGTCTCATCATCTTCTGTATTCCCATCGGTATCATCCCCATCATCTGAAATATCGCTGATATCATTGGTGTAACCTGGGCTACTCGCTGTCACTGTTACGGTGTTGCTAATAAATGCTGTATCATCTGAAACGGAACTGATTTGATGGGTAGCACTATAAGTCAATATTCCATCGGCTAGTATACTATTTTGAGAAGAACCTGTAGTAGAGGAAATAAAAGTTGGCCCACTATTAAGTACCAAAGTATTACCAGCAGAATCCGTTAATACATCAACTAAAACAGGATTAGTTAACGTAATGTTTCCTGTATTTTGTATCGTTATTGTATATACTATAGTATCGCCTAAATCATTTAATTCATTATTATTATTATCGGTAACTACAGCGGTTTTAACTACTTTTATTGATCCAAATTCTACTATGGTTTGATCATCTTCTGTATTGCCGTCCGTATCGTCGCCGTTATCTGAAGTGTCATTAATGGCTATCTCAGCAAGTCCTGTTGCTGTTGCTACAACAGAATTTAATATAGATCCGCTATCAAAAGCTTCTTGGGTAATTATATATGAAGCGCTGTAGGTTGCTATCTCATCAATAAGTAATGTTCCTGCTTCAGAGTTTAAAGTAGAGGAAACAAAAGTTGGTTGAGTTGTTAAACTTAAGACAGACGCATTGGCATCCGTTAGAGTATCAACAAGAGTCATATTAGAAAGCGTTTCTCCTCCTGTATTTTCAACAGTTATTGTATAACTAATAGTATCTCCAACACTTGGAAATTCGTCCGAATTTGTGTCTTCAATAACCGCTGTTTTTGTTACTGTTATGTAAGGGCTGGTAATGTCTGTAGAATCATCTTCTAGATTTCCATCGGTATCATCATCATCATCAGAGACATCTGTTACATCGCCCGTGTTTGCTGGGGAACTTCCCGTAACAGTTACCGAATTACTAATTACTCCTGATTCTATAGCGGTAGCTTCTATTGTATAGGTCGCAGTATAGATATCTGTTATTTGTGGCTCGATGGTATTATCATCTAAAACTGAGCTTCCAGCAACATCTGTAAATGGGAAGTTAACATTATCTGCACTAGCAGTTTCATTGGAATCTTTTCCAATCCATTGCCAAATATCATCTAATTTTCTTAAGCCAATCCAGTAGTTGGCTCCACTTGAACCTGGATCTCCTGATATTGATTGTATTGTCTCCCATTCTTCAACAGAATCTATAATCCAAAGGTATGAATTCTCTTTACTTTCTGATATAAGCATTGCATTTTCAAAGGAACTGGAGTTAGATTGAGACTTAAAGTAAGAATGATTATTATAAGACCCTATATAATCAAAACCAATAATAGTTTGTTCATTTAGATCATTTTCAATAATAAATTTATTTGCTGAATAGTCAGCCGTAGCATGAAGACCAGGATTTGAAGTTTGTAAATTAACTGTTCCATAATAGTTTGCAGAAGGTTGGCCAGAAGCCCATATCGAACTAAGATTTTCCAATTGAACATTACAACAACTACTTACATAGGTTGGCCCTGAAGTAAGGGTTAAAGGATTATCGTCCGCATCGGTAAGTTGATCAGAAATATCTATATCACTCAAGGTTACATTTCCATTATTTGTAATAGCAATGGTGTAAGTAATAATATCTCCTTCATCATTTAGACCATTAGAATTCACATCTTCAACAACTGCAGTTTTAACCACTTCAATCTCCTTGAGAGTATCTAATAGGGTTATTGTCGGGTCACTTTCAAGTTCGCCATCCGTATCATCACCATCATCACTAATATCTGAAATATTTTGATCTTCGGCTGTAATAGTTACTGTATTAGACACCCCTCCAGTATCTAAATCGGATTGAGTAATAGTATGAGAACTGTATACGATTTGCGTCTCTCCAGGTGCTATGGATGAAATTTGGGTGGAATTTGGGAGAGATACATTAGCTAAGGAATTAGTTACATCATTAGAATATTCTTGTAATCTCCATCCAGAACCGTCAGAATAAGTGCCATCAAGGAGATCATTTAGATAATCATCGCAAGTATCACACATGTATACTCCCATCCAGAAGTTAGAATATTGCGTATATGGGTAAGATGGTACGCTGGTGGTCCATAAAAGGCTAAGACTAGCGATAAACGAATCTTCATTTGCTGAATTTGGAGAGTATAATTGAGCCCCTAATGATTCCGCATAAGTGTTACTTTCTGTGTAGGTTTTATTTAAAGGACTCACAAAATAAGAATGTCCGTTATATTGACCTTTGAAAAAAGGCCTCTCTAAATTACCATACCATTGCCAAGTATCATTATTTGCTGAAGCGATATTTCTACTTAAACCGGTCCAACCAGTTTCATTAAATCCAGGGAACTGCTTAAAAGCCTCTAACTCCTCTTGTGTTTCAAAACTAACCATATAAGGATGAGTTGTTGATAAAAGATTATTCGTTAACAGTGACTGTTGATGTGATGTCCAGTAGTTGTTATTTGAAGTTTTAAAGTAACTGTGGCCATTATATTGGCCTAAGTAACTGTAATTAGATAAACTAGTTACTAAAGCATCTACTTCTATATATGCTTTACTATAATAACCACTATATGTAGATTTTTTAAACTTACCATGGTCTTCAGTTGTAGGGCTATAAAGGATGGTGGCGTAATTATTAGTTGACAAAATGGCAGAAGTGGAACTCCATTGGTTATAGGTCAGTGTGTTGTTATAGCTCTCTCCTAGCGAAGTAACTAACCCTGGGTATTCAATTAATGATGGATATTTAGAAGATTCAGGAGAGGTATTCCATGTGTTGTCACTAAGTCTAAAAAATCCGGAGTTATAGGCTACATTATTCGAGATGGTGGCCCAATTTGTATAATTACCACTATCCTCAAGCTCATAAAAAATCTCTGGGTAAATTACACCGTCTTGTAAAGTTAATGCCCCTGCAGAGGGTGATTTTTCTAATTGTATTCCCCAGAAGTGAGCGCCATTGGTAGTGCTGCCACCTAAATACTGCTGTGGAGCAACAAAACCTACTCTAGTTTGTGCGATATTACTAGTGCCCGTATTATTTACTAATCCCGTTGTAAAGGTGAAAGTATAACGAACATAGTCTGCTGAGGTCTCAATAGCAAATGGCTCAGAAACAAAAGAATTGCTAATAATTAACTCAGGTTCAGTCTCTAAATTTTGACTAATACCATCATAAGCAAATAATTTAAATTGAGATGAGGCATAGGTTGCATTTATCTTTTTCGCGTATACAGAGAGTGTATACGTTGTGTTTTCTTCCAAAGTTGTATTGGTGTAATAATGATCCCAGGAATTAAGACTGTTATATGTTACAACCTGTATTGGTTCCCAATAGTCCTGTGTAAACTCTACATCAGTTCCTGAATTTACAAAGCCAAGCTCAAAAGGAGCAACCTTAGTGCTGGTGAGCTCTTGCGCTAAATACATGTCTATATTTGAAGGAACCGTATATATGTTGGTGTTATTAGAAGCAGCAAAACCATTACTATAACTCTCTGCAAAATCTCCGTGCATATTAGAAAATCTAAGCAAATTGTTTACGGATGTTTTACCTATAGCTAATTGGTCAATAACATTATTATTAATGTCTGATAAAGTATCAACATAGCTAAGTCCAGTAAGGCTTGTAGTTCCTTGATTTTCAATAGATATCGTATAATTTATTATATCCCCAACATTATTTTGTCCATCTTCATTTACATCGTTTATTTCCGCAGTTTTGGTAACTTCCATGCCAATTGTTACATCCAAAGAAGTTACTGTAGGGTCATCTGATGTATTCCCATCCGTGTCATCGTTATCATCACTAGTATCCTGAACAGAACCTGAAATATTAGATGGCGTTGTATAAGTAGCACTTACAGTAACAGAATTAGATAAATAGTTTCCTGCATCTATATCATCTTGGGTAATAGTATGTACTAAACTATAGGTAGCTATTTCATTCGGCACTAATCCTGGAGCATCGGAAGGGTCGAACATTAAAATATAGGGAGGTAAATCAGTTACTGCATTCTCACCCGTAATTACAAGATGAGTAGCCTCAGGATTTCGCTCTAATTGAGCGCCCCAGAAATATGAGTAAAACGTTGGATTATTTATCCCTATAGAACCTATTGAATCAGAATCGCCAGTAGTAAAGGTGTATTCGTGACGGCTCCACTCGGTGGAACTGGTAATAGTCTTAGTTTCTGAATTATTTGTAATATCAATCGGATAATTATCTTCATCGGTAAGGTTAACAAAGAAACTAAATGAACTAGCAGTAGAATTATACCTTTTTGCGTACACAGAAAAAGTATATGTGGTATTCGCTTCAAAAGAAAAATTTTCCTGTTGAATTCTAAAAGTGCTACTACCTGGATACAATCTTATAGGTTTCAAATACTGCGGCGTATTTTGATTAGATACATAAGTGTTAAGTCCATAAGACCAATCGGAGAACACCTGATTTAAGGCTATTCCACTAGAGGAGTCTAAAATAAAAGTTTCGTCCCTAGGTGTAGCATTGCTGTATATTGAACCATAACTGTTACCGGTATAAAGATTATTGTTAGAGTTAAATCTCGACACCCACTTATCAGAAGAATTTGATTGATATACAGAGCTAAAACTTGATGATTTTAATAAATTCTCACTATTCTCAATGGTAATGCCAATATTTCTAGATTCAAAAACTGGAGTAAGTACTAAAGGGGTGTTATTTCCATTAGAAAGCTCATCTACAATACCCGATATTTGAAGATTTACAAAAGATGTGTTTTGAACATTTATTGTATAAGTAACTACATCACCTACATTTGTTAAGCCATCACCATTGGTGTCGGTTACTACGGCTGTTTTAGTAACATCAAGAGAAGGGTTATAACAACCTACGTCATAATCAGCATCTATGTAATCTAAAATAGTATTAGAATCCAAATCTTGAGGAGTCGTATAGCCATCTACACCACTACTCACTTTTCCATTTAAATCTTGTGTTGCAGGAGAATTTCCTAAGATTCCATCATTATCTCCGTCAGTAAATCCAGCTTCACTAGAATCAAAACATCCGTCATTATCCGAGTCTAATTCTTGAGAATCATGAATGCCGTCATTATCAGAATCTGTTGGAACATTTGAAAAAGAACTGTCATTAACCCCATCGAAATTTGTATCAGTATAACCCGTATCATTGGCGTCTATTCGACCATCATTATTGGTGTCTAAATGTCCTAATCCAGCTTCAACAACATCATAAATACCATCATTATCAGAATCTAAATCTAAACTATTTGGAATTCCATCATTATCTATATCTGGATTACAAAATGCAACATCATCCATTGTTACACTATCCAACTGAATAGAAATATTTAATCCTGGTCCATAAGGAGAAAGTAGTATAGCTACTTGACTCGTAGTTCCATCGGTAGTAAACTCATAATGCACAGCTGACCAATCGGGTGTTGCGTCAGTAATTAAAGAGGTTTGAGTATCTGTTTGCATAGACTGAACCTGCAATAACGTTGAACCACCCCCAACGTGGGTTGACTCTAGACGTCCACCATCTTTATGATAAAAATCAATAGAATAAGAAGTGTTCGGGAGCACGTTTTCAATTACTACTATTCGGTCATAACCATTTACTTGACTTTGAGGTTGTGCTGTATTTTCATCCCACCAATTTAAATTGTTAGCTCCATTGGCATTTTGTAATAACTCCACATAAAATAATCCACTGTGAGGATTAAAATTCGGTCCTCCTTCTTGATAAGGTCCACTAGTCCAAATTTCACCGTCTAGATTTACAGCACTAAATGGAGGTGCATTAGAAATTGGAAAGCTAGTTAATTTATTTCCTGGTGTAATAGGTGGAACAGCACCTGTATAGCTCTCAAAAGAATTTCCATCTAATAAAAAGTCTAAACAAGATTCGTCCTCATCTAAAATTCCATCATTATCATCATCGACATCAATTGTATCTGGATATCCATCTCCATCAGAATCTAATCCTAAAATCACAAAAGTCCTGTCGTTTTCAGTATTTCCATCTGAATCTATACCATTATCACTTACGTCTTTAACATCTTTAACTGAAGTATCTGGATTTCTGGCAGAATTAGCCATAAATTCTATACTATTAAAAATACCACCAGCGGCGATATCTGCTTGAGTAATTGCATGACTTGCTGTATAAGTTGCTGTTTCACCAATTTGTAATGTGCCTGCCGCTGAATTACTAGTTGAGGAAACAAAAGTTGGTTCACTAGAAAGAGCAATCAAAACATTAATAGCATTGGTTGAGGTGTCAACAAATGAAATATCACTTAAAATATCTTGACCTGTATTCTCTAAAGTAATAGTAAAGGTAATTATATCCCCAGGAGTATTTCCTCCACTTGCATCTGTATCACTTAAACTGTATGTTTTTACCGCCTCCATTGAAGGTGGAATTCCTGTATACACATTGGTAGGATCATTCGTAGTATTGCCATCTGTATCATCTCCATCATCACTAACATCAGTAGATACTAGCTGAGTGCCTAACCCTGTTGATGTATTCACAAATTCGTAGGTAGTTACAGTAAGAGTGTTTGAAACTCCACCTGCAATTACATCTGTACTTGTAACGGTATATGTTGCCTGATAGGTCGCTATTTCACCAGGTACTAAGGCGGATTCTATAGAGCCGTTTGTAGAAGAGATAAAAGTAATATTGTTATTGGATGATGCAGAATTTAAACTTAACACATTGGCATCAAAATCTGTAATTGTATCTTCAAGCTGTATCGATTCTTGCTTAGTATTTCCCGTGTTTTCTATTAAAATAGTATAGGTAAGCAAATCACCCACAGAAACATATCCATCTCCATCATTATCCGTTGATTCCACTGTTTTGGTAACCTCTATAGAAGGATTCGCAGTAATTAAAACATCTGTAGTATCGTCCACAGTATTCCCGTCATCGTCATTACCATCATCACTAGTATCATTCGTGTAATTTATACCATCAAAAGCGGTAACAACCACACTGTTTTTAACCCCTCCTTCATCAACTGCAGATTGTTCAATCGTATAGGATGCAGTATAAGTAAGTGTTGCACCCGGAAGTAATGTTGTACCTCCTGTAGTAACTGGCTGAGCAGCAAGCTCTAAAGTATTTCCAGCAACATCCGTTAAAATATCTACTAAATTAAAATCCGTTAAAGATGCATTTCCAGTGTTAACTATCGTAATGGTATAATTAGCCACATCATTAACCCCTGGTAACCCATCGTTATCTAAATCACTAATTATTACTGTTTTTGTAACATCTAAGGAGGAATTTCTTACTATAGAAACTTCTGTTTTATCATTTTCCGTATTTCCATCAGTATCATCACCGTCATCACTAACATCTGAAATAGTATTATATAATGTAGAGGCTGTAACTGTTACAGAGTTGTATACCCCTCCAGAATCCACTGATTCTTGCATGATTACATAGGACGCTGTGTAAGTAGCGGTTTCTCCAATTAGTAGGTTATTAGAATCTGATCCTGCTGATGAAACTACAAAAGTAGGTCCTGTTAATAGATCAATTGAAGCATTACTAGCGGTAGTTAAATAATCCGTTAAGTCAATAGAACTCAGATTAACATTACCGGTATTATTAACTAAAATTGTATAATTAATAGTATCCCCTAGACCCGTAATACCATCTCCGTTATCAACAATAGCAGAAGTTTTTGTGACATCTAATGAAGCTGTTCTAGTAATTGGATCTTCTGTATAGTCATCTTCAGTGTTTCCATCTACATTATTACCATCATCACTTAAATCAGTAATGGAAACCTCACTTGGATCTAAGGCTGTTACGGTAACTCTATTTTTTACACCTCCATAATTTACGATCTCTTGGGTAACAGTAACCGTGGCAGTATAGGTTGCTGTTTCGTTAGGTAGTAATGTTCCAAACACTGAACTTTGATCTGAACTCACAAAGTTTGGACCAGTAGATAATTCAAAAACATGAGCTAAGTTATTGGCATCTAATAACTCATCAGAAAGTATAATACTACTTAGAGTAACATTCCCTGTGTTTTTTATTAATATTGTATAGTTAATTACATCTCCTAGATTTAATATATCATCATTATTGTTATCTGTAAAACTAGAAGTTTTAACTGCATTAATTCCTGCTGCTGAATTTATTTCGTTTACAGTTGGATCATTAATTATATTTCCATCGGTATCTATTCCATCATCAGAAATATCTGTCACATCCCCTGTGTTTCCTGGTGAGCTACCCGTAAATTGAATTGCATTCTGAACACCACTATTATCAAAAGCAAGTTGATCTACAACAAAATTTGCTGTATAAGTTGCTGTTTCACCAACCAATAGAGTTCCCTCAGGTGAAGAACCGTCTGTGGAAGATATATATTGTGGTTGATTAGTAAGAGACATGATTTGCGATTGTGAAAATCCTGAAAATTGATCAACAAAACTTAAATCAGTAATAATTACATTCCCTGTATTTTCAACTGTAATTGTATAGGTAATTGTATTTCCTAAGGCTAGCTGAACCCCAGTTGCATTAGTAGTAGAAGTTTTAGTAACTTCAATTGAAGGCTGTGGAATTAAAGGGACAATCGTTTCATCATTCTGAGTATTTCCATCATTATCATCTCCATCATCACTAACATCCGACAAAGGGGTTTCTCCATCAAAACTGGTAGCATTTACTGTAACCTGATTATTTACTGCTTCAGTAGCGGCTACTGTTGACGTTACTAAATAGGTGGCTGTATAAGTTGCAATCTCTCCAACATTTAAGATTCCTGCAGCAGACCCTTGTGAAGAGCTGACAAAACTAGGAGATGTAGTTAGTTCAATAGTTGTTCCATCCCCACTTGTCATTACATCACTTAGCACTAAATCCTTAGCGGATATATTACCATTATTCTCCACAGTAATAGTATAGACTATTGTATCTCCAGCTCCAGGCACTCCATCACCATTATCTGTAATTGTAGCTGTTTTTGTAACTTCTAATGATGGGTTTGATTGTAAGTTCGTTACTGTCTGATCCGATAATAAATTACCGTCGTTATCAATACCATCATCACTTAAATCCGTAACATCATTCGTAAATCCAGGAGAACTTCCAGTTGCAGTTACTGAATTTTTGATACATCCGCTCTCAATATTATCTTGAATTATAACATAACTTGCTAAATAGGTTGCTATCTCCCCAACTATTAAAGTTCCCTGGGAAGAATCTAAAGAATTAGTTTGCCATGCTGGAGTTACTGTAAGAGATAATGATACCCCTAAACAATCCGTTAGAGTATCTACAATAGACACATCAGTTAATTCAATTTCTCCATTGTTTTTTACTTGAATTGTGTAATTTACTGTATCCCCTAGTCCTATATCGCCATCTGCATTAGTGTCAGTAACAGTAGAGGTTTTTGTAACATCTAAAGATTTCACAATTGACAAGGTAGTTTCTGTTTTATCATTTTCTGTATTCCCATCAGTATCATCATTGTCGTCACTGACATCAGTTACTTCTATAGAAACTGCGACTTCATTACCTTCAATTCCATCTGGACTAAAACCTGAAGCCAGTATGCTATTACGAACACCGCCAGAATTAGCAGTATTTGCAGTAACTAAGTAAGATGCGGTATAGGTAGCTATTTCTGATACATTTAAAGTACCCTCTAATGATAAGTTTGAAGATCCTGTAAAAGTTGGTTGAGTCGTAAGGGTAAGAGTATTTCCGTTATAATCTTCAAAAGTATCCGTAACAGTTACTGATGTAAGAGTTACATCGCCAGTATTTTTAACATAAATAGTATAATTAATTGTATCTCCTGGACCACTAATCTCATCTCCGTTATCAATGACTGAGGCAACTTTGGTAGCCTGTATGGATGGATAGGGAGTTACTTCAGTAATAGCACAAACTTGTTCACTACTTACATCAGTTGCAGAAGCGTCACTACCTGCTGAAGCAAGAACACAATTTGAAACACCACCAGCATCTACAGAACTTTGTTCCAAAATATAAGTAGCAGTATACTCTGCGGTTTCACCAACTAATAAACTACCATCCTCTGATCCTTGATTTGAACTTATAAATATTGGTGATGGAGGTGTAAAGGGAGCTATAAGAACCAATATATTTCCATTTAAATCTAATATGTCGTCAAATAATGTAACATTAGTTACTGAGGTGTTTCCGTCATTTGTTACCGTAATAGTGTATAATATTACATCTCCGACGGATAACTCTCCTGTAACATTATCTTCCTTGGTTGATACTAAAGAGAGGACTTCAGAGCCAACAGTAGTAACGTTAGAATCATTTAAGGCATTCCCATCTGAATCATTTGCATTATCACTTTGATCAGTAACATCATTTGTATTACCAGGACTACTAGCGGTTCCTATAATTGAAAAAGCCACTCCTCCAGCATCAATTCCAGCTTGATTAAAAGTATAAGAAGCAACATAGGTGGCGGTCTCACCAACATCTAATGTGCCTTCCGAAGAACTTCCATCGGAATTTGAATACGTTGGTCCAGATTCAAGAGTTAGAGTAGATGCATCTAAACCTATAAAAACAGAAGTTAACGCGAGACTGGTAAGCTCTATATTACCGGTGTTTTTTACAATTATTGAATAACTTAATACATCATTCAATCCAACTAAATTATTATCATCAACATCCAACAAATCAGAATATGAGGTGATTTCTAAAGAAGGAGCTTGTTGTCCGTAAGACTTGTTAAAGGATATTTGTAAAAGAAATAAAGTAATTGCTAAAATGTTTTTAAGCAACCTTGCTGTAATAGATTTAGGTTTTGAGATCATAAATTTATGTTTCCGTAAAGAATTCGTTTATTTCTAATAATTTTATCAATATTTGTGAAACTAGATAATAGCTTCAAAAAATATCAGTTATCAAAAATAGACTTGTTATCCCTAGTTACAATTAGATGGGAACAGAAAACAAAAAGTGCAGTGGTATTGCCGTAGTAAAAGAGTGAGGTAACGCTATATAAGAATCAAATATCCGTTTAAATCACCCTCTTTACCAATACCGATTTTTTTTCTTAACCGGTATCGCTGACTCTCAACTGTCCGTATTGAAACTCCTGTGAGTTGAGCAATTTCATTTGAAGATTGGTTCATTCTAATGTATGAACATAATCTAAGATCAGTCGTAGAAAGTAATGGGTGTAGACTTAATAATGATTTATGAAAATCAGGATATACATGAACAAATTGATTTTCAAAATTTTTATAATTTGAACCACTATTTATTACTGAATCAATATTTCTATTAACTTTTCTAATAAACTTAGAAGCATTGGGCTCATCAGAAATTACTTCATCTTCAACTATAAATTTTTTAATTTTATGCTTTAAGGTTTTAAGATGATTATTTCGCTGTGCTGTAAAAGCAGTAATAGCAGTAAGTTCTAATTTTTTAATGCCTAGATCATTATTAAGTATTTGTTTTTGTCTTTCAGCACTAATGGATTTTTCTTTATACAGCCTGTATTGAGACCACACTGAAGTCAGTAATAGAATGATGATTGTAAATCCTGCTAGATAAATATAATTTAGAGTTCTATATTTATTCTCGTTTTCAATAAGTTGGATTTCCTTGTGTGACAGAAGGGCTTTGGTCTCTATACCATTCAATAAATCAAAATCATTATTGACTGCAGTAACATTGTTAATTGACAGAATAGAATCTTTAACATTATTAGCATTTTCAAAATCATTTTGAGCTTCATATATAGAAGATAAAAGTTTGAAGTACTCTAACCTTTCAATAGGGTAATCATCTTTTAAAAGTAATGCATCATTTAGAATCAATATATCCTTAGCCTTATTATATTCTTTTTGTTTAATTAAAACATGAGCTTTATCGTTCAATAAAGCAATTAATTCAAGTGGAAAATAAGATAAATAAGGGATTGCTTTATCAAGTGACTCTATGGATTTAATATAGTTCTGTTTGGCGAAATAATGGTCATAGAATTCCATATAAATATACCCCAAATTTAAATTTAAATCATTCTGTTTTGTTGGTGATAAATCAATAGTAGAAATATCAGATTCATATGCTTCTATAGATTTATGCATATACTCAAATGATATGTCAATATTGTCTTGTTGCAAATGAAGCCCTATCAACAGAGCGTAAGAATAAATAATATCTCCTTTACTTCCTGACTTCAATCGAATTTCTAAAGACTTTTCAGCATATTCAATCGCATTTTCAAAGTTATCCTTAGAGCTTTCTATAAGGGCTAAATTATCATTACAAGTCGAGAGCCCAGGGTCTCGTCTTTTATTAGGCAAAGTCCTAAACCTTATAATTGCCTCCTCATACATTGCAGTAGCCTTATCAAAATCTTTCATAGAATAATAGACATTACCTATATTCACTAGCGTCCATGGAGCATGCTGCCATGAAAATGGTATCTGCGCTTTTCTTTGCTTAATTGGTATTAAATAATAATTAATATTAGCACTATTATAATATTCAAGAGCCTCTAATTTTAAACCTTTACTAAAAAGAATATCACCCAAATCAAATTGAGCATTTACTAAGGGTAAAGACATGGCACCCTTATTTTTATTAAAGACTTCAAAACAAAATTCTATAGCCTTATTTGGGCTAATAGTTTTGTATTTTTTAATAGAGTCGCCAATAGATGAAGAAGGGACTATAATTACCTCACTTGCTTGTGCTCTGGGAGTAAATACAGAAACAATAGTAAAAAGAAGAATAATAGCAAAAAGAAAAATAAATTTTGAAAGTTTTGTTGCGTTGTAGCCCATGACTGTACAGTATTACAATTGTCCAAATTAATATAAAGTTCTACTGCAAATATACTGCAATCTATTATTATTGCAACTAATGATAGATTAAAATAATCAGAATGTTTAAATTTATAGTAGAATTAACTTTTGTAAATATTATGTTAGAATACTGAAAAAAGAAAATATTAGATAGAATGTAATGAAATACACAAAAAAGAATAAATATTTAAAAAAAAGAACCCCCAAGACGGCAGATTATAAAATAAGAAATACAGTATTCGTGTTCACAGATTCAAATTTTTTAAATCTAATTGGTAAAACAAAGGAAGAGATAGTTCTTTTAGTTGGGGATCAATTTAATGACATTCATAGTGATATCTGGATGTATAGAAACTATGATAAAAAACGACTTTTTGAGAAAAAATATTTATACTTAAAATTTGAGAATAATAAAGTCAAACAATTTGAATATAAAGTTTTTAGCAATCCTTCTACTAACTTTGTGTAATCAACTAATAATCAGGACACCCAAAACATTCCTTATCATTAAGGAAATCATAGACAATAGAGAATTCGGAAATACCTCCGTTACCACCCATTTTACTTAAATTCAAATCATAAGAATATCCAAATTTAAAACCTTCCCAGGCAATTCCAATAATTGGATTAATTGAAGTTATTAAATGGCTTTGATCTGATGTTTGTAACAGATTGGTTGTAGCGGTAAGAGCGAATGAAAATCTATCATAAACATGCTGAATACCAAAGTCAAACCTGTTATATTTAGCCTGCTTAATGAAGTTTGTTATAAAAAACGTATTGCCATCATCATTATATCTCAAAATTGGAAGCTCCAATGAAGCGTGAACAGACATAAAAATATCAAGTGAAACATCAATTTGATCAACCATAGATATATTAGGCCTGTTTAAGTGCCTTAAAGTAACCCCAATCCAATTATTGTCATTGTTAAACAAGAAGGACGCCCCAAGATCAATATATCTAGAGTTTTGACCTAAAGCAATAGGGTCATAAGAATTTGAATTTATAATGTTTTGGTAAATATTAACTTGATCTTCAAAAAGAAGATTATCAAAACCAAAATCTTTTGTTGCAAACCCGGCGGTCACACTTGGTCTAAAGTGCCAATCATAATTAATCTGTACATCGTAAGCCCAACTAACATTTAGTTGCTTTAATGAATAGTTAGTGAAAGTTTCCTGATGATTCAAAAGACTGATTCCAATACCGCTATTTAATTCAGGATACCAATCATCTAAAAAGAAGTACTGTGAATTTAAGTTGAAGTCTAAGCCAGACCATTGTTGGTTTTTGTATAACAGCCCTGCTTTTGTTGTTTGATAAAAACCTGAAAAAGAAGGGTTAATGCTTTCGGGGACCATAAAAGATTGTGTAAAAGCTACATCCTGTGAGTAGCTTTTCAACGAAAACAAAATAATTATTAATATAGTTTTTTTTAGCATAATTTTATCTTAATAATACAAATACTCCCCTAAGAGTAAATTCTTCATTATAGATTGTGGTCCCTTGAACGAGTATAAGGTAATTTCCATTTTCAGCATTTTCGCCATCTTTCAAGTTGCCGTCCCAACCTTGGAGCTGTGAATTATTTTCATAATATAATTTAGAACCTAATGTGTCATAAATACTCATCTCGATGTCATTAACACACACGTAAACTGGCCTAATTGTGTCATTGACACCATCATTATTGGGTGAAAATGCATTTGGCAACACAATATCATAGCCATCAGTAACATTAATTTCATAAGAATAAACATCAAAACACCCATAACTATATTCTACGGTTTGAGTGACTACATATGTTCCAGAGTTTAAATATTGGTGAGTAACTACTTCGCCAATAGCTTCAGAAATTCCATCTCCAAAGTCCCAAATAACATTAATATAATCTCCGGATGACGTGTTGACGAACTCCAATTCATTAAATATACTAATTCCACAATCTACATTTCCGGAACTAAAATAATCAGAAGAGGCTTCTCCTAATTCATCAAAATCAATAATAATTTCTGTGTTCACTTGACACCCATACTGGTCAGTAACTAGAACATTATAAGTTCCATTTTCATATGCGGTCATAAAAGTGTTGTCGTTAATGCTGACAGATCCGCCTGACCAATTTACAGTGTACGGACCAAGACCTCCAAAAATTGTTATTCTGTTTTCTTGAGTAACAAAATTATTTTCACAGAAAGGAACTATTTCAGTGCTCAAATTGACTATTAAATCCTCTTGTCTAAAGATTGTAAATGTTTCTGATAACGCAACACAACCCTCACTATCGGTAACTGCAACGGAATAATCTCCTGAAGTTAAATTTATTAAATCTTCATTAATTGAGTTATTACTCCATAAGTATTCATAGGTACCTGAGCCACCAGAGACAGTAAGATCAATACTTCCGCTGTTTGAGTTATCGCAATCAATGGCGTCGTTGATTGTTCCACTTAGTTGTATTTCGCTGAGAGCGTTGATTGTAAATGTTTGAGAAGTTCCAATACACACAACGCCATTGTTTTCATATGTTGGTGTTACAGAGATTAATGCAGTACTTGTTACTGTTGATAAGTTATTTGCTGTAAATGCGGGAAGGTCTCCATTCCCCGACGATGGTAAGCCGAAAGAAGTATTGTCATTTACCCAAGAATATGTTGTATTTCCATCAGAATTAGACGTTACAAACTCAATGATTGAAGTAGTTTCATTATTACATAATACGAGATCTTGTAAAGCGTCCATTGTTGGTAATGGGTTAACCAGAATTGTAAAGGTTTCAGGGCTTACTTCACAAACTATTCCGTTATTTTCATAACTCGGTGTTACGGTAATTGTAGCAAAAACTGTGGATTGAGTTGTGTTTGAAACAGCAAAACTTGGAATACCGCCAGCTCCAGAGCTTGGAAGACCTATACCGACATTGTCATTTGCCCATGCAAATGTTGTTAAACCATCTGTATTAGCTGTTGTAAATGTATTAACTTACGGATTATTAAAATCAAATAACTCGCTTTTTACAGGAGATATAATTGAATACTCTAGGGATTTAACAGGCGTAAGCTTTAATGATGACACAGGAGAATCATTTCCGGAATATGAATATTATCCATTTATTGAAATTCATTTTGAAAATGGATTAGCGACTAGCTCATGGAAGTGGTATAACACAAAAAATTATAAAATAGAACTAGAGATTAATTATAAGGATGGTAATTTGCATGGAGTATCTAACGAATGGAATATGTCTGGAGATTTAATTTTAGTTGAAGTTTGGGATGAGGGTGAGCTTATTTTTGAAAATATATATTAATACTATTATCGATCAAAGAACTGAACCCTATTCCTCTTCCCTTCAAAGTTTATCTATTTTTTTGTATTAAAATAAAAAGAGGTGAAGCCCTAGTGAAGCCGCTTAACGGCGTTTACAGTCGCTTCTTGAAGTAAATAGTATTGTTACTGCGTAAGGCGCGGAAGAGCTGTATAATTCTTTAATATTAATCTAAGAATCTATTAAGTTAGTTGAAAACAAATGTGATTAATTATTACTAAAAATTTATCTATCTTTAGATTTCACTATAAAAATTAATTAAAACATGCCAAACAGGGATGTATTGAACCTGTTTAAAGAAAATATAATGGAAATATATACCACTGGTGGTTTATACACTAGTTGGCACCAATAAGAAAACTATACTAAATGAGTCTAAAAAAATTAAGTGAAAAATCTAAGGAGTTTAACCTTCCTCCAGAAAATATTAACAAAAGAGAAAATGGTAGACTTTCTTTCATCTCAAAATTCCCACTTGCTAAAATAAAAGACTTAAGTATAGACGAATATGTGCAGGGGACTGATGAAAATAGTTTCTGCTATTGGTTAGAGTTTAAAAAAATACTCTTTGGTATAGGTGGTGGAAACGCTTCTAAGTTTGGAGTATATAAAGCTAAAGACGGGAACTACTATACAAGCTATGGTAAAAATAAGAAGCAACTTACAGATCAAGAACTTGAGAACTTTTTCATTAATATTAAATCTGGAATTTCACAAGCTCTTGAGTACACTTCAAATGATCAGATTGACAAAATCAAAACAATTGATATTCCATTATGGAATATAGTGCTTCAGAAGATTCTTTCTATTTATTACCCTGATAAATTTATAACAATTGGTGCGTCAGATGTTCTAATCGAATGTGCAAGAGATATTAAATTAAATGGAGTTGAATTAAAAGCTGAAAACTCTATAGAAATTAATTACAAGTGTAAAAAAGCCCTTAGTTCCTTACCTGAATACTTAGATTGGTCATATGAAGAAATTGGAAGTTTTATATGGGAAACGTACTTAGACGATTCAAAAAGAAATTACTACATTTTAGGTTCTAAATACGGAAATAATAATGATGAAGATGTTTTTTCTGAAATGCTTGCCAGGGAAGCTATCGCAATAGGCTTCGCTTCAAACATAGATTTAGAAGAATATTATTTTAAGAATCACTCAGAGATTACCGATTATTTAAAAGAGAAAGGCGAAGAGCCAAAATCATATAACGCCCTCAAATATTTTTTAACCTTAAAAGTTGGTGACCGAATTGCTGTGAAAGCAGCTGGATCACCAAAAGGGAAAAAGGGGTTCTTATCTATTATTGGAATCGCTGAAGTAATAGAAAAAGATGGTGAAATCTATAGACATGATAAAAACAATCTTGGACATCTTATTAATGTAAAGTTTATCAAAGCTCCTGTTTATAAAGAATTTGACTTAGGTGGATATGGTAGAACTATACACAAATTATCAAAGCCTGACCATATTGATTTAATTTTTAAGAATGACTATAAGATTTTAGACATGAACACAATCTTTAAAGATCATCGTGAGGAATTTACCAATTGGCTCACAATTAAATATGGAGAGGACTCTGGCACAAGTAGTTCCTACGTAAAAGCTATTGATATTTTATCTCAAATCTTGTCGAAAGAGTTGTTCAAAACTACGGATGACAATTATTTAGAATCGCTTTATAAAGATTTGATTAAAGAACAACGAAACCAAGAAGGCAAGTATTATCATTCAGATGCACCTTCATATGGTAGTAACGGCTTTTATTCTGCTTCAATAAAATCATATCGTGGATTTTTAAAAGCTTTTAACCAAACAAAATCAATTATAAAAGATGATGACATGAATTTTCCTCTAAACACAATTCTATTCGGGCCGCCAGGAACTGGAAAAACATTTGCTTTAAAACAAGATTATTTTCCTCTATACAGTTCAAAAGAAACTTCTATTTCTGCTGATAAGAATTTTGAATCTGTTGTAAAATCTTGCTCATGGTGGGAAGTTATTGCAGTGGCATTAATACAACTTGGTGACTCTAAAGTAAAGGATATCCATAATCATAAATGGGTACAAAAAAAAGAAGAATTATCTAATTCAAAAACAATAAAGCCGACAATTTGGGGGCAATTGCAAGCACACACAATTGATGAATGTGAGTTTGTAAACGTAAAGTCAAGACAACAACCATTAATATTTAATAAAACAATAAATTCAAAATGGAATATCGTAGCTGAGGAAGTTAAAAATCAAATACCAGAATTATATGATCTTATAGAAAAGGTAGAGAATTTTATACCCGATGCTAACAAAACCATTGAACGTTATAAATTTGTAACCTTTCATCAATCATATAGCTATGAAGACTTTATAGAAGGTATAAAACCTGTTATGACAGAAGATGATATAACACAAGACCTGTATTACAAGATAGAAGATGGTGTGTTTAAGGCCTTGTGTGAGGAAGCTAGGAATGATCCAAGCAACAAATATGCCATTTTTATTGATGAAATCAATAGAGGAAATGTATCTGCTATTTTCGGAGAACTCATCACCCTGATTGAACAAGACAAGCGCCAAGGTGAAGCCAATGAAATATCTGTACAGCTCCCCTATTCTAAGGCTTTATTCTCAGTGCCTGCTAACATTGATATTTACGGGACAATGAATACCGCTGACCGTTCTGTAGAAACCTTAGACACCGCTTTGAGACGTCGATTCTCTTTTGTGGAGATGATGCCTGACGCAAGTCTTTTGGAAAACAATGATGTTGAAGGCATTAATCTAGAAGACGTTTTAAACACCATCAACAATCGAATTGAAATCCTGATTGATAGAGACCATACCATTGGCCATTCCTATTTTATGAATGTTAAAACGACTGATGATTTAAGACGGGCTTTTAAAGATAAAATTGTGCCTTTATTGCAGGAGTACTTTTATGGCGATTATGGTAAAATTGGTTTGGTACTTGGTCAAGGATTTGTAAAATCGCATTCAAAATCAAAAAATCCTTTTGCTGATTTTAAATATGAAGGTAAAGAAGAACTCAATAGAGATTTCTTTGACCTAGTTGCTATTGACGATGAGTTTGATATTCTCAAAGCACTTGAAAGTTTACTAAATAAACCTAAGGACAATCAAGATTGAAATCTAAGGCTAATATAACTGTTTATGAGCACGATAGGCTAACAACCGATCATGCGTCTTTCAGCACCCGGCATTTAAACGCCTTGTGGAAACTAAACGAGTACCACAATTTTGATTATTTTGACCCTATACCCAGTGGTGTGAAATTCAAGCAATATGTAGGCATTATTCAAGTGGATGGCTTGTGCATTGAAATCTTACCCAAAACAGATAAAGACAATAGCGCCGCGGA